>Ga0302275_10005928_pt1 | contig 11696 bp, 10 predicted proteins | sample III_Bog_N2_2_FD_200229 | JGI IMG/M metagenome (GOLD analysis project Ga0302275, IMG submission 200229) | Peat permafrost microbial communities from Stordalen Mire near Abisko, Sweden - III_Bog_N2_2 | ecosystem: Environmental > Terrestrial > Soil > Wetlands > Peat | place: Sweden: Abisko...
AAAGTGATTTGCCATAAATGATCTTAATTAAGCGTTGGGCGACATCAGCAGTATTCGCAGGCAGGTGGCGCATGCTACGGAGTTTCGGGGCTATGGGCCGGCGACGCTGGTGGGAACGGGCTCGTCCCACGTTGCGGCGCTGGGGGCTGTGCCGGAGATAGTTTGCGCAATACCAGTACACAGCGCCCTGTCATGATCATGCCGTGATGAGTGGAAGACCGGGCGCTGCGCGAGGTTGCCGTTATCGTTACTGCTCGGTGTATTGGTAGTCGTTGTATTGCCAGACGTTATTGATTTTGGAGTAGAGCCTTGCGTAGACCTTGAGGCCCTTTGCCGGAAGGGTTGGCGCCGTTGTGGTGAGGGCAGTGCCTTTGTATAGGTAGAGGTCACTGTCACCGGCTGCCACGGCGCTGAGGTTTAACTGGTAGTCGGTTACGGCAATTCCGGCGGTCCAATGGAAGGTCACGCTGGTAGTGCCGAGAATGGTGCCTAGCCCCGGCGTGGGTGAAGTGAGCGTGGCGGGGGTGGGAATGCCGCCTTCAGTGTATTGGTAGTCGATGTATTTCCAGACTCCGTTGATCTTTGAGTAGAGGCGTGCGTAGACCTTGACGCCGTTGGCGGGGAGGGCGGTCGCGGTGGCGGAGGTCGCCGTGCCTTTGTATGTGAACAGGTCGGTGTCGCCAGCGGCGATGGCGCTGAGGTTGAGCTGGTATTCGGCGACATCGGCCCCGATGGTCCACTGGAAGGTCACATCGTTGGTGCCGAGGATGGTACTGAGTCCCGGCGTGGGTGAGGTGAGAGCGGCCGGCGTGGGCGTTCCGCTTTCGGTGTAGACGTAGTCGTTGTAGAGCCAGGTCCCGTTGATCTTGGAGTACAGCCTTGCGAAGACCTCAACGCCATTTGCAGGCAGGGAGGTGGCGGTGGTGGTGGTAGCCGTGCCTTTGTATGTGTAGACGTCGGTGTCACCCGCGGCGATGGCGCTGAGGTTAAGCTGATATTCGGCGACATCGACCCCGGCGGTCCACTGGAACACTACACTGGCAGCACTGAGGATGGTGGCTACCCCCGGTGTTGGGGATGTGAGCGCGGCGGGGGTGGGAATGCCGCTTTCGGTATAGAGATAGTTGTTCGACTGCCAGACTCCGTTGATTTTTGAATAGAGAGTTGCGTACACCTTGACGCCGTTGGCGGGGAGGGCGGCCGCGATGGCGGAGGTGGCCGTGCCTTTGTATGTGAATACGTCTGTATCGCCCGCTGCGATGGCGCTGAGGTTGAGCTGGTAATCGGTAGCACCGGCGGCGGGGGTCCACTCGAAGGTGACATTGCTTGCGCTCAGCACGGTGCCGACTCCTGGCGTGGGCGAGAGGAGAATTGCTTTTGCCGGCGGGTTGACCACGATGCTTTGCATGACCGGGTTAGCGGCTGCGTAGTTGGCGTTGCCTGCCTGGTTTGTGGCCACGATTACTGTGCCCACGTCAGTGATGGTGAGGATGTGATTATTTGTGCCGCTCAGGCTTCCTGGGCCGGAGACGATGCTGAAAACCACCGGATTGCCTGATCCTCCTCCGGTTGCGGAAAGCGTGATGGGGGAAACGGGGAAGGTAACCGGCGACGCGGGAGGCGGGAAGTTGATGGTCTGTGATTGGAGGCCATCGCCTGAGAGCGTGAGGGTTTGCGTCGCGTATCCGGGACCGGGGGCATAGAGGGCGTCATTTATCACGACCATTGATCCGGTCAGGTTGCCAGACGCAGTGGGAGAGAAGCCGATATCCAGCAGGCATGCCGTGCCTGCATTCAGCATGCCTGCGCCCATAGCGCCCGCTGGAACCAAGGGGCAGGAGTCGATCACACTGGCATTCAGTGTGAAATTGGACGGAATGCTGGGATTGGTTCCAGTCGCGGGAGGCAGGAAGTAAAGCGGGGCATTGCCGATGTTGAGCAGCGCGACAGCGATCGGCGAGTCCGAGCTGGCAGATCCGACAAGGGTGGAATCGAAGGCGATTGACGGAGCGTCCGCGTAGTCTTCCTTGTAGACCTGGTAGTTGCCCACATCTGAGACATAGACATTGCCCAGGCCGTCGACGGCGATTCCGTAGGGAGCACTGAGGCCGATGGTGGGGGGCACACTTTCAGAATATCCTCCCGCTGCGAGGGGCGACTCTTCAATGATGTAATTCGCGTAGAACTGGGTGATGAAAACATTTCCGAAGCCATCGACTGCAACGCCGTAGGGATTGCTGAGCCCGCTGTCGATGACGCTCTGCATGTAGGAAGTTCCGGACAGCGTCTCCTTCAAAATGCGGTTGTTTCCGGTATCTGCGATGTAGACGTTGCCGGCGCCGTCGACTGCCAGCTCGAAGACGGTGGAGAGGCCACTGGTGGGAAGAACGGCCGGGAAATAGGCGTTGTTAGACAGGGTCAGCTTGAACACACGATTATTGAGTGTATCGGCGACGTAGACATTTCCGTCTCCGTCAACAGCGATGCCATTTGGGGCGGAGAAGCCGCCTTCCAATACGGTTTGCGAGTAGACGCCGGCATTGAGCGTCTCTTTCACAATGCGATCGTTTCCAGAGTCTGCAATGTAGATGTTGCCTTGGCCGTCAACCGCAATTTGCGCGGGGGAATTAAGGCCACTGCCGATCTCGGATTCGGTATAGGCGCTGCCGGAGAGAGTTTCTTTCAAGACGCGGTTGTTGTTGGAGTCCGCGATATAGACGCTGCCCGTTGAGTCGACCGCGATGGCGTAGGGTGAGGACTGGCCGCTGGTGGAATAAGGCACAACCTTTTGCGTGCTGGGATCGCCAATTACCTGGAAAGTGACCTGGGGAGCGACGCCGGTGCCGGAGAGATAGGCTGTGGCGAAGGCGTTGCCGGCGTTGTCAAGCAGCGAGACGGAACCGTAGCGAGAACCGGCAACGGTTGGTGCAAAGGTGGCACCGGCGACGCAGGTTTCGCCCGCGGTGAAGCTGAAAGATTCAATGCAACTGAGCTCGCTGTTGCTTTGGAAATCCAGATTGCTTGCGCCCTGTGTCACTCCGAGAACGTTGCCGAGTACTCCGCCGGTATCGAACCGAAACATTACACCGAGAAACGGACTGGTGTTTCCGACGCTGACCGAGCCGAAGTTGCCACCGGCCGGCATTTCTTTATAGACGTCGCCCTGGGTGGTTGAAGATCCCTCGTCTGAAAGGTAGATGTTGCCGGAGGCGTCCACTGCGACGCCCGAGGGACCGTCCAGATAGGCGATCACGGGCAGCTGACTTTGCGTATAGGTAGAACCGGAAACGGTCAATTTCCAGAGTTTTGCCGGGTAATCGTCCGCGATGTAGACATTACCGCTTTGGTCGAGCGCAATTCCCGCGGGAGTGCCGAAACCGCTGCCGATGGTGGACCGGATGTAGCCGCTGCCGGACACTGTCTCCTTCAGTACGCGGGCGTTGTTAGTGTCAGCAATAAAGAGGTTGCCGCTGCTATCGACAGCGATGCCGAAGGGGTTATTCAGACCAGATATTGGAGTGGTCTGGATGTAAATGCTTCCGAAAGCGGTTTCCTTGACAACTGTATTGGGGCCGGCGTCCGTGATGTACAAATTGCCGCTTGTATCCACAGCAATGCCTTGGGGGAGCTCAAAACCGCTGCCGATGATGCTTTGCGTATACCCTACATTGCTAAACGTCTCCTTCAGTACGCGGTGATTCTCTGTGTCGGCGATGTAGACGTTGCCCAGCGGATCGACCGCTACGCCGGAAGGCCCATTCAGTCCGCTGCCGATGGAGTTTTCGAAATAGCCATCTGCGGTTGGGGTTTCCATCAGAACCTGATTGTTATGAGAATTGGCAATGTAGATGTTCCCGGCGGCGTCTACGGCAACTCCAAATGGAAGTGCGAGGCTGCCGCGAACGAGCGACTCAGCATCGATGAAGTGGGCTGTTTGCGCGGTTGCAAGCGATGCGAAGGCAACGCCGAGTGCAAGAAGGAGGGCTGACGCAGGGCGCAGGAAGTGCGTTGCAACGCGGCGGGCTGCGGCCTGCGATGCAACTGTGGTGCCGAAAAGGCGAAATGAGGTCTTAATGTATGGCGTCCGGACGGGATACATAGTTCTCCTTCATATCCCGGCAGTTTGTACCTTCCGCGCGATATGTACGCTCATGTGGAGTTGCAGAGTGGATTGTGACAATTGCGATGGACTTTTATTCCGATTTGCACGATGGGTCGAGCGATATGGCTCCGCCCATAGGGCAGCCGAGAAACGGCTTAGGAGGGCAGTGTGATTACTCAGGCCGATTGGTATGAGGTGGGGTTGAACTCAGGGGAGTTTGAAGGATTTGTCGGCTATGGCGTTGGGGGCGCGGCCGGCGGGGAGCATGGTGAGGGGCGACCTGAAGCCGGTGTGGGCGGCGGCAGCGTCGCTGGTGCGCACTATCGCGATGTCTCCGGAGCGGGTGTCTACGACGAAGAGGAAGAGGCCGTTGCTGGAGAGAGCGAGCGCGGAGGGGCCGTCGCCTACGTGGATGGAGTCGATGCGGCGGCCGTCTTCTGGGGCGTAGACGGTGACCCACTGGGAGCGGAAGTTGGCGATGTAGAGCATGGCGTTGTCAGCGGACACGAGGCCGTGGACGGGGTCGTCGCCCATGGCGTAGGCGCCGCCCACGTCGTCTTTGCTGGTGACGACTTCAGAGATGGTGTCGGAGCGCGAATTGGAGACGAAGAGTTCGCCGCCGTCGGGCTTGAGGGCGAGTTGGATGGGGCCCTGACCTACATCCATGAGGGTTTCGAGGCGGTCTGGTTTGGGTGTGTCGGACTGGTCGGGCTTGGTTGGGTTGGGCTGGTGAGCGAGAGCGATTGCCATGACCTGATGGCCGGCGGAGCAGGAGATGAATGCCTTGGACGAGTCGGGGAGGATGACGGCGTCACTGGCGCCGGGGCAGCCGTCGATGGTGGCGCGAACGGCACGGGTGGATGGGCGGCGAACGCTGTCAATGGGGGCAGAGAGGGTGGATACGTTGGCGAGATCGACGATGGTGGCGCTGTTGCCGCGGTGGTTGGCGACGATGAGGGTTTTGCCGTCGGGAGAGACGCGGAGGGCGACTGGCTCTTCTCCCGTCTGGATCTGCGCGACTTCGCGGCGGGTTTTCAGCTCAAGGACGGAGACGGTGTTGGAGCCTGAGTTGGCGATGTAGGCGAGGGTGCCGGTGGGGTCGATGTCGATGGCGACGGGGCGGCGATGGAGGGGAATGGAGGCTGCGACGGTGTTGTTTTCCGCGTTGATGACGGAGAGGGAGCCTTCGCCGGTTTCAGTACCGGAGTTGACGACGTAGACTTCATGGCGGGTGGGGCTGGGGGCGACGGCCACGGGGTTTTGGCCGACGGCGATTTCGCGGTCGAGACGGAGATTGACTACGTCGAGGACCGAGACGGTGCCGCTTTGGCCGTTGGTGACGTAGGCGTATTCGCGGTAGTTGGGTGGGTACTGGGGGAATTCGTGGGTCTGGCAGGCGGTTAGGGTTAAGAGAACGAGAAGCCCGAGGGTCGCAAGTATAGTTCTGTGGTTTCCCACCCATTCGCCAAACAGACGGCGAATGGATGGGGCACGGTGCTTTTGTGCTCGGACGCAGGGCGCACTTGCATTGGTCATGCGGCTAGACCGCTTGGGATGGTACGGGGAGGACGCGGGGGAGGGTGCGGCCGACGACGGGGGCAATCTGCTCGAGCTCGTTCATCATGATGGCGAACTGGTCAGGATAGAGGGACTGCGGGCCGTCTGAAAGGGCCTTCTCCGGGTGGTTGTGGACTTCGACGATGACTCCGTCAGCGCCGGTGGCGATGGCGGCGCGAGCCATGGGAAGCACACTGTCGCGGCGGCCGGTGCCGTGGCTGGGGTCGACGAGAATTGGAAGGTGGCTGAGGCGCTGGACGGCGGGGACGATGCTGAGGTCGAGGGTGTTGCGGGTGTGGTCGGCAAAGGTGCGGACGCCGCGCTCGCAGAGGATGACCTGGTAGTTGCCCTCGCTCATGATGTATTCGGCAGACATGAGGAATTCTTCAAGGGTTGCCGAGAGGCCGCGCTTGAGCAGGACTGGCTTGCGCAGACGGCCGGCATGCTTGAGGAGCGAGAAATTCTGCATGTTGCGCGCGCCGATCTGGATAACGTCGGCCCACTCGGCGACGAGCTCGAGGGATTCATTGTCGATGGCTTCGGTTACGATGCGGAGGCCGAAGCGGTCGCGGATTTCGGCCATGATCTGGAGGGCTTCAAGGCCGAGGCCCTGAAAGGCGTAGGGCGAGGTGCGGGGCTTGTAAGCGCCACCACGGAAGAATTGAGCGCCTGAAGCGGCGATCTTCTCGGCGATTTCGAAGGCTTGTTCGCGGCTCTCGATAGAGCAGGGGCCGGCGATGATGGCCAAGTTTCCTCCGCCGATGGTGGCTTCGGCGCTGGAGCCAGAGGCTTGGAAGTGGATGATGGTGTCTTCTTCTTTAACGTCGCGGCTGGCGAGTTTGTAGGCCTTGGAGACGCGGATAACTTCGGCTACTCCGGAGAGAGCTTCGATGTTGCCGCGCTCTACGGCGTCTTTGTTGCCGGTGATGCCGATGGCGGTGCGCTGTGCGCCGGGAAGGGGATGGGCGCGAAAGCCCAATTGCTCAATGTGATCGCAAACGGCCTGGATTTCTTCAGGGGTGGCCTGCGTTTTCATGACGACTAACATGACTGTCCCTCAAACCACCAGTCTAAAGGGTCTGACGGCGAAGGGCAATGATTATGGGATGGATGGGGTGGTGCTGGATAGATGCGCTGTGCGGGATCGGGCTTCCTGGTTTGAAAGCCCGAGGCATTTACTCGTTGACGGCTTTGTTGCTGGCGCGGGCAACGAACGCCGCGGGGGCGACTACGAATCCGATGAAAACCAAGGCAACCATTAGATCAGGCATTTGAATTCTCCGCATACAACCCTTCGCGCTTATCCCGTGGGCTGTACTGATATGAATGATCGGCTCTATGGAGGGAGAAGGAAATACCACTTTGAACTTGTCAGAGAGGCTACGGGTGGTAGTGGATTGCCACTTAGGTGGGATAGGGGATGGACGGAGTTGGCGGAGCACAGATTTCCAAGTGCAGGGGCTGGGGATGCGGACAATAAGAAAGGATCTGCGCCGGCCTATGGAAAGACCGCGCGGGGGCTAAAGCCCCATCTGTATTATTTGGAGTCATTTATGGCACGACTGAACAGCTTGGTGAAAATGGTCGGGTATTGGGCTGGGATTGAGGATGCATCCCCTCGGGCTTAAGCCCGGGAGTTGATTTTATTGGACTTATGGCACAACTAAAGTTGTGCCCCTTCACACATTTACGTTCTGATAAGGTTTTTCACCAAGCTGTGAAGTTGTGCCCGTTCGAACATCCACGTTCTGAATGGGGTCTTTCAGGAGCCTGAGTTCTCCAGGAGCGCGGACTCAGACGAAGACTCTAGCGGGAGTTGCGGGCGGCGGTGCGCTTTTGCCTGCGCCACTTGAAGGCGAGGAAGGCGAGGTAGCCGAGCTGGATGACCCAGGTTACCGTGTAGGCGGCTACTACGAACTGATGATCGAGAATCGCTTTTTCGTCCATGTATTGCCTCCGGCTTCGTGGTTGGATGATTAGTTGATGGCGCTGAGGGCGGTCTGGGCTTCCTGTTCAGCGATTTTCTGCTGTTTGCGCTCGACTATGTAGCGGAGGGCGAGGATGAGGATGCCCCAGGCGAACCAGGCGCCCATGTTCCAGAAGAAGGCGGGGAGCATGGATGGGTCCATGCCGGAGCCTTCAGCTCCACCAAAGACGGGTGCCGGGTGCTGAGTGCGCCACCAGCGGTTGGACATGTAGACGATGGGGACGTCAAGCGCGCCGAAGATGCCGAGGACGGCGGCGAGGGTTTGCATCTGCGGGCCGGCGGCGAAGCGGCGGAGCAGCAGGTAGCTGACGTAGATGAGCCAGAGGACGAGGGTGGTGGTGAGGCGCGCGTCCCACGTCCACCAGATGCCCCAGGCGCGGCGGCCCCAAATGGGCCCGGTGATGAGGACGACGGTGCAGAAGACGACGCCGACTTCAGCACCGGCGAGAGCCCATGCGTCCGAGATTTGCGCGAAGGCGGGATTGCCGCGGCGGAAGCTGAGGTACGCGATGGAGCCGGCGAGCGAGACGCCGAAGAAGACGAAGGCTACGCTGGCCGAGGGGACGTGGTAGAAGATGATGCGGAAGATTTCGCCCTGTGCGGCGTCAAGGGGCGCGCCATAGATGGCCATGTAATAGCCCCAGATCATGAGGGCTATGGTGATGACGATGTAGAGGCCGAATGCTGCTTTCTTCATGGTTGGTCCTGATGGGGCAGTCTTAGTTTACGACGCATGCGGTGGGGAGATGTGATCCAAATCACGCGGGAGAAGGACGACTACATCGAAGGATTGATACGCTTTCCAGCACCGCTGCAGATTCCGCATAAACTTGCAAATCGCATAAGGCCTCATTCGGCGTGGAAGACTACGTCGAAAAGGAGGAGGCTGGTGGTGGTGAAGATGATGTCGTAGCCGAAGAGGAGTTTGATCCAGAGGTTGGGGTCGCCGTCGCCGGTGAGGATGGAGGTGGTGGCGCGGACCATGGCCAGCAGAGCGGGGATGAAGATGGGGAAGAGGATGAGCGAGAGGAGCAACTCGCGATTGCGGCTGCGGATGGAGAGCGCTGCGAAGAAGACGCCGTTGCCGACCAACGCCCATGTACCAAGCGGGAGAACCAGAAAGAGAAGCCAGGCCTGGCCCTCAATGTGGAGGTTGTACATGATGAGGAAGATGGGCGCGAGAATGATTTGGACGATGGTGACGAAGAGGAAGTTGGCGATGACTTTGGCGAGGTAGAGCTCTGCGCCGGGGGTGGGGGCCATGCGCTGCGCGTCGATTACTTGATGGCGGATTTCGCGGGCCCAAGCCTGATTGAGGGCGCTTACGGAGGCGAACATGGTGGCGACGGAAAGAACGCCGCCGGCGATGTCTCGGGAGAAGTCGCCGTGAGGGTCGAACGCGATGGAGAAGAGGACGACCACGAGCAGGGAGAAGAAGAGCATCGAGACGAAGGCGTCGAGGGAGCGGAGCTCGATGCGGAGGTCTTTGATCAGGTGGGTCCAGAGGGCGCGGGTCATTTCTTGTGGCCTTCGGGGGGCGCGGCTTTGGTGATGTCGGCTAGCTGGACTTCTACTTCTAATGCCTGGGCGGCGCGGAGATAGTCGCTGGGGCTGAGGATGAGCTGGGTGCCGCGGGCGCCGGCGGAGACGCTGATCTGGTCAAAGAGGATGGCGGTTTCATCGACGTAGGTTGGATAGGGTTTGCGCGCGCCGAAGAGGGTGACGCCGCCGCGAATGTAGCCGGTGAGGGGCTGGACGTCTTTGAGCGGGGCCATTTCGGCTTTGCGGAGGCCTGCGGCGCGGGCGAGTTTTTTGAAGTCGAGCTCGGCGTCGCCGGGGACTACGGCGAAGCGGTAAATGTCGGGGCCTCCGGTTACGAGGAGGGTCTTGAAGACCTGTTCGGGGGGCATGCCGATCTTTTTTGCCACCGTGATGGCGGTGAGGTCGTCTGGATCGACTTCGTATTCGCGGAGTTCGAAGGGGATGTTGAGGGATTCGAGGAAGCGGGCGCCGTTCGTTTTCATAGGGTAGGGCTTCCTTGCTCAAACGAGGCTACGCGACCGGCCTTGAGGGCGAGGACCCAATCGGCGATGGGGGCGGCGTGTTCGCGCTGGTGGGTGGTTATAACAATTGTCCGGTTGCCCTGGCGGAATTTGGCGAGGAGCTGCACCATCTGGCTGACGGATTCTACGTCCATGTTGGAAAAGGGCTCGTCGAGCAGGAGGAGTTCCGGGGCGGGGAGCAGGACGCGGGCGAGCGAGGTGCGTTGGCGCATGCCTTGCGAGTACTGGCCAAAGGGGCGGGCGAGATCGGGATCGAGGCCGACCTGGCGGAGGGCTTCGGCGGCAGTGAGGCAGTCGCGGCCGGGATAGAGCTTGGCGAAGTAGCGGAGGTTTTCCTGGGCGGTTAGCTCGTCGTACAGCATGGGGGCGTGGGACATGTAGCCGATGCGGTCGCGGGCCTCATGTGGTTCGAGATTGCCGAAGAGTTTGACGGTGCCGAAGCTGGGGCGGAGCAGGCCGGCGAGGATGCGGAGGAGGGTGGATTTGCCTGCGCCGTTTTCGCCGATGAGGACGTAGCAGCGGCCTGGTTCTAAGTCGACTGAGACTTGACGGAGGGCGGCGAAGGAGCCGAAGAGTTTGGAGACGCCTTCGAGATGGGCGCAGAGGGTCGTTGTTGCTGCGACGGGGCCAGAAGTGATTGGTGCGTTAGCCTGCATTGGGCACGGCCGTCTGCGAAAGGGACTTATTCTTTTTTCGATCGAGATAGAGCGAGAGCGGAAATATGGCCGCCCAAAGAACAAAAAACGGGGCGAAGAAATACAGGTGGTTAAAATCCAGCCCTGCGACCTGCCGATGCAGAAGATTGCGGCTGAAGATTACCAATGAAAACTGGAGAACTAGCAAAACAATGAAGAATCCCAGCAACTTGTGCTTGACTCTCCGGTATCCATTTCGATCCAACTCCTTAAGACCGACTCCGCCCATTGACAATGCGGCGCCCGCGATTAGGAGCCCGATGTAATCTTGAGGACCGAAATGCGGCGTTTTCCCATTGAGGTAGTCCCATCCCCAAAGCAGTAGGAACATACTCAAGCAAGAGGCGGCCTCGGACGCCCAACTTCTCCAATTCATAAAGGCTCCTTGCGCGCGCGGCGACGGCTGGCCGAATTGGACTGCGCTGGTGGTTGCATCAGGATACATTGTCACTCGTTGATTGAGGAGTGGATTCGGGCTGCTTTCGATTCAGGTAGAGTGCCGCTGCCCAAGGCGCGGCCATGAACACATAGACGGGGCCAAAGACGACGTCCGCGGGTAGCGGCGATTCAAACTTGAAGATGACTTCGGCGGCGATGAAAGTGAGCGCAGCTGCGAAGGCCCCGGTTGCACAGCGAGTGAGGAACCTTTTCGTCTTCATGTGCCCGCCGCTGGCAAGTTCGTTTGAGCCAGTGAAGAACATCGAAAACAGAGCTAAGTTCCAGATGTCCCGGTAGATCTCGTGGGCGCTTAATTCCTGTGACCCGTAGTGGAACCCGCGATGGACTGCAAATCCGCAGAGGATACTGAGGATTATGGCGGCAAGTAAGGCCGCAAGCATGACAAACGGCCGTAGAAGCTTCCTCCAGATCGCCATTGGCTTTCAGCTTACGAGGCCGGGTTGGCGGGTTGAGCGGCGCTGGATGCCGTCTTTGCGGGTGCGGCGGCAGGTTTAGTGGCGGGTTGGTTGGGGCCGGCGGGGGCGTATTTGCTGGCGCACTTTGCTTGCAGGACGGAGGCGTGGAAGACGCCGTCGCGGCCGTATGAGCCTTCGGCGAGAGCCTGGGAATTGTCCTTGAAGGTGTCTGGTGGTGGCTCGGAGCCTTTGTAGCTGATTTTGAGGAGGCGGCCGGTGCTGTACTTCGGATTGTGGCTTTCAAACTCGTTCATGATGAAGTCGACGTGGGGGCCGTTGTGCTCAATGGAGCCGGGGACGACGAAGCCCTCGACGCGAAGTTGGGAGTGGTAGGCCTTGTCTCCCATGCCGCCGAGCTCGGAAATGGTGACGTAATAG
>Ga0302275_10005944_pt1 | contig 11678 bp, 5 predicted proteins | sample III_Bog_N2_2_FD_200229 | JGI IMG/M metagenome (GOLD analysis project Ga0302275, IMG submission 200229) | Peat permafrost microbial communities from Stordalen Mire near Abisko, Sweden - III_Bog_N2_2 | ecosystem: Environmental > Terrestrial > Soil > Wetlands > Peat | place: Sweden: Abisko...
CGAGGGTATCCAGGGCCGAACGGCGCTCGCGACGGACATCGTTCTATTCGAGAATTACCCGTCCAACTACGCGACGTATGCCCTGCGGCTGCACCGGTGGACGCGCGGCGACTGGCAACTGTTTCCATGGCTCCTACCAACGGTGCCTTCCGCCGAGCGGAAACGGCTATCAAACACGCTGACGCGCGTGGACCGTTGGAAGATCGCCGACAACCTTCGCCGAAGCCTGGCAGGCCCACTTCTTCTCCTCCTTTTTGTGCTTGGGTGGACGTCTTTGCCGGGAAACGGACTCTACTGGACGCTGGGGGTGCTGGCGTTGTTCGTCACGCCGTCCTTGCCGACCTTCCTGAACAGTCGCCGCGTGGACCTCGTCCGTATGGGGCGATGCGCCCTCGCGATGGCGTTTCTCGCTTACGAGTCCGCCGTCGTCGTCGATGCGATCGTACGCGTCTTGATTAGGACCACAATCACACGAAAGCGTCTGCTTCAGTGGACGAGTGCCGCAACCGCGGAGCTCGGAATCGGGTCAGGCTTCCCTAACCAACGGTATTGGAAGACCATGATCGCATCGCCGCTTCTTGCGGTCGCAATCGGGGGTCTCCTTGCCTGGGTGCATGCCGAAGCGCTCCTCGCGGCGGCGCCACTCCTGGGGCTCTGGCTTTTTGCCCCGGCGCTTGCCCAATGGGTAAGCCAAGCCCCGCGGTCCCGCGCGCCGCATCTTACCGCGAGCGACCGCAGGGCGCTGCGGCTGCTCGCGCGCAGGACATGGCGCTTCTTTGATGCATTCGTTGGACCGAACGATCAGTGGTTGCCGGTCGACAACTACCAGGAAGGCCCACGCGAGCAGACGGCCCATCGAACGTCGCCGACGAATATCGGACTGATGCTCCTCGCGACGATGTCGGCCTATGACTTCGGCTACATCGGTCCAAGTGAACTATCCCTCCGCCTGCGAAGAGCGTTCGACAGCATCAAGCGCCTTCCCCACTACCAGGGACATCTTCTAAACTGGTACGATACGAAGAACCTGCAGCCGCTTCTGCCTCGGTACGTGTCGACGGTCGACAGCGGCAATTTCGCAGGGTGCCTCATCGCGTTAAAGCAGGGGTGCGAAGATGTGGCGGCTGGGCCTGTCCTTCGCGTCGAGGCGTGGGACGGGCTTCGTGACTCGATCGACCTTCTCGACGGAGTTGTAGCGTCCGCTCCCGGCAGTGAGGTGCTCTCGCTTCGGTCCGTGATCGCGCGGATGCAGCACGCGGCGCAAGACGCGCGCGACACGCTGAGCGAGTCTTATAGGACCCTTTGCGTGCTTTGTGAGGACACCTCCGCCGAGCTCGATCGAGAGCTGCACGCGTTTCTCGAACGGGGCGCGCATCAGCACGAAGCGGATCTCCTCCGTGCGCTCCGAGCTTCGAGCGACCGACTTCATCAGCAGCTCCAACAGATGCGACGGGAGGTCGACGCGCTCCTCCCGTGGCTAGCACTGACGAACGATGCATCGGCGCACAAGATGGTTCTGCCCTGGGAGATTCGGCTGGATGAGGTTTCTAATGTCTCTAAGGCGCTTGGAGTTGCCCTCGGCGTGACGGAGACTGAACGACGTCGGTGCGGAGATGTCTCTCCCGAGCTCGATGCATCGGCACAACGGCTCGACGACGCGTTTCGAGCTGCGGACACGAACGCCACGGCGCTCATGGCAGAGCTCGCCGCACTTGCCCGACGCGCCGATGACGAGGCGCGGGGGATAGACTTCAAGCTCCTCTACGACAGCGACCGGAAGCTCTTTCGGATCGGTTACAACGCGACGATCGATCAGGTCGATGCGCACCACTACGACCTCTTGGCGTCGGAGGCGCGCCTCGCGAGTTACCTGGCGATCGTCAAGCGCGACGTGCCCGAATCGCACTGGTACGCGCTCGGTCGCCCTATGACGCGTGTAGAGGGTGCGCCGGCCCTTCTGTCGTGGGGTGGGACGATGTTTGAATACCTGATGCCCGGCCTGCTCATGAGGAGTCAGGAGGGCACGCTACTCGCTCAGACCAGCGCGCTCGCGGTCGAAGCGCAGATTGCGTACGCCAAGAGAGAGGGTGAGCCATGGGGGATCTCCGAATCGGCGTACGCCCGCGTCGACGCCGACCAGACGTACCAGTACCGCTCCTTCGGCGTACCCGGCCTCGGGTTCAAGCGCGGGCTCGAGGACGACCATGTCGTCACTCCCTACGCGTCGCTCCTTGCAGCGTCGATCCGGCCCCATGCGGTCGCCCGCAATGTGATCGCCCTCGAAACAATGGGGATGCTCGGCACGTACGGCCTCTTCGAGGCGGTCGACTTCACAAGCGAGCGCGCCGTGGAGCACGCACCAGGCGGGCAACGCATCTCGGTTGTTCGGTCGTACATGGCGCACCATCAAGGCATGATCCTCGTGGCCCTCGGCAACGTCTTGAACCGACGAAGTATGGTGGACCGGTTTCATGCGGATGCGGTGGTCGAGACGGGCGTGGCGCTGCTCAACGAACGGGCGCCGGGCACCGCGCCGGCCGAATGGCCCGTCGCGGAGACCTCGAGGAACGTCGATGCAGGTACGACCGTTGCGGCACCCGCAGCCCCGAGCCCATGGTTAGCCGCGGAGCAGGCGGGCCCACAGGCGTTCGTGTTGAGCAATGGTCGACTTACGAGGCTGGTGACAGGCTCGGGCGGCGGCGGGCTTCGCTGGCAAGGGCTCGCGCTCACTCGGTACGAACCCGATGCGACGCGTGACGACGGCGACTCGTTTTACCTGCGCGACGAAGAGAGCAGACGGGTCTGGCGTGCGACCTCTCGGGAGGGCCAGACGACTTATGCGATGCACAAGGCCACGTTCCACCTGCGAAGCGAGGGAATCTCGGTTCACGTCGACGAAGCCGTAGCGGCCGCCGACGATGTCGAGGTGCGACAGATCACGCTCCACAACGAGACGACTCGTTCGCGACGTCTTACGGTGACGAGCGCGGGTAGGCCAGTGCTCCTCGACGCGAAGCAGGCGTCAACGCATCCGGCGTTCTCCAGCATGTTCGTCGTCAGCGAGCACGTCGCCGAGTTCGATGGCCTCTTGTTTGCCCGGCGCCGGCAGTCGGCGGAAGAGGAGCCGGCCATCCTCGTACATCGCCTCGTGCGGGAAGGCACGGCCGTCACGTTCGCGGGATACGAGACCGATCGCGGAGCATTCTTTGGCCGCGGCGGAAGTCCGGAGGCTCCAGGCGCGCTGGTCACGACCGGAGGCACGCTTCGTGGTCGGGTCGGAGCAGTGCTTGATCCCGTCATGAGTTTGATGGCGCAAGTCGAGCTCAAGCCGAAAGGCTCGGTCACCCTAGCGTTCGTCACCACGGTCGGGCGCTCGCGTAGCGCAGCCGTCGACCTGGCTCGAAAGTATGGCTCGATGCACGCCGTTCGCTGGGCCTTTCGGGACGCCGAGCAGGAATGCCCGCGGCGGCTGCAGCGTGCAAAGGTCGAACCTGCTCACCTCGCGACCATTCAGCGCTTCTTCTCGGCGGTGCTCTTCGCCGATCCGACACTGCGCCCCTCGTCGGCCGCGCGGGCGGCCGCGCAACCCTGCCAGCATCGGCTTTGGGGGCGAGGGATCTCGGGCGACGACCCCATCGTGCTGGTTCGCGTGAACGATCCTGATTCCCCACTCCTTCACGAAACGCTCGCCGCGCAACGTTACCTTCGAACGTGCGGCGTCCGTCTCGATCTCGTCCTCGTCGACGAACAGGCTTCGGGATATCTGACGGAAGGCTCGGGGACTCTTCAACGTACGCTCGCGCAGAACGATGCTGACGCGTGGATCAACCGGCACGGCGGCATCTTTGTCATTGCGGCCGACCAGGTTGACGGAGCTGAGCTTCGTCACATCGAGGCGTGCGCGCGGGTGGTTCTGGATACTCGCGACGGTTCGCTTGTCGCGCGCCTCGCACGCGTCGTCGACAGCCCGTCCAAATTGCCGCGTTTCGAGGCAGCGCTCGTCGACGACCCCGCTGACCGCTCCTGCCCCCATCCCAAACTTCTGTTCGACAACGGCACCGGCGGCTTCACGGAGGATGGTCGGGAGTATGTCATCGAAGTCGCTCCAGGAACTTCGACACCCGCGCCGTGGTGCAACGTTTTGGCGAATCCGGAGTTTGGGTGCCTCGTGAGTGAGTCTTCGCTAGGCGCGACGTGGTCGCTCAACAGTGGCGAGAACCGGCTCACGCCGTGGAGGAATGATCCAGTCTTCGATACCCCCTCCGAGGTGTTGTACTTACGAGACGAAGAGACGGCAGCCGTCTGGTCTCCCACGCCGCTTCCGGCTGGGCGCGGCGGACAGGTGCTCGTCCGTCACGGCGCCGGATACACAATCTATGAGCGCGAGAGCCACGGTCTCGTTCAAGAGCTAACGGTGTTCGTGCCGACGGACGCATCGCTCAAGGTTGTCCGCCTTCGCGTGAAGAACACGCTTCCGCGCCATCGGCGCCTCACCGCGACGTACTATGCCGAGTGGGTCCTCGGTAGCCGCCGGGAATCTCAACGACCCTATATCGTTTCCGAATTTGATCGCGACCACGCTTGCCTGCTGGCGACATGTGATTGGAACGCAGAGTTTAGCGGGCGCGTTGCGTTCTTGGCTTCAAAGGGCAGCGCGCACGGCTTTACCGCTGACCGGACGGAGTTCCTTGGCCATCGCGGCGACTACGCGCACCCCGAAGGGCTCGAACGCTGGGGTCTCTCCGGTCGCGCCGACCTGGGCGCGGACCCATGTGCCGCGCTGCAACTTCACATCGACCTCGCGTCCGGCGATGAGATGGTGACGCACTTCATCCTAGGCCAATCGCCCTGCCGCACCGACGCGCTTGCGCTCGTGGCGCGCTTTCGCGACGGGGCCGTCGTTGAGAGCGCGTGGAACGACCTCCAAAGCTATTGGGACGGACTTCTCGAAAGCGTCCGCGTGAAGACCCCCGAGCCCGCCATGGACCTCATGCTCAATCGTTGGCTCCTGTACCAGACGCTCTCTTCGCGGGTCTTTGGTCGCACCGGGTTCTATCAGTCGAGCGGAGCGTTCGGATATCGCGACCAACTTCAGGACGTCCTTGCGATGCTCCATGCCGCCCCTTCGATCGCGCGGGCGCACATTCTGGAGGCGGCCAAGCATCAATTCGAGGAGGGAGACGTTCTGCACTGGTGGCACCCGCCCTCGGGTCGTGGGGTGCGAACACGCTGCTCGGATGACCTGGCCTGGCTCCCCTACGTGGCGGCCGAGTACGTCGCTGCGACGGGCGATGTCGCGATTCTCGATGAACCCGTGCCGTTCCTTCACGGAGAGCCACTGAAGCCGGAGGAGCACGATCGCTACGCGCAATACGAGACGTCCGCGAGCTCCGCCCCACTTTTCGAACATTGCCGGAGGGCTCTCGAGCGCGCGGCGACCAAAGGGGCGCACGGGCTTCCCCTGATGGGGGATGGCGATTGGAACGACGGAATGAGCCGCATCGGTTCGGAGGGTCGTGGGGAGAGCGTTTGGCTGGGCTGGTTCTTGTGCGCCACCATGGACCGGTTTGCCGCACTTTCTATGCGCAGAAGCGATGCTGTCCTCGCCGCGACGTGGCGCTCTCACGCTGAATCCCTACGCGCGCAGATCGCCGACGTCGCATGGGACGGCGCATGGTACCTACGCGCTTTCCACGACGACGGCTCACTCGTGGGCTCGGCGAAGAGCCGCGAGTGCCGCATCGACTCCATCACGCAATCGTGGGCGGTTCTGTCCAAGGATCCATCTGGCGGCGACGAAGTCCGAATGCGTGCTGCCGTACGCGCCGCTGACGACCAACTCGTTCGCGAAGCCGACCGGCTTGTGCTCCTTTTTTGGCCGCCATTTGACAGCACGCTGCATGATCCTGGGTATGTTCGTGCGTACCCGCCCGGAGTCCGGGAAAATGGCGGTCAATATACTCACGCCGCTACGTGGCTCGGTTTCGCGCACGCGGTCCTCGGTGACGGGGAGCGCGCGGAACGTGTCTTTCGTCTTCTCAATCCGGCCCTCCGCGTTCTGAACGCCGAAGACTCCACGCGGTATCGGGTCGAGCCCTATGCTCTCGCCGGAGATGTTTACAGTTGTCCGCCGTGGGTCGGTCGCGGGGGGTGGACGTGGTACACGGGGGCGGCCGCCTGGATGTGGCGCCTCGGCGTCGAAGCCATTCTTGGTCTACGAAGGGAAGATGGGCAGGTGCGCATTGCGCCGTGCATTCCGCCTACCTGGAAGGGGTTCGAAGCATGGGTCCGCGTCGGGCTCCGCACCCTCCACGTGGTCGTAGACAATGCGGCTCAGGGTCCTGGGGTCACTACGATCACCTTGGATAAGGTCACTCTCGACTCGACTCTTGTTTGCGTCGACCCGGCAACTTCAGGCACGCACGAGGTACACGTACGAATGGGCTCCGCGACGCGGTCCAGAGGTGGTTCGCACCACGGAAGTGCCGCCGCCCTTGAGCGGGTTCTCGATCCCGTTGCCATGAATGCTCAAGGCGTGCCCACATCGCGGACGTCGACAGGGGTCGCGAAACAGAGCAAAGATCCTGAATGTGCGTCCACCCGATCCGGAACGTCATCGTAAACTCGGTGCAAGTGCGCCCACGGCAAAAGGCTAGAAACTCGTGAAGGTAAGTCCTCTTGCGGGAAAGGTGGCCGAGGCGTCGCTCCTTGTGAACGTGCCAAGACTCATCACGGCTTACTATACGGAGACGCCTTATCCTTCCGTGCCCGCGCAGCGGGTGCTCTTCGGCACCTCCGGGGGCCCGCTCTTTCTCGGCATGGACACGCATGCTCTGTCCGTGCCGGCCCTCGCCACTGCGCTCGAGGTGCTGGCAGCCAACGGGCTGAACGTGATGCTGGCGGAGCGGGATGAGTATTCAGAGCATGCTGACGCGTGCGCCGGGCAACGCCGCGCCTATCGGCGGGTTGAAGGTGGTCGCGCAAAACGGATGGTTCGCTGCGCGGCCTTCCGGGACCGAGAACATCTACAAGATCTACGCGGAGAGCTTCCTGGGCGCAGAACATCTTCGCCGTATCCTGGAGGAGGCCCAAGCCATGGTAAGCGAGGCCTTGGCCGCGGCATCGTCGAAGTCGACGTGACACGTTCCGCTCGTTCGACGTGACGCCTAATCGTGTATCGAGGACCTTGTTCGGTCGAGATCCGTCACATGGGGAGCGACGCGACGCAGACCTTGCGCGCCGCGCAGCGCGCGTCTCCGGTCCGCGCGTAACGTCGGGCTGGCGGAGCGGGATGCACGCGTCACTGCTAAGTCTCACCGCAAGCGTCCGTGCATCAAGCCGGCGTGTATTCCTTGTCCAAAGCACCACCAACGCTCGAGGTAAAGCCGACACGCGCGACCTGTGAGTTCGAGGTTCCAGCCTGACGCGAGTACCGTCACGATCATCCGTCGGGTCATGCAGAGTCGAATGTATGACCACGAAGGAGGCACCAGGGCGGGTCACCGGCGCGTCACCCATGGCGAACACCGCACGAACAAAGTTTCCGCAGGCGCTCTGGAGAGCCCGCGCTCAGTTGCTCTTCGCGCTCATCTCCGCTGGCATCGACTTGTCCACGAGCGCTTGTAGCTCGGCGAATTCCTGGTCCAGGTGCGCCTTCTGAGAGTCCCAGTTTCCTTCGGCTGCCGACTGGGACGTCTTAAGGTCCGCATCGAACTGAACCCGCTTGGCGTGGATCTGCGCCAGTCGCTCGTCGACGTCGAGTTGTGCCTTGGTCTTGCCTGCCGTTGACTTCGTCTCCAACACGCCGACCTTTCGGTCCAAATCGCCGAGGTTCTTCGTCGTCTTGGACCCGTAGTCGTCACGAAGCTTCGCAAAATCGGCGTTCGCCGCGGTGACGGTCCTGTTGGCAGCGGCCTGCGCGGCAAGATCCTCTCGCGCCGCGCGCTTGTTGTTCGCATTGATGTCGCCGTTGGCTTCGCTTTGAGCCTTGTTGGCTTTGGCTTGGTCATCCGAGGCGTTGTTGCAGGCGAGCGGAGACAAAAGGGCGAGAACGATGGGTGCAATCTTGGCGTAGCGAGTCATGGGACCTCCGGAGCAGACAGGTGAGACACCGCGACGCGTGCAACTCGCGCGCCGCGATGCGCCGAGTCCATACGCCTTCACTTCGGGCCGCGGCATCATGGACGGGATGACAAGACGCTCCGCAGAACGAGGCGTTCACGTTGCCTGTGGGGCGGTTTAGCGGGCAGCTCGCCGCGCGCCGTGATGGTTTCGGCACCGATCGCGTTGGGCGCGAACTTGCACCCGCCCTGCTCCGTCCCGCGCGTCTCGTCGTGAGCAGCGCGTCCGGCCACAAGACACGTCAGCACAGAGGCGAGCCTACGCCTTGGCCGAGTCGACCGCGACGACCTCACGCGACACCTGCACGGACCACCCGAAAGAGGACAACCCGATGAGCTACCAGAGCGTGAACCCATTCGATGGCAAAGTTACCAAAACCTTTCCCGAACTCACCGACGCGCAGCTCGACACTGCCATTCAGACGGCCGCTAGCTGCTACGAGACGTGGCGACACAAGAGCTACGCCGAGCGTGCGAAGGTTGTCGCAAAGGCGGCGGAGCTCATGCACGCGCGGGCCGATGAATTCGCCCGTCACGCCACGCTCGAGATGGGCAAGCGGATCAGTGAGTCGCGCGGGGAGGTCGAGTTCAGCTCGAACATCCTCGCGTACTACGCGAAGAACGCAGAGAAGTTCCTCGCACCGGTGAAGCTTCACCCCACCGTCGGCGAGGCGCACATGGAGAGTAGCCCGATCGGCGTCGTCTTCTGCGTCGAGCCTTGGAACTTCCCGTACTACCAGCTCGCGCGTGTGGCGGGTCCCCACCTGATGGCGGGCAACGTCGTTATGGTGAAGCACGCCGGCTGCGTTCCGCAATGCGCGATCGCGTTCGAGAAGCTCTGGATTGAAGCGGGCGGACCTCCAGGGCTCTACACCAATCTGCTCATCAGCCACGATCAGTCGGACCGCGTGGTGGACGACCCGCGAATCAAAGGAGTGGCCTTGACCGGAAGCGTCGCCGCGGGCAAGAGCATTGCCGCCCGCGCCGGGAAGAACCTGAAGGTGTCCTCGATGGAGCTCGGGGGAAGCGACGCGTTCATCGTCCTCGACGACGCGGATCTCGAGCACACCATCAAGTGGGCCGTCTGGGGGCGGATGTACAATTGCGGACAGACCTGTTGCGCGGCCAAACGCTTCATCGTCGTCGACAAGCTTGCCGACAAGTTCCTCGAGAAGTTCCAGGCTGCGCTCACGGCGCTCAAGCCGGGGGACCCGCTGGACGAGAAGACGACCCTGGGTCCTCTCTCGACGGAGTCGGCCTTGGTGCAGCTCTTGAAGCAGGTCGATTCTGCGGTCGCGAAGGGGGCGAAGATCCTGATCGGCGGTAAGCGCATCGAGCGTCCAGGCTCGTTTATGCAGCCCACCATTCTAACGGACGTCAAACCGGACAACCCGGCGTTTCGCGATGAGTTCTTCGGCCCCGTCGCGCTGTTCTTTCGCGTCAAGGATGAGGACGCCGCGATCGCGCTCGCCAATGACTCGGACTTCGGTCTTGGTGGTTCCGTCTTCACCAAGGACATCGCCCGCGGCAAGCGCGTCGCGAGCCGCGTCGAGACCGGCATGATGTTCATCAACAACATCTCCTGGTCCGATGCCGAGCTACCGTTCGGCGGCATCAAGAACTCGGGCTACGGGCGCGAGCTCGGGGACATGGGGATCCAGGAATTCGTCAACAAGAAGCTCGTGCGCGTCGCATCGATGGAAGCGCCGGTCTGAGAGCACCCCGATAGGGTCCAAGCGTGGCTGGCATGGGGCTTCGCCTTACGCGAAGCCTTCATGCTCGCTTGCGCTCGGCTCACCGGGATCGCGGAGTACGGACACCGTAGAACGAGGAGCCCCCATGTACGTCAACGTTGCTGTCTTGAAGGAAACGCAGCGCAACGAGCGCCGCGTCGCGCTTGTGCCCTCTGTCGCACCGAAGCTGATCAAGCTGGGTGCCAAGCTCCACATGGAAGCCGGAGCGGGTAACGCCATCAAGCTCACCGACAGTGCGTTCAAGGACGTCGCCATCGTGCTTGACCGGAAGAAGCTCGTCGCGGACGCCGACGTTGTCCTTGCCGTGCAGCCTCCGCCGCTCGACGTCGTCAGCGCCATGAAGGAGGGGGCCATTCTCGTGTCCTTCATCTACGCCAACAAGGAGCCGGCTCTCGTGAAGCTCCTCCTCGAGAAGAAGATCACATGCTTTGCGATGGAGAAGATTCCACGCATCACGCGCGCGCAAGCGATGGACGCTCTGTCGAGCCAGGCGGCTCTGGCCGGATACTACGCGGTCCTCCTGGGCGCGACGCAGCTCGGACGCGTGATTCCGAAGATGACGACGGCCGCCGGGACCGTGGGACCCGCCAAGGTGCTCGTGATGGGCCTCGGGGTCGCCGGGCTCGAGGCGCTCGCGACGGCGCAGCGGCTTGGAGCCGTCGTCGAGGGTTATGACGTACGCCCCGACACCGCCGAGCAGGCAAAGTCATTGGGAGCGACGTTCGTGGATACGGGCGTCGATGCGCGCGGCGAAGGCGGGTACGCGCGGGAGCTCTCCGCCGAAGAGAAAACCAAGGTCGCTTCCGTTCTGACCAAGCACATCCAGGCGGCCGATCTCATCATCACCACGGCCGCCATCCCAGGTCGGCCGTCGCCAAAACTGATCAGCAAGGCCCAGGTCGCCGGAATGAAGGCAGGCGCTGTCATCGTCGACCTCTCTGCGGAGGGAGGCGGCAACTGCGAGGATACAAGGCCGGGGGAGACCACGCTCGTGGGCGGAGCAACCATCCTGGCCCCCTTGAACGTTCCCTCGCTGCTCGGCGAGGACGCCAGCGAGCTCTACGCAAGGAATCAATACAGCCTTCTGGCCCTGATGATGAAGGACAACATCATCACCCTCGACTGGAAGGACGAGGTGCTCGCCGCGACGGTCCTCACGTTCGCCGGCGAACTCAAGAGCCACGAGGCGAAGAAGGAGGCGCCGCCGAGCGCGAAGCACAAGACCCCTGGAGGCCACGCACACCACGGCGGCGCGCCGATTCCGGGCGGGAGCGCCCGATGAGCTCTGCCATCCCCATGGGCGGCTTCGTCGCCCTGTACATCTTCCTCCTCGCTGCGTTCACGGGGTGGGTCGTGATTGGCGGCGTCCCCGCGATTCTTCATACGCCCCTCATGTCGGGCTCGAACTTCGTGCACGGCATCGTGGTGGTGGGCGGACTCTACGCCTTGATCAATGCGACGAGCACGACCGAGCGAATCATTGGCTTCACCGCGGTGCTTCTGGGCGCTGGGAACGCGGCCGGAGGCTACGCCGTCACGAGCCGCATGCTCGCCATGTTTCAGGTGAGTGGACACAAGCCCGCGCACGCGGGCGGAGCGCACGCCCACACACATCCGAAGCCGCCGCACTCGCACCGCGTGAAGAAGGCAGGAGGCGCGACATGATCGCGATGATTCCGCAGCTCCTCATTAACGCCACGGGTGTCGTGGCGGCCTTTCTCTTCATGTACGGCCTGAAGCGAATGTCTTCGCCGGTTACGGCCCCCTCCGGGATCTTCGTCGCGGGGGTGGGCATGCTCGCGGC
>Ga0302275_10005946_pt1 | contig 11676 bp, 7 predicted proteins | sample III_Bog_N2_2_FD_200229 | JGI IMG/M metagenome (GOLD analysis project Ga0302275, IMG submission 200229) | Peat permafrost microbial communities from Stordalen Mire near Abisko, Sweden - III_Bog_N2_2 | ecosystem: Environmental > Terrestrial > Soil > Wetlands > Peat | place: Sweden: Abisko...
ACAGGCGGAATGGATTTGCGAACGGATGATTGGCGCCCGGATGGACAGGAAGGGATGGGTGCTCGCACTGGGAGGCGGGGTGGTGGGGGACCTGGCGGGATTCGTGGCGGCGATCTATTACCGGGGGGTTCCGTTTATCCAGGCGCCTACGACCATTGTGGCACAGGTGGACAGCTCGGTAGGAGGGAAGACCGGGGTTAATTCCCGGACCGGAAAGAATTTGATCGGGGCGTTTCATCAGCCGCGGTTGGTGCTGGCGGACGTCGATACACTGGCGACGCTGCCGGAGCGGGAGTACAACGAGGGATTCGCCGAGGTGATCAAGCATGGGGCGATCCGGGATCGGACGCTGCTGGATGCGGTGGCTACGCTCGAGCGGAGCGGGCTGACGGAGATGGTCCGGCGGAACGTTGAGATCAAGGCGCGCATCGTTGCGGCGGATGAACATGAGACGACCGGGGAGCGGGCGTTGCTGAATTTTGGGCATACCATCGGGCACGCCATCGAGGCGGCCGCCGGGTATGGGAAATTGTTGCACGGCGAGGCAATCAGCTTGGGGCTGGTCGCGGCTTGCGGGTTGTCGGTGAAGAAGGCGGGGCTCGATCCGGCCGAAGCGGTGCGGGTTAGGGAGTTGCTCGAGCAGTACAAGCTGCCGGTGCGGTTGCCGGAGGAGATTTCGAAGGAGGAGATTCTCGAGGCGCTGAAGGCGGACAAGAAATTCGAGGAAGGTGCGATCCGGTTTGTACTATGTCCGCGGTTGGGGGAGGCGTTTGTTTCGAAGGACGTGACGTGGAGGGAGATTGTGGGGGCGGTGGAGGGACTGGGGTAGAAGGGGTTCTTGTTGCGCCCCTTTGGGGCTTGTGCTCGTGGTGCCGTAACCCAGGGCGTTGCCTTGGGCTGGCTTGGCGCGGGCCTTTGGCCCTTCCGACTAAGCGCCCACGGGTTCCAGTTCGCGCTCGCCGAGGAGGTCGTCGTCTTCGTCAGGTTCGGTTTCGTCGGCGCGGCGGTCGCGGGCGATGACCATGTAGATGGAAGGGACTACGAAGAGGGTGAATAGGGTGCCGACGATCATGCCGGTTACCAGGACGTAGCCGATGCTGTTTCTTGATCCGGCGCCGGGGCCGCGGGCCAGGACGAGGGGGAAATGGCCGACCACGGTGGCGACGGAGGTCATGAGGATGGGGCGGAGGCGGGTGCCTGCGGCCTCGATCACAGCGCGGAGTTTATCCATGCCGGATTCCTGCAATTTATTGGCAAACTCGACGATCAGGATGCCGTTCTTGGAGACGAGTCCCACGAGCGTGATTAAACCGACCTGACTGTAAATGTTGATCGTGGTCATCCCGAGGAAGCCGGGCAGCAATGCGCCGGCAAGGGCCAACGGCACCGAGCCGAGCAGGATGATCAGCGGGTCGCGGAAGCTCTCGAACTGGGCGGCGAGTACCAGGAAGATGAGGATCATCGAGAGGACGAAAGTCCCCATCAGCTTGCTCCCCTCGACGCGCAGTTGGCGGGAGGAACCGCCGTAATCGACGGTGAAGCCCTTGGGCAAATCCTTGGCGGCATCCTCGAGGACCTTCAACGCCTGGTCCTGGCTTACGCCCGGCGGAATGGCGCCCTGGATCTTGGCGGAATTCAATTGCTGGAAGCGGTTCAGCGACCTTGGCTCGGCGGTCGTCTTCAATGTCGCGAAGGTCGAAAGCTGGACCAGCTTGCCGTTCGCGGCACTGACATAGAAGTTGTTCAGTTGATCAACATTGAGCCGGGCGCTTCGTTTCGCTTCCGGGATGACCTTGTAACTGCGGCCGGCATTGCTGAAACGGTTGACATAGTTTCCGCCCAGAAGGGTCCCAAGGTCCGCGCCAACCTGGGAAAGGTTCACGCCGAGCATCGCCACCTTGTCCCGGTCGAAAACAACCTCCGTTTGCGGCTGGTCGTACTTCAGGTCGGTATCGGCAAACATGTAGACCTTGCTCGCGAGGGCTTTTTGGACCAGTTCGTTCGCAAATTCGTAGATCTCGCGCGGCTCGGCAGTCGAGTTGAGGACGAACTCGATGGGGAACTGGCTGCCGCCGGGGAGCGGGTCGGGAGTCGTCGCGATGACGCGAACACCGGGGATGGCGCTCACCTTCCCGAAGACCTCGCCGACGATGTCCTCCGTCGACCGGGTGCGCTCACTCCATGGCTTGGTGACCATGCCGGAGAAGCCAAATGTCGGGTCGGTGATCTGGAATGTCTCGGCGGTTTCCGGCATCGACTTGAAGACGCCATTGACCTGCTCCGTGAAGCGACTGGTCTGGTCGATGGTGGCATTCGGCGCCGCCTGAACGATGCCGAAGACGACGCCCTGGTCTTCCTTCGGCGCAAGTTCTTTCATCGACATCATGTAGAAGGGAACGGTCAGCAGCGCGAAAAGCGCGGCGAAGGTCAGCGTGACCGGCCGCCAGCGAAGGGTATTGGTCAGGACGCGCACGTAACCGCGGCGGATGGCCTCGAATCGGCGATTGATCCACCCGGCGAAGCCCTTGTGGGAATCGCCGGCGCGCAGGAGCTTCGAGCACATCATCGGCGATAGGGTCAAGGCCACGACGCCGGAGACCGTAACCGCGCCGGCCAGGGTGAAGGCGAATTCCCGGAAGAGAGTGCCGGTCAGTCCGCCCTGAAGTCCGATGGGGGCGTACACGGCGGCGAGGGTGATGGTCATTGCGATGATGGGGCCGAACAGCTCCCGGGCGCCCTTGACCGAGGCATCAAAAGGGGTCAATCCCTCCTGGAGATGGCGTTCGACGTTCTCGACGACCACAATGGCGTCGTCGACCACAAGGCCGACGCTTAGAACGATGGCGAGGAGGGTGAGCAGATTGATGGTGAAGCCGAAGATCAGCATCAGGAACGCGGCGCCGATGAGCGAAATCGGGATCGCCACGACCGGGATCAGGATGGAACGCACGGAGCCGAGGAAGAGAAAGATCACGCAGATCACGATGATCAGCGTCTCGGTGAGGGTGTGGAGCACCTCGTGGAGCGCGTCATTGATGTACCGCGTGGAGTCGTAGGGGATGCCGACATGCATGCCGGCTGGAAGTTGTTTCGCGATATCCGGGATGGAGTCGCGGACGGCCTGGATGACATCGAGGGAGTTGGCGGTTGGCAAAACCCATACCCCCATGAAAGTCGCCTTTGAACCTGAGAAGCGAACATCCTCGTCATAACTCTCCGCGCCGAGGGCGACGTCGGCCACGTCCCTGAGCCGGACGACCGTGTTCCCCTTTTGGGCGATTGCGAGGTCCTGGAATTCCTGAGGGGTGCGCAGGTCGGTATTGGCGACGAGGTTGACGGAGATCATCGAGCCCTTGGTCGCGCCGACGGCTGAGAGATAATTATTCGCGGCAAGCGCCGCGCTGACCTGCGATGGGGAGATACTGAGGGCGGCCATGCGGTCGGGCTTGAGCCAGATGCGCATGGCAAAGGTGCGGGCGCCAAGGATATCGGCGCGCTGGACGCCGCTGATGGCGGTCAGCTTTGGCTGGACGACGCGGGTGAGGTAATCGGTGATCTGGTTCGGATCGAGGTCATCCGAGTAGAAGCTGAGATACATCGCAGCGAACTGGTTGTCGCTGGTCTCGAGGTCCACGACGGGCGCCTCAGCCTCGGGCGGGAGGTCATTGCGGACCTGGGCGATCTTGGCCTGGATCTGGGTGAGCGCGGCGTTGGTATCGTAGTTGAGCTTGAGATGAACGGAGATGGTGCTCAGGCCCTGCGCGCTTGTCGATTCCATGTAATCGATGCCATCGGCGCTGGCGATGACGCGCTCGAGGGGTGTGGTAATGAAGCCGCGGACGAGGTCGGCATTGGCGCCGACATAAGTGGTGGTAACCGTAACGACGGCGATGTCGCTGCGCGGGTACTGGCGGACGTTGAGGGTGTGGATCGCCTGATAGCCCGCGAGCAGGATGATCAGGTTGACCACCGTGGCCACGACCGGACGGCGGATGAAAAGGTCTGTGAATCTCATAGCTGGCGAATTTCTACCGCCCCTGCCGGGGCGGATACGTGGCGATCGCTATCCGGGGGTTCCGCTTCGCTCCACCCCCGGCTAATTTCGGGCTGGGCCTCCGGCCCAATGATAAAGGCGGGCGTTCAAAGGATGGTTTCATTTCTTGAATGGTCTCGATGACGACTACTAGGTGTCCGGCGGATTGGGGTTCGGGTTGTCGCCGGGCTGGACGCTGTTGTTGATCATCACCGGGGCGTGGCTACGGAGCTTGAAGACGCCGGAGGTAACGACCTCGTCACCCGGCTTGACGCCACTGAGGACTGCAACCTGGTCGCCCCGGCTGGCGCCGAGTTTTACGAATTGCTGGACGACCTCCTTGCCGAGCTTGCCATCGGCGCCCGGGGTGGTGGAGTCCTTCACGATGAAGACAGAGTCGCCATACGGCGCGTAATTGATTGCGCTCGAGGGGATCGCGACAACGCCCTCCTGCTCCGGGAGCAGGACATCGACATTGACGTACATGCCCGGACGCAGGGCGTGATCGGGGTTTTGCACGGTGCCCTGGACGGTGATGTTGCGGGTGGTCTCGTCGATCTTGGAGTCGATGGCGGTGACGTCGCCCACAAATTCGCGGCCCTCGAGGCCATCAGCGCGGACCCGGAGCTTTTTACCGACGGCGACTTGAGGCAGGTCCTGCTGCGGGATACTGAACTCGACATAGATCGGGTCGATGGACTGGAGCGGGGCGATGGTCGAGCCCACATTGAGGTACTGGCCAAGATCGACCTGGCGGATGCCTGCGAGGCCATCGAACGGGGCGACGATGGTCTTGCGCGCGATGAGCGCCTGGGATTCCTCGACGGCGGCGTCGGCCTGGCGGAATTCGCTCTCCGCGGAGTCGTAGTCGGATTGGGCAACGGCTTTCTTGGCGATCAGATCGGATTCACGCTGGAGGCTGATGCGGGCGAGCTCGCGGCGGGCCTGGGCGGCGTTGAGTTCGGCTTCCTCCTGCCGGGTGTCGAGTTTGACGAGCAGGTCGCCTTTCTTGACTTCGCGGCCGGATTCAAAGGCAATCTGGGCGACGATGCCGGCGAGGTCTGTGCTGACGAGGACGCCGTTGACGGCACGCATCGAGCCGACGACGCTCAAGACCGGCTGCCAGCTTTGGGCTTTCGCGATGCTGGAGGTGACGGCGGCGGGCGGAGGGCCGAAGGAGGCATACTTGGCGATGGCCGCCTTGATCATAATCACCTTGTAACAGGCGAGCGCGGCGATCAGCAGGAACATCGCCAGCAACATGAGTGACATTCTTTTTAGCATGGGCGTTTGGAGCGGGTTAAGAAGGAGGGCCGGGAAGTACGGCGGCGGGGAGAAAGAAGTTCAGGTTCAAGTTCAGGTTCAAGTACACGCTTGCGCGCGGGGTTGGCGTGAAGGATGTGGGTTTGTCTAAGCAGTTCCCAGCGTTGCGGTCTTTACGTCCGGGAGGGCTGCCTGGACTTTTTGAAGGAGCCGGACAAGTTGTTTGCGTTCGGTCTCGGAGAGCGGGCTGAGGATATCTGCGACGCACTGGAAGTAATCCGGTAGCATGGCGTCGAGGACGGCGCGGCCTTCCCTGGTCAAGACGACGTGGATGGTGCGGCGGTCGGTGGGATCGGGCTCGCGGGCGACGAGGCGGTCCTTCTCGAGGGTGTCGATGAGGCCGGTCATCGTGGCACGGGCGACGCCAGCCATTTCTGCGAGCGTGGCCGGGGTGGCGGGAGCGTCGTCCTGGGCGTCGCCCTCGCATTCCATACCGAGGAGCATGAGGACGGTGAAGCGGCCCTGGCTGATATCGTGGCTGGAAAGGAAGCGGTCGACGACGGCGAAGACGTCATCGCCGGTGCGCAGGAGATTGAGAAAAGCGTCGCAGGCGCTGGGCTGGAGCGTGGGGCATCGCTCGGCGGCCTTGATGAGGCAGTCGTAGCGTGGGAGATCCTTGAGCATCAGGAGCGGCATAGGGCGGCGAGACAGTTAGGAACCGAATCGTCAGGAAGGGAGATAATAAGGAAGCTAACTATCGTCAAGGGGAAATATTGGGGATCGGGTGGTCTTAGCGCTGGTGCGGTAAGCTCGTTAAACGCCTTTTGACGATGACGGAATTTGGACGGAAGGGAGCAAAGGTAGCAAAGGGGGAGCGGTAAGGACAGGTGAACAAGCTGGGATTGGCTCGCGTTCCGCGCGCTGCCGGTGAACCGCTCTTTTGCTCGCTGCGCTCGATGAAAGAGGTTCCAAACGGGAGATTGACTCGACCTGCCGGCCTCATCCTTCGGGTCCCCCATTTGCGGGATCGTCTCGCCCCGCCAGCCTGGCGAGCCAGGGGCGCTACTTCTTCTTCAACAACTTATCCGCCGTGACGCCGAGGAGGATGACGGTGCCCATCACGGCGAAGTCCAGGGAGCTGGGGATGTTTAGCAAGATCACCAGGTTCTCGAGGACGCGGAGGAGGGCGGTTCCGAGGATGATGCCGAGGATGGAGCCTTCGCCACCGCTCAGACTGCAACCGCCGAGGACGGCGGCGGCGATGCCGTAGAGCTCATAGCTCTGGGCGTGGGAGGATGGGGAAATGGAATTCGTGTAGAATGCGAAGAGGATGCCGGAGACGCCGCCGAAGAAGCCTGAGAGGACATAGGCGCTGGTGATCATGCTGCGGGTGTTGATGCCGGAGTACCGGGCGGCGGCCTCATTCTGGCCGACGGCGAAGAGATAGCGGCCATAGACCGAACGGTGCAGAACGATCCACATGATGATGGCGATGATCGTCATCAGGATAAGGGGATTGGGAACGCCGAGGGTCAACTTGGTTGCCATCTGCTGGAGCAGCTCGAATCCCTTCTGGGTTCCGAACCCTTTCGTCTCATCCTGCGCAACGAATTGCGCGGCACCGCGATAGATGAGCAACCCGCACAGGGTTACGATAAAGGGCTGGAGCTTGAGCCGGGTGATGAGGATGCCGTGGGCGAGACCAAGGAGGGAGGAGAGGGCCATCACGGCGAGTATTGCCGCGGGCCATGGCCATTGTTTATCGACAAGCAGGATGGCCAATTGCACGCCAATGAGGGCCATGAGGGAGCCTGTGGAGAGATCGATGCCGCCGGTGATGATGACGAGGCCGGTGCCGATGCTGAAGATGCCGAACATGCCGATGAGGCGCCCGGTGTTCTGCAAATTCGGGATGCTGAGGAAGCGATGGTTGAGCATCGCGACGACCGAGCAGAGCACGACCAGCAGCATGAAAATGCCGAATTCTCGCTTGAGGAATAGTTTCTTCATGAAAAATGGGACTAATTATTCGAGGCCGGGCGTGTCGTGATGGCCGACGGCGAGGCGCATGATGGCCTCCTCGCTGCACTCGGAGCGGTCAAGGAGGCCGGCGATAGAGCCCTCGTGCATGACGATGACGCGCTGGCTCTCACCCAAGACCTCCTCCATGTCGGCCCGCATGAGGTCGTAGATTTCGGCCTTTGCACCGACATCAATGCCGCGGGTGGGCTCGTCAAAGATGAGTAGTTTCGGCTCGAGGGCGAGCCACTTGGCTAAAACGACTTTCTGCTGGTTGCCGCCGCTGAGGGTGGAGACGCGCTGCTCGATGGAGGAACATTTGACGCGCAACTCCTTCGACAGCCGCTCTCCCTCGGTGCGCTCCTTGCGGAATTTCAGCAAGCCGGCATCAGCATAGCGGCCGAGGGCGGGGAGGGTGATGTTTTCCCGGATGGTCATGGAGGTGACGAGACCGGTGCGACGGCGATCTTCCGGCACGAGATAAATGCCCTCGCGGATGGCAACCCTTGGCGAGCCGGCGGGAAGGGGCCGCCCATTCATGACAATCTCGCCGGAAATGGGGCGATCCACGCCGAAGATGGCCTGGGCGACCTCCGACCGGCCGGCGCCGACCAGGCCGGCAAAGCCAACGATCTCGCCGCAGCCGAGCGAGAAGGAGACGGCTTGCTTCGGGTAACGCTGGGTGCGGAGGTTGCGGACCTCGATGCAGGGATCGCCGCATGGGCTGGTGGCGGGTTTGCGGTAGATGAGGTCGCGGCCGACCATGAGCTTGACCATTTGCTCGTGGCCAATGTCCTCGCGCCTGAGGCCGCCAGCGTTTTTGCCATCGCGCAGGGCGACGACGCGATCGGCGATCTGCTTCACTTCGCTGAGGCGATGGGAGATGTAGATAATGCTGACGCCCTGGGCGCGCAGGTCCTGGGTGATTTTCAGCAGGGTCTCGGTCTCGCTGAGGGTGAGGCTGGAGGTCGGCTCATCCATCAGCAGGATGCGGGTGTCCATTGAGAGGGCCTTGGCGATTTCCACCATCTGCTGGAAGGCGATGGGGAGGTCGCCCACCCGGGTATCGGTCGGCACGTCGATGCCGAGGCGCTTCATGTACTTCGCGGCGTCGGCGTGGATCTTGCGCCGGTCGATAAGCCGCAGCGGGCCGCCGCAGACGGGCTCGCGCCCTAGGAAGATGTTGCCTGCGATATCGACATTATCCAGGACATTGAGCTCCTGGTGGATGAAGCCGATGCCGTGGGCCATGGCATCATTGACGGAGCGGATGGTGACCTGCTTGCCATCGATGAAGATGGCGCCTTCGTCCGGCTGATGGACGCCGCCGAGGGTTTTGAGCAGGGTCGATTTCCCCGCGCCGTTCTCGCCAATCAAGGCGACGATCTCACCCGGGTAAATCTCGAGACTGACCTCGCTGAGCGCGAGGACACCGGGGAAACGCTTGGTAACGCCCCGCAGCTCGAGGAGCGGACGTGGTGGGCGGATCTCGGGTTCGGCGGTCACTTGCTGCGGTCCACCGTCATGAGCTGGTCCGCCCGAGGAGGACGTCGAGCTTCTTCTTGAAATCATCGACCTTGGACTGGTCGATCTCGAGGGTGGGGACGATGATGGTGTGGTTGGCGGGGACCACGGATTTATCGCCGCGAACGACCTTGGCCATGTTCGTGATGGCGAGGCGGCCGAACTCGAAGGGTTGCTGAACTACGGTTGCGAAGATGGAGCCATCCTTGATCGCGGCAAGGGTCTCGTCCTCTTCATCGAAGCAGACGATCTTGACCTGGCCGGCTTTCCCGGCGTCCTTCACGGCACTGACGATCGCGGGACCATTGTAGCTCCAAAGGCCGACCATGCCGGCGACATCCGGGACGGTGACGAGGGTATCGGAGGCGTTGGACTTGGCCTTGGCGGTATCGGTATTGTCGGTCTTGACGTCGAGGATCTGGATATTCGAGCCGGCAAGCGCCTCCTTGAGGCCCTCGAACCGGTCCTTCGCGTTCTGGGCATCGATCTTGCCGACGAAGACCATGATCTTGCCGCCATTCGGCAGGGCCCGCTTCATCAACTCCCCGGCCTGACGCCCGGCGGCCTTGTTATCCGTACCGATGTAGCAGGTGCGGTCGCTGGCCGGGGCATCGCTGTCCTGGGTGAAGATGAGAGCCTGCTTGGCGGCATCGTTGATCATCTGGACCTCGTTGGCGGGATCGACCGGGCTCATCGCGATGCCATCCACGCCCTTGGCGAGAAGATCGTCGATCTTGCTCTTCTGCTCGGCGGCGGTCGGGGCGTTCGGGATCACGAAATCAACGGTTACTCCGGGCATATCCTTGGCAGCCTGCTCCGTGCCGCGCCGGGCGATGGTCCAGAAGTTGGCGGCATTATTGGTGAGGAAAGCGAGGTGGACGGGCTTGTCCTCGGCGGGGGCGGGGCTGCCGGAATCGGTGCTGGTAGTGCTGGACTGATTGCAGCCGGCCAGCATGAGGCCGCACAGGGCCAGACCGGGAAGGATATGGGATAGTTTCATGGGAATGGGATAGTAGGGTTGCAGCGGCGGGGGCAGGCCGGTTCCTGGTGGGTTACGTTGATATCTGGGGGACGCCTCCGGCCACGCTGATAGCTTTATGATGCCCGGCGTGGGTATGGCAACTGTGATATTTTGCCGGGAGGGACGTTTTTGCGCAGGAGAAGCGCATTGTCAGGCCGAGTGCGCGCCATCACCGCGCGGATTGCCGCTCCGCGAGGTAGATCATGTGCGCGTCGCGCTTTGCACGCTCATGGGATTTCGCGGGGAATCCCTCCGCCTTCAGCCCCACGTGTTCCAGGTGGGGGATAAATCCCGGTTCCGGCACAGCCGACCAGAAGGAGACCTTGCCGCCGGGCTTGAGCGCCCGGGCGATGAGCTCCAGCCCGCGCCGCTTGTAGATTCGCACATTCTTCGCCTGGACCATGGAGGTCGGGCCATTGTCCACGTCCAGCAGCATTGCGTCATAAGCGGCGGGGCCGGCACGCCGGATGACATCGAACACGTCGCTGGTGATGACCTCGACCCGGCGGTCCTCAAGGAGGCGGCCATTGACTTCGCGCAGGAAATCGCGATTCCACGCCACCACCTCCGGCAGCAGTTCCGCCACCTGGATGCGGGCATGGCGACCCACCAGCTCCAGCACCCTCTGGAGGCTGAAACCGAGGCCCAGCCCGCCGATAAGGACGCAGGTGTCCGCCCGGCCGCGCAGGCCGTCGCAGGGCAATTGCGCCAGCAGCAGCTCGGAGGAGGTCGCGGTGGTGCTCATCAACTGGCGCCCGTTGAGCTTGAGGAAAAATTCCCCGTCGTGCTCGTGCAGGGTCAATTTCGATCCATCCGGGGTGCTGGTCTGCGCGAGATTGCGAAACGGCTTCATCTGCGTACCTACGGAACAGTATCCGGGGCCATTGGGGAATGCCAAAGATTTGGCCTCTCTCTCCGGCGTCTTCGCGTCCTCTGTCCTGCTGGATCAAAATGAGACGCCTGAGGGGTAGGTGGACGGCGCTCTTTTTAACCGCAGATTTCCGCAGATTTCCGCAGATTGAGAAATAGCGGCGATGACATTGCGCAAATTAACGCAGAGGCGCGGAGAACGCGGAGAAAAGAAAATCAGGGCTCGGAGGCTTCCCCCCGTTGCATCGACTCCCGGCAGCCGTATCTTTCGGCATGACTCGAGCAAACCGGGTTCTGATGTGCGCCCCCTCGCACTACGGTGTGGAATACGTAATCAACCCATGGATGGCGGGAAACATCCACCGGGTGGCACGGGACAATGCCGTGCGCCAATGGGAGGGCCTTCGGGACCGCCTGAAGGAAATTGTGGACGTGGAACTGGTCGAGCCCGCGCCCGGGCTGCCGGACATGGTGTTCACGGCCAATGGCGGTTTCGTGCTGGAAAAGAAGGTGGTCGTGAGCCGGTTCCTGTACCGGGAGCGGCAGGATGAGCGGAAGCACTTCAAGCGCTGGTTCCAACGGGCCGGTTTCGAGATCGCCGATCTGTCTGGCGATGCGCCGTTCGAGGGCGAAGGGGACGCGTTGCTGGATCCCGAGCGCGGCTTGATCTGGGTGGGATATGGGATGCGGACGGACCTTGGCAGTCATCCGGCTCTGGCGGAAACGCTGGACCTGCGCGTGGTCTCGCTACGCCTGGCGGATGAGCGGTTTTATCACCTGGATACGTGTCTCTGCCCGCTCGAGGGCGGTTACCTAGTGTATTACCCGCGCGCCTTTGATGCGGATTCCATTTTACAGATCGAGCAATTGGTGCCGCTGGAAAAACGGATCGCCATCGGCGACAGCGACGCGGCGGCTTTCGCCTGTAACATGGTCAATATTGGCA
>Ga0302275_10005949_pt1 | contig 11675 bp, 11 predicted proteins | sample III_Bog_N2_2_FD_200229 | JGI IMG/M metagenome (GOLD analysis project Ga0302275, IMG submission 200229) | Peat permafrost microbial communities from Stordalen Mire near Abisko, Sweden - III_Bog_N2_2 | ecosystem: Environmental > Terrestrial > Soil > Wetlands > Peat | place: Sweden: Abisko...
TTCTGCTGGCACTTGCAGCCTTCCAGGAAGCACGGATTATGGGCCGTTCTGGGTAGCACATGGGTAGCACGGCAGGAGCTATACCCTTGTAAAGTGGTGGGCGCGCAGGGACTCGAACCCCGGACCTCCTGCGTGTGAAGCAGGCGCTCTAACCAGCTGAGCTACGCGCCCCGATCTGACTGCTCTCTTGATTCTAAACCACGTCCCCAGTTGAGCTGAAGCAATGACCTCCGCTCATCGATCGACACAAACAGCTCAGAGCAGCCGAGCGGGAAACTGGAGGCAAGGCTCCGCCGGAGCTGATGGCCATTGACCGCATCAGGAGATGGTCGGAGAAAGTGACTTCTTACATCCGCAGCAGACCCAACGGCGCGCTCGCCCGATAGCCGGGAAACACGAGCCCCAGATCCTTTTGGCCCAATTGCCCGGCCACCAGTTCGCTGAGCACGGCGCGAAAATCGGTGGTCACGGCCAGATCGCGACCTTCGTTGAGTTGCTCTCTTTCGAGACCTGGCCAGGCGCGGCGACATTGCCGCCGAGCACCATCATCACGTTGCCATGGCCGTGATCGGTGCCGCCGTTGCCGTTTTCTTCGGCCGTGCGGCCGAATTCCGACATGGTCACGAGGACGATATCCTCCATGCGGTCGCCCATATCGGTGCTGAAGGCGGCGAGCGCGGCGCCAAACTGCCGCAGCATGTTCGAAAGCTGATTCGCTTCGTTGCCGTGGTGGTCCCAGCCATCCACTTCGGCAAAAGCGGCTTCGACGCCGACGTTCGCCTTGATGAGCCGCGCCACCTGCTGCAGATTCCGGCCGAGTTCGCCGCCTTGCTGGTATTGCGCTCCCTGCGCGGGCGTATATTGCTGCTGGTTGACGGTTTTGATCATCTTCATGGCCGCGAAAGCGTCCTTGCCGGGCTGGCTCAGCCGCGCGTCGTGAGTTGTGGCATACATGCTTTCGAGAATGCCGGCCGAATCCTGGGTTCCCAGCTGGAACGTCTGCGCGTTATTGACCGCGATGGCGGCGCGGTCGCCACGCAAGGTGAGCGGGAGCTGCGCCCCCAGGGAAATAGCGCGCAGGGGCGATGTTTCGGGCGTGGCGGGCGGCAGTGCGCGATTCAGCCAGCCGTTGCCCGTCGATTTGCCAGGTGTTCCCGATTCCATGTAGTCCTGGGCGTCGAAGTGGGATCGCGACGGGTCGGGCGAGCCGGTGGCTTCGACGATGGCCAGTTGTTTCTTTTCCCAGAGCGGTTTCAGAGTGTCGAGCGCCGGATTCAGCCCGAAGTGGCCGTCGAGATCGATTGCCGTGCCGCCGAACGGGCCGGGATTCTGGATGTTGGTGGCTCCGGGCGCCGCAATGGCGATGGAAGGCCGCATTTCGTAGTAGCGCTTTTCGGCAAACGGCACGACGATATTGAGGCCGTCCGCCGCGCCGCGCTGAAAGATCGCGATCAGGATTTTCTTTCTGGCTCCGGGCGTAGTTGTCGCATCCGCCGCTCGCGCCAGCCAGCCGGGCATGGCGCCCGCGCCCGCCATCACAACCGCCGAACCCCGCAATAAAACGCGTCTGGTCAACATATTCGCCCTTACCTCCTGTTGAATTCCGGAGAACCGATAATCAACGCCGCCACCGACTTCGGCGGCATGGCCGAGGTCATCGCGCCCAGCGTTTCGGGAGTGGCATCCCTGCCCAGCAGTTCGTGCGAGATGGACGCATTATCCTTGCCATCCCAGTGCGCCGTGTTCACTTTCACGCCCGGAACCTGACCGGAAACCAGCGCCGAGGCGAAGCTCAGCCGGCCCAGCAGATCGGCGGTGCCGAGCCAGGCGTCGCCGGTCAGCGGATAGCCGTTCGGCTCAACCTTACCGTAAAGTGGTTCGCCGAGATCGGTAATTTTCTGAGCTAACTGCTGGGTATCGAGGATGTCCGCGCCGGTAGCACGCAGGGCGCTGACCACCATCTCGAATGGCGATTTGATCTTGGCCTGCCAGGCGCCTTCGGAAAGGAACTCGGGCGAGAGGAACATGGTTTGCAGAACGGCGCGCAGGTCGCCGTCTGTTTTCAGGAAGGTCTGGGCCATGCGTTCCACCAGGGCGGGCGGCGGATCATCGGCCACAAAACGCTGGGCGAGCTGCTTCGAAATGAAATGCGCGGTGGCGGGGTGATGCGCCAGAATGTCGATGACCTGGAGGCCGTCCTTCTCGCCTCCGTGGGCAGCAATTTTGTGCCCGAGCAGGGTCTTCGCATCGTCATCGTGCATGAAATCCACATATTCGAACTCGGGATCGGCCGGCTTGCGGACGGTCCAGCCAGTGAAGCAGCGGGCCACTTCGATGACGTCCTGCTGGGTGTAGCCGCCGTTGACGCCCATGGTGTGGAGTTCCATCAGTTCGCGGCCGTAGTTTTCGTTCAGGCCGTGGGGCTGGCGGTTGATTGCCAGCGGCAGCTGCGCGAGCTGGATGGGCCGGGCGAAGGGGCCGACCTGCATGCGGTCATCGGCGTCGGTCGACATGGATTGCCAGTTGTCGAGGTAATAGAGCATGGCGGGATGGCGCGCGACGGCCAGCAGCAGATCTTTGAAGTGCCCCAGAACGTGAGGGCGGATGGCGTCGCGCTCGTAGCTGGTCAGCAGGGCGCGGTAGGTCTGAAAGGCCTGCTGGATGTTCTTATTCTCATAGACGTTGAAGTGATTGAACCAGAAATCGACCAGCACTTCTTCCAGTTGCCGGTTCGAGTAGACGGCGCGGTTGAGTTTGCCGGCGCGCAGATCGGAACTGACCACCTGCTGCGGGTTGCGGTAGCGCTGGGCTTCGCGGCGGATATCGGGAAGGTCCGCCAGTCGGGCGGGCGGCATGGCGGCGGCTACCTGGCGCTCTTTTTCCGGTTCCAGGCCGGTCAACAGGGCTTTCACCTGATCGGAGGCGCCGTTCATGGCGATTTTCATCTGGTCGGTATCCAGCAGATCGTTCAGTGTGGGATTGCGGCGGCGCATTTCCTGCGCCCTTTGCTCCTGCTGCTCCTTGCGGGCATCGTCGGCCTCCTGCTGAAACTCGGGGATGCTGGAGAGGTTGGTGGGGGGAAGGACCAGGAGAACCTGTTTGCGCTTTTCCGGATCGAAGGATTCGAGCGCCGCTTTGCGTTCTTCCGCGGTGCCGTTCAGGACTTTGCGCCGGTCGTCCTGAGAAAGCAGGTTCATGGCATTGACGGGCTGGGTCATCATGCCCATCTGCATCTGGGGCATCATGTAGTCTTTGACCACGAGCGACGGGTCGAGGCGCAGAGTTTCGAGCGGCTCCAGTTTGGCTTCGAGGATGAGGTTTTCCTGGATGCGTTCGGGATGCAACTGGAGGTCGATCCATTTTTCGAGGCCGAGATGGCGGACTTGTTCGACGTCGGCTGGACGCGGGCCGAAAGTCAGACGGTTGAGCGCCTGGAGGATCTGGCGGTCGGGGGGAAGTTTGGTTTCGAAGGGGGTGCCGGCGTCAATGAGGCGGGTACCGATGAGGGCCAGGAAGACGAATGAGAGCGCTGCCGAAGCTGTCGCGAGTGCCGGGCTTCGCATGGCGCGATACCTCCTGTGTGAACTCCGTCTGCCGATAAGTATAGCGTCATTCTTGGGTGGCGGGGTTACTCCGGCTAATGAGACTGACGCGAAAATGAGGCGGTCGTGCAGTGATATTTACCGCCGAAACGGCACCGCGACACCATCTCTGCGCCCGGGAAGGAGTTGACGAAGTTTCAGATTCTGCTGACGAGAGCCCGGTTCCGGGGCGTCCAGTCGGTTTTCACCAGGCCTTGTGATGTTCGGCAGGCAAATGACTCGTTAACGACTATCTTTGCGGTCGGTCCACCCTCACGAACTTCAAAAGCCTGAACCGATTATCTTGCCAGTCAAAGTAATAAAGACCACAAGTGCGTCTATCCCGAAAATCCCTGCAAGCGTCGCGCAGGACTATGAGGCTGCTATTAATGCGGAAATCCACTTCCATGTGGCTTAGGCTGTCGAGCGGTAAGAAAAGCGAGCCCTTCGCCGCGAGCGGGGGTTCATAGACGATTCCGGTTCTCGCATCCACAATCGCCATGGTGACGCATTCGGACCCACAGCCCCAACGGATGATGAAGTAGTGCCCTGCAAAGTTCGGCCCCGGCGCAATAGCAGGATTCTTCCAGTTGCCGCTCCACACATCCTGCCCATTGGACACGCCCTGCCGAATCCGAGCTCGATATCTCCTTTTCTCCGGGGTGTTCAGGATAGGGTCGGCGGGTGTTCCGGTGAATTCTTCGGTGACCGTGTGGTCATCGAATCGGGGAATCTGGTTGATCGTGTCTTGCGGTCGCAGTGTTGCAGCCAGTGCCAGGCCCGCTATCACTGTCGCAATTAAGTTCACGATTATCAGCATAAACCGAATCTGGCAGTCAGGGTGAGAGGGGCCTGCGCCGCGTGTTGATCGGCGCAGCGTAATCCGGCGGGATGATCGGAGCTTCGGCGCGTGATATTCACCGCTGAAACCCGACCGACACACACAAACCATTGCGCCATCAATATCGGTCTGGTAGTATCGTTAAGGCGAGAAGGTGAATTTTTTCATTCCCTTCCTTGAAGGATCATCTAAATTTCCAACCACGGAGTGCAAGCAGCAACCTTAATGAGTTTTACCGTTTTTTTGGGCAATTTGCCCACCTGGGTCACCGCCGATGACATTAAACAATGGCTAACGGCGGAAGATCTTGTCTCGGATTCGGTCAAGGTGATCCGGAACCACGAAACGCAGGAGTCGAAAGGCTTCGCGTTTGTAGAGGCTCCGACATCTGACGAAATGCAGGCGATTATTCGCCGTTTTGATCGCGCACCACTGGAGGACAAAATCCTCCGCGCAAACCCCGCTCAGCCAACTAAAGGACCGGTTGCTGTCAAGGGTGCGGCACCGGCCGCGGGCGCTGCCAGAGCGGAAGCTCCGCGCAACCGTCCGGATCGGCGTCCCAGTGGCGGCGCGGCGCGTAAGCGTGAGAATGAACCGAAAAGCGCTTTCGCGACGGAACTCGCGAAGGCTCTCTGATTCCCGGCCAAGCTCCCCCAGTTCAACCAAATTCCGCGACGCGCGTTCACTCAGCCCGCGTCGCATGGTTTCCCGTGCACACCTGTGAATTGTCAGCCACAGGTGGCGCTTCTTTACGTTCCCGCTTTTTGCCCGTTACAATGAGGTTTGCCCGTCTTCGGCGCAAAGGCCGCAGGCGTGCATCAGAGTCGCCAATGTTCCACAGGGTCAGATACGCACAGAGTAGCGGCACCTCGCTCAGGCGATTCGTATTTTGCCTCGGCTTTTGCCTCGGCGCCTTCCAGACTGCCCGAGCCGACCAGGCTCTGGTGCGCGCTGTAGCCGAATCGAACGTCAATCAGCAGTACAGGATCGAAAGCGTTTCGATCTCGGGCATCGAAGTGGCGCATTTCCGCGACGCCAAGCTCTCGCCCAGCCTGCGCAAACGTCTGGCGTCTTTGGTGGGGACACCCTGCGACATGTCGGCGATCGGCGATTTGGCTGGCCGGCTGCGCTCCACGCTGCGTCTTGAAGATGTGCGCGAACACCTGTTACGCGGCAGCGCGCCGGATCGTGTGCGCGTCGATTTCGAGACGGTACGTAAGGATTACAGCTTCGATCTTTCCGTCCCCCGTTTTCTCTACGATTCCAACCAGGGCTGGACGACCGAACTCAACGCCAGCGGCCGATTCCACCAGCAGTCTCTGGCCGTCGGACTCGGCAGTAACGGCGACGATCTGACGGAGCGGTTCACCGGCTTTTCCACGCAATATCAGGATTCTCACGTTTTTTCCGATCGGATTCGATTCGCTCTGGGGATCGAAGGCTACAACGACCTCTGGAACCCGGCCACGCGGCGAGCCGTGGCGGAGCAGAACGTTTCAGCTCCCGGCACATCCAACGCTTTTGCGCTTTACCGGAATCGGCGAAACATTGCCCCGACTCTGACCTTTGTGCTTTCCCGTACACTTTCCGTGTCGGTAGGCGCAAGTTTTGAGGGTATGGACATGGAAACGACGCAAATTGCCGGCCGTGAGCGCGACCTTTCCGCCAATGCCGCCACGGCCGCGGTGGATTTCGGCTATACCGTGGAGGGTGCCGATATGCAGCAACGCTGGGACGCGAGGTATGGATTACGGCTTGCCACCCACGAGTTGGGTTCCAGCTATGTATTCGAGACACGATGTTTCGCTGCGGTACGAGTGGAAATCCGGCCGCCGCGTGGTGACGGATCGGCTGATCGGCGGTGCACTGGTCGGCCAGGCGCCGTTGTTTGAGCGTTTTGTGCTGGGGAACAGTTCTACGCTGCTGGGGTGGAACCGTTATGCGATCGATCCGCTGGGCTGCGACAGGATGGTCCATAATTCGCTGAGCTACGGCTATCAGGTGCAGAAGGGTACCGCCGAGGTTTTCTATAACGCCGGGCTGATCGGCGACGGCAATAAGCTCGGAACCGTGCGACACTCTCTGGGGCTGGGTTTCCGGCAGGGTATCTTTAATGTAGCGATGGCGTTTCCGGTCATTGCAGGACACGTTGCACCGGTGTTTATCGCAGGTATGAACTATTGATCTCGCGCCGCTCCCAAATCGCGATTTGCGCGGCCCTGGTGGCCGGGGTGGCGGTTTCCGCCTTTGCGATCGAATACGACGAACGGCGGCTCGACGCGCGGCTGGACGGCGAATTCCTGCACGTGATGGCACCAAACTTCAGCTTTCTGAGCGGAAAGTCTCTGGAACGTCTGAAAGACGGAGCTTCCGTGGCATTTATCGCGCAGCTGACGGTTTCGACTTCGCCCAACTACGTGGTGCCGGACGCGCAGCCCTCCGTGGCACGGTTCGCGGTAAGTTACGACATCTGGGATGAGCGGTTCTCGGTGACGAAGATCGGCGATCGTTCGGACCAGAAACTCACCATTTCGCACCTGACTGGCCCCGCGGCGGAGACCTGGTGCTTCGATAAGCTAACGCTCCATCGCTCCGATCTTCCGACGGACAGGCCGTTTTACATCCAGCTGGATATGCGTGTCGAAGACCCCCGTGACATGGCGGGCATGATTGGCGATGGCGGCATCAGCCTGGCGCGCATGATTCAGGTCTTCAGCCGTCCGGTCCGCGATAAACAGGCTCACTGGCTGCTGAACAGCGGGCAGGTGCGCCTGGAGGATTTGCTTCGGAAAGGTATGCACGGGTGACGCTGCGGACGCGTCTCGCGCTGGTTTTCATCGCCGCGACGCTGGTGCCTCTGGGGCCCACTATCTGGCTCACGACGAACCTGTTCGAGCACAGCCTCGCGCCGGTGGATCAGCTGAGTTCGGTCTCGAAGGCGCTGGAACAGACCGGCCGCCAGTATTATCAACAGGCTTCCGAGCGCCTGAAGGAAGACGCTCAGGCGGGCCGGATCTCGCCACGGGTCTATACCCGCCAATCCACTGTAGCGGATGAGGCCGGTGTGCTCGATGCCGTCCGCGAGTTCCGTGACAGCAACGAATACGAGCGCTTTGCCATCACCGGCCAGGGCGGATCTGAGCTGCGCTACATGGTGCGCGGCGCTACCACGGTCAGCGTTTGGGAGCGGCCGCTGGGAATCCGCATGGACGATCTTTCGCGCGAATACCGCGATGCGCGTGGGATTGTGACGGTCGACCTGCGACGCGGCTACTTCGTGACCTGGGGGCTGCTGGTGACCCTGATCTGGCTGGTGGCGCTGGGGCTGGTCTGGATTGTGGCGACGCGGTTCAGCCGCCCGATCGTGAACCTGACGGAGGCGCTCAGGAGCCTCGCTGGCGGCAATTTCCGCATCCGCGTCCCCAATGACCGCACCGATGAGATCGGTCTGGCGACGCAGGCGTTCAACCGGACGGCCACGCAGCTGGAACAGAGCCGGGACCGGCTGGTTTATCTCACGCAACTGGCGAGCTGGCAGGTTCTGGCCCGTAAGATGGCGCATGAGGTGAAGAATTCGCTCACGCCGATACGGCTGACGGTGGAAGAGATGGTGGCGCGCGAGAACGAGACTTCGGTCCCGGTGCGCCGGGCGTTTCTTGAGCAGGCGGCCTCGATTGTGGTGGATGAGATCGAATCGCTGGAGCGGCGTATCCGCGCGTTTTCGGAGTTTTCTTCGGAGCCGCCGGTATGCCCGGAGGCGCTGGATCTTCCCGCGATCGTAGAAGAACGTATTGCATTTCTGAAGACCGCGCACCCGGAGGTGGGCTATCTGGTGGAAGCTGCCGCTAACACTCCGACGGCGATGGCGGATCAGGATCTGGTGAAGGGTATTTTGGTCAATCTTCTGGAAAACGCCGCGGAGGCCGCTGGCGAGGGCGGCCGGATTCTGGCCAAGGTGGTATCGATCGACGACCGGGTGGCGATCGAGGTTCACGATTCCGGGCCCGGGCTGAGCGAACTGGCGCGCAACTCGCTGTTCCAGCCTACGATTTCATTCAAGAAGCGCGGTATGGGCCTCGGTCTTTCCATCGCACGCAAGAGCGCGCTGCTTTCGGGCGGAGATATTCTGCTGATTGCGGGCGAACTGGGCGGCGCAGGGTTCCGCGTGCTACTTCCGGCTGGAGCGGATCATGCCAACACGACGAATTCTGGTCGTTGACGACGAAGAAAATATCGGCCGCTCCCTGCGCATGATTCTTGAGCGTGAGGGGTATCAGGTCAATTCCGTGCACTCGGCGGCGGAGATGCGCGCTTTCCCGGAGCGTGCGCGCATGGACCTGTACCTGTTCGATGTGCGTCTGCCCGATGCCAACGGTATCGATCTGCTGCGGGAATTACAGGCGTCGGAGATTACGGCGCCCGTAATCATGATCTCCGGGCACGCGACCATCGCGGATGCCGTGGAAGCTACGCGCGCCGGCGCTTTCGATTTTCTCGAAAAGCCGCTGGGGCGCGATCGCGTACTGGTTGCGATCAAGAACGCGTTTGAACAGGGGACTCTGAAGCAGGAGAATAAGCGGCTGAAAGAGGCCGTGGGACCGGGGACGCGTATGATCGGCGTGAGTCCGGCGTTCGAGCGGGCGCTGGAGCAGGCGACTATGGCGGCCCGGTCCGATGCGCGTGTGCTGCTGGTGGGCGAATCCGGCACTGGCAAGGAATTGCTCGCGGCGCACATACATGCGTCGAGTCCGTTTGCTTCCGGGCCGTTCGTCAAAGTGAATTGCGCGGCGATTCCCGGCGAACTGATTGAGAGCGAATTGTTCGGCCATGAAAAAGGCTCGTTCACCGGTGCGACGGCGATGCGACGGGGCAAGTTCGAACTGGCCGATAACGGCACGCTGTTTCTCGACGAAATCGGCGATCTGCATTCGAATTCGCAGGCGAAGCTGCTGCGGGTGTTGCAGGAAGGCGAGTTTCATCGCGTGGGCGGCGAGCAGACGATTCGCGTGACGGTGCGTGTGGTCTCGGCGACGAATCGCGATCTCACCGCGCTGGTGGCGCAGGAGAAGTTTCGCGAGGATCTCTACTATCGCGTGAGTGTGGTGCCGATACGGGTGCCGGCGCTGCGTGAGCGGCCGCAGGATATTCGGCCGATGGCGGAATATTTCCTGGAAGATTTCTGCGCGCGCAACGGATTTCGCAAGCGCGCTTTCGATGCGGAAGTGTGGGATGCGTTCCAGGAATACAAGTGGCCGGGCAATGCGCGTGAATTGCGCAATGCGGTGGAGCGCATGGCGATTCTCTCACCGGGCGATACGCTGACGGCCGCGGCGATTCCGCTGGAGCTGAAGTTGCAGCGCGAAACGGGCGGGCGTTCGAGCGTGCAGGAGGCGCGGGAATCGGCCGAGCGCGATCATGTATTGCGGGCTCTGGAAGATTCGGGGTGGAATGTTTCCGGCGCGGCGCGGGCGCTGGGGATGGAGCGGACGAATTTGCATAAGCGGATTCGGGCGCTGGGTCTGGCGCGAGGAAAGTGAGCGATAATCGAGACAGCCATGCCTGCAGTTGCCGAACGCAAACTTTCGTTGCAGGACTTCCACGAGCGCTACCCCGGCGAGAAGCCCTACTTTGAATATTGGGACGGGGAGGCGGTTCAGAAGAGCATGCCCACGCGCTTGCATTCGCTGATTCAGAAGATTCTCCTTCAATTGCTGGATGCGATGGGCTTCGACTCGGGTCCTGAAGTCACTCTCAAGCTGGATCCCGCGTGTGAGCCTATCCCCGATGTGATCGCAACCGAAGGTCAAATCGGGGCCCCTATCCGACAGAGCCGTTTGAAGTCGTGATCGAAATACTTTCGCCCGACGATCCATTCGCCCGCGTTCTGCGCAAATGCTGGCTCTATGAAAAATGGGGCATTCGGCAGATCATTGTGATCGATCCTAAGGCCAGACTGGAATGGTCGTTCGAAAACGGCTCATTGCGAGGAACAGACATAATCGCAAGACGGGGCGGAAGCGTTATCAAGGCGCAGGAACTCTGGGCGGAAGTCGATCGTCGGCATTCGCGCCCCGCATGATAGTCTGTGCGAAGTGACGAAAGAATCCAGACAACGACGCCTCGTATCCCGCATGAGCCAGCTCAAAGTCGAATCGGCGTTTGAAGTGCTGGTTCGAGCGCGGGCACTCGAAAAACAGGGCCGCAGCATCATCCACCTGGAAATCGGCGAGCCCGATTTCCCCACGCCGCCGCACATCGTCGAAGCCGGTAAGCGCGCGCTCGATGAAGGCTACACCAAATACGGCCCCACCGCGGGCCTGCCCGAACTACGCGAAGCCATCGCGCGATATGTCTCGCGAACGCGCGGTATCACCGTCGGGATGGATGAAGTTTGCGTGGTCCCGGGCGCCAAGCCCATCATGTTTTTCACCATGCTGGCATTGTTAGACGCGGGCGACGAGGTGATCTATCCCGATCCCGGCTTCCCGATCTACGAATCGATGATCCGCTTTACAGGTGCGACGCCGGTTGCGATCCCACTTGTGGAAAGCCGCGGCTTTTCCTTCGATCCCGAAGTCTTTCGCAGCAAGCTGAGCGGCCGCACGCGCATGGTGATCCTGAACTCGCCGCAAAATCCCACCGGAGGCACCATCCCGCCCGGCGATATGGCCGAACTGGCCGCCATGCTGCGCGATCGCGACGTGATGGTGCTCAGCGATGAAATCTACTCGCGCCTCTGCTACGATGGCACGCCTGTTTCCATCGCCACCTTCGACGGCATGCAGGAAAAAACCATCATCCTGGATGGCTTTTCGAAAACGTACTCGATGACCGGCTGGCGGCTCGGTTACGGCGTGATGCCGTTATGGCTGGCCGACGCCGTGAACACGCTCATGGTGAATTCGAATTCCTGCACGGCGGCCTTCACGCAGCGCGCCGGTATTGCCGCGCTCGAAGGTCCGCAGGATTGCGTCGATCGGATGGCAGCGGAATTCCGCAGACGACGCGATGCAGTTTGCGCGGGGCTCAATACGATCCCCGGCTTCCGCTGCCCGCTGCCTTCCGGCGCATTTTACGCCTTCGTTAATGTTGCGGGGACCGGCATCGGCTCCAAAGAACTGGCCGATTATCTTCTGAACGAAGCTGGCGTGGCGTGTCTCAATGGCGGCGCCTTCGGAGCCCACGGAGAAGGCTACATCCGATTCAGCTACGCCAACTCGCTGCCGAACCTGATGGAAGCGGTAGAGCGTATT
>Ga0302275_10005950_pt1 | contig 11674 bp, 10 predicted proteins | sample III_Bog_N2_2_FD_200229 | JGI IMG/M metagenome (GOLD analysis project Ga0302275, IMG submission 200229) | Peat permafrost microbial communities from Stordalen Mire near Abisko, Sweden - III_Bog_N2_2 | ecosystem: Environmental > Terrestrial > Soil > Wetlands > Peat | place: Sweden: Abisko...
TGAAAAACAACGCGTGTTGACGCGCTGTTGACAGTGAATGGCAACAGCGCGTCGCGCTTCAATTTATCAGCAAACAAAGGAGAATAACGAGATTTGTTCAATAGCGTGTTGACGGTTGACAAACGGAGGAAAGAATATGGGAAAAGCCAAAACTCGGCTGAGAAAACATCACCAACGCCTGGTCAAAGATGCTGGGGTGCGCAAATTACTGGCGCGAATGCTGGCTTGTCGTGAGACTCGGAGCGTGGTGCGGGCAATGCTGTTTGCCCATGAACGCGAGCTATGGCGCGGTGTCGTGGCGACACCGCCAGCCTCCATTTTGGAAGTGGTCGTTTCCGAATTCATGCGGCATACGCCAGTTGCGGCAGAATTGCCATTCATGGCGACAGTGTCGCTTATCGCGGAAATGATGTGCGAAAAAGGCGCGGCGTTGGTAATGACCGACGGTCAAAAAATTCTGCCCGACCTGTTCACCGTGATGCTGGCCGCATCGGGCGAAATGAAATCATTTTCCGTCTCAAAGATTCTGAAAGCTTTTGAGTTGGGCGGCTGGAAACCAAACGCCATTCGGGATGCTGGCTCAACGGCGGGATTGATTGCGGAACTTTCCGACAACGAAGGCCGCGCCGCATTTTGGTGGGTGGAAGAATTCGGGGAATTTTGGGCAATGACAAAAACCGAGGTGCATCAAGGCACGCCCCGCGTGCTGCTGATGTCATACGACCATGCAACATTGAGCAAGCGACTGAAAACTGGCGTGGTGGAAGTGAAGTCGCCTTGCCTTTCGCTGCTCGGCACTACGGTCCTTGGCAACATTCACCGACAATTGACCAAAGAAGATTGGGCTTCGGGCCTATGCCAGCGAATTGCATTCGTTTTTTGTCCACCTGACGAAAAGCGAAATTGTTACGAGCGCAAATTTGCAATTCTCGACGGGCTAGATTTGGAAAAAATCGCCACTTCCTTTCGCGCCGCGCTGGCAACGCCAGTCCATACAGACTATCGGCTTTCCCCCGATGCTCGCAACGGTATTTGCGATGCCTGGGTTCTAATGGGCAAACAAGGCATCACTGCCGATTTCGTGCGCCGCGTGGAATTTCGCGTCTTCAAGTATTCGATGGTGTATCACTGGCTATGGGTTGACGCTCCCTGCCCTGCAACGGTGTATTAAAAGTCACGATCCTCAATTGCTGATCGTCTTGGACTGTGGCACCAACAGTCGCGACGAAATAGAATGGTTGACCGCGCGCGGCATTGATTCAGTTGTCGTTGATCATCATTTGCCTGCGGAGCATGAGACAGTCGAAACGGTTTTGCTTAACCCGAAAGCATGGGTGGAATCGGAACGTGGAAATTGGGATTTGAAATTATTGTGCGCCGCTGGGCTTGCCTTTTTCCTGGTGCAAGGCATGGCGACCGAGCTTGGGCTGCCAGCCTGGGACGATTCAAGGGCAATTCTTCTGGCTGGGCTGGCGAGCTATGTTGACATGATGCCCTTGGTTGGCCTTAACCGAATTTTGGTAAAACATTCGCTGTGGCAGGCACAAAAGGCAAGCGGATTGGAAAAGGTTCCAGGATTGGCGTTTTTGGAGCAACTCCGACAGGCGAACAAATTCACTGCTGGCCAGCTTGACGAAAAAACCTATGGCCTGTTTTTAGGCCCGTGCCTAAATGCACCCGGTCGGCTTGGCGACGCCAAAGATGCGCTGCGCCTGCTGCTGGCGCAAGATACGAGCGTTGCCAAGAGACTGGCGAAAAAGTGTTTTGACCTTAATGAGCGGCGAAAACGAATTCAACATCCGCTTACGGCACGGGCGTTGGCGGCGGCTGAAACAAAGATAAATTTCAAGGTCATTCTGTTGGCCGACAAAAAATGTCATCCTGGCGTCGGCGGCATTATTGCGTCAGATGTCAAAGAGGCATTCAACCGGCCGACCATTATTGCCTCGTGGCACAAACTCGAAAACGCCGATGGCGGGTTTTGGAAGGCGTCTGGCCGCAGCATCGAGGAATACAACATGGGGAAAATCATTCAGGATGCCGTGTCGGAAAATCTGGTTGAAAGCGGCGGCGGTCACGAAATGGCCGGGGGATTTTCCTTTACCGAAAGCCAGCGTGAAAAACTGGAGCATTGGCTGAATGAAAATTCGGGTCTTGATGAAACTCATTTCGTCCGCAAAATGGAAATCATCGCGCCTGCGGAAAACTTCGGCGCGGGAACCTGGTATGGAATTTATCGGACACTGGAACCATTCGGAAACGGAAATCCAGAGCCGTCCTTGGTTGCAATGAATGTCGTATTGACACGCCGCCCGGTAAGGCTGGAAAAATCTGGAAATGATGTGGACGAACCGAGCGCCAAAGCAGCCGCCGCGCCTGTTGCCTGGGCGATGCGCGGCGTGTTTGAAAGAAACAAAAAGCCGATTGCTGTCGAATGCACGGATTTGGCCCGTGCCGAAAAATGGAAAGTCAAAGGGCGATACGACTTTGATCTGTGGCTAACTGGATGGCGATTCGGTACAAGCCATATTTACGGGTTCCGTGCCAAGCCAGAAAAAACATCCTGAAAACCACAGAAATGTGCTTCCACTTGAATCGAAAATATTAGTAAAATCTAGTGCTATGAGCCAAAACATCTCCAATGAGTTCGATCCGTTCCAAGTTGTTATGAGCTTCGCCTCGGAGGCGGATAATGCTGACACGTTCATTGAGACGTTCATTGGTATTGGTCTCAGATTCAACATTTGCCTTAATGGTGATGACAATTTCTCGCACGGCAACCGCATTCGTGCCTTGCGTCCCAGAGTGCTTGAAGCATACGATAGTTTGTTACCTGAGGCGAAGTTGGCTGCCGCGAATGCGGCTACCGCGAGATTTTTCTCTCTCATGCAGCGAGTGCAACATGTACCACGTTTCCACGGGTATTCTGAACGAATGTCGGCGGCATTTCAGAAAATCGGGTGGGGATTTCAAGATGACCAGTTGGTCACATTGGATACCCATATAAGAGAAATGTTCTTTCCAAAAGACTCACAATGGGACGCATTTGTGGTCATCCGCAAGATAATCGACAGCGTAAAAAGTAATTTAATTCTTGTTGATCCATATTGTGACCGTGCGTTTTTCGAGATTCTGCAATCTTCAACTGCACGCCCAATGGTGGTTCGATTGCTGTGCCGAAAGGCACCAAACGACCTCAAAACAGAGGCAAATGTTTTTTGCAAACAATATCCTCAAATGTGCATTGAGGTGCGAAAATCTACGGATTTTCACGACCGATTTCTTGTCGTTGATCAAGCAACTTGCATTCATATTGGCGCATCAATCAATCACGCGGGTTCGAGAGCGTTTATGATTAGCACCGTTGAAGATATACCCAATCGAGACGCGCTCATCAAAGCAGTGAATGAGGCATGGAACAATGGAGTTCCAGTATAGTATCCAGTCTTATTGGGAGCCGTAAGCTTTGCTCTCAGATTGGAAACCACAGAAAGCACATGCCTGTATTGTGCCACTCATTTTGTTTGGTCGTTTTTTTAGGTAGCTATTGCGGGTCACTATGAACAGGCCTCCCAAATTGATCCATCCCAACACCAAGACCATAGGCGTCTTGTTTGACGCCTCCCTGAAATATTGGGTCGAGTTGTTTGCCGTCATCGGTTCTCCAAGTCTGAGGTCTTCCGTATTCGTCAGAATTTACGCCCAACCCATACGCATTAAGGGTAATTTTGTGGGGGTTGTAGATTTGCCCTGAGTCACTTCCTGATGTAGCGCCGTAGTCGGCCGTGGTGGAACCGGATGCCGTGCCATAGCTGGGCGTGGCGTAGGTCGAGGCCGTGCCATAGTTGGGCGTGGCGTAGGTCGAGGCCGTGCCATAGCTGGGCGTGGCGTAGGTCGAGGCCGTGCCATAGCTGGGCGTGGCGTAGGTCGAGGCCGTGCCATAGCTGGGCGTGGCGTAGGTCGAAGCCGTGCCATAGCTGGGCGTGGCGTAGGTCGAAGCCGTGCCATAGCTGGGCGTGGCGTAGGTCGAAGCCGTGCCATAGCTGGGCGTGGCGTAGGTCGAGGCCGTGCCATAGTTGGGCGTCGTATAGTGGGAGGTCGTGCCGTAGCTGTTGGCTGACGTGTAGTTGCCCGTCGCGCGGGCAGACCCCACGCTATAACCAGGCGTCGTGGTATCTGAGTCGTAAATTGAGGTGTCCTGAGAATTGCCCATAGTGGCAACACCCACCAGGATGGCGAAGCCAAAGACTATTTTGGCATTCTGAAACATCTGACTCAAGTTCATACTGCATTCTAAAACGGCTGTAAAATTTGTCAATGCCATTTGCCATTCCGATGATTCCGATGTCAAAACCTTGAACAATCCAAGGCGAAGGTCCAATTGGGGCAGGCGTTCCGCCGTTAATAGTCTGAAGGGAGGAGCAACGTGGTCGCGGTTCGATCCGCCTCGGTGATGATCCAGAATTTCTCACCATTGGCGGAGTGGTAAACCGAAAGAATCCGAAATCCTTCCCGCAATGAGAAATTATTTTCATCTCGGTTGGCGGGTGTTACATCGCCCCAATCTGCTTGAATATGGCGTCCGAGTGCCGTTAAAATGTCATCCGTCGTGAGGGTTTCGAGGGCTGCCGGGGTGATGACGAGTTGGCCCGTGTTGAACTTCATTTCGCTGGTGAGAATCATATTTTTGTCGAGTTGGCCCCGATTTTTCGGAGCGGTTTTGTTTTTCACTGTTCATTGAAAACAACCGCTGCGGAAAACGGCCAACGGCGGCGGGAGCGCATAAACGGAGAACGCGGAGCATCAGCAACGAAGTGCCAATGCCTTGGCGCGTGCGCTGCGCGGAGCTACGTAGTGAGAAGTGGACGCCGTGGGAAAATGATTCCCAGCGCAATGAGGTAACAGGCAAACGGACATCACGACAGCCCCGAAACCGAATGCCCTTAGATGACAATTATGTCGCAAAATTCACATTGCAAGCGACACCAGCCGAGCTTATACTTGTAATAGTGGAGGATTATATGAAGGATTTACCAAGGGAAATTTTGCAGGAATCACTGATCGCATTGCACGCGGAGCGGCTGCCATCCTGGGTGGTTGAACGGCTGGCGAGCGACTTCAACATGAAAGTGCTTGTGAACTTGCGCCAGCTTGCAGCGCGAGAGATTACGAATCGAAAAATCGCGCGGCTGTTCACCGCTGGGCGGGGAAATGAAGAGGGGTTCAGGGGAGAAACGGTCGTTTCTCCACCTGACGAGCAAGCCCGGTCGAACTCAGGTGAGACAGGGGCTTTAGCTCGCACAACCGCACCATGAAAACGAAGCAGCTACGCATCCGCCTGGGAGATGAGGCTTGGAAGCAGTTTCGCGACTTGCCACCACGCGCAAGAGGTCAAGCGGTATCGCTGATCCTCGGCGCGGGGGGGCTGGGCGTGAATCTGCGCGAGTTGCTTGCCGTTCGTCAGGATGTTGCCAGAGCAAGCAACCTGATGAACCAGAGCTTAAAAACGAGTTGGGGGAAAACGGCGGATGGTGTAGCTGCGAGTGAAATGGTGCAGTTGTTCCGTCGGGTGCTGACATGAAGGTGATTGTGAAAATTAAACGGTCGGGTGGGTCGCTGCGCCGATTGCTGGCGCATGTTTACAAGCCGATTGGACGGACGGCGCGGGAAGTGGTGGCATTGCAGCCTGATGGCAGTCGGGTGGCCGGGGTCATTAATGGGATGGCTGGCGGGATGACGCGCGTGCCGAAACTGGACGCCTCGGCGCTGGCGTGGGGGCTGACTGGCCGGGGCGAATACCGGCATGTCATTATCTCTGCCGATGACTGCAAGAATCTGGACGAACGCCGAAAGCAAGTGAGAGCGTTGCTGCAATTGGGCCGGGAATGGGTCAAGCGGTTCGTGCCGGGCGGTTGTTACCTGGGAGTGGTGCATGATGATCGCGAACACATGCATCTGCACCTGGTGCTGCGTAACGAATCGGTTTCCGGCGCGGCGTGCGGCTGGATTAAATCGACAATCCGCGTGATGCAAAGCATGGCTTGGGTATCACCGGAGACGAAACAAGAATTTGGAATTGAATCTGGCCGTGGGGCTGGCCGTAGCAATCCCGAATTCAGTGATGCGCCGTATCCGCTGGCGGCGTCACTGGATGCAAAAAAATTGGCGGAAATGGAAATGGACAAAATTCATGCGAATATCAGAACCGGAGCAATCCAAGTTGGCCGAGTCAATAAAGATGGACAGATTACCAGCATTATCTTCAACGGGCGTCGTATCAGGTTACGAACAATTCGGGGGCTGGCTGAATGTGGGAGGATGGTTCATCCCCAAAGAACGAATGACGCTCCTCGGCAGCTCCAGCGGAGATATAAAAATCTGGCTGGACTGCGGGCTAACCCTGTCTCTCACATTGCGTAGCAATGTTGACTTTCGCGAGGCGCAAAGGTCAATCTTGAGTGAGCAAGACATCTCAAAGCTCGTCCAGAGCATCAGCGTCGGTCGTGCGTAAGGCGGTTGCGCTCAAGAAATCAGTTTTGAGACCGTGTACGGCGTGATTTGCCAAAAGCTGTCCACTTCGGGCGGCTTGACCACGGCGCGGTAGTGTTTGAACACCACGCCAGGGCTGTTGCCCATTTCAGCGGCGGTCAGATTTTCATTTTTGAACTTGCCAAAATGGAAGCTTCCAAAGGAATGTCGAAGTCCATTATGCGGCCATTCCTTAACGACTGGCGGGCGTCCTGGGTCATCCTTGCTGGCCGCGCGGCCATTTACAAGGTGCTTCAACCGTTCGCCGAAAAGGTCAACATCGGGTGCGACCTCACCTGTTTTCTTCGCCGCCTTTAGCAACCATTCTAAAAGGTTCTCTTGAATTTTGACGATACGCCGCTGGCGGGTTTTGGCTTTGGCTGCTTTGACTTCAATCGTTCGCGCATCCAAGTCAATCTCCGACCAGTCCAGCGCACAAATTTCCGAACGGCGCAAACCGGCAAACAATCCAATCGCGATGGGTGCGGCCATTTCTGGCATGCAATCCAGCGCTGCCGCGAGCAATGCTTGTGCTTGGTCGGGCGTTAATATGCCTGGCGGGTTGTCGTCTAAAATAGGGCGCGGCACACGCTCTGCTGGATTGGTCGCGCAGTATTCGCTGCTGATGGCGTAGTTGAAAATCGTCGTCAAGGTAACGATATAATTCTTCCGCGTGCGCGGTTTCCATTCAGATTCTCCGATCCAGTCTTCAATGTCGGCTTTGCGGATGCTGTGAATTTCCACTTGCCCGTATTCCTCGTTTAAAATTTTGATGGCGCTGCGGTAGTTGCGCATAGTGGTGGCCTTGCATTGCATCGCATCGCGTGATTTGATGAACTCATTCGCCACGGCCTCAAACACCCGAGTGCCGCCAGCGGGGCAGGCGTGCTTAAGCCAGTAAGTCACGATTTCGGTCAATGTGGCCCTGCCGTCAATGCGCTTGTAAGAGTTTACCGCCTCGGCAACCTGGGTCGGGGTCAATTCAAAGTAGTGGGCACCGCTGGCAACTTTCGGCTCATGCTGCTCGGCAAACCACTTTTTCGCTTCGGCTTTGGTATCAAATGACTTTTTGATGACCTTGCCGCCCGTATATCGTTTGCCAAGCATCACCCGCCAAAACACATTCCCTTTGCCATCGTCATCTTTGAAGATGTTCACGCCCGAAATTTGCTTTTCTTTCATGCCTTAATCTTTCCAGAACCTTTCCAGACAGTCAAGGTGGAAAGCTGCAATTAGCTCGTTTAGTGAGTATTTACAAGGTGTTTACCTTGCTGTTTGGCGCTATATATTTTAGGCTCATAACCTGAAGGTAGTTGGTTCAAATCCAGCCCCCGCAACCATTTCGGAATGACAAAAACCCCTGTGCAAACAGGGGTTTTTTGTTGGCTCAAGGCTTCGCTTTCTGGCTGACCCGAGATTCGCAAAGGGGGCAATCCGTCATGGATGAGATCGTGGCGGCCGCAGCGGCAGGGTGAGGGTAAATGTCGCGCCCAGTCCGGGACCGTCGCTGTGAACCTTCAAGGAGCCGCCCAGTGCCCGCGCCGACAGGGCCCCGTTGTGCAACGCAAAACCGTGTCCACCCTTGCGCGTGGTAAAGCCGTGATTGAAAATGCGCGTCAAATTCTCCGCCGGTATCCCGATGCCATTGTCCACGACGCAAATCTGAATTCCGCCCCCGGCGGCGGAAATCCCGATCCTCAACTCCTTGTCGTTGCGATCCGCCTCGTCGCAAGCGTGCTCTGCGTTGCGAATCAAGTTCACCAAAATCTGCAATACTTTATGCTTCTCCACCACGATCGGCGGCAAGTCCGCATAATCCCGCACCAATTTGATATCATGCCGCGCCAGTTCACCGGCGTTCATGCGCAAGGCGTCCTCCACCAGATCCGCCACTTTAACGCTTTCGGTGACGCCGGAAATCTTGGCATAATTTTGCTGCATGGCCACAATATCTTTGATGTGTTCAATGTTTTCCCGCAACAATCCCAGTTCCACCAGGGCTGTTTGCTGTTCCTGCACCAGTTGTCCGGCCAGTTGATCCAGATAAACCGGCAAATGCCGCCCCTGCGGGTGGGCGGTCAGGAAACCCGCCAGATCGGCGGCGTGCTGGCTCATCAGTGAGGCCACCTTGCCCACCTGGGATATTTTGGATTGCTTCAACTTGTCCGCGACCAGCGTGGCGGAAATATTGACGCTGTTCAGCACGTTGCCGATATTGTGCAGGACACTTGTGGCCACTTCCGCCATGCCCGCCTGCCGGGACGTTTCCAGCAGTTGGCGGTGGACCTGTTCGATTTCCAGCCCCATTCGCTTGCGTTCCTCGATCTCTTGTTCGAGCGTTTGGGTGCGCTCGGCCAGTTCGGTGGTGCGCTTGCGCACTTCGGTTTCCAGGCGGCGGCCAAACTCCTGGAGTTCGCCCTGTTTCAACTCCAGATTGCGGATCCGCCGGAAATGGATGCCCATCAGGAGCGCCAGCCCCAGGCCCCCGCACAGTGAATAAAACAGCAGGGTCTGTTCAAAATGCGGAAGTAATTTGACCGCCAGGGAGTCGCCGGTTTGGTTCCAAATCCCGTCCGCATTGGCGGCGGTCACCCGGAAGGTATAGCGGCCGGGTTTGAGGTTGCTGTAAGAAACCTGGTGTCCGTTGAGGTTGACCCAGTCATGGTCAAACCCTTCCAGTTGATAGCGGAACCGGATTTTTTCCGGCGCGATGTAACTCAAGCCCGCAAACTCAAACTGCAAATCACCGCGCCCCGGCGGCACGGTGATGTTTCCCGCCGGGGAGAATTCCTTCCCGTTGGCCAGCACCCGGTTGATGTGGACCGGCGGCGGCACGCCGTTGGTGAAAATGTGGGCGGCATCAATCATCACCACCCCGGATGAACCCGGGACCCAGATGCGACCGTCCCGCGTTTTGCAGGCGGAATAGGATTCGCTCGAGCGGCCGGTGGACTTGACTGCTTCCAAGCCATTGAACAATTCGCAGTTGACGCGGATGGCCTTGCCCTCGGCAAAATCATTGAGCTCCGCCCGGCGGATGCGAAAGATGCCATGACTGGAGGAAAACCAGAACCAGCCGCAGTCATCCGGCACGACTGCATAGATCCAGCTGTCAGCCAGGCCGTCTTCGGGTTTGATATTCTTGATTTGACCGTCCTTGATGCGGGCAATTCCGGTGGCCAGTCCCACCCAGATGCTCCCGTCCCCATCCTGACAAACCCAAAGCGCGTTGTCACTGGAAAGCCCGTTGGTCATGGTCCAATGTTGGACGGCCCCATCCTGCAGCCGGAAAATGCCGTTCTTGCTGGCGACCCAGACGGCGTCGTCCCTGGCGACAAACAAGTTGTTGATCCAATAGAAGAGGGGTGGCGCGCCATCCTTGTATTGGTAATGGTGCAATTCGCCATCCCGAATGCGAAACACGGCATCGCCGGTGCCAGCGGCGACCAGGACACTGTGGGAATCTTCCGTGATGGCCGAGGTCCAAATGGAATTGGTCAAGCGGGCCAGCAACCGCCCATCGGAAATGATATTGATGTTCTTCTCGCCGTCCTCGGCATAAATCTCGCCATTGCGGGCTTCAAAACACAACTTGACGTAGGTGTTGGGAATGAGTGATGCGTCCGGATAATTCGTCGCCGTTTTGCCATCAAAGTAACTAAGGCCGGAGTCGGTGGCGATCCACAGCCCGCCGTTCTTCGAGGCGGCCACCGATTGGCACGCTCCGTCACCGATGCCTTGGTTGGCGGAGTAAATTGGGAGCTTCACGTCGGACAACTGGCTCAATCCGTCCCGGGTGCCCACCCAAAGGCTGCCTTCGGCGTCTTCACACAACGAAGTGACAAAATCGCTGCCCAGGCCGTCCACTTTCCTTAAAAAATCGAACTTTCCGTTTTCATGGCGGGCCACCCCCCCGCTGGCGGTGCCCACCCACAAAATCCCCTGACGGTCCACCAGCAGCGCGGTGACCGGCCAATCAAAGCCGGGAACCTTGCTGACCTGTCCGCCGGCGCAACATTGCAACCCGAAACCGGTGCCGATCCAAATCTGCCCGGACGGATCCGCCGCCAGCGCAAAAATGTTCTGTTTCGTCAGCGGTTCATGGTCGATGGCCACCAGCTTCCCCTGCGCCCAACAATACAATCCATGCTCCGCCGTGCCCAGCCAGATGCCGCCCGCAGGATCCTCGCACAGCGAAATGACCGGGCCCATGTTCGTGCTGCCCGGAAAACTCCCGGTCTCACGGGCTGCGGACCAGCGGTCCACCGCCCTGCCATTTGCGGCCCAAATGGCGCCATCCCGCGCTTCCATGATCGCACTGGCCTCCGTATCCATGCCCGGCTGCGACCATCCCGCGCCATCAATCGCCAAAAACGTGGTTCCGTCGTAACGACCAAACCCCCCGTTTTGGATGCTAAAAAGTATTTTACCGTCGCGGCAAGCGACCAGATTCCTGACGTCGTGGCCCTGGGCCGAAGGCAGTGCAATGGGAATCACTTGGAATGCAAGCCCGTCAAAGCGAACCAGTCCGTCCTGCGTGCCCAGCCAGAGATACCCGTCCCGGGATTGAGTCACGCAGCTGATTTGGTCCACTGGCAAGCCATGTTGGCGGGTCCAGTTCCGGCAGTTATACTGGGAAATGCTCCGGGCCGGATCCAACGCCAGGCCGTGCGTAATCACCAGGAACTGCAACGCCAACACCCCCGCCACCCACGCGGCACGCAGCCCGCGGGGACGCTTCAAACAAATGCGGGCTGAAGGTTCCATGGCTTGACGCAGCAATTCGCGAAATACTCATCGTCATATCGTCCGAAACAAGGTTGGCTTAAGGTCTATTTCTGGGCTGAATATATGGAAAACGGGCCAGCCCTGCCGCCGACTTGAAACAATCCCAATTCACGCAGGTCGTCAATGACGTCCAAATCATTTCCGCCGCGGAACAAAGCGCGAAGGCCGCCGCCGTCAATGACATCCTGGCCATGCCTGACATTCTGCGCACCGGCGTGGCTTCGCGCGCGGAATTGGTGGCCCAGGATCAAACCGTCACCCGCGTGGGAGCCAGCACCATTTTCTCGTTCGACCCGACCAGCCGCACGATTGACCTGAAGCAAGGCAGCCTGCTGTTTCATGCGCCCCACGGCAAGGG
>Ga0302275_10005954_pt1 | contig 11669 bp, 7 predicted proteins | sample III_Bog_N2_2_FD_200229 | JGI IMG/M metagenome (GOLD analysis project Ga0302275, IMG submission 200229) | Peat permafrost microbial communities from Stordalen Mire near Abisko, Sweden - III_Bog_N2_2 | ecosystem: Environmental > Terrestrial > Soil > Wetlands > Peat | place: Sweden: Abisko...
CTTCACAACCTGTTGATATGTGGCAGGTTCCATTTACGGCCAGCCGGACAATTCCGCAACCCGGCCGGTCCGCCGTAGCCTTGGCGGAGGCGGAAGGGTTGCCAGACAGTAGCCGGGGGTCGAGCGTGGCGACACCCCCGGATATCGTCCGGAAACAAACCGCACCCCGGTAGGGGTGCCAGAATTCCCCAACCTGAAACCATTAACTCACTGTGGAGTTTCTTCCTGCATCAGCTCCCACAGGGCGTCCCCGCTCTGCGCGATCATCTCTTCACCGCGTTATCTCTTTGCCCTCGGTGCCATGGTTAACTCTCACCTTGCAAAAACGGCATTTATATGCTTATTTCTGTTGACAAATGCCATAATATTGCATATTGTGAGTTGGAGATAGCGAGTGAACGCATCCGGGTCAGCCTTATCCTTGAAATGGTGGCCGACGGTTCGGCGGCTCGGCTCGGTGCGGGCTCGGCCCTTTGATCTTTGACATATCATTTGAAGTGCCCGGAAGCTGCCGGGGATGATTACCCAGGAGGCCACAACGAAAAACCTTGTAACTTTGTGCCATTTTGACTCAGTGTCCTGCGGTTCAATCGGGGTTCTCTATTCTGTTCATTCTGTCATTCTGTCCAAAACCCGATCAGATCAGGTTCGGCAGATTCAGCTTGGCCCCCGTCCAACGGCGGTCAGGGTCAGTCAAGGTCAGTCAAGGCTTTCCCTGCCGCCCGGCACCCCAGACCCAAGACCCGGAACCCCAGCCCCAAAAAGTGGGTCAAGCCGAGTCAAGGTCAGTCAAGGTCAAGGCTATCCCTGCCGCCCGGTTCCCAAGACCCAAGACCCGAAAAGCGGGTCAAGGCCCCTCAAGCCCGGCGGCTCACGGGCGGGCGGATTTCAAGGTTTTCAACCGCGCGATGATGCCCGGGATTTCCGGGCGGTCGGGCGGCGCATATTTCAGAAACGACTCGTAATGGGTGACCGCCGCCGCCGAGTTTTGCTCCTGATCGGCCATTTTCGCCAGGGCGTAGTAGGCCGGATAGGCATCCGGGGCGGCTTGAATCAAGGCCTGATAATCGCGCCGGGCGGCCGCAAATTGGCCGAGGTTGCAGTAGGCGTCGGCCCGGTTGAGGCGGACCAGTTGGTTGGTGGGGTCCAGCGCCAGAACCTGGGTGAGCAGCGGAATGGCCGGCGGATAAATCTTCCGCTTCAGGTAGGCGCCGGCTTTCAGGAGGAGACCGTCCCGGTTGGTCGGCGACAGGGCCAGAATGGCGTTCGCGGCGTTCAGTCCATTGGTCAGGTCGTTGCATTGCACAAACAACCCGGCCAGGCTGATGTAAGTATCCAGCCGGGCGGGGGACAACTCCTTGACCCGCTCGAATTGGGCGATGGCCGGTCGGTATAGATGGTGGTCGGCCATGAAGGCGCCGAGCATGTAACAAAAATTCGGTTCATCCACCGCCCCGGCCCACACGACGTGCCGCCAGTCGCGGTATTCATTCATGCGCCGGGCCGTTTCCAGCGGGCGGGCCACCGTTTCGGCGCGGTTGGCCTGGTAATCGGCGTTGAACGCTTGGTTGATCCGGGCGGGCGGACAGGCGGGGTTCAACTGCAACGCCTCGGCAAAACAGCGGCCGGCGGCCGGAAAGTTTCCGGCCCGTTGCAGTTCCACGCCCCAATCATTCAACGCCCCGGCGTATTCAGTGGCGACGATCTGGGCGGCGGGATCCGGCTCCGGTGCCAACAGGGCGTACCGCAATGCCGGCCACCATCCGGGGGACGGCGGCGGGCGGGGCGGGTTGGCCCGGCGGACCAAGCCGGCCAACTGCTGTTGCTCGAACGTCCGCCAGTATGCTTCGTTCTCCGGCCCGAGCCCGGCCGGGGCCGGCCCGGCAAAGGCCGAATACAAGGGATAAGGCTGGAGTTGGTAAAGCAGTCCGTGCGGCAGAAAGTAAAAAAACTCGGCGGTGAAGTCCATCACCGGCGCGGGGTGCAGGCAATAAATCGGGTGCGTGCCGGACAGCTCATGCAGCCGGTTGACGAGGGTCATTTCGTTGGTGGCGGAACCCGGTGGATCAAAGGGGTTGCCCCCCCAATTAAACCCGGGGTTGCGCTGCTTCAGAAAATCGAGGTAGCCCGGACTTTGCGCCAGGGCGGCGGGGTCCAACAACAAGTAATGCGCCGAATGGCCGCTGCGAATCAGGGCGGATTGCAACGTGAGCAGTTGGAAGGAATCATTCCCGAGGATCACCGCGCCCGCCGGCGGCAGGCTCCGCTCGATTTGGGCGCAATACTCGGCGGCGGGATTCATCCGCTGGCGGAGAATCACGGGCAGGTTTTTGCCCACGAGGACGGTCGGAACGGCGATGGCCAGGACGCCCAGGCCGAGCGCGAGGCTGCGTTTGAAGAATCGGGTGAGCCGAAGCCGGAGTTGGCGGCGTTGCTCCAAGAAGTCGGATCGCCGCCGCCGCCCGGGGATTTCGGCCTGAGGCGCTGTGCATCGCAGGAAATGCCCGAGGGAATAGCCGATGGCCAGGGCGGCGAGATAATCCAAGGGCAGACTGGCCGGGCCGAGGGCGAGCCGGCGCGGATTCAGCGGGAAATCCAACATCAGCCCCAGGCCGGTCAGGAGCAGGCAACCGTGACTCAAATGAATAAACAGGCCGCCGAACCAGGTGTGCCACCGGTTGACTCCGGTCAGGAAATGGGAAGCCCGCACGCCCATAAAAAAAACCGGCAGGACGGAAATCAGACCGGCCGCGAGCAGTAACGACCGGGGGATATGCGTGAGTGCGGCATGATACATCCGCAGACTTAATTTCAGGGCCGGCCAAAAATCCTGGTGCCCCGCCGCCGAAAGACTGGCGCTGACCGGCAATACCAGAAACACCAGGAAACCCGCCAGCCCGCAGGCGGGCAGCCACCACAACAGGCGGAGTTGGAACGATTGCGGTCGCCGCAGCAGCCGGTCGAGGAATCGGGGACTGAACAGGAAAAGCTGTTTCGTCCAGACAAGCGCCACCAGCAAGGCGGGGAAAAACACGGCCATCGCCCAGTCGTTGGCCGCCGCCAGGCCATAGATCAGCGCACCGTATAACAGCCATGAATCCTTCCGGCTGACCTGGAATTTCAAGAAACAGTGGATGACCCCGGCGAACATCAACAGGTTGAACATCTCCCCGGTGGCGGCAATGGCATTTTGCCAAAAGCCGGACTGCCACCCGCACACCAGCATCGCGAACGCCGGGGGCAGCCAGACCAACCGCGCCGCCAGCGCCCCGGGATGGGGGGATGGGGCAGGGGACAGCCGGGTGACCGACCCCGCCAGTAAGAACAAGCTCAGGGCGGCGCACCCCGCCGTGAATAGGTTTACGGCGGGCGGAATCCACCCCCCCGGCAGCCAGCCGAAGGGATAAGTCACCAGCAAGGTCACCGGTCCGGAAAGGCATGGCGTCCAGGTCAACCCCCCGGTCCGGGCCACCAGGGCGAGGCTGTCCGGTGAAACCCAGTGATTCAACGTTAGACCATAGAGAACCAGCATCAGCCCGGCCAACGCGCCGGGCAGGTGGCGGACGGCGAAATGCGGCCCGGGGTTTCCCCCGGCGCCGGGCGGCTGGTTTTCAAGTGTCAACGGCATGGGCACGCATCCGTGTGCGGTGAGTCCGGGCACGGATTGAGCGGGCAGAATATGCGAAGTCACCCCGGTTTTCGCCAGCCTTAAATCCACCCCGTTCCGGCCGGGCGGACCCCGCCCCCGGAGCGCCGGTCTGTGACCGGCTTAAACCGCAGGTTCTGGTTGCAGGGTTCCCAGGTTGGCCACCGTTTTGATAACTCAGAGATCCCCAGCCGGCTGTCCGCCGGCGCCCCGCTTCGGGGGCAGCCAAGCTGCGCCCGGAGAATGGGAGCCCCCATTATAAGGCTTGACGTTATCATGCCCGGAACATTAATTTTGTAAATCGCTGTGGGGATTAAACCCTTGGAGAACTGCCATGAAATACCTATTGTCGGGCCTGACGGTCCTGCTGCTGGCCGCCACGGCGGTGCAGGCTCAATTTACTTTTACGACCAACAACGGCGCGATCACCATCAAGAAGTACACCGGGGTGGGCCAAAACACGGTGGCCATCCCCGGCATTACCAATGGAATGCCCGTGGTGAGCATCGGAACCAATGCCTTCTATGAGGCTGATGTGACCAGTGTCATCATCCCCAACAGTATCACCAACATTGGAAATGATGCATTCGAGAATTGCACCCTGAGCAGCGTCATCATTCCGAACAGCGTCATCAGCCTCGGATCGCAGGCGTTCTATTCCAGCGGTCTGACCAACGTGGTGATTTCCGGCGGCGTCGCAAGCATGGGAACCAATGTGTTCCAGTATTGCGCCAGCCTGATTAGTGTGACCCTCTCCAATGGCGTCACCACCATTGGAACCAATGCGTTTTATAGTTGCCTGCGCTTGGCCAGTGTCTCGATCCCCGATAGTGTCACCAACCTGGCGGACGATGCCTTCTACGACGACTCCAGCCTGGCAAGCATCACGCTTTCCCTCAACTTGACCAGCCTCGGGAATTATGTGTTCGAGGGCTGTTCCGGCCTGGTCAGCGTTTATTTTCCGGGCAACGCGCCCTCGGTTGGTTCGTCCGTGTTCGCTTCTGACAGCAAGGCGGTGATTTACTATTGGCCGGGCACCACCGGCTGGAGTTCGCCCTTTGCCGGGATTACGGCCGTGCTTTTTCCCTTCACTTATCTTGCCAGTCCCGGCGGCGTCACCATTGACGGTTTTTCCGGATCGGTCGCGGCGGTGGTCATTCCCGCCACGATAGATGATGTGCCGGTTACCAGCATTGGAACCGCTGCGTTTGCCTCCAACCCCATTCCAACCAGCATCACGATTCCCGCCAGTATCACCAATATCGGAGTCGGAGCATTTGCCTTCTGTCCCAACCTTAAAACCATCACCATGGGCACCCCCAATTTATATTATAGCAGTGTGAACGGGGTGTTGTATAACCAAAGTCTGACCACGCTCATTCAATACCCCGGCGGCTTGACCGGCAGTTACGTGATACCCGATGGGGTTACCAACCTCGTGGCCGGTGCCTGCGCGGGGGCCAAACTCACTGCCGTCACCATTGTCAACACGGTCACCAGCATCGGTATCGGGGCGTTCTCCGGTTGCGCCAGCCTGACCACCATCAACGTCGTCACCCCCAATTCATTTTACAGCGGCTCGGGGGGCGTGCTGTTCAACCAGGGCCAAACCACGCTCCTGCAAGCACCCGGCGGTTTGAAGGGGAATTATGTGATCCCCAGCTCGGTCACGAGCATCGGGGCGGGGGCGTTTCAGTATTGCTCCAGCCTGACCGGAGTAACCCTAACTACGAACGTCACCAGCATTGGCAATTCGGCATTTGCCGCCTCCGGTCTGACCAGCCTCACCATTCCCGGCTGCGTCACCAATCTGGGCGGCCAGGTTTTCGCCGGCTGCGCCAGCCTGACCAACGCCCTCATTTCCAGCGGGGTTCCCGCGATCGGAGCCGGGGACTTTGGGCAATGCTCCAAGCTTACCAGCGTCACGATTGCCGGCAGCGTCACCAATCTTGATGACAATGCCTTTGCTAATTGCCCCAGCCTGACGAATGTTGTTTTCTCGGGCAACGCGCCCGCCGCAGACTTGACCGTGTTTACGGGTGACACCAATGCCATGGTTTATTATCTGTATGGCACCACGGGTTGGAGCAATCCATTCGCCGGTCTGCCCGCCGCGCTCTGGCTCCCTTTTGGTTACACCTCCGTTGCCGGGGGGGTGGCCATCACCAATTTCATCGGACCGGGCGGGGCGGTCATCATCATTCCCCCCACCCTCGGCGGCCTGCCGGTCACCAGCATTGGGAACGGCGCGTTCGAAGGGTCCGGCCTGATCGGCATCACACTGCCCGCCAGCATCACCAGCATCGGCAACAGCGCTTTCCAAAGCTCGGGTCTGGCGAGCGTCAACATCCCGTGCGGCGTCACTAACTTGGGGAACCAGGCGTTTTACGAGTCCAGCCTGACCAGTGTCACCATTCCTTACAGTGTCATTACGATTGGATCCTTTGCGTTCGGAGACTGTGCGCATCTGACCAACGTTTATTTCATGGGCGGCCTGCCGTTTTTTGCGAATGAGGGCATTTTTGAGGGTGACAACGTGACCCTTTATTATTTTCCTGACGCCGGCGCGGCGAGTGAATGGTATTACGATTTTTACCCTATCCCGACAGTGCAATGGACGCCCTACAGCTACACCACCAACGCCGGGGGCATCACTTTCACCGGATATTCGGGTCCGGGTGTCACGGCGTTCTTGATTCCGCCCACCATCAACGGGTTGCCGGTCACCGGCATTGCCGCCGGGGCGTTCGCCGGCTCCAGCCTGACCGGCTTCATCATCCCCGGCACGGTCACCAATCTCGGCACCAATGCGTTTGCCAACGGCACCAATCTGACCAGCCTGTATTTCACCGGCAACGCCCCGGCGGTGGATTCAACCGTGTTCGCCGGGGACACCAAAGCGACGGCCTATTATTTATATGGCACCACGGGCTGGAACTCCCCGTTTGACGGCCTCCCGACCACGCTCTGGTTACCCTTCAGTTATGTCACCAACGCCGGGAGCATCACCCTCACGGGTTGCACCGTCCCGGCCGGCACGGCCATCATCATCCCCCCCACGCTCAACGGTCTGCCCGTCACCAGCATTGCCTCCGATGCGTTCAATGATTTGGACCTGGTCAGCGTAACCATTCCCGACACGGTCACCAACTTGGGCAATGATTCGTTTTCGTATTCCGGTTTCGGCAGTGTGACCATTCCCGGCAGCGTTCTCGGCCTGGGAACGGGGGTTTTTGAGGACGACTACAACCTGACCAACGCCGTGATCTTGGACGGTTCCACCAGTATCGGGTTCGATATGTTCTTTGACTGCCCAAACCTGGTGCAGGCCACGATTCCCGGGAGTGTCACCAACCTCGGCACCGGTGCGTTTGGGAACTGCAAAAATCTGACCGGCATTTATTTCACCGGCAATGCGCCCGCCACCAATTCATCCATCTTCGCCGGGGATTCCAAGGCTACCGTTTATTATCTGCCCGGCACGACCGGCTGGGGCACTAATTTTGCCGGCGCGGCCACCGCGCTCTGGTTGCCGCAGATCCAAACGAGTGACGGCGGCTTTGGCGTGCAAAACCGACAATTCGGCTTCAACCTCTCCTGGGCGGGCGGCCAGGTCGTTGAAGTGGACGCCTGCACCAATCTGGCCAATCCCGTCTGGACCCCGCTTCAGACCCTCACCCTCACCAACGGCGCCTACTATTTCAGCGAACCCCAATGGACCAATTACCCGGCCCGCTTCTACCGCCTCACGTCCCCATGAACGCCGTTTGGCACCCGTGACTTTGCATCAAGGTCATCTGACATCCTCATCCTTATCCAACCGGCGGCGCGCCATCAATGGGCTGAACGGTCGGTCCGGCGAAACCGCAAATTCCCGAACCCCGCCTTCATTCGGCCCAACCAATTCAACTCGAACCCAAGCAACGTCGTCTCGTTTGTGGTCAATGAAATACCCGGCTGCCGCTTCCTTCGACTCCGCTGGCAACTCGTCATAATACATCTTGCCATCGTGCTTCCAGTGCATCCCAAAAATGTAGCTTTGCCACATAAGCATGAACGAGGCCTAACCGGGATTCGCCCGCAATTTGCGTTTGCTCAGCTCCGGCCTGCGGCAATATTTTTTCAGACCCACCTGCTTGTCAACCCAGGGTTGACCTCGATTTGCCCGGCCGTCACGACTTGATGTCCCGCACATGAAACACCGTCGCGCCGATGATCAGGAAGGTGAGATTGAATCCCGCCAGGATGCACAACGACGCCCGCACTTTCCACCATGGCACCGGCTGCATCAGCACGTTCCGCCAGAGATCAAGGTGATACGTGAAAAACCACGGCTGCAAATCCCGGAAGAATGGAATCTGCATCAGGACGAAACTCACAAAAATGACCGACAGCGCCAGGATGGTCGCCGCCGCCGGCTTGACGTTGAAACAGGAAAACATGAACGCCAGGCTCAACACCGTGCCGGCCTTCACCGCCAGCAGAACATGCGCCCCCGCATAATGCCGCAGCCCGTCGGCGGCGTTCAGCACGCTGAAACTCTCCCCGGGCGCAAACACAAACAGGCCGCCCCAGGGAAAAAAGCAGCGCGCAAACAGCACCCCGACCAGCCCCAGCATCACCACCAGCAGCGTGGTGAAAATCACCCCCGCCAGCCATTTGACCCCCAACAGCCGGAAGCGCGAAATGGGCCGCGACAAGATCATCCGCAACGTGCCGTCCTCCGCCTCCTTGGCCACCAGATCCCCGCCAATCAGGGTGGCATACAGCGGCAGCAAAACGTAGGAGATGGGAAACAACATCACCGTGGCAATGGTCAGACACGTGATATATTGGCTGGCGTCAAAACCGCTGCTTTCCAACTGACGCACCATGCCCCGCGAAGCCGGCGAATAGCGGAACACCAAGACAATGATCACCTGGGCCAGCAGCAGGGCGCCAAAACCAATGTAAGTGCGCGGCTTGCCGAATAGTTTCCAGAGTTCGTTGCGGAGTTGAAGCAGGAGCATGAGTATTAAATTTTAGCAGTTGCCGGCTCCCGGCGGTCTTTCATCAGGGACAGGTAAAAGCTTTCCAGCGATTGCTCCTCGGGCGCGATTTCAAACACGGGCATTCCCCGCTCCACCAGAAACCGCACCACCCGCTCGGCCCCGGTGTCCCGGACCGGCTCGATCAGCCGCCCCTCGCGGTCCTCGGCGATCAAACCCGCCGCCCGCAACTCCCGGACCGCCGCCGCAAAATCCCCCGTGCGCAACCGCAGCCAGCGCCGCTCGGAATGGATGCCGGCCAGCGGACCTTCAAACACCTTGCGCCCCTGATTCAGCATGGCGATGCGGGTGCAAAGCTGCTCCACTTCGCTCAAGAGATGCGATGACAAAAGAATGGTCAGCCCCAGTTCCCGGTTCAACCGCAGGATCATCTGCCGCAATTCATGGATGCCTTCGGGATCCAGCCCGTCGCCCGGCTCGTCCAGGATCAGTAATTCCGGGTTGGGCAGCAGCGCCTGGGCCAGCGCCAGCCGGGTGCGCATACCGTGCGAATACGTGCGGACGCGGGAATGTTCGCGGCCGGTCAAACCGACCCAGTCCAGCACCTCGCGGAGGCGGCCCGGCGGGGTGGGCCCGGTGTAATGGCTGAGAATCTCCAGGTTGCGCCAGCCACTGAGGTAATCATAAAATACGGGCGCTTCAAAAATCGCCCCGACCTTTTGCAGGGCCGCCTGCCGGTGCGACGTCACTTCATGGCCGCCCACCCGCACCTCGCCCTGTGTCGGCCAGACCTGCCCGAGCATCATGCCAATGGCCGTGCTCTTGCCGGCGCCGTTATGGCCCAGCAAGCCGTAAACCACCCCGCGCGGCACCACGAGCGACAGGTCATCCACCGCCGTCCGGCGGCCGAACACTTTCACCACATGTTTCAGTTCAATCACAAGGGAGGGCTTTGTTGGTCAGTGCATTTTCCCACGGGCTTCAAGGCGCGGCCGGCTCCGGGCCGGACAGCGATTGGGCGCGGGCGTCGCGCAATTTTTTCAACGCTTCGTCAACGGCCTGCTGGCGGCGATCCGCCGGTAACAAATCGAAGGGATTGAGCGCGGGTTTGAAGCCGGGGAGGGTTGTGGCCGCCAGGAATTGCGTCTGTTCGGCGTCCGTCATGCCCGCCACCCAGCGCGACTGGATTTCCGGCCACACCTGCTGGTGGTCCGCCAGCGAGAGGGCGTTGAACTGGGTTTCGAGCTTCTGGAGGGCGGCGGCGCGATCCGCCCCGGTGAGACCGGATAAATCCACGGTCTGCACATAACTCTGCACTTGATCGGCGGTGATTTCCGCGCGTTGCGCCAGCCGGTAACCCACCCCCGCCAACAGCCAGATCCCCGCAATGGCGGCCACCGCTTGGACGACGGGCAGATACCGCTGGTTGAACATGGGCACACATTACTGGTTCACTCGGGGAACGCGATAAAAAACCATCGGTCCGCCGCGTCGCGGGCACCGCCACCGTCCCCACTCAAGCCCTGCCGGAAAAAGGCGCCAAGAACCCTCAACTTCTGCTCGACAAAGAAAATCCCGCCGCCTAGTTTCGGGGCTGACGAAATGCCGGCGACTCCCCCATAAAGAGGGATCGGAAATGAATGAGTCCGGCGCGGAAAAACACCATTATACCAGCCATGCCCCCCAAACCCAAACGCATTGGAATCCTCACCGCCGGCGGCGACAGTCCCGGATTGAACGCCGCCATTCGTGGCGTCGGCAAAACCGCCATCGGGTTTTACGACATGGAGATCATCGGGTTTCGCGACGGGTTTCGCGGCTTGGTGGAGGACCGCCGGCTCAAGCTCGATAAAAGCACCCTGGCGGGCATTCTCACCGTGGGCGGCACCATTCTGGGCACCAGTCGGGACAAGCCCCACCGCATGATGATTGACGGCCGCATGCACAACATGACGGAGACGATTGTCAAAAACTACAAACAATTCGGGCTGGACGCCCTGGTTTGTCTCGGCGGCGGCGGCACGCAAAAAAACGCCCTGCGGCTCCATCAGGCCGGCCTCAACGTCGTCACGCTACCCAAGACCATTGACAACGATGTGGCCATGACTGACGCCACCTTCGGCTTCGCCACGGCCATGGATATCGCCACGGAAACGATTGACCGGCTGCACAGCACGGCCCACAGCCATCACCGGATTATTGTGGCGGAGATCATGGGCCACCGTTCCGGCTGGCTGACGCTGGGCTCGGGCGTGGCCGGCGGGGCCGATGTGATTTTAATCCCGGAAATTCCCTACGACGTCTCCAAGATTGCCGAAGCCATCCGGCGCCGGAGCAAGAACGGGACGAATTTCAGTATCGTGGCGGTGGCCGAGGGGGCCATGGCCAAAGAAGAGGCGCGGGCCTACAATCTGGCCGAGGCGGCCAAGGAAAAAGCCAAAAATCAGCGGGAAAAACACGCCGCAAAAATCGAACTGGCTTCCTTGGAGGCGCGTCATGCCGGCAACGCCACGCGGCTGGCCAAACAGTTGGAAGACCTCACCCATCTCGAATCCCGCCTGACGATTCTGGGATACGTTCAACGCGGCGGCACGCCCTCCGCCGCCGACCGGCTGCTCGCCACCCGGCTGGGTTGCGCCGCCGTGGACTGCATCAACAAGGGCATTTTCGGCGTCATGATCGCCGCCCGGGGCGAAAACACCGAACCGGTGCCCTTGGAAAAAGTGGCCGGCAAACGCAAAACCGTACCCCCCGACCACTCGTGGGTGCAGGCCGCCCGGCGGGTGGGCACCTGCCTGGGGGATTAGCTTTTTAGCACCGTCGCCCCGGCGGCCGGACGCGAACTGAAAATCGTGGCTTGGATTCCGGTCTTAATGTCGTAATCAGTCGCGATTTTTTTGGTGATCTCCTCCGCCAGACGGGACTTGACCAGGGCAACGGCGCAGCCGCCAAACCCGCCGCCGGTCATCCGGCAGCCAAACACGCCGCCCGGAATGCCGATGTCCTCCGCAATTTCCACCACGGCATCCAATTCC
>Ga0302275_10005956_pt1 | contig 11668 bp, 8 predicted proteins | sample III_Bog_N2_2_FD_200229 | JGI IMG/M metagenome (GOLD analysis project Ga0302275, IMG submission 200229) | Peat permafrost microbial communities from Stordalen Mire near Abisko, Sweden - III_Bog_N2_2 | ecosystem: Environmental > Terrestrial > Soil > Wetlands > Peat | place: Sweden: Abisko...
GCGGAATCGGGTTGAGTCAGGACTTCATGGCATTCTTGATCTTGTCTGCGGTGATCGGCAGATCGCGCACCCGGGATCCGACGGCTCTTGCGATGGCATTGGCGATGGCAGGGGCGACCACGGTCGTCGCAGGTTCACCGGCCCCAACAGGGTAGTGATGGCTTTCGACCAGATGCGCCTCCAGTTCAGGCATGTCCTTCATGCGCAGGGGGTTGAACTGCATCAGGCTTTTCTGGGCAATGGCACCATTCAGGACGTTACTGGAATCCTTGGTGGCCAGGGCGAGCCCCCAGAGGAGTCCGCCGCGCAACTGGGCCATCGTCCCATCGGGATTGAGCACGATTCCCACATCCACCGTAAGGGTCAGCTTGTTCACAAGATAGGCGCCGGTCTCCGGTTCGACTGAAACTTCGGCCACACATGCGACCCAGGTGGGCATCGCCCGGTCCTGACCAAAGCTGCAGGCCAGTCCCATGGCGGTGTATTCAGGCAGGACCTTCTTCCCGTATCCGGCTCGGGAAATGACTTCCTTCAGAACATGGGCGAGCCTGAGCGCTCCCCCCACTGAATTCGGCGCGCTTCCGGCGTGCTTGCCCTTGCCGTCGAGCATACGGAGCCTGAATTCGGCAGGATCTTCTCCCGCCAGATCAGCCATTTCATCCATGAAGCTTTCGACTGCGAAGACGGTGAATCCAGGGCCCACGGCGCGGAGATACCCCGGAGGGATGACCGCCTGCGCCAGGTCGTCCCTGATGGCCCGAACGTGGTGGTGGGGCATGCTGTACCAGAAGTCGGCGCCGCTCACCGCGAAGCTGTCCACCAGACCGACCTCGTCTGCGGTCTTGGCCATGAAGGCGGGAAGCAGACGGAAGGTCGGCGACCCGGCGACCACGTCGTGGGTCACGGCCTGAAGGTGGCCGTCCTGGTCGAGGGCGCCCCTCATGATCTGCAGGCTAGGCGGGCGGGGGGTATCGAACTGAAAATCCTGTTCCCGGCTATAGATGACTTTAACGGGCCGTCCCAGCTCCTTGGCCGTCAGGGCGGCCACGACCAGGTAATCTACATCGAGCCGCCGGCCGAACCCGCCGCCCACATAGCACGGGTGGACGATGATTTCCGATTCGTCAACGCCCAGGGCTTTGGCCAAGTGCGACAATGCCGTGGTCTGGTTCTGGCATCCCGCCCACACGTGCCAGATCCCTGCAATCCGCTCCGCGCTCGCGTTCATCGGCTCCATCGGCGCGTGCAGGTTGAAACCCATGGTGTATCGGGCCGTCAAGGCCCTTTCCGATCCCGCGATGACCTTCTCTGCCTCCCCTTCAAGCACCCAGTTGCCAGCGTTCACCGGATGCCCGGCCAGGCCTTCAGCGGCCAGCGAGAGGGCCTTGCTGTCCACCTCCTGGTTCGGTCCGAGATCCCATTCGACCTTGAGCGCTTTCGCGGCCTTGATGGCCGCGGCATAGGTCTCCGCCACAGCCACCACAAAACCGTTGATATCGCCATTGGGATCGTCGAGGACAACGGCCCTGATGAAGCCCGGAACCTGCTGTGCTGCATCCGCATTGACGCTGATGACTTTCGCCCCGCAACGCACGGGGGGGGTGACCGGGTGGCCATAGACCATGCCTGGCCGGACGACGTCAATGCCATAACGGGCCGAACCGTCGGTCTTGGAAGGGATGTCGAGGGCCTCCACGGGATGTCCCACCAGCTTGTACTGGTCTGGATTCTTCAGGACAATGGTCTTGAGTTCTTCTGCATCCGAAGTCACCGATACGGCGGTCTTGTGCAGGATCTCTGAATACTGGATGGATTTTCCGGAAACCAGGTCGATGACCCTGCTGCTTTCCGCTCTACATTGGCCGGGGTTGGCGCCGAGAAGCTTCGCCCCGGCCGCGATGAGCGCGATGCGTCCGGCGGCTCCGGCCCTGCCCAGCTGGTCAAAGGTCCAGTTGACGCTCCAACTGCCCCCGGTGAACATCAATCCCCATTTGGGGTCCGAGTCCACGTGCCGGATGCGGACATCCTCCCAGGCGACCTCGAGCTCTTCCGCGAGGGCCTGGGCAAGCGCCGTTCCAACATGTTGTCCGATCTCGGCCTTGGTGATGTTGACGGTGACGATGCCGGAATCGTCCATGTCGAACCACAGGGTTTCGATGCGGTTGCCTTTCCCTGGCCGGTCTGCCGAACCGAAGGAGACTGGATCGACCCGGACGGCGGAGGCGGGCGCCGGAACGGGGTGTTGGAGCATTTCCGCGGCCGCGCCTCGGATGGCCACCTTGATCCGGTCATAGGTCATGCAGCGGCAGAGGACCGTGTTCATGGTTTTGACGATTTCCTCATCCGTCGGATCGGGGTGTTTATTGAGCAGGGATGCCGCCTGCATGATGGAACCGGGCTGACAATAGCCGCATTGGGGCACCTGAGCCTTGATCCAGTGCTTTTGCAGCGGGTGCTGGGCACCGTTTCCCAGCCCCTCGATGGTCAGCACCTCGGTGCCGGCCACCGAGGCCAGGGTGCGGGAACAGGACCGCACCGCAAGGCCGTTCACGTGAACCGTACAGGCGCCGCATTGTCCGACCCCGCAGCCGAACTTCGTCCCCATCATTCCCAGGTGGTCGCGGACGACCCAGAGAAGGGGCGTATCGTCCGGCAGGTCAACCGAAACCTGGTTGCCATTGAGCGCGAAGGTCGTCATGGCTCAACCACTTCCTCGAATTCGTCCCTGCCCGCTTCGCACGCGGGGCAAACCCAGTCGTCTGGCAGTTTTTCAAAAGGAACATTATCGTTTTCCGCTGGATCGTAGATATAGCCGCAGACAGTGCAGCGAAATTTTTTCATCGCGCCATTCTCCTTGCTGGGTGGGATTTGGTGTGGACAGCTTCTTCGATAACTGGAGCTCCTGAACCGCCGCTTCCGCGGCGTCATGGGACGGCTAGATGGCGATGACGGCGTCATTCTGGGGCATGGGTTCCATTCCGGTTTGGGGGTATCGCTTGGACCGTTGGACTGGTTCCGGAATGCATGATTCGTTCCGTTATCATTAGTCAAATAATTTGTTAACTTAGTATGGGAAATGGCTCTGCGGCAGAGCGGCACGCCGTTCAAACTGAATGAGGAACCAATCAGCAGCTTTCGGAGATTGCGTCGCTGAATCCCAAATTGATTCAAGCGTAAACGGGTTCCCATGGCTCCGAAGTTGACCTTGCCCGCGTTCAGGGCTTCGCCTCCGCAGGCGTATAGGAGCGGTCCCAGCCGCCGCCCAGCGCCTTGACCAGTTGGACATTGGCGGTCATCTGTTGCATCAGGAGGCCCATGGCCGTGCGCTGATTGCCCAGGAGGGACGTCTGGGCGGTAATCACGTCGAGGTAGATGTCCAGGCCGGACTGGTAGCGACTGACGGCGAACGCCAGATAGCGCCGGGATGAGGCGACGGCGGCTTCCTGCTGCCGAAGTTCCATGTCCAGGATGCGCAGGGTCGACAGGTTGTCTTCCACGTCCTGGAATGCGCCGAGCACGGTCTGGCGGTAGTCGGCGACGGTGCCCTGGTAGGCCGCCCGGGCCTGTTCGGTGATGGCCTTGAGCTTCCCGCCGTCAAACAGGGTCTGGGTCAGCGACGCGCCAAGGGACCAGATCAGGTTGGATCCCGATACCAGGTTGCCCAGGGAGGCGCCCTGGTAGCCCACTGAGGCGCCGAGAAGGGTGGTCGGGAAATAGGCCGTGCGGGCCACGCCGATCCGCGCATTCGCCTCCGCGACCCGGCGCTCGGCGGCGGCGATGTCGGGACGGCGTTCGAGCAGTTGCGAAGGGACGCCGACAGGAACAGGGACCGGTTTCAAATCCAGGGCCCGGGACGCGATCGCGAAGGTCGATGCCGGTCTGCCCAGCAGGGTCGCGATGGCATGTTCGAGCAGCGCGCGCTGGATGCCGAGGTCGGTGGCCTGGGCCCGGGTGGTGTCGAGCAGGGTCGCGGCCTGTTCGACGTCCTGGCCGGAGGCCATGCCTGAGTTGGCCTGGTCCTGGGTCAGCTTGAGCGATTCCTCGTAGTCCTGGACCGCCGTGTCCAGGAGCTGCTTCTGCCCATCCAGCACCCGGAGCTGGAAATAATCCACCGCCACTTCCGCCTGGACCGTCAACCGCACATTGCCCAGTTCGGCGAACGTGGCCTGGGCCTCCAGAGAGCTTGCCTGCACCGAGTTGCGGATGCCACCCCAGAAGTCGGGCTCCCAGGAGGCATCGAAAGGGAGCGAATAACTGGTGGCGGTGAAGGATGCCGGCTTGGGATTGTTGGCGGTCGCCGGGGAGAACTGCCGGGACCGGCTGACCGCGGGACTTGCTGTAACGGTCGGATAGTACTGCGCCTGGGATTGTTTCACCACGGCCCGCGCGGCCTGGAAATGGGCGAGCGCCGCGGCGAGACTCTGGTTGCCGACCGCAACCTGCGCTTCGAGAGCGTCAAGGTCGGGATCCTGGAACATTTCCCACCACCTGCCGCGGGCCATGGCATCCCTGGGCTGCGCCGGCTTCCAGTCCTCGGAAGGCCTGGCCTGCTGTGGAGGCTGCTCCTTGAAGGCCATGGGGGTCTGGACGGTGGGCTGCGCATAGACCGGCGCGAGATTGCACCCGGCCAACAGCCCCAGGCAGCTCAGGATGGCCAGGGCCTGGAACAATGAAGCACGACTTGCGAACGGTGCCGGCACGGCTACCCCCTGAAGATGTCGAAGGGCTCGATTTTGAGGACCTTGCGGATACCGATGTAGCTCGAGCCGGCGGCGATCACCATGACCATGGCGAACGCCGTGCCCAGGTTCCAGAAGGTGATCATCGCCGCGTAGTTGACCAGCGCGTAGTGGGCGACAGAAATCATCACCGTCACCAGGAGAATGCCCAAACCGTAGCCGGTGAGGGCTGTAAAGGTCGCCATGAACAGGATCATGTAGACCAGTTCGCGGCTCTTGGCGCCGATAGCCTTCAGCGCGCCGAACTTATCCAGGTTTTCCAGGATGAAGGTGTAGAAGGTCTGACCCGATATGGTGAGGCCGACCAGGAAGCTGATCACGGTCATCATCAGGATGTTGGTGCCGATCCCGGTCTTGTAGGTGTAATAGTCGGTGATGCTCTTGCTGAACTCGGCCCTGGTGCGGCAGACATAGCCGAGCTTGGCGACCTGCTGCCTGATGCCGGCCACGGCGGCTTCGTCCTTCGGCTGCACCAGCACGTAGGAGATGGTGAACCGGGTCGACGGGATGTAGGTGATCGCCCGGCTGTAGGTCGTATAGAGCGTCGGCACACCGTTCAGCCCGTTCGAGGCGACCTTGGCGATGCCGACGATCCTGCCGCGGAAATCGTTGAGTTCGAAGGTGGTGCCGACCTTCGGGTGATCCAGCTTCGGGAACTCGGCGTCGTCTACCGCGATGAAAGAGTTGTCGGCATAGATGTCCAGGATATTGCCGGTTTCCATGGCGGGCCGGCCGAAAAGGCTGGCGTCATCCAGGCCAACCACCGTCACAGACTGGAAGGTGCCGTTCTGGAGCTTGACCATGGCGCCGCCGATGAACAGTGGCACTGCATATTCGACCCCGTCCATGCTGCGCACTGCGTCCTCCAGGTAATTGGGCATGGGGATCGCGCCGGTGACGGTGTTGACCGCCGGATCCATGATCCATATGGAGGCGCCGATGTTGATGACATTAGAGCAGGCCCGGTCGAGGATGCCTGCGAACATCGCGGTCATCTGCATCATCAGGAACACGGCGAAGGTGATCCCGATCAGCAGCGCGGCGAACTTTCCCTTGTCGTTCACCAGCAGCTTGAAGCCGATCCGCAGAATGCCGTCGTACCTGCCGTATTTCATGGTGCCTCACTTCTGTCCGATGTACACATCGACCAGCTGGCCCGGGTAGACCGGAGCATCCTTCTTCTCGAACCGGAAGATCACCGGCAGCACCCGCAGGTCCACTCGCTCCTGGCGCTGGTTGGACAGTTCGATCTTCGGCGATACGAACGGCTGAACCCGTACGAACTCCAGGGGGATTTTGACTTCACTGCCTTCGATCTGCATCTGCGCGACGATGTGGAACGGCGATGGCAGTTTCGGGATCAGAATCTCGTCCACATAGCAGCGCACGGCCAGGTGGTCCTGGGGCGCGCCCATCACCAGGAGCGGATCGAACCCCGCGGTATAGCTGTCATAAGCGCCCTGGGGCGATACATAACTTCCGCGGTTAGCGTTGACGGTCATCACGATTCCGTCGACCTGCGCCTTGATCGAGTATTTCTGCAGCAGCGCGTCAGCCGACGCGTAGGCTTGCTTGAGCGCCTGGTACTGTCGCTCCTGGTTGTTGATGTCGTAACGCCACGCGCCGGCCTTGGTGAGGTCATACTGGCGCTTCGCCACGCTGAGAGCGGAAACCGCCTGGGCTACAGCGTCCCTGGCCGTGTCCACGACGTCCTTGCTGATGGATTTCGGATTCAGGTCATAGGCGGTCTGCCGCTTGTCGTTCTGATTGCGGGCCGCCGCCAGGTTGGTTTCGGCCTGGTCCACCTGCGCCTTGGCAATGGCCAGGGTCTCTTTCCTCGGCTGGGCCTTGAGTTCCTTCAGGAGTTCCAGGGCGGCCTGGGACTGGAACCGCAGCTGCTCGGTGATCGGTCTCTGAACGGAATCGTCGATGAGCAGCAGCACCGTCCCGGCCGATACCTTCTGGCCCTCGCCCACCAGCACCTGCGTGACCTGCCCGGATATCTCCGGGAAGAGATTGATGTTTGCCCCGCTTCCCTGGTCGCTCTCGACAATGCCGTTGGCATAGATCGCCGATGCATAGGGGTTGCTGATCGGCTTGAAAACCGGCGGCGTGGCCTTCCGTTCCATGCCAAAAAGGAAGGCGGCGACCAATCCGCCCAGGACCCCCAGGATCGATAGGGTGAATATGATCTTGTTTCTCATTGGGTACCCTTATCCAGGCCTGTGATCCGGCCATCTTCCATGTGGACGATCCGGTCCGCGTATTCGTTGATACGCGCGTCGTGGGTCACCACCAAAATGCAGCGGTTCTTGTTGAGGATTTTCTCTTTGACGAAGGCGATGATCATCTTCCCGGTGTCACCATCCAGAGAGGCGGTGGGTTCGTCGAGGATCAGGATCTCCGGAGCGCTGGCGATGGCGCGGGCGATCGCCACGCGCTGCTGCTCGCCGCCGGAGAGCTTCACCGGCAGGATCTCGCCCTTGTCTTTCAGGCCGACGATCTCCAAGTATTTCCTGGCCTCGACGATGGACTCGCCCCAGTCGTTCCGCTTCAGGATCAGCGGGACGGCGACATTCTCAGCCGAAGTCAAGCGCGGGAACAGGTGGAAATCCTGGAACACGAAGCCAATGGTATGCAGCCGAAAGTCCGCCAACTCGTCATTGGTCATCTTCCAGATATCGGTCCCCTTGACCTCCACAGTGCCGCCGTCGGGTCGCAGGATGCCGGAAATCATGCTGAGAAAGGTGGTCTTGCCGCTGCCGGAGGGACCTACGATGAACAGCATCTCGCCGAAGTGGGCGACCAGGTCGACACCGTTCACGGCGACCTTTTTCGCCGTCCCTTCGCCGAACCACTTGGTCAGTCCCTTGGCGACGATCGCCTCGGTCCTGGCGGGTGCTGCGACATCATGGCTCAGGATGGGCCGGGAATCGCTCTCGGGCATGATTTTCTTTCCTTGGCGAAGCAGGATTGCATTTAACGTAACGAACAACTATGGGTTGGTTAGCAATTGTCACGCCAGGAGAGTCGCCGCAACCCGGGGGATACCAGATCATGGAGGCTTCCTCCGAGTGGGAATGGAAACGGGGGAACGTTGCATCGACGCCGGTTCACTCAGTTCTTATTTGTTCATTCATTTTGATTGCAAGGTATGTCAATTCGAATGGATCCGGCAAAAGCCAAAGCAATTGGAACTCTCCCGCTTTGGATTTGGGCTCCTTACTCATCGCGCCGGACTGCACAAGCGTTCAAATGGCCTCATGAGACAGGGATGGCACGAATCATGCTCGTGGTTCGGCTTAGCGTGTGCGATGAAAGCCAGGAGGCGCATAGCGAAGAGCAGGAGCCAGACATGAAATTGGTGACCAAATGTCTCTTCTGGTTCGGGCTCTACCTATTCCTGGTCACCTGCCCGATGGGGGTCGCCGCGATGACCATGCCCCGCAGCGGGTCGGCTTCGCTGTCCGTGAACCTGGCAATCGGCCTCGGCTTCGTGGCGCTAGGCATCATGGCGCTGGAGATGGCGCTGGTTTCGCGCTTGGATGCGGCTTCAGGCGCCTTCGGCCTCGATGTGCTCTTCCAGTTCCATCGCGGAGTGGGCATCGCCTCGGTGGCGCTGGTTGTAATCCATCCCCTTCTGTTGATTGGGTGCGGAGCCTACCCGGTGGCGGTCCTTGGCTTGGGTCATGGCGTACCCATGAGCATCCGACTGGGGACCCTGGCCGCCATCCTGGCTGTGGTATTGGTGATCACCTCGATCCTGCGCCGGCGCTTGGGCATGCGTTACGAAGTGTGGCGGATCCTGCACGGAGTGCTCGCCATGGCGATCATCGTCCTGGCGGCAATTCATGTTACGGGGGCGGGGCGTTTTGCCCAGGGGCTGCCCATGCGCATCGTGGGTGGTCTGCTGCTCCTGGTTCTCGTGGGGATCTTCCTTCGCTATCGATTGGTGCGGCCGATGATGCTGCTTGGCAAGCCATGGGAGGTGATGGCGAACCTCCCGGAACGGGGAGGAGCCCATATCATCAAGGTGCGCCCAGTAGGGCACTCCGGCTTCTCCTTCCTCCCTGGCCAATTCGCCTGGATCAACCTCGGAGCCACCCCATTCCATATGGAGCAGCACCCCATCTCCATGTCCTCCTGTGGTGATGCGCCGCTCAACGGGGAAATCGCTTTCACCATTCGCGCCCTTGGGGACTGGTCAGGACAGGGCGTCCCCAGGCTGCAACCGGGCCAGCGGGTTTGGATCGAAGGCCCCTATGGATCCTTCTCGATCGATGTGGAGGAGGGCCCAGGTTATGTCTTCATCGCGGGGGGAGTCGGAATCACCCCTTTCGCGTCGATGCTCGAGACCATGGCCGTCCGCGAGGATCATCGGCCGGTGGTGCTTTTTTTCGGCGCCCGGGCCGAGGGTGATCTGACCCTTCGCGCCGCCCTGGAATCCCTTGCTCCAAAGCTGAATCTGAAACTGGTCTATGTTCTCGAGCACCCGTCTCCAGGCTGGAAAGGAGCAACAGGATTCATCAACGCGACTGTCCTTCGCCAGAACCTGCCAAAGAACTTCCAACATTTCCAGATCCTCATTTGTGGGCCCGCTCCGCTCATGGATCTCATGGAGAAAGAACTGCCGTCCCTCGGGATCCCGGCAGACCGCATTCATGCCGAGCGTTTCGATCTGGTCTGAGAAGGGGAAGCCTTGAACCATCGCATTGTTTCTGGAGTCATCTTCATCGTGCTGCTGTTGTTCGGGGTGACCGCCTCGATCTTCGCGGTGAGCGTGCTGCCCCCAGGGCGCGCAGGAGTCCAGAGCTCGGTCCGGCCCGCTCCAATCCCCCACCCGTTGGACGGGGGGCACGCCGCCTGCAAAAGCTGCCATAGGCCTGGGGAGAATGCTGCCTCAGTGCCGGCAACGCACCGAGGGTTTGCATCCTCGACCTGCCCCACTTGCCACCAGCCTGCCGTTCGTTGACGTTCAGCCTTTGCCCAGGGAATGGCGCATGGGAGTGGCGGCGTGGGCAGCCCGGAGATACTGCGCCGGCCAGGGCACGTTGCCGTCGCCCAGGACCTCGGCGGCACGCAGGGGCCAGCGGGGATTCCGCAGCAGCTCCCGTCCCAGCATGACCAGGTCGGCCTGACCGGTCCGCAGGATATGCTCGGCCTGGGCCGGCTGGGTGATCATGCCCACGGTGCTGCTGGGGATGCCGGCTTCCTGCCTGACCCGCTCGGCGAATCGGGTCTGGTAGCCGGGCCCCACTGGCATCTTGGCGCTGGCTGCGGTGCCCCCGGATGAGACATCGATTAGGTCCACCCCCAGCGGTTTCAGCCGGCGGGCCAGTTCCACGGTCTCGTCGGGGTTCCAGCCCCCATCCACCCAGTCGGTGGCCGAGAGCCGGACCAGCAGGGGCAGATCCTCGGGCCAGACCGTACGAACCGCGTTGGTGACCTCGAGCAATAGCCGGATCCGGTTCTCGAATCTGCCGCCATAGCAGTCCTGGCGCTGATTGCTGAGCGGGGAGAGGAACTGATGCAGGAGGTAGCCATGGGCGGCATGGATTTCCACTACCTGGAATCCCGCCTCCAGTGCCCGCTGGGCAGCCTGGATGAAGGCCTTGACCACCTCGCCGATCTGCTCGCCACCCAAGGCGGCCGGCGCCTGATGCTGGGGATCGAAGGCGATCGCGGAAGGTCCGACGGTGCTCCATCCCCCTTCGTTGATTGGCACCGTTCCTGGTTCTCCCGCCCAGGGTTTGCGGGTGTTAGCCTTGCGCCCAGCGTGGGCGAGTTGGATCCCCGCTGCCGCGCCTTGGGCGTTGATGAAATGACGGATCCGGCGCAAGGGTTCGATCTGTCCATCGGACCACAAGCCAAGGTCTTCGGCGGTGATCCGCCCCTCCGGCAGGACTGCGGTCGCCTCGGTGAGCACCAGCCCGGCCCCCCCCTGGGCGAAGCCGCCCAGATGAACCAGATGCCAGTCATTGGCAAGCCCGTCCAGGGCGGAGTATTGGCACATCGGTGAAACCGCGATGCGGTTGGGCAGGGTCACATTGCGCAGAATCAAGGGTTCAAACAGGTAACTCAAGAAAGCCCTCCTTACAGGTTAAAAGCATCCGGCCAGAATCCGCCGGCTGTCCTCGGGGGTAAGATCCCGGTGTTCGCCCAAGGCGGTCATGCCGTGGCTCGTGAGCTGGGCCACAAGGGTGTCGATGCTTTCCCTCCCCACCCCATACGCCGTCAGGCGGGTGGGTATGCCCATACGCTCGAAGAAGGCGCGGGTGGCATCGATGGCGGCCCGGATCCGCTCGGATTCGCTGCCCGAGGTGATGCCCAGGACCCGCTCGCCATATTGGAGCAGCTTGGCGTGCTTGGCCTCCCGCCGTTCCCACAGCATCGAAGGCAGCACCACCGCCAAAGTCCGCGCATGGTCGATGCCAAATAGCGCAGTCAATTCGTGGCCGATCATGTGGGTGGCCCAATCCTGGGGAACGCCAGCCCCGATCAGTCCGTTCAGGGCCAGGGTCGCCGCCCACATGAGGCTGGCCCGCACATCATAGTCCTGGGGTGTGGCCAGGGCCCTGGGTCCCAGTTCCATCAGGGTCATCAGGAGCCCTTCGGAAAAGCGGTCCTGGACATGGGCCCCGGAGGGGAAGGTCAGATACTGCTCGATCACGTGGACGAATGTGTCCACCACACCGTTGGCGATCTGCTTGGGCGGCAGGGTGAAGGTCTTGGTGGGGTCCAGCACGGAGAAGACCGGGAATACCTTGGGGCTGCTGAAGGCAAGCTTGGCTTTGATATCCCGTCGCAAGATGACCGACCCGCAGTTCATCTCCGAGCCAGTGGCAGGCAGAGTCAGAACCGTCCCCAACGGCAGGGCCGTCTCGACGTTGCGCCCGCGCTGGAGCAGGATCTCCCATGGGTCGCCATGG
>Ga0302275_10005958_pt1 | contig 11666 bp, 9 predicted proteins | sample III_Bog_N2_2_FD_200229 | JGI IMG/M metagenome (GOLD analysis project Ga0302275, IMG submission 200229) | Peat permafrost microbial communities from Stordalen Mire near Abisko, Sweden - III_Bog_N2_2 | ecosystem: Environmental > Terrestrial > Soil > Wetlands > Peat | place: Sweden: Abisko...
GGAAAGGACGCGGGCAGAGTTGGTGTGCCGGGGCGCGGTGGTTTCGACTGTTTCGCTCATGCTGGGGTCTCCATGCGGGAAGCGTGTGGTGCCATTGGCGGCGCTCACACGTCTGTGAAAGAGTAGGTTCACAACACTAATGAAAGAAATGTTACAGGCATGATGGTACGCGGTACAGCCCGAGAGGTCGATGCGGTTCTTCCGTTTCGTGCGGACAGGGCAGATGCGCGCGGCGGTGTGGGGACGGGCTGGCGGCGCGCGGCTGCGGTATGGGCGATATTGGTGGCGCTGTCGGCGGGCACAGCAATGGCGCGCGATGCGGGAGCACCGCTGCGGATTCCGCTGGAGCCGATGGGATACCAGGCGATGGCGACTGAGTTGATGTTGGCGGGCGACTCGGCTCTGACGGTCGACTTTGTGGATAACGACCATCTGCTGATTACATTCGCCGTGCGGCGACTGATGAAGCGCGAGGCGGATTCGCTGCCAAATGACGATGATCGGACGATCCGGGCATGCCTGGTGGAATTACCTTCGGGGAAGGTGGTGGCGTGGACCGAGTGGCGGGTCCACGACCGGCTACAGTACCTGTGGAGCCTGGGGCACGGGCGGTTTCTGCTGCGCGTGCGCGATCGCCTGACAGAGATAGCGCCGATGGCGCCGGCGGACAGTAATGATGCGTTTCAGGAGATTCCGCTGCTGCGCATTGAGCGGCACATTGTGGCGATCCTGGTTTCGTCCGACAGCGACCTGTTGACGGTATATACCGTGAAGCGTCCGGCGAGAGCGGGGGACACGGTTGCCGTGTCGTTAGGAGAAGCCGCGGCTGATCCAGATCCGGTGCAGATTAACTTCTATCGGCTGGCCAATGCGAACGAGTCCGTGGACGGTTTGCAGATCAGTACGGCGGGCGCAATCCGCACGCGCGAGGCGGCCTCGCTGCCAATGACGACGGGCGGATTTCTGGCGGTGTTGAACGGGGGGAGGGGAGACTGGCTGTTCAACTTCGACGAGCATGCGGGCAAAGTGAATGAGTTGCTCGCGTTCAATACGTCCTGCTTTCCGCGGGCGACGTTTGTGGACCATAGTGAGTTTGTGGTGTTTGGGTGCCGCGGCAGCGACGACAGGCAGGAATTTGCTGGATTCAATCTAAAGGGCGACGAGATGTGGCAGCAGAACTTCACCGATATCCACGTAAATCCGACGTTCTCGTTTGCGCCGGCGGCGGGGCGGTTTGCGCTGGGGCGGACGATCGTAGGCGGTTTGATCGATCTTGATTCTCCTCTGCCAGCGAGCCTGGTGACGGGGCAGGAGGTTCGCGTGTTTCAGAGCTACGACGGCAAGCAGTTGTTCAAGATCGATTTGACTCCAGTGGAGCGGGCGGGACAGAACTATGCGTTGTCCGCCGATGGAATGCGGCTGGCCGTGGTACGCGAGACGTTGGTGCATCATGCGGCCACGAAGGACTACGAAGCGTATACGCAGCGCGAGGCGGCTGTGGAGGTGTATCCGCTGCCTCCGCTGACCAAGGAGGACCAGGTGGCGGTGAAAGAGGCGGAGGCCCGGGCTCCGGCAGATACGGGGGCCAGAATCGACGATGCGTTGCGGAGGGTGTCCACGGCGGATGCGGCGGCGGCGACTGGGCAAAATAGTGCAGCGCGGGTGGATGCTGCGGGAGCGGGTCCGGCGGTTTCGGTCGTGGATGCAGGAGCGCAAGGTTCGGCGGCAGCTGGAGGCGAGACGGCGACGAATGAGCAGGGGACAGGAGACTCGACTGCGGCGGAAGGCGATGCCCAGCCCACAGCTCCGCGAAAGCCGCCGACATTGTATGGGCCAGGGGAGACGCCGAAGTCCAAGCCGCCGCAGTAGGGGCGCAAAAAGGCCAGCCGCAGGGATGCTGGGCTGGCTATTTGCCGAGGAAATTTCTTAGGCGGCTTTGGTCGAGGTGACGAGGGCCTTGACGCGTGCGTTCAGACGGGCCTTGTAGCGGCTGGCGGTATTCTTGTGCAGGACACCCTTCTGGACGCTCTTGTCGAGGATGGAGACGGTCTCACTGTAGTTGGCAGCGATGGTCTTCTTGTCGCCGGCGACAATGGCCTCGCGCAGGCCGCGCAAGGTGGTGCGGAGCTTGGTCTTGTTGGCGCGGTTGCCCGCGGTCTTGGTGATGGTCTGACGTGCGCGTTTCAGCGAGGAAACATGATTTGCCATAAATTCGGAACTCTTTTCTGGGCCCGGCCATCGAGGAGGCTTGGGCGGGAATTGGGTGCAGGTGGAAGGGTACACACCGCATCCCTGCAATTGTTAAGTGTATGGGAGCCGAGGGGCTGGGTCAACCGGAATACGTGGGGAGGCGGCGTTAGTTGGCCGTGGGTTGCTCTTCGATGTGGTCGATTACGAGGACGGGGGAGGGGCGCTTTTCTTTTACGAGCTTGACGCCGAGCTGGTGGGCCATAGCGTCGGGCAGGGAGAGACCGCCGTTGGGGTCGGAGGTTGGGGGTGCGTTCGGATCAGTCGATGTCGGCGGCGGTGGGGCGCTGTGGAGCTGGCCGGCGGTCGAGAAGCTGAGGGTGAAGTCGTAGGCGTCCTTGAGGCCGGTGGAGTCGAGGACGGGGGTGAAGATGTATCCGCCTGCGAGGTTTGGCAGCTGGTCGGCAAGCTGCGCCATGGTCATGTTCTGGCAGTAGAAAAGGCGACCGAGGATGGGGTCGGCGATGCGCGGGTCCTTGCCGTCGGGACCGGGACCTTCCTTGCAGCCGGTGCGGTTGAGGGGGTCGGCCTTCTTCATTTTGGGGCCGGCGGCGACCAAGGTGAAGGCGTCGATGACGTGGTCTTCGAGGTGGCTCTTCAGTTGGAAGCGGTCGGCCAGCAGCGTCTGCACCATGTGGGGAAGCAGGTCGAAGTCGAATTGCGGCTTACCGTCGGGGCCGATGGACTGGGCTTCGGGGGCTGCCTTGGCGAGGATATCCCAGTGGTCCTGGTTGAGCCATTTGGGGGCGTTGACGATGAGGTCGTCGTCGTTGGGGTTGAGGTTCCAGGCGTAGGCGATGAGGAATTTGAGGGTGAGGCCGGACGCAGTGACCTGGCTGCCGGTAAAGCGGGCCTGCATCTGTGCGTCGGGCTTGCTGGGGGTGAGAACGGCGACGTCGAACTCGGCCGGGGGGGGCGGCGGCAGGGCCTTGTCGAGTCCGGGGGCGTTGGGGGTGGGCGTTTCGTCGACTTTGTCGACGACGAGGACGGGAGTGGGGTACGGCTCCAGAGTGAGCTTGAGGCCGAGCTGCTTCTGGACGGCGTCGAAGATGCTGAGGCCGTCGGGCGAGGGCCGGGAGGTCCAATGCAGCTCGAAGTCCCAGTTGCCCTTGAGGCCGGTGGCGTCGACTACGGGTTTGGAGATGTAAAGCGCGGCGTAATCCTGAAGGATCTCGCGGAGGTTCGTCATGGACTGGCTATGGCAGGTGATGGAGTAGTAGGCAGGGGTGCCGGGAGGGAGGTTGGTGGGTGTGTGGTGCTCGTCGACGGCGGAGGCTTCGCTTTCGTCGGCCGGCTTGAGCTTGGGGTCCCCTTTGTCGACGCGCAGAACGTAGGAGGGCTTGGGGTGGGTGTCTTTGTGCAGGACGAGGTGGAAGCGGTCGGCGAGCAGGGCCTGGAGCATGAGCTTGACGTCGTCGGGCGACGTGGCGCGGGGGGCGCGGGCGGCGACGTCGAAGCGGTCGAGGTCCAGCCACGCAGGGCCGGAGAGGATGTTGTCGCCATCGATGCCGTATGCGAGGGAGATCATATCGACCATGGTGGCGTTGTGAAGCATGTACCGGTCGATGTGCAGCGCGCCGCCGGTGAAGTTTGGCGTGGTGGTGTGGGCACTGGGATGGACGTCAGCGAGTTCGAACGTCGGCGCGAGTGCGGCGGGCGGCGAGTCCGGCGACTGGGCTAAGGCCGGGGCCGAGAGGAGCACGAGGAAGGCCAGACCTGCGAGCACTCGCTGTGCCGTTGGAAGTGTCATTCGAACCGCCTTGATGGAGACAGAGTCAGTTGTTGACGCGGAGGCCGGGAGTTTCTTATACCCTTAACGCTTTTTCCAGGTGTTCGGTTCCGATAGAGACAGGCAATTTTTGTGGCGTCGGCTCAGATGTACGAGAACTCGTACCTACTATGTAGTAAACTACTTATTCATGTCAAGGTGCCTCGGAAAGAATCTTGCAGATCTTAGTTCTATTCGGAGCGATCAATTCTCGGTTGGGTGCTCTTCGACGTGGTCGATGACGAGGACGGGCTGAGGTACGCTGTCTTTCTTGACGAGTTTGAGGCCAAGTTGTTTCTGGAGGGCGTCGAAGAGGGAGATGGGAGGGAGTCCGCCGCCGCCGGGATCGGCCGGATCGGAGGCGCTGGAGGCTGAGGGGGCTCCAGACGCCGAGGGGGTTCCGGTGGAGGGCGCCGAGGTGGGCAGGCGCAGCAGGTTTGCCCGGCTGAAACTCAAGGAAAAGTCGTAGGCACCGGTGAGGCCGGTGGAATCGACGACGGGCGCGGGAACAAAGCCTGAAGCCAGGTTGTGGAGCTCGACCGCGAACTGTGCCATGGTCATGCGCTGGCAGGTGATCAGCCGGTTGCGCAGGGGATTGTCGATGCGCGGGTCTTTGCCGTCGGGGCCTGGGCCTTCGGCGCAGCCGGGATGCTCGGAGTCGGAGGCGAGCTTCATCTTTGGGGAGTCCGCGCTGAGAGCGAAGACGGTGGCCGGCACGGTGCCGATGTGGGTGGCGAGCTTGAAACGGTCGGCGAGCAGAGAACGCAGCATCTCCTTCACATCTTCAAAGTCGATGTCGGCGTCATGCCCGGGGATTGGTGAGGCGTCGTTGGATGCGACGGTGCCGACAATGTCGTAGTGGACGTCGTCGAGCCACTTGGGCTTGTTCTGGATGCTGCCGGGAGGCGTGTCGAAGGATTTATAGATGAGGGTCTGTAGAGTCGCGAACTGGACCGTGACCCGGTGCCCGCTGATCTCGAGGTTGAAGTTCTTCTCCGTGGGGTTTGCCTCACGGACGACGGCTACATCGAACTGCTTTGGGGGTGGCGGAGGCAGCAGGGTTGCGATGTCCGGGACGTTGGGTGTGGGCTTCTGGTTGATGCTCTCGATGACGACGACGGGGGTGGGCACGGGCTTCGATTCGACCCTGAGGCCGAGCTGTTTCAAGAGCGCGTCGGGGAGCGAGGTACCGCCGCCGCTGGCGGGCTTGTTATAGCTCCACTGGAGATCGAAATCCCAGCCGCCCTTGAGTCCGGTCTGGTCGACCACGGGACGGTTGAAGTAGGGGCTGCCGACATCGTGAACGAACTCGGCGAAGCTGCTCATGGTGGTGTTGCGGCAGGAGAAATGGATCAGTGGCGGAGCCGGACCGGCGCTGGTAGGGGCCTGTTGCTGATACTGACAGCCGTTGGCGGTGGTGTCGGCGGCGGGCTTCATCAGGTTCGTCTTGCCGATGGAGAGGACGAACGCCGGGAGCGGTCGCCGGTCGACGCGAGCGACCAAAGCGAAGCGATCGATCAGCAGTGCGCGGAGCATGGCTGCGGCGGCCGGGTCATTGTCCTCGTTGGTGATTTTTGTGCCGGCGGGCGGTTTTGCGTTGATGTCGAAACGATCGAAGTCGAGCCACGCGGGCCCGCCCAGGATGTCGGCTGGTTCGACGCGGTAGGCCATGGCGATGAGGTCGGTAATGGTGGCATCGCGCAGCACGACGCGTTCGGGGCTGAAGCGGCCGTCGATGCCGGGATGGAGGCGGCTGGGGCTGGGGTGGACGTCGGCGGCGGTGAAGGCGGGCGCGGCTGGAGCCGTCTGGGCTAGGAGTGAGGTGCAGAGAAGAGTGGGGAGGGCAATGCCTGCGAATACTTGTTTGAACATTATCTGTAGCCGCCTAGCTGGTTTGGGTTCAGGCCTGTGAAGCTGATGCAGCGATGAGTTCATAATGCGGTTGCAGCCGTCGCCTTGTTCCGGCGTGAGAGTCAGTTCTCGGTGGGTTTTGGATCGATGTGGTCGATGACGAGCATAGGCATTGTCCCCTTGCGTTTCTCCAGCTTGAGGCCGAGCGTTTTATTGATGGCGTCGAAGAGGCTGATGCCTCCGCTTGGTGCGGCGGCTGCGTCTGCCAAACCAGGAGTGTCGGCGGTGGCTTGCGGCGCGGGCGCACGCAGCTGACCGGCCGTGCTGAAGGACAGGGTGAAGTCGTATGCGCCCTCGATTCCGGTAGCGTTGACGACTTGATTCTTGATGAAGCCGGGAGCCATGGACTGGAGTTGATCCGCGAACTGGGCCATGGTGATGTTCGAGCAGGTAACCAACCGGCCGAGCAGCGGGTTATCGATTCTAGGATCTTTGCCGTCGGGCCCCGGTCCATCCTTGCAGCCGGTTCGATTCGTTGGGTCCGCCTTCTTGAGGTGGGGGTTGGCCGCTAGCAGCGTGTAGGCGTCGGCGGGCTGGTCTTCCATGTGACTCTTCATCTCGAAGCGGTCGGCGAGGAGGGTCTTAACCATCTGCTGCAGGTCTTCCTGGTCGATGGCGGGAGCGCTTCCGGGTGCGGGCGGGGGTCCATCGACGGCGACTTTACCCAGGATGTCCCACCGGTCCTTGTTGAGAAAATCGGGCGGGCTGAAGATTCTTCCATCGCTTATGTCCCAGGCCCAGGTGATGAGGAACTGAAGCGGGGCGCCGTTGATCATGATCTGGCTGCCTCTGATTTGAATCTGGATACCCTTCTCATCCGGTGATGCGGGCTTGACGACGGCCACATCGAAAGCGGCAGGCGGCGGAGGTGGCAGGGCTTTGTCTAGCCCTGGGGGATTGGGAGTTGGTATTTCGTTTACGCTGTCGACGACCACCACCGGTAGAGGCGCTGCTTTGGCTTCGAGCTTGAGGCCTAGTTGTTTATCCACGGCCTCGAAGATGGTGGTGCCGACGGCGTCTCCCTTGGGCGGCTGATAGGACCAGTGGATATCGAAGTCCCACGCGCCTTTCAAGCCAGTCTGGTCAATGACGGGTTGTCGGAGGTAGGGCCGGGCTATGTTATGCAGAAATTGCGCGAAGGACTCCATGGTGTTGCTGTGGCAGGAGAATCTGATCTCCATGCTTGGCGAGGGCGGCGTATTCGGCGGGGGCTGCTGGAACGCGCAGCCGTTCATCGTTGGTCCGGATTGGGCGGTGGCGGAAGAGTCGCTGGAAGTGTCTGCCTGCTTGAGCTTGGGCGCGCCCTTGGGGACGGTGAGGACGAAGGCTGGCAGCGGCTTGGTGTCGGAGTGGGTGACGAGCTTGAACCGGTCCGCCAGCAAGGCGCGGAGCATCAGCTTGATGTCGTCGGGCGAGGTGGTGCGCGGGGCCTGGGCGACGATGTCGAAGCGGTCGAGGTCCAGCCACGCGGGACCGCCTAGGACGTAGGTGTCCTCAAGACCGTAGGCCCGCGCGATCAGATTAGTCATGGTCGCCTGGCGAATAGTGTAGCGGTCGCCATGGAGCTGTCCGCCGCGCGTAGTGGGGGTGTTGCTGTGCTCACTCAAGTGGACGTCGGCGAGCGAGAAGGCTGGTGGAGGGCTGGAGGTCTGCGGCGATGCGGCCGGAGGCTGGGAGAACAGTGGGCTGGTAAGGGCAAATAGAGCAATGCTGATGGTTGCTCTGTCGATCATCCTCATTCGAACCGCCTGAAGGTGCAGAGGTGAACAGCCACGACACGGGCCCGATGCGCGATTCAGTATGACGATTGTATGGTAGACGGTTGACGGCGTGGGTTGGTAATGGCGGTGCGGGTAGCCGAAACTGTTCGGGGTGCGTAAGGACGAGTTCTGCGTGAGGATTTTGTCCACGCCAGGGTAGTGCACCTTTTGGGGGCCGCTATCATCCAAGAATTGACTTGACTGTGTGCGGGCGACGTTCTAGTCTGTGCGCAACTTCGGCAAATTATTGGCAACCCTCGCCAATCCGATTGCGGGCCCACAGACGATACGTTGTGCTGCGTGGATTCCCTCCTTGTGCCGGCACATCCCAACCACAAGCAGATTCCCTTCGGGAATGACAAGTAAGAAAAGCAGATTCCCTTCGGGAATGACAAGCGAACATTACCCCATATCCCTGGTGCAGCATCCAACCCCTGCATGTCCTGACGGAGGTCAGAAAACCACTTGGTAAAAAAATCCCTCGAGATCACGCCTGGTATTGAGCCCCTGTACGGGACCCGCGACGAGAACCTTCGGCTAATGGAAGACGGTCTTCAGGTGACGATCGATCTCCGTTCGGATGAGATCCAGGTCACTGGACCGATTGAAGGCGTGGAGCAGGTGGAACGAATCTTTGCCGACTACGAGAGCCTGCGCAAAGGTGGCGTGACACTGCAGAACGGCGAACTGAAGGGGATGCTGAAGCTGGTGATTGCAGACCCCGGGGTGTCGCTGAAGTCGCTGGTGGATTCAGGCAAGCAGCGGTCGGCGGGGGTGAAGCGGATGGTGCAGCCGCGCAGCCCCAACCAGCGGAAGTATGTGGAGGCGATCGAACAGGGGGACATGACCTTTGGGCTGGGGCCAGCGGGTACGGGCAAGACGTACCTGGCGGTGGCGATGGCGGTGTCGGCGTTGCTGGCGAAGAAAGTTTCGCGGATTATTCTGGTGCGGCCAGCGGTGGAAGCGGGCGAGCGGCTGGGATTCCTCCCGGGATCGCTGCAAGAGAAAGTCGACCCGTATCTGCGGCCACTGTATGACGCGCTGTATGACCTGCTCGACCCGATGAAGGTCGACAAGCTGCTGGAGTCGAACGTGATCGAGGTGGCGCCGCTGGCGTTTATGCGCGGACGCACGCTGTCGGACGCGTTCATCATTATGGACGAGGCGCAGAATACGACCACCGAGCAGATGAAGATGTTCGTGACGCGCCTGGGAAATGGGTCGAAGGCGGTGATAACCGGCGACATGACGCAGATCGATCTGCCTAATCCGAAGAAGTCGGGCTTGTTCGAGGCGCTGCGCGTGTTGGACGGCGTGGAGGGGATTACGTTCTGCCACTTCGAGGACGTGGATGTGGTGCGGCATAGCCTGGTGCAGCGGATTGTGCGGGCGTACGACAGCTATGGACGTGCACAGCAGATGCCGCTGGAGATGGGCGATGCCGGAATTCAGTCGGCGGGAATGGGAGCCGTCGAGGTCGCGGAGGCGGCGAAGCCGCTCTCGAAGCCGCAGTAAAGCGGGGAAGATGGGTTAGGGACCAAGGAACAGCAACGACGTTGCAGCAAAGGCGCGAAAGGGTGCGTCAAGAAATGCCGTGGTATTTTTATTTGTTTGAAGTTCTGGGCGGGATGTTTCTCGCCAATGGTGTTCCGCACTTCGTGCAGGGGATCAGTGGGAATCCGTTTCCGTCGCCGTTTTCGAAGCCGCCGGGACAGGGAGATTCGTCGCCGCTGGTGAACGTGGTGTGGGGGTTTGGGAATCTGGTGGCCGGAGCGCTGCTGCTGCACTTCTTCTGGCCCGCGGGAGATGCGGCCCGGTGTGGATGGATTGCCGTGGGCGCGGGCGCGTTACTCCTGTCAATCTTCACCGCTATGCACTTCGGCAAGGTGCGGGCGGGCAAGCTCTAGTAGCATCTAGGAAAGCATGATTACCCTGGAACTTCCGCGAGGTATGGAAGGTAAGTCAAGGCCCTGGCTGAGAGTGGGTCTGTCGGCTTCGGGACTGGGGCGATTTCTGCGCGCGGCTCAGCGGGCGGTTGGGTTGGAGGGTGAGATCCAAGTGCTGTTGGCGGACGATGCAACGCTGCGGCGGCTGAACCGGACGTTTCGCGGCAAGGACAAAGCGACGGATGTGTTGTCGTTTCCCTCGGGGCCGACTGCGGTATTTTTCGGTGAGCCGGGAGGTCCGGAACTAGCGGGGGACTTGGCGATTTCGCTGGAGACTGCGGCGCGTCAGGCGGCGCAGTTCGGGCACTCGCTGCGCGACGAGGTGAGGGTGCTGCTGCTGCATGGGACGCTGCACCTGGCGGGCTTCGACCATGAGACCGACGCGGGCGAGATGGCTGCGCGCGAGGCGGAGTTGCGGAAGAGGCTGGGGCTGTCGGCGGGGTTGATTGCGAGAGTGGGTGGGGGCACGAAGGGCAAGGGCAAGGACAAACAAAAGCGAAATACGGGGGTCCTTCGCTCCGCTCAGGACGACAGGTCCAAGAAGGTGGCCAGCTCTTCCAAAGGGGTATCGGGCAGGCGGGTGGGGGCATGAGTTTGGGCTATGGTTTGACGCTCAGCCTGCTTCTGGTGGTGCTTGCGCTGGCGGCTTATGTGGACCGTGTGTACAGCGAGATGGGGAAGTTCCTGGCCCGCGAGTATCAGGACAACATCGACGCTTGGACACGCGCGGTGGAACCGAAGCTGCGGTTGGGACGGGAGTCGATTGCGCTGTCGGCGTCGGTGCTGCGACAGCTTGCGCTGGCGGCGATTGCGCTGATCGCGGGGCTGCGGTTGTACGTGCAGGTAAAGGAGAAGCCTCTGCTGGCGCGCGCGCCGAGCTTGGAGGAGATTGCGTTCACGGCGTTTCTGCTGGTGCTGCTGATCCTGTTCTTCGACCGGCTGCTGCCGCAGTTGCTGTTCGCGCGGACGCGTGGTTTGTGGATTGCGCGTATACGGCTGCTGCTGGAAGCTCTGTTCTACCTGATTCTGCCGGTGACGCTGACGCTGGGGCTGCTGCTGTCGATTGTGGCGTTGGCGGAGCCGGAGGATGCGGAAGAAGAAGAGCATCCGTCGGAGGCAATGGACGCGCTGCTGGAGGCGGGAGAGGAAGAGGGGATTTTGGAGGAGAGCGACCGCGAACTAGTGCGGTCTGCGGTGGAGTTTGGCGATAAAGTGGTGCGCGAGGTGATGACGCCGCGGCCGGAGATTTTTGCTGTCCCGGAGACGCTGACGCTGGAGGAGTTCTTGTTGCGGCTGAAGGAGAATCAGTTCTCTCGCGTGCCGGTGTTTTCGGGGACGCTGGACCACGTGACCGGGATCGCGTTTGCACGCGACCTGCTGCAGGTGCTGGATACGGACGCAAAGCACAAGACGGTGGCCGAGTTGCAGCGGCCAACGGAGTTCGTGCCCGAGACCAAGAAGGTTGCGGAACTGCTGCGGGAGATGCAGCAAGAGAAGCAGCACATGCGGATGGTGATCGACGAATATGGCGGCGTGGCCGGGCTGGTGACGATCGAGGACCTGATCGAGGCGATCGTGGGCAGCATCGCGGACGAGCACGACGAGGCTGAAGAGGTGAACGAGCCGGTGCGCGAGTCGGAGGGAGTTTACGTGGTGCCGGGGAGTTTTGAGGTTTCGCGGCTGCGTGAGCTGTTCGCGGAGCAATTGGAAGCGGGACAGCGCGCGTCGGAGGAAGCTAAATCTGAGGAAGACGAGCCGCGCGAAGGCCGGGAAACGCCGCGGTTGCCGTGGTTGTTTCCGCAACACTATGAAGCGACCACGATGGGCGGGCTGGTGTCGGAGATTGCGGGACACATTCCGGTTCCGGGTGAAGTGGTTGAGGGCAAGATGCTGCGCCTGGAGGTTCTCGCATCGACCGATCGCAAGGTAGAACGGGTGCGGGTGGAACTAGCGGAGCCGGCTGCGGAGTGAGGCCGCGCTAATGCGTGACGACGCTGCACTTACCCTTGCACTTGATGGCGAACGAGGCCAGGT
>Ga0302275_10005967_pt1 | contig 11656 bp, 8 predicted proteins | sample III_Bog_N2_2_FD_200229 | JGI IMG/M metagenome (GOLD analysis project Ga0302275, IMG submission 200229) | Peat permafrost microbial communities from Stordalen Mire near Abisko, Sweden - III_Bog_N2_2 | ecosystem: Environmental > Terrestrial > Soil > Wetlands > Peat | place: Sweden: Abisko...
GTCAGCCAGCCCTGTGGTGCGACCGCGATTGTAATTGAGGATCGCATGGGAAATCACCGGTGTAGGTGTGTATTCGTCCCCTTCGGCGAGCATCACTTCTACCCCGTTGGCCGCCAGCACTTCCAGCGCGCTGGCGCAAGCCGGAACCGAAAGCGCGTGCGTATCAATGCCGAGATACAGCGGGCCGACAATGTTCTTAGACTTGCGATAGAGGCATATCGCCTGCGTGATCGCGAGAATGTGCCATTCGTTGAAAGCCAGATTGAATGACGAACCGCGATGGCCGGAAGTGCCAAACGCCACACGTTGCGCCGGCACCTTAGGATCAGGCACACCGGTGTAATAGGCTGTCACGAGCCTCGGCACATTGACGAGAATCCTAGCGGGCGCCGGTTTTCCGGCCAGCGGACTTATCTTCATGGTGTTTAAATTGGGGTTGGACTTTCGAGCTGCGCGACTTCTTTCAGTCGGCGACGAAAGCGTTCAGCACCTTTGAATCGCGAGTCGAGAAATGTCTGCGTCAATTCCCAGGCCAAGGCATGACCGACCAGCAGGCCACCGAAACAGATCATATTCAAATCGTCGTCCTCGACTCCTTGATGCGCCGAAAAGTTTTCGTCAATCAAGCCGGCCCTTACTCCTGCGACTTTATTCGCGGCAATGGACGCGCCGACCCCGCTGCCGCAAATACCAATGCCACGATCCACCGTCCCGGCCGCAACCGCGCGCGCCAAGGGAATGATAAAATTCGGATAATCATCATCCGACTTCAACTGCCGGTCACCAAAATCGGTGACTTCAAAACCGGCGGCGCGCAATTTTCCGGCCAGAAATTCCTTCAATTCAAATCCGCCATGGTCGGCGGCGATGCCGATGTGTTTCAAGGTTGACGGCGAGAAGGGTTTGATTTGCGTCTCCATAATTTTTCCTTGGAGACATTGTCCCTTTTGACCGCTACGGACAATGGGGTGAACACCCCACAACTAGAGAACGCATGGCCTCGTTTAAATACTATTCTCCCTTCTGCTTTTTGGAAAAAAGATGTTCCAAGATGTTGGATACAGAATGGCGGAGAATCACGCCTAGAACCATGATGGCCGAGTGCGGGTTGGTAAAATCCAACGCGCCCGTTTCCGCCCTAAAATAATTTGTGCAACCAGCCACGAACTCCGGTCTCATTATCGCGGGGTTTTTTGTTTTCAATGCCGGTTGGCGACGGGGGGCGGCGTCCCCGACACTCCAAAAGCAGCAGAAAATTGACCGCCTCAAATCCGACCTGACTTCGCTTAAAGCGAAGATTGATCGGATTAACGACGGCTTTACCGAGGGGGTGTTTGATGTTGCCGAGTTCAAAGAACTCAAAAACCCACTTGTGCCGCAAAAAGCCGCTTTGGAGCAACAAATTGTTGCTCTTGAGGGAAGCAAAACAAATCGGCTCGAACCCTTAAAAAAATGGGTTTTAGAAGCAAATACAGCCCAAAAACCAGTGTTTAGCAACAACTGGTTAGAAATGAAGTCCTTTCTTGAAAACGTCGGCTCGAACCGCCTTTTACGCGCTCAAACCTTAACCGTTACCTTCAAAAGACCCTTTAATTTATTGGCTGAAAGAACACTAGCCGTGCGTAGCACGACCGATGTTTCAACGCTTAATTCGTTTTGGTGGAGCCAAGGAGGCTCGAACTCCTGACCTTCTGAATGCCATTCAGACGCTCTACCAACTGAGCTATGACCCCATCAACAAAACGGAGCGTTAATTTAGATTTTTTGCGCCGCAAGTCAAAACATTTCCACCCGCCGCACCGTTGTCCGTGCCGCGCCGCTGCGATGATTTGCATTTTGCACTTTGAAGTCGCACGGCGGGACTTTAGTTTTCCTGCGTGAGCCAGCCTCTGCCCATCGTCACCGTCATTATCGCCGCGCCGCCGCAACTGGCGGAAGTGCAGGCCGTCGCCGCCGCACGCAAGCTGGATTATCCCGCCGACCGACTGGAAATCATCGTCGCGCGCGGCAAACAACCGTCCGTCCAGCGCAACGTCGCGTTGCGCGCCGCGCGCGGCGAATGGATATATTTTCTTGATGACGACGCGCTGACGCCGCCGGACAATTTGCATCGCGCGGAAAATTTTTTGCAGAACCCCGCTGTCGCAATGGTCGGCGGCCCGAACGTGTGTCCGCCGGGTGCGCCGCTGTTGGAACAGGTTTTTGCCGTGGTGCTGGCGAGCTGGCTGGCGTTCGGGCCGAGCCGCGCGCGCTACACGCCTGTCGGCGAAATGCGCGATACCGGCGAAAAAGAACTCATCCTTTGCAACACGCTCGCACGCCGCGACACGCTGCTGGCGCTCGGCGGCTTTAATGAAGCGCTCTATCCGAATGAGGAAAACGCGTTGATGGACGAATTGCAGAAGCGCGGCCAGCGGCTCGTCTATGATCCAAATTTTTTCGTGCATCGCCGCCCGCGCCGGACGCTCAAGGCATTTCTGAAAATGTTGCGGACTTACGGACGGGGCAGGGCGGAGCAATTCCGTCTGCACCCGACGCCCGGCTCTGCGCTGAATTTTGTGCCCCCGCTGTTTTGCCTGTATCTCGCCGCGCTCGCTTTTTTGAATTGCTTGAGCATTCCCAATTCGCTGCGTTTGCTCATTGCCGTGCCAATGATTGTTTATTTTATCGCGACGATTTTGCAAACACTGGCTTCGATTAAAAATGCGGGAGTTGTCCGCGCGCTGCTTGCTTGGCCGCTGCTGTTGACGAGCCACATTTTTTACGGACTCGGCTTCTGGCGCGGACTGTTTACCAAACTGGACGCCAACGCTGATAAAGTCCGCACGGAAGTAGTACTAGAAAATATCGCACTCTAGCTGGGGAAATTATTACGCCTCGTCTTTGAACAGGACATCTGTGGTTTGGCGGCTGAACAAAATAAAGGCGATTCCAATTACGAAGGGGATGACACCCAACAAAAAATAAGACCACTCGAATGTTGTCCCGAAATCTCGATGTGGTTGAGAAACTTTCCAGAGTGCAATAAACGCTCCGATAGCCGGAACAAAACTGTGCGCGCACATTGTAAGACCGATAAGTTTGGTGAGGACGTTGGTAAGTTGCTTGGGCTTCATATTGCGATTTTCCTACGATTGCCCGTTTTGTCGAGCGCCAAATTATGCTTTCCCGCGCTGCCGGTTCACCTCGTAAAAAAACACCGCCGCCGCTGCGCTCACGTTCAGCGAATCCACTTCGTTCAACATCGGAATCGCCACCGCCTCGTCGCACGCGGCGAGAACTTTTTCGGAGATACCGTGGCCTTCGCTACCAAAAACCACGCAGCAATCGCCGGTGAAATTCGCGTGCGACAAAGTTTTTCCGTCCTGGCGTGGATGTGCGGCGATGCACTTGATGCCATGCGCGCGCAATTCGCCAAGCGTCTGCACGAGATTTGGGGATTTCAGCACCGGCAGTTTGAAAATTGAGCCCATCGAGTTGCGGACGGTGCGGCGCAGGAACAGGCTGCTGCACGTCTCGCCCGCGATCAACGCCGACGCGCCGAACGCCACGCAGTTGCGCATGAGCGCGCCGACATTTTCCGCGTTCGCCAATTCGTCCATCGCCACGAAAAATCGCGGGTGCGCGCTGGCCGTGAGAATTTTTTCCAGCGACAGCGGCGGCGGAATTTTGCCGATGGCGAGCACGCCCTGATAAATTTCAAAACCAACCATGCCGGTCAGCAGCGATTTCTCGCAGACGAAAACGGCGATATCTTTTTCCAGGCGGGCGCGCAGGCGCGGCTCGTATTCTGCGAAGCGCTCCTCGATGAGCAGGACGGAGACGAGGATGAAATCGCTTTCCAGCATCCGGTCGAGCACCTTGTCGCCTTCCACCACGAAAATGCCGAGCGCCGCGTGTTCGCCCGAACGCTTGAGCGTGCGATACGGCGCAAGCTCGGGCAAATCGAGCGAGGAGATTTTTTCAATGCGGAGCATTAATGAAGAACTCCGGTTTCTCGTAAATATTGAAAGACTTCAAATGGGGCACAGTAACGATTACGGTCAAAGGCATATTTAAGGTTTAATCCATAGTGTGAATCAATTTGATCGGATTCGGCATGGGTCAGTCCATATGTCGAACCAATAATTTTTTCTGAAGCTTTTGGATAATCAATCCGTTGACCATTTTTGGTGGCCTTGAAACCAAGTCGTTCCATATTTAATCGGTGATAGCCAAAACCAAGAAAACAAATTATTTCACTTTCTGATAAAATGTTGTGGGCTTGCGCAAACTGCGGTTCATTTGCAATGCCTTCATGGATAATTTTCATCCTGCTGGTGGCGATGTTCAGAGCCACCTGCGTGATTTCTGAATTATATGGCCGCATTGGACTGTTTATTGTGTAAGGCAATGCCCCAAGATCACCATGCAAATGAATAATGGGGATTGATTCTAATTTTTTAGCACATTCATTTTCTGATTTACCGGAAGCGTTTTTCAAAGCTGTGAAAAGGAAATGTTCTAGCGAGCGATCATAATTGAACGTCAACACACTCAATTGGTTTTGGTTAAAATCATCAAATTGCGTATCAAGTTGGTTGAATAAATATTCATACCAGCTTTTACCGTCTCGCTTGAACAAATGTGGTTGATGTTCACATTGGATTAGCGCCATCGCCATTGCTCTCTTGCCAATTCTTATAAACTCTGGGCGACGCTCCAAAAAAGAATCCACAGAAATTTTGCCGCTTTTTTCTAGTGCTTCGCGAAATTCATTTATCTGAGTTCTGTCAAATTCGGAAAACAGATTTGGATTGGTTTGGCCCGGATTTACATCGGCCCAAGCAATCACGCGACGCAACAATTCATAACCAGTCGGGAAACCAAAAGGTGCGCTCGCACCTGCGCCAAGAATTAAAGTGGTTTTTCTATGAATCATTTGCTTAAAGTTCTAAAGTTTCACATGGCACATCCTGTGCGGCGATTTGCATTTGGACGTGCGTGGCGCCGATGTGATGGAGTTGCTCGGCCATGACGTGTTGCGCGAGTTCGGGCTTGTTGCATTCGCGGCTCAAGTGCGCGAGGTAAAGCTGCTTCAATCCGGAAGACATGACTTGCGCGATGGTGTCGGCGGCGGTGGCATTGGAGATGTGGCCGTGTCGTCCGAGGATGCGCTGCTTCAACGCCCACGAGCGGCGCGGACAATCCTGCAACATCTTCACGTCGTGGTTGGATTCGAGGACGAGGACGTTCGCGGTGCGAATGCGGTCGAGCACGAGCTTGGTGACGTGGCCGAGGTCGGTGGCAAAACCGATGTTGCCGGACGCAGTGCGCAAAATATATCCGACCGGATCCTGCGCGTCATGCGGGATGGAAAACGTCTCGATGCCGACATCACCGATTTCAAAACTGCCGCCGGTGTCGAACAAGCGCCAATCAATTTTCGCCTTCAAGTGCGCCGTGCCGTCCGCGCCTTCGAACGCTGGTTTCTTTTTGGAATCCCATTTTGTTTTGAGCGCCCAAATCGTTCCGTCCTGCGTGCCGCGATTGCAATAAACTGGAATGTGAAATTTATCCGCGAGTCCGAGAATACCCGCGATGTGATCGGAGTGTTCGTGCGTGATTAAAATTGCCGAAAGATTTTCCGGCGTCTTGCCGATGCTGGCGAGGCGCGCACGGATTTGGCGCGGGGAAAATCCGGCATCAATCAGGATGCGGCAGTTTTCGGTCTCGACGTAAGCGCAGTTGCCGGACGAGCCGCTGCCGAGGATGGTGAATTGGACAGACACGCAGAGATTTTAGCGGGCAAACGGCGCTGGGTAAATTGATTTGCGTAAATTGACTTGGCGGCGGGATGGGCTAGTCTTTTCAAAAAGCATTTGGCAAAACTCGGAACGCAAATTGCTTTAATCTCATAAAGTTTAGTCGTCACCAAAATGCGTTGTAAAATCAGAAGTATAAGAGCACTCGCGATTTTCTGTTTTGTTTGGACAGTCGCATTGTGTCCGGTTTTTGGCGGCGACCTGAAAACCTTGTTCGGCCATGTGCCGCCGGTTGTCAGCAAACTGCAAGCCGTCGGCAATTTGCCGGAGACAAACGAGTTGCGGCTGGCCATCGGCCTGCCGTTGCGCGATCCAGCTGGCTTGGATAAATTCCTCAAGGACGTTTACGATCCGACCAGCCCGAATTTTCATCATTACTTGGCGCCGGAAGAATTCACCGCGCGCTTCGGCCCGACGGAAGCGGATTACGCGGCGGTGAAAACTTTTGCGCAGGCGAGCGGTTTCCAAATCACCGGCACGCACGGCAACCGGATGCTGCTTGATGTGCGCGCGAACGTGGCGGACATCCAGCGCGCGTTTCACCTCAACTTGCGTCAGTTCAAACACCCGAACGAGGCGCGCGATTTTTTTGCGCCGGACGTGGAGCCGACGGTGGACACGAATCTGCCGGTCGCAGATGTCAGCGGCTTGAGCAATTACGAACGGCCACATCCCAAGCTGGTGAAAAAAAATTCCGTTTCCAGCAGGGTTGTCGCCAAGACGTTGGGTTCCGCGCCGACGGGAGATTTATTGGGCGATGATTTTCGCGCGGCGTATGTGCCGGACACGACGTTGACGGGTGCGGGCCAGTTGGTGGGGCTTTTGGAGTTCGACGGATTTTATACCAACGACATCGCCGCGTATGCGCAGCTGGCGGGCGGCGAACGGACGAACATCGCCATCCAGACGGTTTTGCTGGATGGCTATGACGGCTCGGTGGCTTCCACCAGCGGCAATGAAGAAGTGTCGTTGGACATCGAGATGGCGATGGCGATGGCGCCGGGGCTTTCCAAGATAATGGTTTTTTCCGCCAGCCAGAATGCTTCGCAAAATGACATTCTGAATGCGATGGCGGCGAGCAACACGGTGAAAAATTTAAGCTGTTCGTGGGGTTGGGGCGGTGGGCCGAGCACGACGACGGACAACATTTTCAAAGAAATGGCGGCACAGGGACAATCTTTTTTCAGCGCCACGGGCGACAGTGATGCGTTTACGACCGGAGCCAATTCTGTCAACGGCATTGACAATTTATATTTGCAGAACGCGCCGGCCAGCTCGCCTTACATCACGCAAGTGGGTGGCACGACATTGGTGACGACCGGGCCGGGCGGCGCGTGGCAGTCGGAATCGGTCTGGAATTGGGGCGGCGGCACGGGCAGCAGCGGCGGCATCAGTTCTTATTATTCAATTCCAATCTGGCAAGCCAATGTCAGCATGGCGGCCAACCAAGGTTCAACCACCCAACGAAACACTCCCGACGTGGCGATGAATTCCGCCAATGTCTATATCATTGCCGGTGGCGGTCAGGGTTTAGGCGGAATTGGTGGCACGAGTTGCGCGGCGCCGTTGTGGGCGGGATTGGCGGCACTGGCCAACCAGCAGTCAGCGGCGAACAACGAACCTGCCATCGGTTTCATAAATCCGGTCATTTATGCGCTCGGCGCGAGTGCGGAATACACGAACGATTTTCACGACATCACCAACGGCGACAACACTTGGAGCGGCAGCCCCAGCCAATTTCTCGCGGTCAGCGGATACGATCTTTGCACCGGCTGGGGCACGCCGGCGGGGCAAGGTTTGATTGACGCGCTGGCGGGGCGGGCAAGTGTTTCCACGGCTGGTTTGTTGCAAATTTTTTCCAATCCGCAACTGACCGCTTTTGGTGCGGCGGGCGGACCGTTTAATCCGTCAAATTCCGTCATCATTCTGACCAACGCCGGCGACGCACCGCTGACGTGGGCCTGGCAGAATCCCAAAGCGGCGAGTTGGCTGAATATCTCGCCGACCAACGGTTTGTTGAAACCTCAAGCGACGACCAATCTTGCGGCTAATTTTACTGCGGCGGTCAACAGTTTGGCCGTGGGAAATTATTCGGCCAGATTAGCGTTCACCAACCGGACTTTGCCGGCGGTGCAATATGTCACGTTCCGGCTTCAGGTCGTGCCGCCATTGTCGTTGCAGCCGACGAATGGCTTCAACGCTGTCGGGCCGGTCGGCGGGGCGTTCATTCCCGCCGTTCAGGATTTCACCGTTGCCAATCTCGGCGGCACTGCCGCCGTCTGGAAAGTCGTGGGCTCCAGTTCGTGGCTGGCCGTTAGCCAGACCAGCGGGACGGTGGCCGGCGGCGGGCAGACCAATTTCACAGTGGGACTGACCGCGAAGGCGAATACGCTCAAAGCCGGCATTTACAAAACCACCGTGACGGTACGGAACGCTAAAAATGAAACCATCCAAAGCTTGCCGTTCACCTTGAGCATCGGCCAGAGCATCGTGGTTAACGGCGGTTTTGAAACCGGTAATTTCAGTGGTTGGACGTTGGCGGCAAGTTCCACCCTCGTCACCGACCGCAGCGGTTTTGTTCACAGCGGGCATCATGGTGCCGCGCTGCGGCAATCTTCCACGCTGGGTTATCTCTCGCAAACGCTGCCGACCATCGCCGGGCAGACTTATTTGATCTCGCTCTGGCTGGATAATCCAATAAATTTCATCGGCGCGACGCCAAACGAATTTCAGGTGCAATGGGAAGGCGAGACGATTTATGACGCCGTGAACCTGCCGTTCCTCAACTGGACTAATTTGCAATTCATCGTCACGGCGGACGATTCCAGTTCGCTGCTCCAATTCGGTTTTCAAGACGGCGCTTATATTCTGGGCTTGGACGACGTCAGCGTGAAACCAGTCACCGTGCCGCATCTCAGCGCGATTGTCCAAAGTCCGGCAGCCTTCAATTTGACGTTTGACACCACGCCGGGCGCGCTTTACCAAGTGCAATACAAAACCAATCTGATGCAACCGGACTGGATTAATTTGGGCGGCCAGATTTTATCAGAAACTAACTCGCTCAAGTTCTCTGATACCGGCATCGCTAACTTTCCGCAAAAATTTTACCGGCTGATGCTGGTTCCCTGAAAACCACACGGCAAAAAGTCATGCCCGTCCGCAAACAAAAAAAATCTGCCCCGCAGTTTTTGCCTGCAGCGATTTGTGCTATTTTTAGGCTAATGCCATTTGGAAAAGAGACCGGCCTAGCCGCGCTGTTTTTTTGCGTGGCCGGAATCACGGCGGCAAGCGCGGCGCCGGATCGGCTGTTTTTGCCCGGCCATGTGCCGCAGGTCGTCCGGCGGCTGTCGCCGATTGGAACGTTGCCGGAAACAAATCAATTGCGGTTGGCCATCGGGCTGCCGCTGAGAAATCAGGCCGGTCTGGACGGACTGCTTCGCCAACTTTACGATCCGGCCAGCACCAATTACCACAAATTTCTCCAGCCGGCGGAATTGGCCACAAGATTTGGCCCGACGGAACTGGATTATCAGGCGGTTCGGCAGTTCGCCGAAAGCAACGGGCTGACCGTGGTGGCGACTTTTCCAAACCGGATGGTGCTGGATGTGAAAGGGCCGGTCGCCAACATTGAACGGGCGTTTCAAATCCGGCTTAACCGCTACCGGCATCCTATTGAAGCGCGTGATTTTTATGCGCCAGATTCCGAGCCGTCCGTGCCGGTGGGCTTAAAAATAATTTCGGTGGAAGGCTTAAACGACTTCAGTCGGCCCCGGCCAGCCAGTATGAAACTGAAAGCGTCAATGGCCCGGCCGTTGAGTTTCAGCGGCACCGGGCCGGGTCACGAATACTTGGGCAATGATTTCCGCAATGCCTATGTTCCCGGCACCGCGCTGACCGGAGCTGGCCAGACGGTGGCGGTGCTGGAGTATTCGGATTATTATAAGGTGGACATCACCAATTACGAGAACATCGTAGGCGCGCTAAACAATGCTACCAATTATGTTCCCCTGACAAACGTGGTAGTCGGGGGCGTGGTTCCTGGCATTGGCAACAATGATGAAGTGTCCTTGGACATTGAGATGGCCATCGCCATCGCTCCCGGGCTGTCCCGGGTGATGGTTTATGAGGAGAACAGTGCTGATTCTTCGGTATTAAGCCAGATTCAAAGCGACAACATCGCCAAGCAGGTGAGCAGTTCCTGGACGGTGGGGCCGTGGTCCAGTTCTTCCGCCACCACTTGGGACAATGTTCTCAAGCTCATGGCGGCACAGGGCCAGTCGTATTTTCAATCTTCCGGCGACAGTGATGCCTACACTGGCGCACAGTCTTTGGACAGCGGCACAACTGTGCCGGCAGACAGTCCTTATGCCACGATTGTCGGCGGCACAACCCTGACCATGGGCGGCTATGGCGTGGCGTGGAGTTCGGAGACGGTCTGGAACTACAATCTCACCGGCATTTCCAACGAAGGTTCCGGCGGCGGCATCAGTTCCTACTATGCCATCCCTTGGTGGCAGACCAACATCAGCATGACGAGCAATGGCGGTTCTACCTCCCACCGCAACATTCCCGACGTGGCGCTCACGGCGGACAACATTTTTGTCAGTTATAACAATGGCGACGACACCGGTACCAATTATTTTATGGGTACCAGTTGCGCCGCGCCGTTGTGGGCCGGGTTCACGGCGCTCGTGAATCAACAGGCGGTGGCGGGCGGCAATCCGCCGGTCGGTTTTCTCAACCCGGCACTTTATGGCACCACGACCAACTCCAACTACAGCATCTGTTTTCATGATGTCACCACCGGCAACAACACCGGCACCAACACTGCCGGTTTGTATAATGCGGTTGCCGGTTACGACCTTTGCACCGGCCTTGGCACGCCGAACGGGCAAAACCTGATCAGCGTGCTGGCGCCGGACACGCTGGTCATCACGCCGCTGAGCGGGTTTAGCGCGAGCGGCATTACCGGCGGATCGTTCAGCCCGAACTTGCAAAACTATTTGCTGACCAATTCCAGCGCGGTTTCCCTCGCCTGGTCGCTGGTGAATACGTCGGCGTGGTTGAATGCCTCGGTGATGGGCGGAACCCTGCCGCCCAACGGTACCAACGGTGTCGCCATCAGCTTGAATGCCGCCGCCAACAGCCTGGCCGCTGGCACTTACCCGGCCACTGTCCAATTCACGAATGGGAACACGCATGTCGTGCAGAACCTGCAATTTTCCCTGCAAGTTTTGGAGCCGCTAGCCATCACGCCGGCCACCGGTTTCACCGCAAGTGGCGTGATCGGTGGGCCATTCAACGTAACGTCGCAAAATTTCACCCTGAGCAACCTGTCTTCGGCCTCGTTGAATTGGGGTATCGCCAACACGTCCGTGTGGTTGAATGTTTCTCCGGCGGGTGGTGCTTTGGCTGGTGGCGGGCAGGTGACGGTGGCGGCCGGCCTGAATACCGCCGCCAGCAATCTGACGGCGGGCGCTTATGCCGCGACGGTTTTCTTCACCAACCAGACCAGCGGCACGGTGCAGAGCCGGCAGTTTGCCCTGACCGTCAGCCAGTCCCTCGTGCAGAACGGCGGTTTTGAGACCGGCGATTTCACCGGTTGGAATGTGACGGGCAACTCTGGCCAGAACGCCGTGGTTTCTTTTCCGCCGCAATTTGTGCATTCTGGAAGTTACGGCGCATTTTTGGGAAATGTGAGCACGCTTGGCTATGCCGCACAGACTTTGTCCACCGTGCCGGGGCAGTTGTATTTAGTCTCGTTTTGGCTGAACAATCCGAATAACACCGGTTACGGTTCCACCGTGACGCCGAATCAATTTATCGTGAACTGGAACACGAATTCGCCGACA
>Ga0302275_10005969_pt1 | contig 11655 bp, 10 predicted proteins | sample III_Bog_N2_2_FD_200229 | JGI IMG/M metagenome (GOLD analysis project Ga0302275, IMG submission 200229) | Peat permafrost microbial communities from Stordalen Mire near Abisko, Sweden - III_Bog_N2_2 | ecosystem: Environmental > Terrestrial > Soil > Wetlands > Peat | place: Sweden: Abisko...
GCGCTGGACCGCGAGGGCAGGCTCGATTCGATGCTGGCGGGCGAAGGGGCACAATCATGAGCGCTGATCTCAGCTTTACGGCCGCCATGGTGCAGATGCGCACCGGGCTGCTGCCCGAGCCGAACCTGGAACAGGGAATCAAGCTGATCCGGCAGGCTGCGGCCGAAGGCGCCGATTATGTGCTCACCCCCGAGGTGAGCAACATGATGCAGGAGAATCGCAAGGCGCTGTTCGCGCATCTCGCCGCGGAAGAGGACGATGTTTCGCTGAAGGCCTATCGCGCGCTGGCCGCCGAACTGAAGATCCATCTCCATGTCGGCTCGCTGGCGCTGCGCGCCACGCCGGAGCGGGCCGTCAACCGCTCGTTCCTGATCGGGCCGGACGGCGCGGTGATCGCCAGCTACGACAAGATCCACATGTTCGACATCGACCTGCCCGGCGGCGAGAGCTATCGCGAATCCGCCAATTACCAGCCGGGCGAAACCGCCGTGATCTCGGACCTGCCCTGGGGCCGGATCGGGCTGACCATCTGCTACGACCTGCGCTTTCCGGCGCTGTATCGCGCGCTCGCCGAGAGCGGCGCCTCGTTCCTCACCGTGCCGGCGGCCTTCACCAGGAAGACCGGGGAAGCGCATTGGCACACGTTGCTGCGCGCCCGCGCCATCGAGAATGGCTGCTTCGTGTTCGCCGCCGCCCAGGGCGGCACGCACGAGAACAAGCGCGAGACCTTCGGCCATTCTCTGATCATTGCCCCCTGGGGCGAAATCCTCGCCGAGGGCGGCACCGAGCCCGGCGTGTTCATGGCGAAGATCGACCCGGCCAGGGTAACGGCCGCGCGCAACAGCGTGCCGTCGCTGCAGCACGGCCGCCGCTTCAGCGTCGCCGACCCCAAGGCCGGCCCTGAACATCTGCACCTGGTCCGGGGATCGGCATGATCCACTACGCGCTACAATGCGAGCGCGGCCACGCTTTCGAAAGCTGGTTCCAGAGCTCGGCGGCCTACGAATCCCAGGAAAAACGCAAGCTGGTGAACTGTCCCGTATGCGGTTCGGCCAAGGTCGAGCGCGCCATCATGGCCCCGCAGATCGTCAGCAAGAAGGGCCGCGCCAGCGCCGAACCCGTTGCCGCCACCCCCGCCGAGGCCGCGCCCCCCGCATCCGCCCCTGCCGCTGCCCCCGCGTCGACCCCCTTGATGATGGCGCAGGAGCGCGAGCTGCGCGCCAAGCTCAAGGAGTTGCGCGAGCACATCGTCAAGAACGCCGACAATGTCGGCGAGCGCTTTCCCAACGAGGCGCGGAAGATGCACTATGGCGATATCGAGCATCGCCCGATCTACGGCGAGGCCTCGCCGGATGAAGCCCGCGCCCTGATCGAGGAAGGCGTCGAGGTGACGCCGCTGCCGGTGCTGCCGGGCGACCGGAACTGAGGCGTAGCGGTCACGGGAACACGATGGAGCCTACAGCGCCACATTTGGATATGAGCCGGCAGGCGATCCTTTCGTCGCTGATTCTGCTCGATGGGCCTATCAGGGACTTGCAGGCTAAGCTCGCTTTATTTTCTTGGGATGCCGGTCCGGTCATTACGATGACGCGACGCGATATCGTCGCCGTTCTAGAACGATTTTCGAAATGCGCGATTGATGCTGCTGCGTTGGAGGAATGGGCAAACCTGATCGAATGCCGAGAGGACATTAGGTTCGAAGCCGGGCACGAGAAGATAATAGCGGCCGCGTTACACGATCTCGCAAATCCTGAACTTCATGGCAGACTAGCGGACACGGCGCCCGCGATACTGGGCAGTCTCCTCTGATGGTCGTCCACCCATGAGTCCCGAAACATTATCGACCTGGCAATTCTGGGCCGTCCTCTCGGCCGTGTTCGCGGCCCTGACCGCGATATTTGCAAAAGTCGGCGTCGAGGACATCAACTCCGATCTCGCCACCTTCATCCGTACCGTGATCGTGCTGATCAGCCTTGCGCTGATCCTGTTTGCGACCGGAAAACTCAGCCATCCCGGGCCGATTTCGAACAAAAGCTGGATCTTTCTGTTGCTCTCCGGCCTCGGCACCGGCGCATCCTGGCTATGTTATTTTCGTGCGCTGAAACTCGGGCCGGCGACGCTGGTGGCGCCGATCGACAAATTGAGCGTGGTGCTGGTGGCGCTGTTCGGCGTGGTATTCCTGGGCGAGCGGCCCTCGCTCAACGGCTGGCTCGGCATCGCGCTGATCTCCGCCGGCGCGGTGTTGATGGTAGTGAAGCGCTAGACCGAAACCAACAGCGCCACGCCGATCACGATCAGCGCAATGCCGCCGAGTTCGCGACCCGACAGCGGCTGCTTGAACGAGTAATAGGCCACGGCCTGCGCGAACAGCACCTCGACCAGCGCCAGCGTGCGCACATTGGCGGCCGCCGTGAGCGCGAACGCCAGGAACCAGAACTGTGAGGCGAACGCGCCCATGAAGCCTGCCAGCAGCGAGGGCCGCCACAATGCGAAAATCGCCTTGAGCACAGCGGGCGCGCGCGCCAGGAGGCAGATCGTCAGCACCAAAGTCTGCAGGAACAGCCCGAGCACCAGCGTGTCGGACGCTGCCGTCACGAACGTAACGCCGGGCACCACGATCACCGCACCGCGAAAGCCGACCGCCGACAACGCAAACGTCGCCGCGGCGCCGAGACCCAGCAGCGTCGGCTTCAAATCGGCAAAGCCCTTCGCGGCTCCCGGCCGCAGCGCGGCGATGATCACGCCCGCGGTCGCAATCAGGATCGCGACCACCTTCAGCGCCGTCAGATGGTCGCCGAGAAATATGAACCCGAAGATCGCGGTCTGGATCGCCTCGGTCTTCAGATAGGCGGTCGTCACCACGAAGGAGCGGTCGTTCATGGCCAGCAGCATCATGCCGGTGCCGAGGATCTGGCTGAGCGCGCCGAGCGCCAGCCACGGCCAGAACGCGGCCGTGGGCCACGGCACATGGTCGCCGGTTGCGGCCAGCACCACCACGAAGAACAGGATCGAGAACGGAAAGCCGAACAGGAAGCGGATATTGGTCGCGCCCCAGGTTCCGAGCGGCCTGGTCAACTGCCGCTGCATCGCGTTGCGCGCGACCTGCCCCAGCGCCGCGACGATGGTGAAGGGAATCCAGAGCGTGGCGATGCTGAACATTTGCGGGAAATTCGGTTGGTGGGCGGGAATGGCTGTCACCGTGCCGGGCACGGCGCGCGCGGTCAACCGCAAGCGGCGTCATGACAGGAATGCGGTTCGCCCACCCTGCCTCAACATACTCGTTCGTCATACGCGGGCTTGACCCGCGTATCCATCTTGCTTCGCTGGAGTCTTGCGAAGGAGATGGATTGCCGGGTCAGGCCCGGCAATGACGGCTAAACCCCCTCGGCCACCACCATGTAGTTCACGTCCATGTCGGAGGAGAGGCTCCAGCGGTCGGCGAACGGCGAGTAGACCACACCGGTCTGCTCGGTGATGGCGAGCTTGTTTTCACCCAGATAGTGCGCGAGTTCGTCGGGGGTGACGAACTTGTCCCATTGATGGGTGCCGCGCGGCAGCCAGCGCAGGACATATTCCGCGCCGACGATGGCGAGCGCAAAGCTCTTCCAGTTGCGGTTCAGGGTCGAGACCAGCATCAGCCCGCCCGGCTTCAGCATCGCCGCGCAGCGGTTGAGGAACATGCCGATGTCGCTGACATGCTCGACCACTTCCATCGCCAGCACGATGTCGAAGCGCTCGCGCACGTCCATCTGCTCCACGGTGGTGCAGCGGTAGTCGATCGACAGATGGCCCTTGTCGGCATGCAGCCGGGCGGCGGCGATGTTGGTGGCCGAGGGGTCGACGCCGATCACCTGGGCGCCGAGCCGGGTGAAGGGCTCGCACAGCAGTCCGGCGCCGCAGCCGATGTCGAGGATGCGCAGGCCGGACAGGCAATTCAGGCTTTTGACGTTGCGCTCGAACTTGCGGCAGGCGGCGTCGCGGATATAGGTCAGCCGCAGCGGGTTGATCTTGTGCAACGGCGCCATCTTGCCGTTGGGATCCCACCATTCGTCCGACAGTTTCGAGAATTTCGCGATTTCGGCGGGGTCAACGGTCGATCCCGTTGCGCCGGAAGAAGCGGCAGGCGAATTTTGTTCGGTGGCCATGGCTGACATGCCGCTCCTATCGCGCGGTGATGAAATTGCGGAACGACAGCGGGGAAGCGATGGTGGCGATGGTTTCCCTGCCTTCGCCGACGCCGAGAATGGTCACGTCGCCATAGTTGAGAATGCGTCCGAGAATGCTCTGGTTGACGTCGACGCTCTCGACCTTGTCGAGGCTGATCTCGAAGGTGCGCCGCTTGATGAACCCGGTCTTGTGGACGACCCTCAGATTGGTGACGTCGGTCTCGGTGGTCCAGCGATGGAACCAGGCCTTTACGGTCCAGTACAGCGCCGCCAGCGCCACCACGGCCGAGGCCGACAGGCACAGCAGGATAATGCCTTCGGTGATGGTCGCCCGCGACAGCACCAGCAGGACCGCGGCCACGATCCAGGCCAGGATCGCCGGCAGATAGAAGATCCAGTGCGCGTTGGTCGAATACAGCACCTTCTCCCCTGGCTGCAGGATTTGATCGATATAACGCCCCATACGCTGGCCTCAATTACCCCTGCCGCCACGGTGTCCGGCGCCACTTCCGCAGGATACCGGAACCGGTTGCTTGCCGGCAACCGCGCCGCTATGTATACGCGCCTTTTGGTCGGCGCGCGCCTGTTTCCTCGCCGGTCACATTACTTAACCTCTCAGGGAATGCACCAGTCGTCATGGGCCGCCTCGTGATGAAATTCGGCGGCACATCCGTCGCCAATCTCGAACGTATCCGCAATGTCGCGCGGCATGTGAAGCGCGAGGTCGACGCCGGCCATGACGTCGCCGTCGTGGTGTCGGCGATGGCCGGCAAGACCAATGAGCTGGTGGAGTGGTGCCGCGAGGCCTCTCCCGTGCATGACGCGCGCGAATATGACGCGGTGGTGGCCTCCGGCGAACAGGTCACCGCGGGCCTGCTGGCGATCGCGCTGCAGGCGATCGGCATCCAGGCGCGCTCCTGGCAAGGCTGGCAGATACCGATCAAGACCAGCGACGCCCATGCCTCGGCCCGGATCCTCGAGATCGACGGCGCCGAGCTGATCACCCGCTTCAAGGAACGCAAGGAAGTCGCGGTTGTCGCCGGCTTCCAGGGCATCAACCCGCAAACCGGGCGAATCACCACGCTCGGGCGCGGCGGTTCCGATACCTCGGCGGTGGCGATCGCGGCCGCTATCCACGCCGACCGCTGCGATATCTATACCGACGTCGACGGCGTCTACACCACCGACCCGCGCGTGGTGCCGAAGGCGCGGCGACTCGACCGAATCGCGTTCGAGGACATGCTGGAGCTGGCCTCCCAGGGCGCCAAGGTGCTGCAGGTCCGCTCGGTGGAACTCGGCATGGTGCACAATATGCCGATTTTCGTCCGTTCCAGCTTCGACAAGCCCGAGGATATCGACCCGCACGGCACCCCGCCGGGCACGCTGATCTGCAGCGAGGAGGAAATCATGGAAAACCACGTCGTCACCGGCATCGCCTTTTCCAAGGACGAAGCCCAGATTTCCGTCCGCCAGATCCAGGACAAGCCGGGCGTCGCCGCCTCGATCTTCGGACCCCTGGCGGAGGCCAATATCAACGTCGACATGATCGTGCAGAACGTGTCGGAGGACGGCGCCACCACCGACCTCACCTTCACCGTTCCGGCTTCCGACTATGCGCGCGCCCGCGAAACCATCAGCGCGGCCAAGGACGGGATCGGCTACGCCCGGCTCGACAGTGCCACCGACGTCGCCAAGGTTTCGGTGATCGGCAGCGGCATGCGCAGCCATGCCGGCGTCGCCGCCCAGGCGTTCGCAGCACTCGCCGCGCGCAACATCAACATCCGCGCCATCACCACCTCCGAAATCAAGTTTTCGGTGCTGATCGACGCCGCCTATACCGAGCTCGCCGTGCGCACGCTGCACACGCTCTACGGACTCGACCAGGCCTAGAAGGATTTTCCTCGAGGGGCAGCGATCGCGCCCCTGGGTTTCGCTTGCGCATCATCTGCAAACCGCTCGCACTTTGCAGGATCATGCGCTTCGCGGCCGCAGCATTGGCTTGTGCGAGGCGTTATCGCCTCTGGCAGGCGTTTTGCTTGGCAAAACAAGCCTCAATTCGCTATACGGCCTGATGGGTGGGCTGCCGCAAACTGTGCCACAGTTTTCGCTATCCTGATTCGGCCGGCATTCCGAGCTTGCGACGGCGCCGAATGAATAAAATTGTTGTTTTTCTTGGGTTTATCGCCAGATGCCGGCCACCCGGCGGGCTGGCTCGGCGGAGGAGGATGTTGGCACATGCGGAGCGCGTCGGGAGGCCCCCGCGTCTTGCTGAGACGGCTCCGCGAAACCATGGCGGAGCAGGTCTCCGCCCAGGAGCGATTGGACAAGATCGTGGTGCTGATCGCCGCCAACATGGTGGCGGAGGTCTGCTCGGTCTATGTGCTGCGCGTCGACAACACGCTGGAACTCTACGCCACCGAAGGCCTCAACCGCGACGCGGTGCATCGCACCGTGCTGAGCGCGCATGAGGGCCTGGTCGGCCTCGTCGCCAGCGAGGCGACGCCGCTCAACCTGAACGACGCACAAAACCATCCGGCGTTCTCGTTCCGCCCGGAAACCGGCGAAGAAATCTACCACTCCTTCCTCGGCGTTCCGGTACTGCGCGCCGGCAATACCCTCGGCGTGCTGGTGGTGCAGAACCGCGCCAAGCGCACCTATGTCGAGGAAGAGGTCGAGGCGCTGCAGACCACCGCGATGGTGCTGGCGGAGATGATCGCCTCGGGCGAACTCTCCGCCCTCGCCCAGCCCGGAGCCGAGCCCGCCGCGCGGCATTCGCTGCACAAGACCGGCGCGATCCTGTCCGACGGTATCGCGCTCGGCCATGTGGTGCTGCACGAGCCCCGCGTCGTCATCACCAACTACATCGCCGAGGACCTGCCGAAGGAAATCAAGCGGCTCGACGTGGCGCTGGCCAAACTGCGCGCCGATCTCGACCGTATGCTGGAACGCGGCGACGTCGCCGAGGGCGGCGAACACCGCGACGTGCTGGAAGCCTACCGGATGTTCGCCAACGACCACGGCTGGTCGCACAAGCTGCACGAGGCGGTCGCCACCGGCCTCACCGCGGAGGCCGCCGTCGAGCGCGTGCAATCCGACACCCGCGCCCGCATGCTGCGGTCGACCGATCCCTATCTGCGCGACCGCCTGCACGACCTCGAGGATCTCGGTCACCGGCTGATGCGGCAGCTGGTGGGACAGGATCACGCCCCCTCGCGCGAACAATTGCCCGACAATGCCATCCTGATCGCGCGCGCGATGGGACCGGCCGCCCTGCTCGACTATGACCGCAAGCGGCTGCGCGGCCTGGTGCTGGAGGAAGGCACCGCCAATTCGCATGTCTCGATCGTGGCGCGCGCGCTCGGCATCCCCGCGGTCGGCGAAATCCCCAACGCGCCGGGTATCGCCGATCCCGGCGACGCCATCATCGTCGACGGCACCTCGGGCGAGATTTACATCCGCCCCTCGGCGGAAATCGAATCGGCCTATGCGGAGCGGGTGCGGTTTCGCGCCAGGCGCCAGGCGCAGTATTCGGCGCTGCGCGACAAGCCCTGCGTGACCAAGGACGGCCAGCCGATCGAACTGATGATCAATGCCGGCCTCACCATCGATCTGCCGCATATCGAGGACACCGGCAGCGCCGGTATCGGCCTGTTCCGCACCGAACTGCAATTCATGGTCGGCCAGAGCCTGCCGCGCTCCAGCGACCAGCTCGCGCTGTACCGCACGGTGCTGGACGCCGCCGGGTCGAAGCCGGTGACGTTCCGCACCCTCGATATCGGCGGCGACAAGGCGCTGCCCTATATGGAGACTGTGATCGAGGAAAATCCCGCGCTCGGCTGGCGCGCGATCCGGCTCGGGCTCGACCGGCCCGGCCTGCTGCGCGGCCAGATCCGCGCGCTGCTGCGCGCCGGCGGCGGCCGCGCGCTGCGCATCATGTTCCCGATGATCACCGAAGTCGCCGAGTTCGATCAGGCCAAGGGCATCGTCGAGCGCGAGCTGACCTATCTGCGCCAGCACGGCCACGCGCTGCCGGAACGCATCGACGTCGGCACCATGGTGGAAGTGCCGGCGCTGCTCTATCAGCTCGACGAACTCCTGAAGAGGGTCGATTTCGTCTCGGTCGGATCCAACGACCTGTTCCAGTTCCTGTTCGCGGTCGACCGCGGCAATGCCAAGGTCTCCGAGCGATTCGACACCATGTCGGCGCCGATCCTGCGGGCGCTGCGCGAGATCGTGCGCAAGGCCAATGCGGCGAAGAAATCTGCTTCCCTGTGCGGCGAGATGGCCTCCAAGCCGATCGGCGCGCTGGCGCTGATCGCGCTGGGCTACCGCTCGCTGTCGCTGTCGGCCACCGCGCACGGCCCGGTGAAGGCGATGATCCTCGACCTCGACGCCAAAAAGGCCGAGGCGATGATGATGCCGCTGCTCGACGCGCCGTCCGGCAGCGTCTCGATCCGGGAGAAATTGACGGAATTCGCCGCGGCCGAAGGGCTGGCGTTGTAGCGAGGCTGTTTGCTGCGGCGCCCCCTCTTTGCGGTGAAACATTCCATAATTGGCACGCATTCCATTCGCAAAACCGCTATCCACCTTTGCCGAATGCGCGCGTAATTCGAGACCGACCGATGTCCATGCTGCCCGAAGCCAAACTCGATATTCTGCTGGCGCACCACGCTTCCCTCGAGGCCCAGTTGCTCGGCCAGATGAATTCCGAGAATTACGTGCGGATCACCCGCGAACTGGCCGAGCTCAATCCGCTGATCGACGCGGTCAAGGCCTACCGCGCCGCGGAAAAGGAAATCGCCGAGATCGAGGCGCTGATATCGGATCCGGCGGCCGAGCCGGACATGCGCGAGATGGCGGAGGCCGAGCGCGAAACGCTCAAGGCCCGCAGCCTCGATCTGGCGCAGCAGATCCGCGTGGCGCTGCTGCCCAAGGACGCTATGGACGATCGCAACGTCGTGCTCGAAGTCCGCGCCGGCACCGGCGGCGACGAGGCCGCCTTGTTCGCCGGCGACATGTTCCGGATGTATGAGCGGTTCGCCGCCCTGCAGGGCTGGAAGGTCGAGGTGATCTCCGCCAGCGAGGGCACCATGGGCGGCTACAAGGAAATCATCGCCGAGGTGAAGGGCCGCGGCGCGTTTGCAAAACTGAAATTCGAATCCGGCGCGCACCGCGTGCAGCGGGTGCCCGACACCGAGACCCAGGGCCGCATCCACACCTCGGCGGCCACCGTCGCCGTGCTGCCGGAGGTCGAGGACGTCGACGTCGACATCAAGCCGGATGATCTCAGGATCGATACCATGCGCGCGCAGGGTGCCGGCGGCCAGCATGTCAACAAGACCGAATCGGCGATCCGCATCACCCATCTTCCGACCGGCATCGTGGTGATGATGCAGGACAGCCGCTCGCAGCACAAGAACCGCGCCTCGGCGATGAACATCCTGCGCTCGCGCATCTACGACGCCGAGCGCCAGCGCATCGACGCGGCGCGTTCGGCAGATCGCCGCGAGAAGGTGGGCTCCGGGGACCGCTCCGAGCGCATCCGCACCTATAACTTTCCGCAGGGCCGCGTCACCGACCACCGCATCAACCTCACGCTCTATAAACTGCCGCAGGTGATGGCCGGCGAAGCGCTGGGCGAACTGATCGACGCGCTGACCACGGAGCATCAGGCGGCCCAACTCGCCGCCCAGGGCGCCGCGGCGTGAGCACAGGCGAATCGTTCGCCGGACAGACCGTCGAAACCGCACGGCGCATCCTGGCGGCGCGGTTGCGAAACCATGCGATCGATTCGGCGGAACTGGACGCGCGGATGCTGGTCGGTGCCGTGCTCGGTCTCGATCTCACCGGCATGATCGCGGCCGCGAGCCGGCTGCTCACCGTGGCCGAAGCGCTTCGGCTTGCGGATTTCGCCCGACGCCGCCTTGAAGGCGAACCGGTCGCGCGCATCCTCGGTCACCGCGAATTCTGGGGGCTGGCGCTGGAACTTTCGCCGGCGACACTGGTGCCACGGCCGGATACCGAAACGGTGGTGGAATTGGCGCTGGAAATGCTGCACGCCGCACCCGACCCAAATCACCGCCTGCGCATCGCCGACATCGGCACCGGGTCCGGCGCGATCCTGCTGGCGCTGTTGTCCGAGCTTCCCGACGCCTGCGGCGTCGGCACCGACATCAGCGAGGCGGCGCTGCGAACCGCATCAAGCAATGCCGCCAACCTGCGGCTCGCCGATCGCGCCGGCTTCGTCGCCTGCGACTATGCGGCGGCGCTATCTGACCGGTTCGACCTGATCGTCTCGAACCCGCCCTATATCCGCTCGGCCGAAATCGCCGGTCTCGCCGCCGAGGTCCGCGACCACGATCCGCGCGCCGCGCTGGATGGCGGCGCCGACGGTCTTCAGGCCTATCGCGCCTTGATTCCGCAGGCCGGCTTGCTGCTCGCACCTTTCGGCGTGCTCGTCGTCGAGGCCGGGCACGACCAAAGCACCGATATCGAGGGATTGATGGCGGCGGCAGGGTTAACGCTGGAGCGGCCTGCCAGAGCCGACCTGGCCGGCATTCTACGGGCCGTCGCAGGTCGGAAATTGCCCCCATAAAGCCCGATTGGAGGACCAAAAAACCACTTGGAATATTCCCCGGGAGCGACTACGTTCCGTTCACGACATCGGTCCAGGGTTGCTGGGCCCCGTAAATACCCCGAAGGGATATTGCGGGTGGAGGCCAGGGTTCTCAGAGCGAGAGCCCGCCCCGAGTGAAAGGTTCCAAAACGCAAGGTCCAGTCGAGCGCGATGGCTTAGAGAGCTGCGCTGCTTACGGCCGTAGAGCGAATGAAAGCCAGATATTGCGCTTGAAAACTCACGCGAGAAGCCTGTGCTTGTTTTGGCAGGCGGAATGACTTGATGCAGCCGGCGCAGACCGCTGGACTGTTGGGGAGCGCGTCCTTGTTGACCGCGACGTACGGCAAAATCTGTGTGGAATTGAACGGCAATCCGATTCGGTGCGCGTGAGGCGCGCCGTTTCGAGCGCAGTGACAATGACGACGGCAATCCGGGGCCAGGAACTCTAGAGAACTTCAAGGCTCATCATTCAACGCTGGTAACTTCAAGGGCTGGAATAAAGGCAAGACATGAGAAACGGTCAGAACAACAAGCGGATGCGGAACCGGAATAACAACAGCAATAACAACAACAGCGGCAACAACAACCGGCGCGGCGGCCAGAACCCGATGACCCGGGTGTTCGAGTCCAACGGGCCCGACATCAAGATCCGCGGCACCGCGTCCCATGTCGCGGAAAAATACGTGCAGCTGGCACGCGACGCACGCTCCTCCGGCGATCCGGTCGCGGCCGAGAACTACTACCAGCATGCCGAGCATTATTTTCGCCTGATCGCCGCCGCCCAGGAGCAGTTCCGCCAGAACCAGCCGCAGCCGCGCACCGACAATGAAATGGCCCCGGAGGACGGCGACGACGAAGGCGAGAGTTTTTCGC
>Ga0302275_10005970_pt1 | contig 11653 bp, 9 predicted proteins | sample III_Bog_N2_2_FD_200229 | JGI IMG/M metagenome (GOLD analysis project Ga0302275, IMG submission 200229) | Peat permafrost microbial communities from Stordalen Mire near Abisko, Sweden - III_Bog_N2_2 | ecosystem: Environmental > Terrestrial > Soil > Wetlands > Peat | place: Sweden: Abisko...
GCTGGTGTGGTATCCGGCGGAGAAGTCTGGTGGCAGCGTAATGACCTTGGCCGGCTACGCCGCTTTCATCAAGACTGAGACGAGCTTCGGGAGACCCGTCGAAGGCGGCAAGCCTCAGGCTTTTGTCGACCAGTACATGCATGGGGTCTCAGACCTTCCAACCTCGGCCGTTCGTGACGCCCCCATGCAAGGCGGCAGCTTTCCCATCGTGCTCTACGCACCCAGCCTCAACGCGCCCGCCACTGAAAACATCGAGCTCTGCGAGTATCTTGCAAGCTATGGCTACGTCGTAATCGCGACGCCCAGCATGGGCGCCAACTCGCGAAATATGACGATCGACATTGCCGGGGCAAATGCGGAGGCTCGAGATATCTCATTTCTAATCGACTTTGCCAAGGCATTACCGGACACGAACCTGGAAAAAATTGCGGTGATGGGCTATAGCTGGGGTGGCATGTCGGCGCTCTTCGCCGCGGCACGAGACCAGCGCATCGGCGCCCTTGTTTCTCTTGACGGCTCCTTTCGCTACTCACCAGCCACAGTGCGCGAAGCTGGAGACGTTCATCCTGAACAGATGTCCGTTCCCTTGCTTGTCTTCAGCAGAGCAGAGGAGACGCTCGAATCCTGGGACGCGATGCGCAAGAGCAACAATCATGACGACCCCGCACCGAATGTCCTCAACGAATGGACTCATGGCGATCTGGTGAATATTCGCTTGCTCGCTGTTTCGCACATCCAATTCAGCTCCCTTTACCAGCGGAGTGAGCGGTTTCGAAAACAAGCCCTGCAGTTTTCACCGGCAGATTACTCCCTGGAAGAAGGCGCAGAGAGCTACAACTGGATGGCTCGGTACACCTTGGAGTTCTTGAATGCGTACCTGCGGCACGATGAGGCCGCCGTGCTCTTCCTCAAGCGCACACCTGCTGACAACGGCGTGCCCAGGCACCTGATGGCAGCGAGCCTTCGACCAGCGTCAGAAAAAACTGGCCTGGCCGGAGCACAGCCTGCCAGGTGAGGGGCCATCCGGTTTGCCGGTCATCACGCCGCTAGGGCCCGAAGCGAGCTCATCGCTTACTTTGTCACCGATCCCGGAAGTTGCGATCGGCAGCGCTACGAAATGCGCAAATGAACTTTGATTCTTGCCTCAGTTCCCCGCAGGCGGCACGCCCAGATCCCGCACCTGGACAGCATCGAAGACCATCCACGTGCTCGGTGAAGTGAGCGAGATCGACTCTTTCTCAGCATCGGCGACGAATGTTCCCGTGACATACTGTGCCGTGGAACTTGCCGCCGAGCCGGTACTCGCATCTCCAGACCCGTTCAGAGCGCCGGAGGTATTCTGTCCGCCAGTGTAGGCCGTCGGGTAGTTCTTGTTCCAGAAAGCCTCGAAAATTTGCACGGAATACTTTTTCCCGACCGTAAGCCCGCTGATATTGATCTTCATGGGACTCGGTACTTCGGAGTAAGCCCCTCCCGACACCAGAATCCGATAGCCCGGATCCCACTTCGCGGGCGGCGCGCCGTACTGATCGTAGTTATTCATGACCGCCTCCACCGTGATCGGAGCAGCACCAAAAAGGATCAAGCCGGCTGTCTTGGACGGAGTTTGACCCACAAACTTCACCCCGTTCACTGTCACGGTCTTGCCAGCCGTGACCGCGCCAACCAGAGTCCCGTCCGTCAGAACATCCGTTGGCCGTTCTGTTTCGTCCGCCACAGTCGCCCAGGTAATATCTGACGCGTTCGCGCGGGATGTTGCACCAAGCGAAACTGCCGCAGCAGCAGCAATCGCCAGCACCGCCCGCAAAGCCCTTGCTCAATCCGAACGCACGTAAATTTTCATCGCGCGAGTATAGCATGATGCAAAAACAGGTCACCACTGCTGTGTTAGTCAGAATTGAAGTTTTGGATCGCCAGCGTCAGGCGCCTTCGTTCTCCCGGTCCTCTTGGTCCGCTACCACCATTCGCCCCGCTGAAGTTTTACCGTAAGTTACTTGGAAACTACCAATCCAAGTTACCGCCGATCAAAAAGTTAAACCAATAAAAGTCTTTGGTACTTACACCGCTCTAAGAAGCCACAGTTCATGTCATCTTTTCCTCAGTGCAAGTGGAAAGGATGGCAGTCATGTCCCGACTTAGAGTCCCGTTCTGCATGCATCGCACAGGCTGGTTCCTGGTTCTCGTGTGCCTCGTCCTCGGTGTTCGCATGGGCGGATGGCAGCTTGGCATTCCTGAAGCCGCTCTGCTTCTTGCCAGCCTTCTGCTCCACGAGGCAGGTCACATCCTTGCGGCCGCGGCTCTCAATGTGCCGGTTCGTGAGTTTGGACTGCAATTGCGCGGAACTTATGTCAGAAGAGCCTACGCGACCCGCCGCCGCGATGAAATCCTGATCGCGGCCTCCGGTCCCCTCATGAATCTCCTCATGGTCGTCCCATTCCTTTTCCTTCCGCGCCTCGGTCTCCAACTCGCCCTGTGCAATATGATGCTCGCAGTCATCAACCTTCTGCCGCTCCCCTCCAGCGATGGCCTGCGAATCCTGCGCAACCTATCGGGCTCCATCATCCCCACCAGCACAAGTCCAGCCATCAAGTAGCGTCCGATCCCGCTCGCCAAAAATCGGACCATGGAAGCGCGCTTGGGCGTCCTTACAGAATGAACGGCACGATTGCGGCCACGCGCTGCGAGTAAGCTTCGTAGGAAGCGCCGAACTGTTCGCGAATCCACTTCTCCTCCATGCGCAGCTTTGCCCACAGAGCAAGCGAAACCAGGGCGAGAGCGATGAGTCCGCGAACCTGACCGAGAGCGATAGTCGAGCCGAGGAAACCGGCGATTATTCCCGTGTAGATCGGATGACGCACAAGCGCATAGGGACCGCCGACTATAAGTTCGTGATCCTGCTTGATGGTGACGGAACGGCTCCAGTTGGTGCCGAGGTACGCACGTGCCCAGACGGCGAAAAGCAGGCCCGCGGACGTGAGAACAGCTCCCGAATAGAACGCCCAATAACCTTGGGGAAGGAACTGCCAGTAAAGCCAGGGCGCCGGGATTTGCGGCACCATGAGAAGCGCGATTGCGCAGAGGAAAGCCAGGGAGCGCACGATGCGGGAGGAGATTGGCTCCAGCCGCTGTGTCTCCTTGGTATTCCGCGCCTTCACCTGCCAGTACAGGAGAAATGCAGCCCAGATTGCAGGAAAAAAATAGTCATAGAACAATTGCATGGATTCTCCTTGGAGCCACAAGAACTTGGAAGCATGAGCGTTGTTACGCCAAACAAGAGCTCACGGTTCCAGGCTGGCTTGACTGAGATAGTTGCGATCCCATCGGACTTGGGGCCTGGGCAGTCCCCACCGGCTGGTCGCCAACTCCTCTCCAACCATAAATCCGCACCACATCCAGCGCAAACAGCAAAAGCGCTGCCCGAGGGCAGCGCTTTTGGGAGAGAACCAAAAAAAGGCCTACAACGTCGATTCGATCTCGAATCCCCAGGCCTCGAGAAGCGCCTCAGGGATATACTTGGAATTCTTGTTTCGCCGCGCCCACTCCCGCAAACGGGTGGACCGGATGTACTGGTCCGCGGGCAGCTTGAACTCCTTCACAATCTGTTCGAAGGAGGTCACAGTGGGCACAACCGGGCCGATGGGCTCAGGTTTGCCCCAATTAGGATTTCCACGACGCTTTGCCATTGATGATTTGTCCTTAAGTGAGGTCTGAGTTGTCCGCACATCCTTGGACGGGGGGATGGGGGTTCCAGCAAGTCCACAGGAATTAACTACTGTTCTATATTAGGGATTTTTTCTTCAAAAATCAATAGAAAAATGCCTTTCCAGCCCAATTAATTCGCGACCCACCAGAAACTAGGTCAACTACGCAACCCACTCTTTTCACAAGAATTACTCCCCTTTGCCAAACTTTCGTCCGCCGGTTCCTGCCCACATTTCCTCCCCTCCCGCTGGAAACCGGCCGCCAACCAGTGACAGGATACTCCTATGACTTCTCTCAAACGCGAGATTGCTGCAATCCTGGTGCTTTCCGGATCGCTCGTAGTCGCCCTGCCCGCCACCGCCGGCGCCGTCGAGATGCGGATCAGCCGCGACGCTTTGCAGCGCACCTTGAAGCAGCAGCTCTTCGCCGGGGCCGACGGCCGCTATTACCTCAAAGGAACCCCCCAATCGGCCTGCTCCACCTGGGTCGAAGACCCCCAGCTCAGCTTCGCCCAGGACCGCATCGTCGTCCGCGTCAAAACCCACGCCCGCATGGGAAAGGCCGTTGGCGGAACCTGCATCGGACTCCCGCCCCTCTCCGTCGCCGCCCAGGTCTCCATGGCCCCCGACGCTGAAGGAGAAACCATTGGCTTCCGCGACGCCCACCTCGACAAAGTCTCAGACCGCTCCGAGTTGAACTTCCTCCTCAGCCCCTTTCTCAGCCATCAGGTGCCCTCCAGCATGAAGGTCAATGCGGCTGACATCCTCCGCAAGGCCCTCGCCGACTCCACCGCCACCTCCGGCTACAAGGTCTCTCTCGACCGCCTCAAAATCCACTCCATCCTCATCGACGGCGACTCGCTTGTGGTGGACTTGGACGGGGACCTCAGCGTAAAGTGACTCCGACACAAACAATGTCCAGAAATCCAATCTATGGTTGAGCCCTGTGCCCCATTCATGCGATCCGCCGCGGCGGATTCTTGTCGCATGAGTGGGAGACGACAGATCCAATCTCAAACACCGAAACCGGGTGCCCCTGGTCTCGAGTCTGAGACCAGGGATCGACCACCAGGAGCAACCCATGACCACTCGCCGCACCTTCCTGAACCAATCCGCACTCGCCGCATGCGCCCTGGCCCTTCCCGTCACCGCTGAGCCCACCATCACCGGCTCCCAATCCCTCAAAGCCCAGGCCCACAAGCGCGGCCTGCTTGCCGGATGCGCCGTCGGCGCCGCCAACCTCCGCGAACCGGACTTCACCCAGGTCCTCATCGACCAATACAGCCTCGTCGTCCCGGAAAACGCCCTCAAGTTCGGCCCCCTGCGGCCATCGCCAACCGAATACAACTTTGCCGATGCCGACGCCCTCGTCAACTTCGCCCACGACCACAAAATGAAGGTCCGCGGCCACAACTTTGTATGGCACGAGCAGCTTCCCGCCTGGTTCGCCGCCACCGTCACCAAAGAAAACGCGAAGCAGATCCTCACCACCCACATCCAAACCGTCGCTTCGCGCTACAAGGGAAAAATCCAGAGCTGGGACGTCGTCAATGAAGCCATTAACCCGTCTGACGGCCTTCCTGACTCGCTCCGCCACAGCCCCTGGCTTCAGCTCATCGGGCCGGAATATCTCGAGCTCGCCTACCGCACCGCACGCCAGGCCGATCCCCACGCCAAACTCACCTACAACGAGTACGGCATCGAAAACGAGAACGAAGCAGATCGAACCAAACGCGCCGCCACGCTCGATCTCCTCAAGCGCCTTAAGGCCGCCAATGTGCCCATTGATGCCCTTGGAATCCAGTCGCACATCTCAGCCGGCAGCGGTCAAACCTGGGGCAACGGCCTGCGCGATCTCATCGCTGGCGCCCAGTCCTTGGGCCTCGAAGTCTACCTCACCGAACTCGACGTCAACGACGATGCCGTGCTCGGCGACGACACCGCCGCACGCGATCAGCAGGTGGCCGCCGTCTATCGCGACTATCTCGCCGTCGCGCTCGAAAATAGAGCCGTCAAATCCGTCCTCACCTGGGGAATCACCGATCGCCACTCATGGCTCAATGAAGTCAAGTCCCACCGCGAAAAAATGCCAAACCGTCCCCAGCGTCCACTGCCTTTCGATCCCGACTACAAACCCGCTCCAGCGTTTTTTGCCTTGCGCGATGCCCTTGCCCATGCCCCGCACCGCTAAATTCACGCTATGATTACATTCGTTGAGAAGGGAACCAGTCCGTCATGAACCCAACCGTCATGAATCTGTCTCGCAGAGAATTCACGCGCCTCACCGCTCTCTCGCTTGCCGCCCGCTTCACCCCCACTCTTCACGCCCAAACCGGATCGCGCAAAATCGGGTACGCTGTCATCGGCCTCGGCCGCATCGCCGACCACTTTCTGCGTGGCTCGCTCCTCACCACCAATTCCACCATCACCGGGCTGGTCAGCGGCCATCGCGACAAGGCCGACAAGTTCGCCGCTCAATACAACGTCCCGCAAAACTCCATCTACAACTACGAAAACTTCGACGAGATCATAAAGAATCCCGCCGTCGATGCGGTTTACGTCGCCCTGCCCAACTCCATGCACGCCGAGTACACCATCCGCGCCGCCAAGGCAGGCAAGCATGTCCTCTGCGAAAAGCCCATGGCCACCAACGTCGCCGATTGCGAGTCTATGATCGCTGCCTGCAAGGCCGCCAACGTCAAGCTCATGATCGCCTACCGCTGCCACTACGAGCCCACCAATCTCAAGGCCGTCAAGCTCATTCGCGACGGCGCGCTTGGCCAGGTGCAGGCCATTGAAAGCGCCTTCGGCTTCAACATCGCCAAAGGCGAGTGGCGCATCAACAAGAAGCTAGCCGGCGGAGGCCCGCTCTTCGACGTCGGCATCTACTCGCTCAACGCCTGCCGTTATCTCACCGGCGAGGAGCCTGCCGACATCTCCGCCTACGCCTCAACCATCGACCACGACGGCCGTTTCGACGAAGTTGAAGAAAACGTAGCCTGGACCATGAAGTTTCCTTCCGGCATCGTCGCCAGCTGCACCACCACCTATGGAGCCAACATGGCAGGCTACTACCGCGTCTATGGATCGAAGGGCTGGCTCCAGGTCGATCAGGCCTTTGTCTACGAAGGCCTGCGCCTGCGCGCCGAGTTTTCAGACACCCAGATCGACGAGCTCAACCCCGCCCGCGATCCCTCCCACTTCCAGGCTGAAGCCGAACACTTCTCCCATTGCATTCAAAACAACCTCGAGCCGCAAAGCCCCGGCGAAGAAGGCCTCCGCGACATGACCTACATCACCAGAATCTACAAATCCGCCGGCATCTCCATCTAACCTTCAACAACACTTCGGGTGCCCCATCCTTCGCGCCTTTTGCGAAGGGTGGGCTCGCATGCACTAAAACCCGCATGTCTTCCTAATCCCTATTCCCTATTCCCTGTTCCCTGCCTTTGAGGTCTGACCACCCCTGTATAATCAAGGAAAAGTCATTCCATTCGCAGTGATAAAATTCGTCTTTTGGAGAACCTATGCCTGATGCAGTGTGTGATATTGGCCTGATCGGCCTTGCCGTGATGGGACAAAATCTTGTCCTCAATATGAACGACCACGGATTCAAGGTCGCCGTCTTCAACCGCACTGTTTCCAAGGTCGACGACTTCATCGCCAACGAAGCCAAGGGAACCCAGGTCGTCGGCGCCCACTCCGTCGAGGAGCTCGCTTCCCTGCTCAAGCGCCCCCGCCGCGTCATGCTCATGGTCAAGGCCGGCGACACCGTCGACCAGATGATCGACCACATTCTTCCCACACTCGAGGCAGGCGACATCATCATCGACGGCGGCAACTCGCTCTTCACTGACTCCAATCGCCGCACCAAGGCCCTCGCCGACAAAGGCATCCTGTTCATCGGCACCGGCGTCTCCGGCGGCGAAGAAGGCGCACGCCGCGGACCCTCCATCATGCCCGGCGGCAACCCCGCTGCTTGGCCCCATGTAAAGGAAATCTTCCAGGCCATCTCCGCCAAGGTCGAAGATGGAACTCCCTGCTGCGACTGGGTCGGCGAAAACGGCGCAGGTCACTTCGTCAAGATGGTCCACAACGGCATCGAGTACGGCGACATGCAGCTCATCTGCGAAGCCTACGACCTGCTCCAGCACGGCCTCGGCCTCTCCGCTGACGAACTGCACACTGTCTTCGCCGACTGGAACAAGGGCGAGCTCGACAGCTACCTCATCGAAATCTCGCGCGACATCTTTGCCAAGAAGGATGAAGACGGCCAGCCCCTCGTCGACAAGATTCTCGACACCGCCGGACAAAAAGGCACCGGCAAGTGGACCGTCATCAGCGCCCTCGACACCGGCCAACCCGTCACGCTCATCGGCGAGTCCGTCTTTGCGCGCTGCCTCTCGGCTCTCAAGGATGAGCGCGTCGTTGCCTCCAAGTTCCTCAAGGGACCCAAGCCGAAGCTCGTCGGCGGCGACCGCGCCACCTTTATTGAGAACGTGCGTCGCGCCCTCTACTGCTCCAAGATCATCTCTTACGCGCAGGGCTACATGCTGCTCCGCGCCGCCGCAAAAGAGAATGGCTGGAACCTCAACATGGGCGGCATCGCCCTCATGTGGCGCGGTGGTTGCATCATCCGCAGCGCCTTCCTCGGCGACATCAAGTCCGCCTTCGACAAGAAGAAGAAACTCGACAACCTGCTCCTCGACAAGTTCTTCTCTCGCGCCGTCAACAAGTACCAGGCCTCCTGGCGCAAGGCAGTGACAGCCGCCATCAAGCTCGGCGTGCCCACCCCGGCCTTCTCCACCGCCCTCGCCTTCTTCGACGGCTACCGCGCCGGACGCCTGCCCGCCAATCTCCTCCAGGCCCAGCGCGACTACTTCGGCGCACACACCTACGAGCGCGTCGATCAGCCCCGCGGTCAGTTCTTCCACACCAACTGGACAGGCAAAGGCGGCCGCGTCTCCTCCTCCACCTACACCGTCTAGAAAAAATCGGCGAGCTCATGCAGCGCGCCGAACATTTCAAATCAATCAGCAAAAAGGCCAGGCTCCCAACACGGGAACCTGGCCTATCCTCTGAGCACTTGACTAGGAGCGCCGCCATTTGTGAGTAGCGCCGGGCTCCAGCCCGGCTGTAGCGCGGGCCTCCCGGCCCGCGCCCCTATCGCCCGCCGCCCGCCGGCCCGCTCGGCCTCGTCGGCATCTGGGTTTGCACCTGTTTATATCCCGCCGGAACCTCAAAGTGCGAAGGATCAACCGGAGCCGACGAAAAATTCGACGTCGTAATCTGCGTCTCCATCAGGATCGCGCTCGTCGCTTGCGCTTGCGCGCTGCCGTTGTTCTGGTTGCTGTCCTGATCGGCATTGTTCTTCTTCTTGCCGAATTCAAACGGCATCATCGAGCCCAGGGCCGATTTTGCAACCTGGCCTCCAGTCGGCCCCGGCTGCTCCGCCGGCAGCGGCGCTTCTGAGGCAGCGGGCAGCGGTTGCCCGTTCACTGTGGTTCCCATGCGCATCACCTGCATAATCGGCACGCCCTTCAGCTTCTGCATCTCGGCGGCCATATCGCTCATCGCCTGTCCTGCCGCAGGATTCTGCGCGAGCATCTTGCTGAAGTCAAACCCAAGGCCCATCGTCGAGTCGCTCATCTTTGCCGCAAACCGCTTGTAGAAATCGCGCACCTGGTCGTAGCCGGGAATCGACGGCACCATCCACATGTCGTTGGTAATGGCCATGCTGCCCTGCTGCTGCGTCTGCGTATCGGTCGCATTCAGCATCAGCGTCATCACCGCTTCGCTGCTGTCGAGTCCGCTGATTTGCTTTTGCACACCGGTGTTGCGTACCTTCACGTCGAAGCTCATCTTCACGTTCTGCGCATCAGGATTTGCCGCCGGTTGAGTCGGCTGCTGTGCCGTCTGCTGCTGCATCTGTGCACGGGCATTTTCGATCGCCTGCTTCATCTGCGCAAACGTCGTCACCGTGTATGTCTTTTTCATCACGTCGATCTGCGTCATCGTTTCCTGGTCCAGATCGATGACCTCGATATTTTCAGGAGATACATTCGCAAGCCGATTGTCTTTCAGGTAGATGGTTGAAACAATCGGGTCGCCCATATGGCGCGCCTGCGAGCTGAACACGCCCACTGTCTTCATCATGTGCAGCAGCGAGCCGCCAGTCATTTGTGTGGTTTGTTGATACGTGTAGTCGCTGGCAAAGGCGGTGGCCGACAGTGTCAGGGTGAGCGAGAGCAGAGCGTGCTTCATGCTGGGGAACATGGAACAGCCTCCATTTCAATTTTTTGAGGTCGACCGTAGGGTCAACCCAACGGGCCCGAATTGCCCGAAGTCTAGTCAAACGTATTGTGCGCGTCAAGGCCCCACCGTTACAAGCCACTGCGGGGAGAACATCGTCGGAGGGAGGCGGGGGTTTCAACCCCCGCAAAAGTCAAAAGGAAGAAGACCGGCCTTCAGGCCCGGGCTCTTCTTGGTCGGCCAAGTACCCCCGGTCCGAAAACCCGGACCGGGGATCCTACCTCTCCATTGGCTCCGGCTTTGGATCGACAATCGAACCCCTAAACCGCCTTCTTCTTCCACAGCCCTTCCATCTGCTCCAGCGTTCGCCCTTTCGTCTCCGGCACAAATCTCCACATAAACAAGGCGGCCAGAATACTCATCACCCCATAGATCCAATAAGCGAACCCGTGCTTGAAATGCGCCACCAGATATGGATTCTCATCGAGAATCGGAAACGTCCAGCTCACCAGGTAATTGGCGATCCACTGCGCCGCCACGGCCACGGCCATCGCCTTGCCGCGAATCTGGTTGGGAAAAATCTCGCTCAGCAGCACCCAGGTCACCGGCCCCCACGAAACCGCAAAGCCCGCCGTGTACACCAGCATGCTCACCAGCGCCACCATGCCCTTGCCGCCCAGCCAGAAGTCCGCGCCCAGCGAAATCATGCTCACCGCCATCACCAGCGCTCCGATGATCTGCAGCGGCTTGCGGCCGAAATGATCCACGCTTAAAACCGCAACGACGGTGAAAACAAGATTCACCGCGCCCACAATAATCGTCTGCATCAGCGAGGCATTGGTCGACATACCCATGCCTTTGAAAATGTCCGTCGCATAATAGAGCACCACATTGATGCCCACAAATTGCTGGAAGACCGACAACGTGATGCCGATCAAAATCAGCAGGGCCCCATACGACAACAGATTGCCGGAGTGATGCTCACTCAGCGACGCGCGAATCTCTGAAAGCTCCTGTTCGCGTTCTTCCGGCGTCACCAGTTTGGTCAGCACCGCGCGCGCGTCACTCTCTCGCCCCTTCAGCATCAGGTAGCGCGGTGTCTCGGGCACCAGCAGCAGCAGCACCAGGAACAGCGCCGCTGGAATCGTGCCGGAGAGGAACATGTAACGCCAGCCGATGGTGTTGAGCCACGCATCGCCGCTGCCCGTTTTTGAAATTCCAAAGTTCACGAAGTAAATCACCAGCATGCCGAAGATGATGGCGAACTGGTTCCACGCCACCAGGTTTCCCCTCACCTTGGGCGGCGCAATCTCCGCGATATACATGGGCGACAACATCGAAGCCAATCCCACGCCAATGCCGCCAAGGATGCGGTAGATCACAAAATTGATCATGTATCCGGGGCCGCCGTGGCCGATCGGAGCAAAGGGAAACTCCGGCGCCGCGGCGCCCAGCGCTGAGATCAGAAACAGCACGGCGGCAATCACCAACCCGCGCTTGCGCCCAATGTTGGTGCTCACCCAGCCGCCGGAGATTCCGCCGATGATGCAACCGATCAGCGCGCTCGACACCACAAACCCAAGCAAGGAATTCGCTGCATTGGCCTGTGCGGGGTTGGTCAGGTCCGCAAATCGCGGATCGATAAAGTAAGCCTTCAGACTGCCCACCGCGCCGTTGATCACGGCCGTGTCATATCCAAA
>Ga0302275_10005971_pt1 | contig 11652 bp, 10 predicted proteins | sample III_Bog_N2_2_FD_200229 | JGI IMG/M metagenome (GOLD analysis project Ga0302275, IMG submission 200229) | Peat permafrost microbial communities from Stordalen Mire near Abisko, Sweden - III_Bog_N2_2 | ecosystem: Environmental > Terrestrial > Soil > Wetlands > Peat | place: Sweden: Abisko...
CTGCGGCGGCAAGGGCTGCCGCAAATGCAAGAACTCCGGATGGATTGAGTTGCTGGGCTGCGGCATGGTGGACCCGGCTGTATTTGCGTTTGCTGCGGAGAAGCAGCCAGCCTACGATCCGAAGAAGATTTCCGGGTTTGCGTTTGGTATGGGTGTGGAACGCATCGCGATGATGAAGTACGGGATCAGCGAAATCGGTCAGTTTTATGCGGGAGATATGAGATTTTTGGAACAGTTTGAGTAGGAAGCTAACAAGTCAACCAAGTCAACGGAGGATCGGCAATGTGGCGATGGATCATACGCTTGTGGGTTAGCGTCGTGCTCTTCGTCTTCCTGATGTTCTGTTCCAGCGTACTCCTAATCAGAGTCACTCATCTGTTTGCGAAGATAGGGTTTCCGTTGCTGTTGCAGGAAACTCACGCCCATGTGATAGTCACAATGTTTCTGCTGGGGATGGCGACGGGACAGGTTGTCTTGGGGGCGAATTTTACTGGGCGGGGCTGGTTCCGCTCAAAGAGCGGCCAAAGTTATGAAGGCTTCAAACTGGAGAAGATCAAACCATTGACGTGGTTACTGGTCAGTCCGGTTTTCGTGCTGGGAATTGTTGCGTGGTTGCAGGAGCGAAGAGAATCAGGGGCCCATTCGAATCTCTTTTTTGTGAATTTCTACAATGATGTTCTGACGCCGAACTGCTCTTTCTCCTGGTGGAAGAACTACCAACTATATCCACTTTGTGGAGTGCAGCTTCTTTCTGTGGGAATTTGGACGGCTGCGATTGGTTATTCGTGCGCGCCGATGGTTCGTAGAAGCTTCTCCAAGTTGCTGCGCAGGATACAGGCATCTTCAGCCGGTGAGAGACAGAAAAGTTTGATGAAAGAGAAAACAGGATTGCAATGAAGATACTCACCAAATGGCTTCGCGCCTACCTCCCAGAACTCCCAGCCGACGACGCTCAACTCGCCGAGGATCTTACCCTGCGCGGCATTGCCGTCGAGGGCATTTACTCGCTTGGCGACGGGAATGGATCCCTCTTCGAGATGGACATCACCACCAACCGCGTGGACGTAATGAATCATTTCGGCGTGGCACGGGAGGCGGCCGCGATTTATGGATTGGTGTTGCCGGCTCTCGAGTTCGCGCTGCCTGAAGCAAAGCCCGCTGCTGCCGCGTTTCCGGTCAAGATTGAAGCGGAAAATGAGTGCGGGCGATTCACTGCACGGGTGCTGCGTGGAATCACCATTGGCGAATCGCGCGACTGGTTTTCGGGTGCGGAGGTGGCGACCTATTTCGGACTCCTGGAACAAAAGAAGATCTCTAGCGCCGTGGATGCTTCGAACTTTGCCTGGCTGGCAATGGGACAGCCTACGCATACCTTTGATCTGGATAAGATTGAGGGTGGCATCGTGGTGCGTCGAGCGCGCAAGGGCGAACGGCTGAAGACCCTGGATGGCGTGGAGCGCATCCTCGATCCAGAAGACCTGGTTGTGGCCGATCATGTGAAGCCGCTCGGCCTTGCCGGGGTGATGGGCGGGTGGGATTCGATGATCACGCCCACGACGACCAATGTGCTGGTGGAAGCTGCCTGGTTCGAGCCAACGGCCGTACGCCGGACTGCTCGCCGCCACGGGCTGCACACCGACGCCAGTCATCGCTTTGAGCGCGGCGCCGACTTCAATGCAGGGCCGGTGGCTTCGGCACTGGTGAGCAAGATACTTCTGGCCAACGGCGGGCAACTCGAGGGCGAACTCGTGGATGTGCGCGTGGCGGCGATTGAAGTCAACACTGCCCGGCGTAAGCCGGTCGCACTCGCGCTTAGCGAAGTCCATCGCATTCTCGGAAAGACGGTTGGGGACGAAGGGATTAAAGCGGAAGACGTATTGCTTCTGCTGACAGCGCTTGGTTGTTGGCTATCAAGCGATGCACCAGAGACCTGGCATGTGACGCTGCCGAGCTGGCGTCTTGACTTGGATCGCGAAATTGATCTGATCGAAGAAGTGGCACGCGTGTACGGCTACAACCGCTTTGCCAACACGCTTCCGGCTTTTGGCGAAGGCGTGCGTGCCCTGCCCTGGGTCGAGAGCGAGTCGGCTGTCCGCAGAACACTGCTCGACGCCGGTTTCCACGAGGCGATTGCGAGCACCTTCTGCTCAGCGGCGGAAGCGGCCATAACGGCTCCGCAGCCGGGCTTGGTTGTGCCGCTCGGCAATCCGCTGAGCGAAGAAGCCGGGGTTCTGCGGCCGTCGCTGGTGCCGGGAATGCTTGCCATGATTGCCGGAAACCTGCACCGCGATGTCAGCGATGTACGGTTGTTCGAAATGGGAACCGTTTTCAGCGGGGCGGTTTTGAACGGCGTGGTAGACAAAGTCGAGGAATGCCCGGCATTAGCCTTCGGCGCGGTGGGCAGCCTGGCGGACCAATCCGCACTTCATGCCGCGCGCGCAATCGATTTTCACGATGTAAAAGGTGCGGTGGAGCAGGTGCTGGCCCGGTTCCAGACCCGCGCAGTTTACTTTGACCGTTTTCCTGCCGAGACCGGGCTGACGCCGGAGTGGCTCCATCCCTACCGCGCCGCGCGTGTGTCTGCGGATGGCGCGACGGTCGGCTGGTTCGGTCAACTCCACCCGCGAGAAGCGGCTGCGCGCAAGCTGAAGGAACCTGTATTGGTGGGCGAGTTGTATCTTGACCGGCTGTACAAGCTGCCGCTGCGCAAGCCGATTGCGCAGGAGATCTCGCGTTTTCAGCCCGTCCGGCGCGATTTTTCGTTGATTCTGAATGAGAGTCTTGCCTGGCAGCGCATTGACCAGGCGGTAGCCGGCTTGCGGATTCCGGAGCTGGTCGATTGGCGGGTAGGTGAGGTGTTTCGCGATGCGCGGCTGGGCGCAGGGGAGTATTCGCTACTGATGAGAGCGACATTCCAGGCACGGGACCGCACGCTTCGCGAAGAAGAGCTGCAGAACTTTCAGGCGCAGGTGGTAGCGGCGATTGGCACGGTGGGGGCCCGCTTGCGGAGCTAGCGCAACGCGTCCTGAACAACATTCCGGAGCGGAATGGAGCTATACTTCTTCGGATGCGGATTGAATTCCGCGGAGGTTTTTAATGCCGGAGTCTTTTTGGGAGTCGAGTGTGGAAGAAGCGCACGCGGATCAGCAATTGGTTGAGGAAGAGGCAGCGCCGAAGACCCTTTCACTGAGCGCGGACGATTTTTCCGGCCTGGAAGCGCGGATCATCCGCGCGGTGGAGTTGGTGCGGAAAGAGCGTCTGGCTCGCGCGGAAGCGGAAGAGCGCGCCGGCAAGGCGGAATCGGATCTGCGCGATCAGGCGCCGCTGGTGGAGAGCTTGAAAAAGGAAGTGCATGAACTGCGGAACGAGCGCGACTACGTGCGCCAGCGCGTGGAGCGACTCCTTGCGCAATTCGATGCGCTCGAGGTTTAAGCAGGCATGGCTGAGGAACAACAGGGCGTCCCGTCCGGTTATGTGACTGTTGAGATTTACGACCAGACGTATCACCTTTCCGGCCAGGATGCGGAGCATGTGCGCGCCCTGGCGGCGCGCGTGGACGCGAAGATGCGCGCCGTCGCGGCGCAGGGGCGCACCGTGGACTCGCTGCGCGTGGCCGTGCTGGCCGCGCTGAATCTCGCTGACGAACTGTCCCAGGCCAGCGGCGCCGACACACGCCGTGCAGATGCCCGCGCTGCCAACCTGCGGGGCTTGCTGGACGAAGTTCTTGAAGACGAGTGGAAGGCTGGCACTGAGACCTCTCCGCGTTGATGTGGACCGCCGGTTAAGACAACCTGGCAACCAGGCAATTGAATAAGATGCCGGAGGAAGTGCATGCCCGGAATTCGGAGTTTTTCCCACGCGCGATGGATTGCATTGGTCGCACTGCTTTTGGCTCTTTGCACCGGAATGCAGGCGGCTCAGGCAAGCCAGGAGGGAACTTCCGGAGCGGGGCCGGCAAAGGCTGACGCACACTCCCCGGATACGACCAGCCCGACCGAACCCACCGACCCAAAGGCTCGCAAGACATATGCTTCGGCGATCGACTGGGAGAAACATCGTAATTATGGCTCTGCGATCGATGATTTTCGCAAGGCCAACAGGCAGGATGGCGGGCAATGCCGGGACTGCCTGCACCGGGCTTATTTGCTGGCGAGAAAGATCGGCGCATTCAAAGATGAGGCCGAAATTGCGCGCGAGATGGTTCCGCAAGCAGCGACAACCCCGGAAAAGGTTAGCGCTCATTACCGGCTGGGATTGGGTTTGCAGGATGAAGGTGTGAATGGCAAGAAGGACGAAAGCTTCAGGGAAAGTTGCGATGAGTTCAAGGCAGTTATCGCATTGGAGCCAAGGTTTGCGTTGGCGCATTATGCTTACGGCGTTTCCCTGGCGTATTTGAATCAGGACGATGCTGCGCGCACGGAGTTCGCCACCTTTCTGGAAAAGGACAAGCAGAGTCCTGAGCTGCATGAGCGCGCGCAGCGTTATGCGGGTCGAGTGGAACTGGCGCGTGCGACAATGGCGCCGCCGTTTTCATTGACAACGCTGGACGGCCGGCGCATCTCCATGGACAGTCTGGCGGGTAAGGTGGTGCTGATCGATTTCTGGGCGACATGGTGCGGGCCGTGCCGCGAGGCTTTGCCGCACATAAAGAGAATCGCAGCCAAATTCTCTGAGCAGCCGTTGGTGGTACTGAGCATCAGTCTGGATACGGATGAGGGCAAATGGAAGGACTTTGTTGCGAAGAACGAGATGACGTGGCTCCAGTATCGCGATGGTGGATTTGAAGGAAAGATTGCCAAGCAATTCAATGTGAGGGCCATTCCGGCAACTTTCACGATTGATGCGGACGGCGTACTTGAAGACCAGCACGTGGGGGATGGGAACATTGAGGGAAAGCTGAAGAAACTGGTTGTGCAGGCCGCGGAGAAGAACAAGGCCGCACCCGCCGCGGAAACAGCGGAAAAGGCTCCTGTGGGCTCAAATTAGCTTCTGAGCCGCGATCTCCGATTCGGGAAAACCGTATTGAAATCAGCGCGCGAAAGACGCTAGCACACTGCGCCACCCTTGCACAAGACTTGTAATTCCTGGCCGGGACCCATACTATCCGCAATAGAAACCGGCCTGCAAAGCAGGTGGGTAGTCAACACAGGTTGAACCAATAATCATGAACAGGGGCTCGACTCGACAATCGGTTCCGTGTGCCGTGTCCGCCAGTCCGGAATGCCTAACGAACCGCGGAGAGCTCCACCGTCTTTGGACGGGTTCACCTGTGCATTACTCACGGCCCAGTGGGCCGGATTCTACCTTCCTTTAAGCCTGAGGGGATATCCTGACTCAGGTGCATCCTGTTCTCTTCCACTTCGGTGCGGTTCTCATCCCGACGTATGGCGTGCTGGCGGCGCTCGGCGTGGTGCTGGCGCTTCTTCTTGCGCAGCGCACCGCGCGTGTCGCAGGCCTCAGCGGCGGCCAGGTATGGAATCTCTGCGTAGTGGCGTTGTTCGCAGCGCTCGTGGTCCAGCGACTGGTGCTGGTTGCTGCCAACTGGAATGACCTGCGCACGCACCCCTCGTGGATGCTGGGGCTGGCAATGATCCATCATCCGCTGCTTGCGGCGGCTGGCGCGCTTACGGGCGCAGCTTCAGGGCTGGTGTATGCGCGGTGGCATCGCTTGCCGCTGAGAACCACGGCAGACGTGCTGGCCGCGCCTCTGGCTCTCGGTCTGGCCTGTGAGCAACTGGGTTCCTTGATGGCAGGAGCGGGATACGGAACGGAAACCGATGTGCGCTGGGCGGTCACGTACACTGAGCCGCTGGCGGAGCGCTGGAGCGGGGCGCCATTGGGTGTCGCTCTGCATCCCGTGCAGGCGTATGCCGGGCTGGCCTTCCTCACGCTGTCAATCTTTTTAGTCGTCGTGCTGCCAGTGCGACGCCAGCAAGGCGATGTGGCTGGGCTGTTTCTGCTGGGAGCGGGATTTGTTGTTTTTATGACTGAGCTGTGGCGCGACCCGGTGGGACGCGGGCTGTTGCTGGGAGGCGCTCTGGACGGGCCGCAAGTGGCGGCAATTCTGATGGTGCTGGCTGGCGCGCTGTTGCTGCGGGAGAACGTTGCGCATCGTACGAGAGATGAGGCAGTTGATGGTTGAAGCCGGTGACAATGCACTGCGCGTGATTGAAGTGCCCGCGGAAGCGGCCGGTCAGCGTCTCGACCAGTTCATTGCGTCTCAACTGGAGGGCGTGAGCCGGTCGCGCGTGCAGATGCTGATGGAACAGGGCGATGTGCTGGTGAACGACAAGCGCGAGAAGCCCTCGCTCAAGCTGCGCGGCGGCGAGCGGATCGCGATTTCCGGCGAGCCACACCCAGCCCCTCTGAAGGCTACTGCTGAGGACATCCCGCTGGACGTGATTTTTGAGGATGCGGACCTGGCGGTGGTGAACAAGCCCGCCGGCATGATGGTTCATGCCGGATCGGGACAGAACGAGGATGCGCGCAGCAAAGGAACGCTGGTGAACGCGCTGCTCTACCGCTTCAAGAAGCTGTCGTCAACCGGCGGGGATCTGCGTCCCGGCATTGTCCACCGGTTGGACAAGGACACGAGCGGCCTGATCGTGGTGGCGAAGAATGACCGCACGCATGCCGAGCTGGGCGAGATGTTTGCGACCCGGCAGATGAAGAAGACCTATCTTGCGCTGGTGCAGGGCGAGGTGGAGCGGAAGCACGGAACCATCAACGCCAGCCTGGGCCGCGATCCCGTCAGGCGGACGCGGATGACGACGCAGCCGTTGGACAATTCGCGCACCGCCGTGTCGCACTACGAAGTGGTGCGCAGGCTGAGCAACCGCTTCGGAAAATTCACGCTGGTGCGGGTGCGGATCGAGACGGGCAGGACGCACCAGATCCGGGTGCACATGGCTTCAATCGGGCACCCGGTGGTGGGAGACACGCTCTACGGCGGGGCCGGGCAACTAACGGACCAGGTAGCCGCCCAGGCGCCGACGTCCAAGGCCGCGCGCCGCAAGGCGGACCCGGAACGGCTTCGGCTGGGCCGGAACTTTCTGCACGCGGCGCAGCTTGAGTTCACCCATCCCAGGACCGGCAAGTTGCTGGAACTGGAAGCGCCTCTGCCGCAGGAATTGGAGAGCTTTCTGGGCCGTCTGGATTCGGCTGAAAAAGGCGGGGTAAGTGACTGACGTGATTCAAGAGAACTGCGATCGACGCGAACCAGCGGGTGCGGTTGCTAAAATGAGAGGGCTATGAACAGAAAGATTCCATGTCTCGTTATCGCGCTGCTGCTTTCCGCGGTTTCGTTGACGGCGCAACAACCAGCTACTGCTCCGGCCTCCTCGCCGGCTGCCCCGACGGCGCAATCTCCAACCACTCCGGCTGCGCAAGCTCCAGCCCAGTCTGGCGAACAGTCCGATGTGAACGCGCCCACCATCCGGATCAATGCGAACGAGGTCAGCCTGATTTTCACGGTGACGGACCGGCATGGGCACTACAACCCCAATCTGCAGCAGAGCGACTTTGCTCTGCTGGATGACCAAAAGGCGCCGGCGCATGTGAACTCGTTTCACCAGCAGATCAATCTTCCGCTGCGCGTGGGCATTGTGATTGACGCCAGCACTTCGATCCGCTCGCGGTTCCAGTTTGAACAGCAGTCGGCAACTGAGTTTCTGCTCGAAGTCCTCAAAGCGAAAAGCGACCGCGCATTTGTGATGGGATTCGACGTGACACCAACCGTTACGCAGGACTGGACAAACAACGTGGATGCCCTGGAAACAGGCGTGAACCGGCTTCGTCCGGGTGGTGGCACGGCGCTGTTCGATGCGGTCTACACGGCCTGCCGAGACAAACTTCTCGATGCGCGTGGGCAGGAACCAGTACGCAAGGCAATCGTGCTGCTGAGCGATGGCGACGACAATCAAAGCCGCGTTCGTCCAGACGAGGTCATCAAGGAGTGCGAACGGGCGGAGACGATTATCTACGCCATCAGCACCAACTGGACGCCGAGCCGGGGCAAGGGCGACAAGGTGTTGACGGATATGGCCGAATCCACCGGCGGACAGGTCTTTTTCCCGCCTTCGGTGGAAGAGATGTCGACCAGCTTCAAGAACATTGAAGAGGAATTGCGCAGCCAGTATGCGCTGACGTACACCCCGGCTGACTTCAAGTACGATGGATCGTTCCGGTCCATCTATCTTTACTGCAACGACCGGCGGTACGTGGTGCGCGCCAAGAAGGGCTATTTCGCGCCGAAGCAGTAACTCAGGGTGCTCCGCAAATGCTCTGTGCCCCATCCATCGAGCGCTTTTTGCTCGATGGGTGGGAGAGCACAAAGACCAACCGTCGGCAATCGGGTTTCTTGATCTACTATTCTGTTTCATGTCAGAGCAAGGCTTCTCCCGTGGCCATGTTGCGGCGTGGCGATTGGGTCGGCCCTTCAGTTTCGGCAGGGAGTGTTCCGTTTCAGGACGGCGCTTCTTGCCTTCCTTTTTTGATCCCCGCGCAGATTCGTTTTCCATTTCGCTCACCGTTTTTCCGCCCCGCACGATGAAATGGAGAGGTGCTTCCGCTCTTGGGGGCCTGGGAGAATGCGGTGATCCGGCAGGCGATATCGTGTGACATCTGCGGAGCTGAGAAGAAGCAGACGAACCACTGGTTCGTGGCCTATGAGCATGGGGGCGAGATCAGGGTGAGTGGCTGGGCGTCGCGGAACCGGATGCGCCCAGGGTCGAAGCACCTGTGCGGTCAAACCTGCCTGCACAAGCTGGTGGACGACTTCATGGCGCGGGACGTTGCGGCGCGCATGCAGAAAGGCATTGTGGACGAAGTTGACTTGGAAGAACCGGCAGCGGGCACCGATGCGAGCCTCACATCGGATGCGGCCTATGTGGAATTTGAGTCGTCCGCGCGGCTGGTAACGCCGCTTGTGCCCAAGCGCATTGTCCCGGCCGCGTCGCCTTCAGCCATCCCAACCACGGTGCCCTGGAAGTCGAGTCCGGAGCTGGTTGCCGCGCCGTCGAACCTGCAGGCCGATTCCCCTCAGTCCCGTCCCGAAGAACCGCCGGTCTTCCGCTCGCGCAAATGGCGCGCGGAGGCCTGGGATCGTGAGCGGGAACGGGAACTGCGCGCCGTGGAGCAGCGTCCGGATATCGCAGCGCGGCGTCGCTCCAGCTAAGGTCACTCCAGCCCGGCGCCAGCGTCTGTATCCAGCAGCGCCAGAAGCCCCGTTTCGTCCAGCACGGGAATCTTCAGCTCGTTGGCCTTATCGAGCTTCGATCCTGCTTCCTCCCCGGCCACCACGTAGCTGGTCTTTTTGCTGACGGAGCCGGCGGTTTTGCCCCCCGCATCTTCGATTCGTTTCTTCGCCTCGTCGCGGGTAAGTGTAGGCAATGTGCCGGTAAGCACAAATGTCAGCCCAGCCAACTGCGTCGAGCGCTGCTTTTTCTCGGCGGTCATATCGACGCCGGCGGCTTTCAGGCTCTCAACAAGTGCCAAGTTTGACGGCCGGGAAAAGAAGTCGAGAATGGCCTCGGAGATGCGCGGGCCCACTTCTTCCACACGCTCCAGTTCCTCGGCTGTTGCGGCCATCACGGCATCGATGGAGCCGAATTCCTGTGCCAGCAGTTCGGCGGTGCGTTCGCCGACGAAGCGGATGCCGAGGCCCATTAAGACGCGCGCCAGGCCGGCCTTTTTCGACCGGACAATTTCCGCGAGGAGCGTGCGCGCCGATTTCTCGGCGAAGCGTTCAAGGCCTACGACTTGTTCTTCCGTGAGCGAGTAGAGATCGGCAACACTCTTCACCAAACCGCGGTCCAGCAACTGCTGCACGGCTGCCTCGCCGAGGCCCTCGATGTTCATGACGCCGCGGCTTCCGAAGTGGAGCAGCGACTCGCGCAGCTTGGCGGGGCAATCGGCATTCACGCATCGCCAATCCACTTCGCCCTCTTCGCGGACGACTGGATTGCTGCACTCGGGACAGTCGGAGGGATAGGAAAACCGCGTGGTTCCACGGGGATGATCGGCGTCTTCGATGACTTCAACTACTTTGGGGATGACGTCGCCGCCGCGCTCCACCTTGACCCAGTCGCCGATGAGCAGACCCATGCGCTCAATGAATTCCGCGTTGTGCAGCGTGGCGCGGCTGACGGTTGTGCCGCCGATGAAGACCGGCTTGAGCATGGCGGTGGGTGTGAGTTTGCCGGTGCGGCCGACTGTGATCATGATGTCGTCCAGATGGGTGATGCCCGACTTTGCCGTGAACTTGTAGGCGATGGCCCAGCGCGGGGCGCGGCCGGTGTAGCCGAGGCGCAACTGGGCTGCGTGCGAGTCGACCTTGAGGACGACACCGTCGATCTCGTAGCCGAGTATGCTGCGGCGGGCTTCGGTTGCATCGATAAACTTCATCATCGCTTCGACGGTTTTAACCCGCTCGCGATGGGGATTGACGCGGAAGCCGAGTGTGGTGAGGGCATCGAGTGTAGCCCCCTGGCCTTCGGCGAGGTATTCGCCTTCAATGAGCAGGAAGTATGCGAAGAAGACGAGGCGGCGGTTGGCGACGATGCTGGGCTCGAGAGTACGCAGGGTTCCGGCAGCGGCGTTGCGGGGGTTGACCGCGGCTGGAAGGCCCTGCTGTTCGCGTTCTTCGTTGAGGCGCAGGAAGGCTGCTTCCGGCATGACTGTTTCGCCGCGAACCTCAAATGCCTGGGCCAGGCCAAGTTTTTTCAGTGTGGCCGCAGGAATCGAGAGGGGAATGCTGCGGATGGTGCGGATGTTGGAGGTGACATCTTCGCCGACCTGACCGTCGCCGCGCGTGATGCCGCAGGCGAGACGCGAACCGCCGTCGGGCGCGGCCTCGTAGCGAATGGCCGCACTCAACCCGTCGAGCTTGAGCTCGGCTGTGTACTCGACGGGCAGGTTGCCCGCAAGCTCGTGGACGCGGCGATCCCAGTCTGCCAGCTCTTCGGCGGAGTAAGCGTTATCGAGCGAGAGCATGGGGCGGGAATGGCGCACTTTCTGGAAGCCGTCAGCCGGCTTGCCGCCGACCCGCTGGGTGGGCGAATCAACCGTGAGCAAATCGGGGTGCGCGGCCTCGATGCGCTTCAGCTCGTTCATCAGGGCGTCATACTCGGCGTCTGTGACTTCCGGTGCGTCGAGGACGTAGTAGAGATGCTCGTGGCGGCGGAGTTCGGCGCGAAGTTCTTCAGCGCGTTTCGCGGGATCTGGGTGGGTGTGCTTCGTATCGCCCATGGGGTGAATTATAGGAGGCTATAGTATGGTTGGCAGAACGCTATGGAGCCTGTTACTCACTTTCTAACCGGCGCGTGCATTGGCCGGGCGGGGTTGAACCGCAAGACCGCGTACGCCACACTGGCCGCCGTGCTGGCCGCCGAGGCTGCGGACATCGACATCCTTTGGGGTCTGCGGGGCCAGGTGGACGAGCTGAAGCACCACCGCGGCATTACGCATACCCTCATTGCCGCGCCGGTGGTGGCGGGCGTCGTGGTGGGTTTGGTGTGGCTGCTGCACCGGTGGCGGGAGGGGCGTCGTAAGCCGAAATTGGAAGCGGCGATGGCGCGGGATCCGGGCGCGCCGATCCCCCTGCGGCTGCAACAGCAGCCGGTCAGCTGGGTTTGGCTCTACGCGACGGCCCTG
>Ga0302275_10005978_pt1 | contig 11640 bp, 12 predicted proteins | sample III_Bog_N2_2_FD_200229 | JGI IMG/M metagenome (GOLD analysis project Ga0302275, IMG submission 200229) | Peat permafrost microbial communities from Stordalen Mire near Abisko, Sweden - III_Bog_N2_2 | ecosystem: Environmental > Terrestrial > Soil > Wetlands > Peat | place: Sweden: Abisko...
AACAAAGTCAGGTCATAAGAGCCAAGCATGTCGCTGAACGATCTCGAATTCGCTTACGCTCCCGTCCGCGACCAGGTTCGCGACCTGCGGGAGTATCTTTGACCCTGCTCGCATCCGCAGGGAACTCGCCGAAATAGAAAAGAAACTAGCCGATCCAGCCCTCTGGAACGATCCCGCCGCGTCCAAACCCATCATGCGCGACCGCAAGCGCCTTGAGAATCTCGTCGCCGACGATGAGGCACTCCTGAGCCGCACCGGCGACATCGAAGCCTACTTCGAACTGGCGCGCGAAGGCGAAGACGTGCTCGCCGATCTCGAACGCGACATCAAGGCTCTCTCCGCTTTTACTGAAGAACTCGAGGCCCGCACCATGCTTAGTGGCGAGGCCGATCCGCTGAACGCCATCGTCACCGTGCATCCCGGCGCAGGCGGCACTGAAAGTCAGGACTGGGCCGAGATGCTCATGCGCATGTACCTGCGCTGGGCTGAGCAGCAGGGATTCAAAACCGAAATCAACGACCTGCAGGACGGCGATGAGGCCGGCATCAAGTCCGCCACCTTCACCATCCTCGGTGAATTCGCTTTCGGGCAATTGGCAGGTGAGAGCGGCGTCCATCGCCTCGTGCGCATCTCGCCGTTCGACTCCGCCAAGCGACGCCACACTTCTTTTGCTTCCGTCTATGTTTCGCCTGAAATCGACGAGTCCATCCATGTCGATCTGAAGGTTGAAGATCTGCGCATCGACACCTATCGCTCCGGCGGCAAGGGCGGCCAGCACGTCAATACGACCGACTCGGCCGTCCGCATGACGCACCTGCCCACCGGCATCGTCGTGCAGTGCCAGAACGAGCGCTCCCAGCACAAGAACCGCGAAAAGGCCATGAAGATGCTCCGCTCGCGGCTCTACGAGTACGAGCTCGAAAAGAAGCGCGCCGTCAGCAAGAAGCTTGAAGATTCAAAGCTCGAAATCAACTTTGGCTCGCAGATCCGCTCGTACGTCCTACAGCCCTACCGCATCGCCAAGGACCACCGCACCAAGGTCGAGGTCGGCGACGTGGACAAAGTCCTGGACGGCTACCTGGAGCCTTTCCTGCGCGGTTATCTGCTAGCCAAGCGCCGGGGAACCGCAACAGAGCCCAGCGCCGACGACGATCTTCCGGAGTAAACCATGAGTGATTCAACCATCATCGACGAGATGCTCACCACCGCCAAGACCATCGCGGTCGTCGGCATGAGCGACAAGCCCCACCGCGCCAGCCACAACATCGGCCGTTATCTGGCCGAGCACGGCTACACCGTGTTTCCGGTGAATCCAGCGCTCAAGGAAATTCTCGGCAAGCCCTGCTATCCCACGCTCGACGCAGCCCAGGCTGCTGCACTTGAGCAAACAGGTTCAGGCATCGATCTTGTCGATGTCTTTCGCGCTTCCGAATTCGTGCCCCCCATCGTCGACGACGTGATTCGGCTAAAGATTCCCTATCTCTGGTTGCAGGATGAGGTCATCCACGACGAAGCCATCGCCCGCGCCCGCGCAGCCGGCGTCAAATGCATCCAGAACGACTGCATTTTTCGCGAACACGCCAAACGGCCTCATTTGCATCGCGTCCGGTAAACTAGGAACTGCACTCAGGAGCCGTCTCTCCGCCCCGCATGCGCCTTTCCCGCCTCATCTTCGTTGCCGTGCTGCTTGTCCTCGCGCTACCCGCGCTGGCCGTCGGCGCAAACACCAGCTCGGCCGACGCTCCGCACCTTCATGTGCAACTCGTCCTTCCGCAGGATCAGCTCTATCCCGGCGGCCCCAACCAGGCTGGCCTCTACTTCAAGCTCGATCCGGGTTGGCATGTTTACTGGAAGAATCCTGGCGACGCGGGCGAACCGCCCCACATCAACTGGACCCTGCCCGCCGGTGTCTCGGCCAGTCCACTGGAGTTTCCCGCGCCCAAGCGCCTTCCGCTCGGCCCCTTGATGGACTTCGGCTATGAAGACGAAGTCCTCTATCCCCTCACGTTCACGGTGGCCCCAACCGTCAAGAACGGTCCCGCCATCATCGATGCGCAGGTGGACTGGCTGGTCTGCAGCGATCGCTGCATTCCCGGCAAGGCGGAGATCAAGGCAACGCTGGATCTCACCTCAACCCAGCCACCAGTCGTCGTCGGCGCAGGTCAAGACGCGGAGCTCATGCGGCGTCTCGCAGGCACGCTCCCCATGCCCATGCCCGCCAGCGGTAAAGCTTTCTTCCAGCCCACGGCGCAGGGCTTTCGTCTCGGCATCGTCACCGGCCGTCGCGAACCCACGGCCGCCTTTTTCCCCGCCGATCAAAACATCCTCTCGAATCCAGCTCCGCAGCAGGCAACGCCCACAGCCAACGGCGTTGTTCTTGAATTAACCAAAGACTCCAGCCTCGCCGCCAATCCCGCTCAGTTGAATGGCGTGCTCGAACTCTCCGGCGGACGGTCGTACGATGTCGTCGCGTTGCCGGGCGCCGTTGCCATTCCCTCCACGCTCTCTTTTGCGCAGCTCTTCCAGTCGGCGGCCCTCGCATTCCTCGGCGGGCTGCTGCTCAACCTCATGCCCTGCGTCTTTCCCGTGCTCTTTTTGAAAGGGCTCGCGCTGGTCAACTCCGGCAACGAAGAACGCGGCAAGCTGCGCGCGCACGGATTCATCTACGCCGCCGGCATTGTCGTTTCGTTCTGGATTTTGGTTGCCGTGCTGCTCGGTCTGCGCGCCGCCGGCGCCACGCTTGGCTGGGGATTCCAGTTCCAGTCGCCAGTCTTTCTCGCCCTCATGGCTGGCCTGCTTTTCTTCCTCGGCCTTTCCCTCGCCGGGCAATTTGAAATCGGTCTCACGCTCACCAGCGCAGGCGGTTCGCTCGCCCAAAAGCAGGGCTATACCGGCAGCTTCTTTACCGGAGTGCTTGCGGTCATCGTCGCCACGCCCTGCACGGCGCCCTTCATGGGAGCGGCCGTTGGCTATGCGCTCGCGCAGCCGGCACTGGTCACCTTCGCCATTTTCACCGCGCTCGCCCTCGGGCTCGCGTTGCCGTACGTAGCGCTCACGCTGCAGCCCGCATGGACCCGCCTTCTCCCCAAGCCGGGCGCATGGATGGAAATCCTCCGCCAGGCCATTTCCGTGCCCATCTTTGTCACCGTCATCTGGCTCGCGTGGGTGCTGGCGCAGGCCTACGGCGCCGCTGTCGTGGCCTCGTTGCTGTGCAGCCTGCTTCTGCTCGCCATTGCCGGATGGTTCCTCGGCCGCTGGCCTGCCAAACGTTGGTCCACCATCGCAGCCGGCCTCATCGTGCTCGCCGCAATCCTGTTGAGCGTTTTGGCACCGTCCAAACTCGAGGCCGTGCCTCAAGCCGAGTCGCAGCCCGGGGCCCAAGTCCAGGGCCAGTGGGCACCATGGTCTCCCGACGCACTGAGCCGTTCTCAGGCGCAGGGCCGTCCAGTCTTCGTGGACTTTACCGCAAGCTGGTGCCTCAGTTGCCAGGTTAACGAGCGCGTGGCTCTCAGCAGACCCGAGGTGCAGGCCGCATTCGCCGCGCACAACGTCGTCCTGCTCAAGGCCGACTGGACCCGCCACGATTCAACCATCACTGACGCTTTGGCAACCCTCGACCGCAGCGGCGTGCCGGCCTATGCGCTCTACACCCCCGGCCAATCCGACCCGCAAATGCTGCCTGAAGTGCTCACTCCCGGCATCGTGATCGACGCACTCAACAAGCTGCCCAAGCCCTGAGCCGACGAGATTTAAAATTATGCTATCATGATAGCAGCGGAGGCGAAGATGGCCCAGATTCTGGTTCGCAATGTCGATGAACGAGTCAAAGCCCGTCTGCAGCGCCGCGCCAAGCGCAACGGCCGCAGCATGGAAGCCGAGGTGCGCGAAATTATCATCAACGCTGCGCTTCAAAAAGAGGCGCCTGAGGTTGGCTTTGGCACTCAGATGGCAAATCTGTTCCGCGGTGTTGGCTTGAAAGAGGGCGAAGAGATCAAGGAAATTCGCGGCATGCGCCTCCAGGTTCCGAAGTTCTAGCCATGATCCTGCTCGACACGAACGTCATTGCTGCGCTGATGCAGGAGACCCCGGATGAGCAAATCATTCCATGGTTCGATCGTCAACCACGTTCCTCGATTTGGACGACCTCGGTCAGCGTGTATGAAACACGTTTTGGACTGATCCGAATGCCGTTCGGCAAACGCCGCAATCAGCTCATGCTGCTCTTCGATCGCGTACTGGCGGAGGTGATTCAAGGGCGAATTGCGGATTTTGATCTGGCCGCCGCTGAACAGGCCGCAGAGTTGGAGGCCGCCGGCGAAAAGAAGGGCCGACCCCGCGATCCGCGCGATACCATGATCGCCGGGATTGTCCTGGCCAATCATGCCATGCTTGCCACACGCAACGTGAAGCACTTCGAAGACATCGCGAAGTCGGTCGTCAATCCGTGGGCGTCGTAGCTTCACGACGGCTGTAGCCCTCGGTGCGAGATATTCAGCTTCCGCTCCTCAACTCCCGCCCCGCTTCCCCATCCTGATCCGCCGAATCTCTTCCATCCGCTGGGCCAGCAGTTTCTCGCGGCCCTCCTGCGTCGGCTTGTAGTAGCTACGCCCCTTCAGCGAATCAGGCAGGCAATCCATATCTGCCACGCGCCCCTCTTCGTCGTGCGCATAGCGGTAGCCCTTGCCGTAGTCCAGCTCCTTCATCAGCCGCGTCGGAGCGTTGCGCAGGTGCAGCGGCACCGGCTCCTGCCGCGTGTGCTCAATCTCCGCCTGCACCGCGCCATAGGCGGTGTACACCGAATTCGACTTGGGCGCCAGGCACAGATACACCACCGCCTCGGCTAGCGCCAGGTCGCCCTCCGGCGATCCCAGAAAATCAATCGCCTCCTTGGCGCTCAAGCAGAGGTTCAATGCCTCCGGCGCCGCCAGCCCGATGTCTTCCACGGCCATCCGCACCACGCGTCGCGCCAGATACAGCGGATCTTCGCCCGAGGCAAACATCCGAGCCAGCCAGTAGAGCGCCGCGTCAGGATCGGAGTTGCGCACGCTCTTGTGCAGCGCCGAAATCAGGTTGTAGTGTTCTTCGCCGCTCTTGTCGTACATCAGCACGCGCTGCTGCACGGCTTCCGCTGCTCTTTCTTTGGAGATCTGTTTCGAACCATCGGCCTGCGCCAGTTCCGCCGCCACTTCAAGAGTGTTGTAGGCGCTGCGGCAATCGCCGCTTGAGTAGCCTGCAATCAACTCGAGCGCTTCATCGTCGGCCGTCAATTCCAGCGCGCCCAGCCCGCGTTCCTTATCCTCGAGAGCCTTGCGCAACAACCCCGCGATCTGCTCGTCCGTCAGCGGCTCCAGCACATACACACGGCAGCGCGAAAGCAGCGCGGAGATAATCTCAAACGACGGATTCTCGGTCGTCGCTCCAATCAGCCGGATCATTCCCCGCTCCACGTACGGAAGAAAAGCGTCCTGCTGCGCCTTGTTGAAGCGGTGAATCTCATCCACAAACAGAATCGTGCGCGAGTGCAGCTCGGCGGCCTGCGCAGCTGTCGTCATCACCTGCTTGATCTCTTTAATTCCGCTCACAACGGCGGAGAACTCGATGAAACTGGCCTTCGTTGTCTCGGCGATAATCTTGGCGAGCGTCGTCTTGCCCACACCCGGCGGACCCCAGAAGATCATCGAACCCGTCCCTGATCCATCCAGCTGGTCGCGCTCAATCTGCACCCGCAGCGGCTTGCCCGGTCCCACAAGGTGCTGCTGTCCGCTCAGCTCCTCAAGCGTGCGCGGCCGCATGCGCTCGGCCAGCGGCGCAGAGTGCAGCGTCGCCTTCCCTCCTTCGGGCTCTCCGTCGAACAGGCTCATCGTCGTCCTCCCCGCCGGCCCCGAATCTTGATCTCCTGCTCGCGCCGTTGCCGCGCCGCCTCGTACAGCATCACGCTCGCCGCCACTGCCGCATTCAGGCTTTCCACCGCGCCGGGGCAGGGAATTGTCACCTTCTCGTCGGCCTGGCGCGCCACCACATCCGGTACGCCGTTGCCTTCATTTCCCAAAATCAGCGCAACTGGCCCCGTCAGGTCCACCGTGTCCACGGGTTCGGCAGCTTCGACCATTGTCGTAAGAATCCGCGCCCCCGCCTCGCGCAGATTCGTAAAACACTCCGGCACGCTGGTCGCAATCAGCGGCACGCGAAACACGCTGCCCGCCGACGCCCGCACGCACTTCGGGTTCCATGCGCTCACCGTTCCCGGCAGCGCAATCACTCCGTCCGCCCCAAAGGCCTCCGCCGAGCGCAAAATTGTTCCCAGGTTGCCCGGATCCTGAATCCCGGCCACGACAACCACCAGCGCCGCATCTTTCCGTTCGCCCAGCACGTGCGCCCAGGTCCAGTCCGGCTGCTCCACCAGCGCGGCCACCGGCTGCGGCGCTTCCGTGGTCAGCGCGGAGTCCAGCAATTCCTTCGGAAGCAGCAGGATCTCGGTCTCCGCAGGCAGGGCCCGCACCTGGCGCAGGTTTTCAGAACCCTGCGCCACAAACACACAAATCACTCGCAGACCCGCCCGAATGGCCTCTTCCAGCAGTTTGGGCCCTTCGATTCCAGCCATTTCGCCGCTGTCGCGGCCCGGCTGCTCCAGCGCCCGCCGCAACTGCTTCAGCCGCGCGTTCTGCTTACTCTGTACAATGCGAACAGGCATTGATGAACCATCCAGTGCTCAAATGGATTCTAAGCCGTTCCACCCGTTGGCGGTTGGCGGTGTGTTACGGCTAACTTGCACCACGGCTGGTGCTGTGATAGCTTCCGTCTTTACAGCATCTTCCATTCAAGCACCAAGGCAGGCCTGATTGTCCGCGGAAATTTTGCGCGTCCATCCCGACGAACCTCAGCCGGACCGGATCGACTACATCGTCTCCTGTCTCCGCAAAGGGGACGTTGTCGCCCTGCCGACCGACACCTTCTACGGTCTGGCGGTCGACCCCGTCAATCTCAACGCCGTCGAGCAAATCTACCGGATCAAAACCCGCCAGCGGCACAAGCCGCTCTCCCTGCTCATCTCCGGCCTTTCGCAGGCGTATGAGCTGGCCCGCGACACGGATCCATTGCTCGACAAACTCGCAGACCGCTTCTGGCCCGGCCCCTTGACCATCATCGTTCGCGCCGGAACCAAGCTCCCCCTGCGTTCCACCGCCAACACCGGCAACGTTGCCCTCCGCGTGCCCGATGCCGCCATTCCTCGAGCAGTCGTCGAGCGCTTCGGATTGCCCATCACGGCAACCTCGGCGAACCTGCAGGGAGCTGCCGAGTGCACCCACGCCGCGGCCGTCCGCGACCAGATCGGCGAACGCATTCCGCTCATTATTGACGGCGGTCCCACCGGCCACGCCTTGCCCACAACCATCGTCGACCTGTCCCTCGGCCCCGGCCGCTGGGAGATTTTACGCGAAGGCGCCATTCCCACCCACGAAATCGTCATGGTTTTGCAGCGGTAGATGTCAGTAAGATGGTGCCCATGATGGCCCGGGCTAAACCAAAGCGCAGCAGCCTCAAACTCCGCATCGCGCTCGTTCTGGTTCTGGCTCTCGTCATCGGCTCACTTGCCTGGTGCCGCTGGGTCTACTGGCAAATTCGGGCCTACGCCGTCCAGGATCAGGCCGCGCCTTCTGATGCCATCGGCGTCCTCGGTGCGGCGGAGTACGACGGCCGCCCCTCCCCGGTCTACCGCGCCCGACTCAATCACGCCTACGACCTCTACCGCCGCGGCATCGCCCCCCTCATCATCACCCTCGGCGGATCCGGCGGCGACCAGTACTCCGAGGGTTCCGTGGGCCGCGGATACCTTGAGGGCCTCGGCGTCCCCGAGCAGGCCATCATCGCTGAAACCCAGAGCACCAACACCGAGGACCAGGCGCGCCGCATCGCCGTGATCGCCCACGCCAACAACCTGCGCCGCCTCGTCATCGTCAGCGACGGCACGCATCTCTTCCGCATTCACGAAATCTGCGCCGCAGACGGGCTTGCCGTTCTCACTTCGCCCCGTTCCACAGTCGCCATTGAGGGCAGCACGGGCGAGTTCGAGCGCTACATTCACGAGATCCTCAGCTACACGGCATGGCGCCTCGGTCTGCACTGAGCGGGCCTGCGAAGAAGACTCTTCGGTATCCCCGGTCCCCGAGTGCGAGGGACCGGGGGCACCCGCGGAAGTCCGGGGATTGTCCGCCCCCTGTTATGCTTTCTTCGTCATGAAACGTCGCGATCTCCTCAAGATTTCTCCTCTCGCCCTCGCCGCCACCGTAGGCCACGTCTCCCTCGCTGAAGCCCAGACCGATGCGCACGCAACGGAGGCGGTCTTCAACGTCCGCACCTTCGGCGCCACCGGCGACGGAAAAACCGTGGACACGCCTGCCATCAACAAGGCCATTGAAGCGGTCGCCGCAGCTGGTGGAGGCACGCTCGTCTTCCCTGAAGGCACCTACCTCTGCTTCACCATTCGCCTCAAGTCGAATGTCGATCTCTATCTTTCCCGCGGCTGCACCATCCTGGCCGCCGACTCGCCCCGGCCCGGCGACGCCTCCGGCTACAACGGCGGTGTCTACGATGCGGCCGAGCCCAACGATCCCTGGACCCCTTATCAGGACTACGGCCACAATCACTGGCGCAATTCGCTCTTCTATGCGGAGAACCAGCAGAATTTTTCCGTCCTCGGCCCGGGACTGATCTTCGGCAAGGGCCTGTCTCACGGCGGGCCCGACGTGCGCGGCGGGTACGAGGCCTTCAAGGCCGAACAGCCTGGCGTCGGCAACAAGACCTTCGCGCTCAAAAACTGTCGCGGCGTCATCCTGCGCGACTTCAGCGTCCTCAAGGGCGGCCACTTCGCCCTGCTCGCCACCGGCGTTGACAACCTCACCCTCGACAATCTCCTCATTGACACCGATCGCGATGGCTTCGACATCGACTGCTGCCGCAACGTGCGCGTCTCCAACTGCTCCGTCAACTCACCCTGGGACGACGCCATCTGTCCCAAGTCAAGCTACGCGCTCGGCTATCAGCGCTCCACTGATAATGTGACCATCGCCAACAACTACGTCACGGGTACCTACGAGCTCGGCAGCATCATTGCCGGAACCTGGAAAAAGTTTGATGAAGACTCCAAGGTCTCGCGCAATGGCCGCATCAAGTGCGGCACCGAATCGAACGGCGGCTTTCGCAACATCACCATCACCGGCAACGTGATTGAAGGCTGCAAAGGCATCTCGCTTGAAACGTCGGACGGCGCACTGCTTGAAGACATCGCCATCACCGGAAACACCATGCGCGACATTGTGGATGCGCCCTTGTTCCTGCGCCTCAACCGCCGCAATCGCGGGCCAAAGGAGACCATGCGCCCGGGCACCTTGCGCCGCGTGCTCATCTCGAACCTCGTCAGCCACAACTCCGCATCGTCCACGGCCTCGATCTTCTCCGGCATCCCGTCCAATCTCATTGAAGACGTCAAGCTTTCCAACTGCTACTTCGGCCACAACGGCCTGCCCAAACGGATGCGCGTTCACTGGGCCGAGACCTTTGAAGACATGCCCGACTGGCGAACAATTGTCGTTCCTGAAATTGAAGAGGCGTATCCGGAACTGCTGCAGTTCGGCCCCACGCCCTCACACGGGTTTTTCATCCGGCATCTGCGCAATCTTGAAATGTCGCATGTTGAAGTCGCGCCGTCCGCCGCCGAGCCGCGCCCCGCCTTCTGGCTTGAAGACGTCACCCGCGCTGACTTCTTCGCCATCACAGCGCCCGCGCAGGCCAACTTCTCGCTGCACAACGTGCATGACTTCCGCCTGGCCTGGTCGCGGGCTGCCAAAGACGCAGCGATCGACAACGCAGAGAAGCAGTTGGTTTGAGTTGGAAGCTAGGTCGTGATTTCTGCCGTCCGCGGTCCCCACGCGCGAGGGGGCACCCGCGACCGGCTTATACAGCACCGTCGATGTTCGCGTCTCCGTTCGGGAAATCTGCCGGAAGGTTTCCGCCACAGTGGCGCTTGATTTCAAGTAGGAATCGCGGTCGATCTGGCAGTCCACTTGAATGGACGATTTTAGTTTTATCAACACCGATAACGGTCACCGCACTGCCTTTCCTTTCCGTGTTGATCTCCACAATCTCGTCCCAGCGGATTCTTTTGTTTCGCCACAACCAAACGACAGCTTCTAGACCGTAGTCGGAAACGAGCACAGTTCCAGGAAGCGTGAAGATCGATCCGACGGCTGCGAAGCCAAGGAAGGCTCCCGTCGCGAATGTCAGAGGCTGCCCAATGCCGTGTCGCAGGACCCTAACTGCGATGAAACACATCCAAACCGCGACATATATCCACGCCCAAATCCCGAACCACCGCGGAGCGAACTCGACCTTGCCGTTCGCGTGGACCGTGGCGTTACGTCGATTGCTGACAATACTGCTGGCCAGAACAAGCGCCAGTGCAATCCAGAAAAGGAAATTGACGCTCCAATGGATCACTTTCCAAGTCATCTGGTAAACCTAGCCCCGGTTCATATCACCGTCAATGACGGAGAGCACAATCGAGTTCCGGTTGGATGGTCACCGGGTGCCCCGGGTCTCGCTTCTGAGACCGGGGAGACCGAACGATCTCTCAAGGCCCCAGCCGAATCGGCATCCCCGGCAGCGAAAACAACGCAAGTAAACCGATCGCAAAAGCCGCCGCACTGCCCGTCGACAGAAAATTCACCATGTCGTTGTTCAGCCAGCCAGCCTCCTCGAGCGTTGCGCCCAGCAGGCTGTCAAAAAACAACCCGAACGCCCCTCCGGCCGCGCTGATCCAAAACATCGGTGCGCTGCCGCTTAGCGCAAACGTGCCCGCTGCCGCCACAATCACCGCCGCCGCCATCCCAGCCGCCGATCCCGCCATGCTCACGGCGCCATCCCGTCCCGCTTCCACGCGCCGCAGCGTCGTAATCATCCGCGGACTACCTTCAAACACCTGCCCCAGCTCCGACGAAGCCGTGTCCGCAGCCGCTTCAGCCAGCGCCGCCAGCCCCGCCGTCAGCACCAGCCCCGGATTGTTGGCCGCCGCAGGAATCCACTTGCTGTCAATAAACCACGACTGGACAAACGCGCTCGACACAATCGTGGCCGCGCCCAGGTTGGCGGCAATCTGCGCTGCGCCGCGTCCCCGCCGGCTCTCGGCCATGCCCAGGCCTTCCTTGCGCCCGCGCCCCGCCCGCGTCGCCAGAAAAGCCATCAGCGATACCGCCAGCACCGGCACCAGCGCCGTCCGCCACGGCAGGTAAGGAAAAGCCACCGTTGAAAACATCAGGCTTGCGGTGATGCCGGCGCCTGCCGCTGCCCCCCACGGAGTAGCCGCGCGCATCTGCCACGTCGCCAGCCCCAGCAGCACGCTCAGACCCACTGTCCACTCGGCCACCTGCAGGTTTTGGGTCGCCCACCAGTGCGCTTCCAGCACCACGTCCGCGCCTACAAAAGGCAACACCAGAAGCAGCACGAGTTTGGATTGCCACACTAGATTCGATTTCTTCACGCTTCATCGTAACCCGTCGGCCGGCAGGTCCTTCAGCCCGCAGTCCCAGGCTGCAGATCGGGCTCTCGCGCGTCTAAACCCCATGATTCGGCCGAGTTTTTCACCCC
>Ga0302275_10005995_pt1 | contig 11611 bp, 8 predicted proteins | sample III_Bog_N2_2_FD_200229 | JGI IMG/M metagenome (GOLD analysis project Ga0302275, IMG submission 200229) | Peat permafrost microbial communities from Stordalen Mire near Abisko, Sweden - III_Bog_N2_2 | ecosystem: Environmental > Terrestrial > Soil > Wetlands > Peat | place: Sweden: Abisko...
TTCTGTTCCGCCCGTTTCCTCGATTTGAAGGTCAGGCCGCGTGGCGAGAGTTGCCAGCGTATCGGTGGGCAGGGAATTGACGGCCAAATCGCCAGAGCCCTTTTCAAGCTCAAGCGACGCCGTGATAGCGTCGGGAACTATGGCGAAGCGTACGCTCTGCAGCTTGGGCACAACCGACCAACTGGACGGATTGCGTTCCACTACGACATCCTGGTCGATCTGCTGCGACACAAACCGGAATGGCCCTGTGCCTACCGGATTTCTCCAGAATTCGCGGCCACTTCCCGCGGGAACAATTCCAATGGCGCCCGTGGAGAGATTTCGAAGCAAGAAATTGTCAGGATGCTTGAGATGAAATGCGACCGTGTGCGGATCCAGCGCTTCAACAGATTCGACCGAGGCGTAGGCGGCAGCCTTTGGCGAGATCACCACGCCCTTCAAAATTGAGTCCATCGTCCATACAACATCACTGGCTGTGAGCGGACGCCCATCGTGGAACTGCACTCCGTCGCGCAGGTGAAAGATGAGGGTGACTGGATCGGCTTGGTTCCAACTGACGGCCAATGCGGGAGTGAATTGGAAGGTGGCATCGTGATCGACCAATCCATCGAAGAGAAGCGCATCAATTCGCTCAGACTGTGCGTCTGTCCCGACGCGCGGATCGAGATTTGTCGGGCTGCTCTCGATGAGGAAGACGACTGTCTGTGGATCGCGCGAAGAGGAATGGCAGCCAGCCAGGGCCAGTATGGCGGCCAGGAGAAGAACTCTACGCATAGGTCACCTGGCCCAGGATCATGGGCCGCCTGGCCCCTGTAGCCGAGGGAAGGTTGCCGGGCAGATGGTGCCATGTTTGCCAGGCCAGCAGCGCAAAAGCTGCTGCTTCCTTTGCTTCCACAGGGAGGCCGAAATTCCCGCTCGCTACCACTTTGCATCCGAGTGGTTCGAGCGACTCAACCAACATTGACATCAAAGAAGCATTCTTTGCGCCTCCGCCTGAGACGACGTAGTCGACGGCGCGGCCTTTCATTTGCGGCAAGGCATAGCGCTCGTAGCTTTGAGCGATGGTCGCGGCTGTAAGGGCTGTGGCTGTGGCGATTGCGTCGGCGGGTTTGCGGCTATGTCGCCGGCAAGCCGCAAGAAATTTAGATGCATACTCGCTGCCAAACTGTTCGCGACCCGCCGTGCGCGGTGGCTGCAAGCGGAAATACGAATTTCTCATTGCGGCGGCGAGAACAGGAGCGAGCACCGATCCGCCTTTGGCAATTGCTCCGTTGCGGTCAAATGGTTTTCCAAACAACTGCTGGACCAATGCATCGATCACCATGTTGCCGGGGCCAGTATCGAACGCGATCACTTGCTCTGCTGTTGCTGCTGCGGGAATGGCGGTTAAGTTGGCGATGCCGCCAATGTTCTGTAAAACGCGTCCACACCGTGCATCGGCAAACAGAACGTAGTCGAGCAGGGAAACCAGAGGCGCGCCTTGACCGCCTGCGGCCATATCGGCCGGGCGGAAGTTGGAGACCACCGGCACACCGAGCCTGGCGGCGATGAGAGCCGGCTCTCCTGCCTGCCATGTACACGCAAGGCGTTTTCCCGCATACGCCGCCCGGCGTGCCTGGTGAAATAGCGTTTGACCGTGGCAGCCGATCAGATCAAGCCCTGCCGGGCCCAGTTTTTTCTTTTGGCTTTTGATGGTTGATTCGACGGCATCTGCATAGGCGATCCCCAGCCGCCAGTTGAGCCTTGCCAACTCCGCGGTCGATGCTGACCTTGCATTCATTGCGGCCAGGACCGCCTTGCGCAGCGCGGCCGGGAAGGCGAAGCCCTTGTGGGCCAGCAGAGTCAATTTCGGCCTCGCGATGCCGGTCTCGCCCTTGCCCGCGACGATGCGCACCACTGCTACATCAATTCCATCAGCGGAAGTCCCGCTCATGACTCCGGCAACCGTCATCGCCTTCATGACCATTGCGCCTCCTGAGTGGATTGACACGTTGCAATGGTTACCCCAAAACGCAGAATCGTCGCGCGGAGCGCTTCGAATTGGCGGTTTGAAAGTTGCGGAGAGATCGGCGCGGAGAACCATTTGGCTCGCAGTCGGGCGTTTCGTTTCGCGCGCGCTGCGAGCAATGCGGCAAAGCTGGTCGACTTTTCAGCCTCAGAAACCAGAGCTTCATACGCCCGCAGAATAAGCTCCGGGCTGTGGCAGATTTCCATCAGGTCCATTCCGGCGCGCACGGCAGAAACGACAGCCTCTTCGATGGGCATGAATTTGAGAATGCCACCCATTTCCAGATCGTCGGAAAAGAGGATGCCTTTGTATCCGATTCGTTTGCGGAGCACCGTTGTCATCCAATAGTGCGAGACGCTTGCAGGAATCGATTTTCCCAAAGTCGCCGGATAAGCCGCATGATTCACCATCACCATCGGCAACAGGTCGCGCAGATTGCGGTAAGGAGCAAGATCCTCACGCCAGATTTCATCGCTGTTGCGTAGAATTGCCGGCGTCTCCAAATGAGAATCGAGCGTGCCTCCGCCGAGACCTGGGAAATGTTTCGCGCATCCGACTACGCCGTAGGCCGTCAGTCCAGCAAGAAACCCCTCTGCATAGTCTGTGACCCCCTTCGCGGAGGGCGCAGCCGTTCTTGTCCCCATCACCCTGGCGGAGTCTGGCAGTCCAAGGTCGAGCACCGGAGCAAGCGTCGTGTTGAATCCGAATGCCTTCACGGCCTGGGCAACAAGCGCGCCGTGCTCGGTCGCCAATGTGTTTCGAGCACCTTGTCCTTTGCGTGATTGGTGATTGCGCGCGTCACAGTTGGCCACAGCCTGCGCGGAAGGCATGGGTGCAAGCGCGTCGCGTAGCCGGTCTACCGATCCGCCCTCCAGATCGACGCAGCGAAGGGCGTTTGGGGTGGTGATCGCTGTTGCATTGCTCAGCAGCGCTCGCGTTTGCCGCGCATCCGAGATGTTGCGCTTGAACAGAATGATTCCAGCGGGCCGCACCAGCTTGAGCCAGGCGCGCTCGAGGCCCGTCAGTTCGGTCCCGCCAAGACCGACCACCAGCAATTCACCTGCGGCCCGGCGCAAACTTGTCATTGCTCCCTCGTTCTGGACTGTCGCAGCCATGCGCTGTCTCAGTCTCTGCCTTCTTTCAACTCCTGCTGCAATTCCTCAAGCAGGTTGAGCGCCTGCAACGGCGTAAGCGCATTCACCTCCACCGATTCAATCCGGTCGACAATCCGTTGAGACAATGGCGTGAAGATCGTCAGTTGCATCGGTTCGGCGGCTGTTTCTACCTGCACACTTTGGCGCTCCTGCTTCTCATGCTGTTTTAAGACGTGTTTGGCGCGCTCGATCACCACCGCAGGCAGGCCAGCTAGCCGCGCCACTTCAATGCCATAGCTCTTGCTGGCCGCGCCCGGCTCGATGTTGTGCAGAAACACGATGCCGCCGGCTGCCTCTTTCACAGCCACCCGCAGATTCCTGACGCGCGGAAGCTTTTCAGCCAGCATGGTCAACTCGTGATAGTGCGTTGCAAACAACGTGCGCGCACCTGTCTCCGCGTGCAAAAACTCCACCGTGGCCCAAGCCAGACTGAGTCCATCGAAGGTGGCTGTTCCGCGGCCCATCTCGTCGAGCAGGATCAAGGACCGCCTGGTTGCGGTGTTCAGGATGGTTGCGGTCTCCGTCATCTCCACCATAAACGTGGAGCGTCCTCTGGCCACGTTGTCGCTTGCGCCAATGCGTGTGTAGATTCGATCGACCAACCCGAAGGTCAGGCTCTCAGCGGGCACAAAACTGCCCATCTGCGCCATCAGCACGAGCATGGCGGTCTGGCGCAGGTACGTGCTTTTTCCGCCCATATTCGGCCCAGTGATCAAAAGCAGGCTAGGTCCATTGTCCGCCGCATTCAAATAGATGTCGTTTGCAATAAACCGGCCTTCGCGCGTCTCCTCCATCCATTGCTCGATGACCGGATGGCGGCCTGCAACGGCTTCAATCACCGGTTGATCGGAGATGCGGGGTCTGACATACTTGCGTCCCGCCGCGATGTGGGCAAAGTTGATGAGCAGGTCTGCTTCAGCCACCACCGCAGACGAGCGCCGGATGCGGCTCGCTGCGGCCAGCACGGCAGTCCGCAAAGCTGCGAACTCGCGCTTTTCGATCTCGATGCAGCGGTCGTGTGCGGTAAGAATCTTGCGTTCGTACTCTTTCAATTCAGGCGTCGTAAACCGTTCGGCATTCACCAGTGTTTGCTTGCGCTCATAATCGGCGGGCGCCATGGCGAGATTTGCCTTGGTGATCTCGATGTAGTAGCCAAAAACCGAGTTGTAGCGCACCTTGAGTGAGCCGATGCCGGTCCGCTGACGCTCGCGCTCCTCGATGGCCGCAATTGCTTGCCGTCCAGTTGTGGAGATCCCACGGAGTTCGTCCAACTCCGCATCCACGCCTGCGGCAATCGCTCCGCCGTCGGCAAGCGTTAAGGGTGGTTCTTCGACCAGGGTCCTTTCGATCTGCGCGGTTATGTCTTCGAGCGTATCCATGGCCGCGCTCAGGCGCCGCCATCCAGCCGCATTCATCGCGTCGAGAGCCATCTTGAGGCCGGGGAGCCTTTGCAAACTTGCCGCGAGCGCTCTCACATCGCGCGGGCCGGCCGAGTCAAGGCTGAGCCTGGCGAGCAGACGCTCAAGGTCAAGGATTCCGCCAAACGCGCGCCGCATCTCCTCGCGCTTGAGCAGTTCAGCATGAGCCTCGCCCACAGCCTCGTAGCGAGTCTCCAGCATTTCGGCATCAATCAACGGTCGCAGGATGGTTGCTCGCAAAAGCCTTTTGCCCATGGGCGTCTGGCACTCGTCAAGCGTGTGAAACAGGGTAGCCCGGTTATCCTGGCCGACAAACAGCGGCTCGACAAGTTCAAGATTGCGGACGGTCACCTGGTCCAGTTCGAGCGATGTTGAGTGTTCTTCAAAGCGCAGGGAATCGACGTGCAAAGCCTCATTCTTCTGGGTGGTTCGGACGTAATGGAGCACTGCGCCTGCAGCAATCCCGGCTGCCTCGTGTCCTACCAGGCCGTAGCCCTCAAGCGAACGGACTCCCAATTGGCGCTCGACCAGGGAAAGGGCAAAGTCGGCCGTCCAGACCCAATCATCCACGCGGGTCCGTGCGGGGATTTTTTCAAGCTGGGCAGGCAGATCGGCGCTCGCAGGCAAAAGCACTTCACTCGCGCCTGACATCAGGATGGCGTCGACGGCCAATGCGAGTGCATTTGCTCCCTGAAACTCTGCCGTCCGAAATTCGCCAGTTGATACATCAAGCAAAGCTACCGCGAAGAGCGTGCCTTGATGTGCGCCGCCCGCTTTGGATGAGATGGAATGGTCGGCTCCGTTGCGGGTTGACGGTCGGGGATCCGCTGGGGCCCGAAGTGGCTGGAAGTCTTCATTGTTCTGCTTGAGGCCGAGGTTGCTTTTGGCTGCGAGGCCACCCACCTCAAACAAGGCGGCGAGGAAGTTGTTCTGTTCCTGCCCAAGGGAGTTGTCGAGAGCCGTCCCCGGCGAGAGTACCCGGGTCACTTCGCGGCGAACAATCTTTTTGGTGAGCTTGGGGTCTTCCATCTGGTCGCAGATGGCGATGCGGTAGCCCTTGCGGAGCAGGCGCGCCAGATAACCCTCGACCGCGTGGTAGGGAACCCCGCACATGGGCTGATTTCGCTCACGATCGCGGGCCGTGAGGGTCAACTGCAACTCCCGGCTCACGACGACTGCGTCATCATAGAAAAGTTCGTAGAAATCGCCCATCCTGAAGAACAGCAGCGCGTCGGGATTCTCGCGCTTGGCGGCCGTCCACTGACGCATGAAAGGGGTCAGTTCCGCTGGATTCGTATCCAAAGGCGGTGCCGATTGAGCAGCGGATTGAGCGTCTTCCCGGATCATGCTGCCTTCCAGATTATCGTGATAGGACGATGCAGTTTCTGGTTATGCTGGCTGCCTTGTGCGAATCTGCTCCTAATTAGATTTTTTGAAGGGAAATACCCGTTCCGGGAGTTTTGGTGACTACAAATGCACCGTTTTTGCCCTTTTCAGGCTCGACGCCCATGTGCAAGCCGGAGTACGTTTGCCGGGCAGAGGTTTTACTCTGGATTGAATAGGTTGCCGTTGGACTTGCTGTCTGGTGGGATCTGGGTCAAAACACCCAGTTTGGTGATTTGGATCACAGTATACTGACGCCTGACGCACTATGGTGAAGAGCGACATGTACCTTCTTTGGCTACGAGTTGCGGCAATTCTTTATGCAACGGCATGCGTTACCGTCTTCCCCGGCGTACTTTATGGCATCGTTCGCTGGCGGAAGACCTGTGTCCACCTGGGGGGCATGGCGTACTTTTTTCACTTTGTCTCGGTGGTGGAAATGCTGGTGCAGGCGCACCACTGGATGCCTGTGTCTGTTCAGGAGATCGAGTCTCTGCTTGGCTTCGCGGTTGCCACACTCTTCTTTCTGGTTTGGTGGCTCTATGACGCTATCTCCCTTGGTATCTTCGCCTTGCCAGCGACCTTCTTCCTGGTTTTTATTCCTGCGCTGGGGCCGGATCGCTATACTTTCCCGTCGTCTGGAGTGCGGACGAGCTGGTTGGTGGCGCATATTGCCGCGCTGCTGGTTGCCTATGCGGCACTCTGTTTCAGCTTGCTTGCATCGATGCTCTACCTGGTGCAGGAACGGCGGATCAAAAGCAAGCCTCGTGCAGGTAAATCGTCGTGGGCGCCGCTGGATTGGCTTCCACCGCTTGATACCTTGGAGCGGATTTCCCACGCGACGCTGGAGTTTGGATTTCCCTGTATGACGGTTGGTCTTGTCATCGGCTCAGTCCTTGCGCAGGAAACAGCGCTTGGCGCAGCCTATTTCGCTGATCCTAAAGTGATTGCATCGTTTATCAGCTGGGTAGTCTATGTGATGCTGCTGCTGGTGCGGCGCAGCGCAGGCCTGCGCGGCCGCAAGGCGGCCTATCTCTCCGGCGCCGTTCTGATCGTGGTGATGGCCGTATGGGCCGCCAACCTCTTCAGCCGCGTTCACAGGTTCGGTCCGCAATGACACTAGCGCTTATCGGGGTGAATCACAGGACGGCGCCGATCGAACTGCGCGAGCGGATTGCGATCTCACGCGAGGACCTGCCGGATACGACGCGGGCTCTGGCTGCCATGCCTGGAGTGAGCGAGTGCATGATTGTGTCCACGTGCAATCGCGTGGAATTGCTGGCAGCGGTGGACTCGCCAACTACATCGCTGACTGGTTTTCTCGAAAGCCAGTTCGGAATTGAAGCAGCGCAGATTGAACCCCACATCTATGAGTATCGCGACACGGAGGCAGTCAACCACCTGTTCCGGATGGCGGCCAGTCTCGATTCGATGGTGGTGGGCGAGCCTCAGATTCTGGGCCAGGTGAAGGAAGCATTTGCCGTTGCCAAAGCTTCTGGCACGGTCGCAGGTCAGTTGGAACATTTATTGCAGAGTGCATTCGCCGCGGCCAAGAAAGCCAGGTCAGAGACCGGGATTGGCTCGAACTCGGTTTCGATCGCTTCAGTCGCCGTGGATCTGGCACGGAAGATCTTCGGATCGCTGCAGGGGAAAACGGTCTTCCTTGTTGGTGCGGGAAAGATGAGCGAGCTTGCGGCGCGGCACCTGGTGCAGCAAGGAGCGGACGCAATCCTGGTGACGAACCGTACGTACGAACGGGCACGCCGCATGGCTGAGGAATTTCAAGGCGCGGTGGTTCCCCAGGTCGTTCCGTTCGAGAAACTCTATGAGACAGCCAGCAGTGCTGACATTGTGATCAGCTCCACTGGCGCTCCGCATCACATCTTCCGTCCGGAGCATGGACAGGCCTTTCTGCATCGTCGGCGCAACCGGCCGATGTTCTTCATCGATATCGCAGTGCCGAGAGACGTTGATCCGGCCATGAACAAACTGGACGGGATGTTTGTTTATGACATCGACGATCTGCAACAGGTGGCTGCGGCTCACATGGAAGAGCGCAGCCGCGAAGCGATGGACGCCGAAACGCTGATTGCCGGGGAGGTTGAACGCTTCCAGCAGCGGCAACGGACCGTCAACCTGGCTCCTGCGATCGTGGCGCTTCAGCGGAAGGCCGAGGAGATAAGACAAGGCGAACTGCATCGGATCCACGCACGGTTGGGCCTGCTGACACCGGAACAGGCCGCAGCCGTGGAAGCACTGACGCGAGGGCTGATGAACAAATTTCTTCATCCGCCCATGCAGGCCATCAAACAGGCCGCACGAGAAGGCGATTCGGCCCGGTTGGACGCGCTTTGCGAGGCGTGGTCAGTATCGGTGGAGGGTGCCGCTGAAGCAGATCGGCAAACATCACAGCCGGCGGAAAACGCGAAGCCGGACGGGACTGAGAAGCCCAGCGAGACAAAAGCAAGCCAGCCGAGCGTGGAGGTTCGCCGATGAATCTGCGCATCGGAAGCCGCGGCTCTCAGCTTGCTCTGTGGCAGGCCAACCATATCGCTGGTTTGCTGCGGGTCCAGGGACACGATGTTGAAATCGAAATTATCAAGACCACCGGAGACCGCCTGCAGGAAGTTACATTTGCTCAGGTGGGATCGAAGGGGATGTTCACCAAAGAAATCGAGGAAGCGCTGGCCGAGGGACGGGTGGACCTGGCCGTGCACTCCCTGAAAGATCTGCCTACCGAGTTGCCCGAACCTTTCGTGTTGGCAGCCACTCCGCCAAGGGTCGATCCGAGAGATGCATTTGTTTCAGTCAACTATGCAAGCCTTGCTTCGTTGCCGCAGGGTGCGAAGGTGGGAACCAGCAGCCAGCGGCGGCGGGCGCAGTTGAAGGCACTTCGCCCGGACATCGATGCGATCGAGTTTCGGGGGAATGTGGATACGCGCCTGCGCAAGTTGGCCGAGGGGCAGGTGGATGCGATTCTGCTGGCGAGTGCCGGACTTGAGCGCCTTGGCAAAACGGATTGGCTGCGGGAGAGGCTTGATCCGAAGGAATTTTGTCCGGCGGCGGGGCAGGGGGCACTCGGAATTGAAACGCGCAAGGGAGACGAGGCGATTATCGAGGCTTTGGCCTTCCTGGATCATGGGCCGACCCGGTTTGCCGTGACGGCGGAGCGGGCTGCGCTGGCAGAGTTGGGCGGTGGATGCCAGGTACCCATCGGGATCTATTGCCGCGCTGGAATCGACCTTGCAGGCGATGAGGACGGGCCAATGGATGAGATCTTCGGAGTGGTCGCTTCGCCGTCGACCGGAGAGGCTGTCCGCATCTATCATTCTGCTCCGCGCGCGGGCGGCGAAGCTGTCGTGCTTGGACGTTTGGTTGCAAGGATGCTGCTTGAAGCGGGAGCAGGTCCGCTTCTTGAGGCTCAGGACGGGGCGGGCGAATGAGTTCGCTGCCGCTTTCTGGCAGACGCGTGCTGGTCACCCGTGCCGCGCACCAGGCCGGCAAGTTGAGCGAGAGTCTGCGTACACTTGGCGCCGAGCCGGTTGAAGTCGCCGTGCTGGAGATACGGCCGCCAGCCAGTCTTGATCCGCTTGACCGGGCTCTGCGGCAACTGAACGGGTACGACTGGCTCATTCTCACCAGCGCGAATACGGTGATTGCGCTGGCAAACCGGGCTCAGGAACTGGGGATTCGACTTGCGGTTCCAGCAACACTCAAAGTAGCGACCATTGGTGACGCAACGGCGGCAGCAGCGCGGAAGGCGGGCATTCAAGTCACGCTGGTTCCGGAATCCTACGTGGCGGAGAGCCTGAAGAAGGGCCTGACCGGGCTGGTTCAGGGAAAGAAGGTCCTGCTGGCGCGCGCCACGATCGCCCGGGATGTGATCCCAGTCTCGTTGCAACAAGCAGGCGCAGAGGTCGATGTGGTGGATGCCTATCGGAACGTGCTTCCTGTGCAAGCGCCGGAACTGCTTCGACAGGGCCTTGCGCGTGGGGTGCACGCAGCGACGTTCACCAGTTCATCGAGTGTGACGCACCTCGCTGAGGCGGCTCGTGCAGCTCACATCAAGTTTCCCTTTGCGAAAGTAGCGGCGATCTCGATTGGACCGATTACCAGCAAGACACTCCGTAGTCTAGGTTGGGTTCCAGCCTGCGAAGCGACGGTTTCAGACGTTCCGGGGCTGGTTGACGCAGTGATGCGCGCGCTAGGGCCCAGGAACTGAGAATAGGTTTCCGGGGCATTGCGAATCGTCAGGACTGCCAGGTTTTGTCTTTTGAGTGGCAGAGCTGCTCGAGGTTGCAGCGGTCGCACTTGGGCTTGCGCGCGTCGCACACCTGGCGGCCATGGTGGATGATCTGATGGGAGAAGGCGATCCAACGATCCCTGGGGAGAATCTGGATCAGCTCCTGCTCTACCTTTTCGGGTGTCTCGGTTTTGGCGAGGCCAAGGCGGTGCGAGATACGCAGCACGTGCGTATCGACCACGACGCCTTCTGCCTTGCCGAAGCAAACGCCCAACACAACGTTGGCTGTCTTTCGGGCTGCGCCGGGGATGTTGATGAGTTCTGCGAGAGTTTGCGGAACCTGGCCATTGAAGTCGGCGATGATTTTGCGGGCTGCGCCCTGGATGGATTTTGCCTTGTTGCGAAAGAAGCCTGTTGTTCTGATGAGAGCTTCCAGCTGGGGTAAAGTAGCCTTCGCCATGGCCTGCTGGGTAGGGAAGCGACGGAAGAGCTCGGGCGTGACCATGTTGACGCGGACGTCAGTGCATTGCGCGGAGAGGATGGTGGCGACGAGCAGTTCCCACGGCGAGTTGTGCGTGAGCGCGCACTCGACTTCGGGGTAGGCTTCGTCGAGGCCTTTGAGGATGGCGGATACGCGGTCTGGGGCCAGGTCGCCGCGCAACGGCTTCTTATTTGCGGTCTTGAGCGGCGCCTTTTTCGTAGTCATCTTCGTTGCTCACCAGAATCGAGTCGCGTTGCTGCGCTTCATCCCGCAAGCATGCACCTCGAGCTTGCCTATCTCAGAGCTTTCCGCTTAGCCAATTCGTGAGGTTCTCGATGGGCAAACGCACTCCGAGGTAGAACTGGCCAAAGAGCGCATAGACCGCGCTTACCTCGTCAAACCTCATCTCATAGATGAGCTTCTTAAAGACGACCGGGTCTTCGGCGAAGAGGTCGACGCCCCACTCCCAGTCATCCATTCCGATGGAGCCGGAGATGATCTGTTTGACGACGTCGCCGTAGCGGCGGCCGATGAGACCGTGCTCGTGCATCATGCGCTGACGTTCGGCGAAGGGAACGGAGTACCAGTTGACTTTTTCGCCGCGCTTGCGATCCATGGGATAGAAGCAAAGATACTTTGCCTCTGGCACGGAAGGGAAGAGACGCGTCGCCATGGCGCTTGAACCGCGCTGGAGCGAAGCTGCGATTTCAGCATTCCACTCTGGCGTGTGCTGGGCAAAACCCTTTGCCGCGGCGGCCTCGTAGGTCTTGCGGCTGGACTCGTAGAGGCCGAGTTCGACGACAGAAACATACGAATGGGTGGGCGTGAGGTAGTTGTAGAGTTCGGTCTGGGCGAGATCGAGTTCAACCTGGTTGAGCGCTTCGAACGAATCGCGGAAGTGGATGAGGATCAGGTCGCCTTTAT
>Ga0302275_10006002_pt1 | contig 11604 bp, 8 predicted proteins | sample III_Bog_N2_2_FD_200229 | JGI IMG/M metagenome (GOLD analysis project Ga0302275, IMG submission 200229) | Peat permafrost microbial communities from Stordalen Mire near Abisko, Sweden - III_Bog_N2_2 | ecosystem: Environmental > Terrestrial > Soil > Wetlands > Peat | place: Sweden: Abisko...
GGAGGCACGCTGCTCCTGCACATCCGGATGAGGAGACAGGTTTTCAAAAGGAAGCACATCGTGGGCCGGCAACCGCACCACGAGTGCCGGGTCCACCGCGCCGGTCAGCTCGCAGCCGGCCTTGAGCATTGGCTCCAGCGCCTCGGCAGCCTTGTTGTCGGCCACCACCACAATCACCGGCTGCTTGGCCGCCCGCGCCATCAGAGGCAAATAAACCGCGCGCGCCGTCGCCGTCAGACCGGACACACGTCTCCGCCCCGCACCAAGGCTCAGATGCCTTCGTACGCGCTCAAACCCCGAAGAGTGCTCCAGCTCCGCAAATATCTCGCGGACAAACGGGAGAATCATGAGGCTTTAGTTTACCAGCGCAACCGGCAACCACCCGCCGAAATCCTCCCCCAGAGTAAACTTGAATCGAATGCGAATTGGAATCGATTTCGGAACCACACGTGTAGTTGCCGCCCTCGTCGATCGCGGCAACTTTCCCCTCATCACTTTTGAAGCTCCCGACGGGCAGGTACACGACTGGTTTCCGCCCGTGGTCGCGGTCAACGGCGACGCCCGCCTCTATGGCTGGGAAGCCATCGCCGCGCAGGAAGACCCGAACTGGACCATCCAGCGCTCGTTGAAGCGCTATCTCCGCTCTGCCGGCCCGCACACAAAGGTTCCGCTGGCAGGCCAACTGCTCCCCTTGCGCCTGCTCATGGCAGAGATGATGTCCGCCCTGCGAACCCAGTTGCTGGAACACTCAAACGCGGGACCAACCCCTCCCGACGATCCCGACGCAAAGCTCGAAATCATGCTCGGAGTCCCGGCCAGCGCCAACAGCAACCAGCGCTTCCTCACCGAAGAAGCCGCACAGGCCGCCGGTTTTACCGTCCTCGGCCTCCTGAATGAGCCCTCGGCGGCGGCCATTGAATTTGCCCACCGCAACAGCGCTGAGCGCAAGAGCCGCATCGGCAGCGGACTGGTGGTCTACGATCTGGGCGGCGGCACCTTCGATGTTTCCCTCGTCACCATGGGTGAGACCGAACACACCGTCGAGGCCTCCGATGGTATTCCCGGCCTGGGCGGCGACGACTTCGACGAGATCCTCGCCAGCCTCATCCTCGCGTCCCTCACAGACCACCCCAAGCTCACTCCCGCTGAGCGCTATCGCCTGCTCGAAGAATGCCGCGAAAAGAAAGAGTCTCTCAATCCGAATACGCGCAAGATCGCCATCGACCTCGAACGGGTTCGTCCCGGCTGGGAGCAGGTCACCATCCCGGTAGACGATTATTACGAGCGCTGCCGCCCTCTCATCGAGCAAACGCGCGCCGTGGTCGAGAATCTGCTAGCCGCTCGCTCGACACGCTTTACGTGACCGGTGGCGCGGCGGAGCTGCCGCCCGTGGCGCGCATTCTTCGAGAAAGTTTTGGGCGCAAGGTCAGGCGATCGTCCTATATGCGCTCGGCCAGCGCCATCGGGTTGGCCATCCGCGCCTCCGGCTCTGCCGATTCTCCTCAAGCCTCCTCAGCCGATCAACTCCACGACCAGTTCAATCGCAACTTTGGCCTCTGGCGCGAGGCGGACCATGGCGGAACCATTCTTTTCGACCTCATCTTTCCCCGCGGAGTGCGATTGCCCGCGCCCGGCGAGCCGCCCCTCATGGTCGAGCGCCTTTACCAGCCGGCCCATAACATCGGCCACTTCCGCTACCTGGAGTCTTCCCAACTCAACGATCAAGGTCAGCCCACCGGCGAAATCGCCAACTGGGATCAGATCCAGTTTCCCTTCGACGCCCAGTTGCAGCACCACCCAAATCTTCCCACGGTGCCCATAGCTCAGCTCACCAATCCAGGCAACCTGCGCATCCGCGAACAGTACACCTGCGACTCAACCGGCAGTCTGAGAGTTAGAATTACGGCCGACCCGGCAGGATACACACGTGAATATTCCATTGCACAATCCGCCTGAGAGCCGCCGGCCTTATTCCGCAACTGCGCCCGCGTGATGCACATACACCTGCTGGGGTGAATCGACCTCAGCGGCAAATCCGTTGACCTTCAGCTTGAGTGCTTCGATCGTGGGCTTGCGGTCCAGCGGCGCATCGAAGCTCAGCTCGTACTGGTTCTGCAGACGCAGCGCCACATCTTCCAGATAAGGTTGGAAGCTTACCGGATTTCCCATCGCCATTCCATAGCTTCTGCCGCCTGTGGCCTCGCTCACCTGGATGAGCAGGCTCTGGCCGCCGTTGCCCGACATCTCGCTTGCGGAAGAGTCGGCGCCATTCCGGCCGTTCCAGTAAATCGAATAGACCACCAGCCCCGCGCGAACTGAGTCGTTTGTCGCGGCCTGAACATAACTGTCGTCGGGATCGAAACGCCGGTTGTAGGGATCGATGCCGTCTGTCACCAAAACCACTTCGCGCCGTGCTTTGCGCTCGGACGAAGGCCAGTTCTTCGCCAGGTCTGAGAGACAGAAGTAGGGGCTCGAGCTGGTCCCGGTGGGTAGATGGAGATTCTCGAGCACCTGCGCGTGGTCTGAGGAAAGCGGACCCGCCAGCGCCGCGCGTCCATCCTCCATATAACCGATTCCAAGTAGTGTGTTCGGAGGCAGGCTCTGGACGAAATGCTTGATCTCGTCGAACTGGCGGCCCAGGTTTCTTGCCGAACTGTCGATGAGTACAACCAGTTCCAGCCTGTCTTCCGCGCCACGCAGCGGCATCCAGCCGGTAATACTGGAGTCTTTCCCATTCACCTTGACGTCCAGATCCTGCTGAGAAATATTCGGTGCCAGCTCGGTATGATGCTTCGAGAGAATCGTTACCACTGCCTGTCCCTGCCCCGTATGGGCTGAGTCCTGCGCACGCACATGCGCGGCCATCGGCGCCGCCAGGCAGACAATCAAGATCGCTGTTCCAGTTCTGTTCACACAAGCCACCCAATCGAGGTGTTGCCGCCAACTACCTTCCAGCTACTATGCGGCAATCGACCTCTACGGTGTTAGACGCGCCCAGGCTTGAACCGGTCCCACAAAGGTCAGTCGCCCCCCAACTCCTTTGCAAACGAGTAAAAGAAGTCCAGCGACTTCCAATACGAATCCACCGGCAGCCTCTCGTCCCGCCCGTGCGCGCGCTCATCGTCCCGTTCCAGCGCAATGGCCGAGTAACCGTAGCAAGGGATCCCCGCCTGAGCAAAGTAGATGGAGTCGCTCGCCCCGTTTTCCATCACCGGTGTGACGGGGACACCCGGCCAAATAGCTTCTGTCAGCCGTTTTAATGGTCCAAAGACCTCCGCGATCGGGGCCGGAGGGACCATGGCCTTTCGCTCCGGCGCTGCATCGGACACATCGCCGGCGTCGGAGACATATTTGACGCTCAGCTTGGGGTCACCGAAGACTTCAATAAGCTGCTTCCGAATCTCCTCCGGAGAGTGGCCTGGAAAGATTCGGCAATTCACATTGGCCTGCGCGGTCTGCGGTAGAGCGTTGTTGGCATGTCCGGCAGCCAGCCGCGTTGCCACGCACGTAGTGCGGAAGTTTGCGTTGAAGCTCGGCTCGGCCCCCAGCCGCTCCGCCGCTGCCATATCCGGCGGCGAGGCCAGAATCGCCCGAATATCCGAGGCCGTCTGCCCTGTCTCCTGACCTGCAAGATTTGTAAAATACGTCCGCGTCACCTCGTTCATCTCAAAAGGAAACACATAGGCTGCCAGCTTGTTCAAGGCCGTTGTCAGCTCATAAATCGCATTGTCCGGCCGGGGAAGCGAGCTATGGCCTCCGCGATCGATGGCGGTAATTTGAAAGTCGGAATAAACCTTCTCTGTGGCTTCGACGTCCGCCACCACCGCGCGTCCATGGTCCAGTTCCACCCCGCCCGCATCGGGATTGATCACATACGCCGCGTCAACCAGATCGCGATGCTCCCGAACCAGCCAGTTCGCCCCGTTGAATTTTCCGCCCTCCTCGTCCGCAGTCAGCACCAGAATCAGGTCGCGCTTCGGCTTCCATCCCTCGCGATGGAGCCGCAAAAATGTGGCCACCAGCGCAGCATCGGAGTTCTTCATATCCTGCGTGCCGCGTCCGTAGTAATAACCGTCCTTCACCACAAATTCAAATGGATCGGTGGACCAATCCGACTTGAGGGCCTCCACCACGTCCATGTGGCAGAGAAACAGTACCGGCTTTTCACTCGATGTTCCTGCAGCGCGGAACCGCACCACCAGATTCTGCTTCCGCACATCCGGGCCCAGCAGTTGAACATCCTTGGCAGGAAATCCGGCGTCAAGGAAGCGCTTCTGCATCGCCGCGGTCGCGGTCGTTACATTCCCAAGTGGGGTGTCCGTCGTGTTGATTTCGATGAGTTCCTTGAAGATCTCTAAAGCCAGCGCGCGATCCTCAGCCGATGCTGCCGTAAGCCCGTTGGCCGGCGAGGAACTGGCAGGCGACAAGGCCTGCGCCTGTGAGCTTTGGGTGAACCCCGAAAACCCGAGGCAAACAGAAACGAGGAACGCGGCAATAGGTGCTTGCAAACTCAAAAGACGCATGTGCGCATTGTAAGGCGGCTGAGGCTTCCCTTGGTGCGGAAAATGGGCATCCAACATTTGCGCGCCGGCAGAAATCGATTTATCGTTGTGGCACGTTTAAATTGAGGTGCAAAATGCAGTTCAGGCTTCTCGCCGCCGCTTCTCTCGCCGCCTTCACGTTCGCCGCAGCCGCTCAAATGCCCGACAAGCCCATCACCCGGCCCAGAATCACCGGCATATCGCACATCGCTGTTTACACTTCGAATCCCGCGGCCACCGACCATTACTATCGCGAGATCCTGGGAGGGGCAAAGCTTGCCGACCCCGAAGACCCCGCGGGTGTGCGCTACGCGTTCAGTGCCACGCAATTCATTGAGGTTCTTCCCCTGCCTGCGGACTCCGGCATCAACAGGCTCGACCATACAGCCTGGAATACCGACGACGCGGAACTCATGCGCAGATATCTTGGTTCCAAGTCGTGGAAGGTGCCATACAGGGTGGAGAAAGGCGCCGACGGCAGCCGCTGGTTTGCTGTAAAAGACCCTGAAGGCAACAAGGTCGAGTTCGTTCAGCCACCGGAATATCCCAAGGCGCCAGTCGCTCCCAATGCCATCGGCCACCACATCATCCATGTCGGGTTCCTGGTCCACAGCCGCGCCGTTGAGGATACGTTCTATCGCGATCTGCTCGGCTTCCGCCCCTACTGGTTTGGCGGCATGGTCGAGGGCAAGGTCGACTGGGTCAGCCAGCAGGCTCCCGACAGCCACGATTGGCTCGAATATATGCTCACCAGCGGTCCATCGGGCACCGGTATCCCCCCTACAATCTCGCAGCACAATCTTGGCGTCCTCGACCACTTCTCCATTGGCGAAGTCTCGGTTTTCGAGGCTTACAAGGAGCTTCAGGATGGCAACCGTCTGACCGGCGTGCATGACGATCAGCCAAAGATCGGCAAAGACGGCAAGGGGCAATTCAACCTTTACGATCCCGATGGCATCCGGGCGGAATTGATGAACTTCCATGCAACCTAAAATCGGCAAAGACGGCAAGGGTCAGTTCAATTTATACGACCCAGATGGCATCCGGGCGGAACTTATGAATTTCCATGCAACCGATAAGCCTTGCTGCTCGTCGTTTACTTCAGACGATCCTGCAGAGTAATCTCCTTGCCGCAATCTGAAAAGGAACAATCATGACGAAGTGGGCCAGAATCATCGCGGCTGTATTGTCGGCCGCGGTCTCCCCTTGCTGTGCGCAAACAACACCTGCTCTTGCTCAGGCTCCGGCATCTACTGCCAGCCCGGCCAGGCCTGCTTTTGTCATGCCTCCGCCACACACGGATGCGCCGCTGGGTGAAATTCCGCGCATGACTGGCGATGGCGATGGGGCTTTCAAGACGCACAAGTATCGCGACCTTTTTGCCGAGCAGGGACATCCAGCGGCAGAAAGCAAGGCGAAGATCGAGAAGGCTTTCCAGAAGCTTTTTCATGGAGACGGGCAGGAAGAGCGGGTCTACTTTGAAACGGGAAGCAATGAGAACGGCACGCTGGCCTATGTAACCGACTGGGCAAACAACGATGCCCGCACAGAAGGTATGAGTTATGGAATGATGATAGCCGTCCAATTAGACAAAAAGCGGGAGTTCGACGCGCTTTGGAACTGGGCGAAGACTTACATGCTCATAACTGACCCGCAGAATCCATCCGTAGGTTACTTCGCGTGGTCGATGGGCACGGACGGGACGCCGCGTTCGACGGGGGCGGCGCCGGATGGAGAAGAGTACTTCACCATGGCGCTCTACTTTGCGGCGCATCGCTGGGGAAATGGCAAGGGTATTTATAACTACCAGGCTGAGGCGGAGAAGATTCTGCGCGGCATCCGGCACCACGCTGTGTTGACGGGAACGGGTCCGTTCCGCGTTCACCCGGACGATGCTCCATTTACCCCGCCGGGCCACCCATGGCCGAGCCCCAACAGCCACAACGCTGAGAGAGAGGCGGCGGCAAAGGGCACACCCCGGCCGCCTGCCTTCCGGTTCAACTTTGCGCCGCGCCCCGAGACCATCGGCCCGATGGTGGACGAAGCGCACTTCATGATCAAGTTTGTGCCGAACGTAGATCGCGGGACTACCGATGCGAGTTATCATTTGCCGGCGTTCTATGAGCTTTGGGCGCGCTGGGGACCCGTAGAAGACCGCGCGTTCTGGGCCGAGGCGGCGGATGTCAGCCGGGACTTATTCTCGCGAGTTACAGGGCCGGACACGGGACTTACTCCGGACCAGAGTCACTTCGACACGTCGGAAGCGATGGGCTGGGACGGGAAGCCGACGCCGTTCAGTTACGACTCGTGGCGTAGCGCCAGCAACTGGTCGGTCGATTACTCCTGGTGGAAAAAGGACGAGAAGGAAAAGGTGTTGAGCGACCGGATTCAGAAGTTTCTTTTCGGACAGGGCATCGACAAGTTTGTCGATCGCTACACGCTGGATGGCAAGCCGCTCTCGGCCAGGCACTCGGTTGGCATGGTTGCGACAACTGCGGTGGGCAGCCTTGCGGCGACGGATGGGCCGATTGCTAAAGCCTTCGTGGATGAACTTTGGAACACAGCCGTTCCATCCGGTGAGCAACGATATTACGATGGACTGCTTTACCTGATGAGCATGATGCACGCGAGCGGAAACTACAGGATTATCCAGGCGCGATAGGAAAGAGAGATCCCCTGCGAGCTTAGGACGCTACCAGAGCTGTAAAAACCATCCACAAAAGGCCCTTGTTTGGCCGGTTTTCATTAAGAAGAGGCCTATTTGGGCCTCAAAACTGCTCAAAATCAAGTGATTTTTTACTGACATGTCAAGAGGCTTTTCTTGCAAGGCATTCATTATGTGCAACTTATGATTGCAGATTCAATTGAAACGCGAAAAAGGTGGGAGGGGTCTGCGCCGTTTTCCTGGCCGGAAACGCGTCCAGGGTCGAGACATCCCATGTAATGATTGTGCTCCACTGCGAATAATTAATGTGCAAACGGCATGGAAATTGTTTTGCGGGGCGTCTGTCTGGACGCGGCTCCGCAAAGCTCCCTGGGCTTCGAAACCCATCGGAGGTTCGCGGGCAAGGTGGCCCGTGCGTCCCCTGCCACACTATCCACCTGAGTTGAGGAGGAGTCGCGCATGTATTTGAAAAGGTTTCGGGAGATGGAATAAACGGCTGGATTGATCTCATAGAAACGGCTAGGTTTCTGACCATTTGATTTCGTTTCTTGAGGTTTGTGCTTTCCCACCCATTCGCCAGAAACAAGCGAATGGATGGGGCACCGGGCATTGATTCTATTACTCAATCAGTGGCTGCCGGATCGCTCTGTTTAGATACTGACCGTCGCCCGCGATACCTCGTCAACATCAACTCACTGCGTCGTGTAGCTAAGGTTTGGGCGCCTGCAATTCGGCAATGATGGCGCTCAGATCGAGCGCCATCTGCTCTGCGGTCTGGTAGCGGTCATTCGGTGGCTTCGCAAGCGCACGATCAATCACCCGTTCAAGAGCGGACGGATAGTTCTGGTCTCCCTCGTTGAGTGGAGCATGCGCCTCAGTGAGGATTCTCGGCAACATCGATTCGGCTGGGCCATCGAACGGAAGACGGCCCGTCACGAGTTGATACAGAACTACGCCCGCGGCGAAGATATCCGACCGGCCGTCGAAGGCGTCTCCGCGAAGCCGCTCTGGGGCCATATACGGCATTGTGCCAATCACGCCCTGGGACCGCGTCATTCCCCTCCGGAAAATAAGCCTCAGCTGTGCATTTCCAAAACCCATAAGCTTGGCGGCGCCATCCGGCAGCACAAAGATATTTGATGGTTTGACGTCGAGGTGCATGATGATGCGGTCGAGGTGCAGGTCGTCGGCCCAAGGGAATCCACGGCGATGGCCGTACCCCAGCGCCGAACAAACATCCCCCACGATCTTGAGCTTGGCGGAGAGTGAAAGAGGAGCACCGGCCTGAATTAGTCGATCCAGCGTCTCGCCCTTGGGCCACTCCATCACAATGTAGGGAATCCCCTCGTGGTCGCCTAATTCATATACAATGACGATCTTCGGATGATTGAGCTGGCCCACCGCCATGGAAATATTCAAGAACAATTCGAGCCTGCGAGGATCGCCTGGGAACGGCTCGGTGTCGGCTAACATCTTGATTGCTGCTTCGCGGCCAATCTTCCGATCTATGCCCCGGTAGAGAACGCCGGTCCCGTCGCGGCCAAGCTCGCCGATGACGTCGTATCTGCCAATTCGGGTAGGCTCGTCTTTGGAGTTCCCTCCGGTCGAGTCCGTCATTCAGGTCTGCCTCCCAAATCCCGTTTGCCGCGCATGCAATCTGTCGCCGCTACAAAGTTACAGCTGCCGGCAGAATCTCTTCCACGTCAACCCATTGGGTGGGGTAGTTGCCAGTGTAGCAGGCCGTGCAGTAACCGTTATGCTCCTGGCCGTCGCAACTCCTCAACAGTCCTTCCAGGGATAAGTAAGCCAGCGAGTCGGCTTCGATGAAGCGGCGGATTTCTTCAACCGACTTGTTGGCTGCGATCAGGTCCCGCTTGCTTGGAGTGTCTACACCGTAGAAACATGGCGAAATTGTCGGCGGACAACTAATGCGAAGATGGACCTCTTTCGCTCCCGCGCCGCGAACCATGCGCACAATCTTCCGGCTTGTGGTCCCGCGAATAATGGAATCGTCGATCAGGATTACCCGCTTGCCTTCAAGCAGGTTGCGGACCGGGTTGAGCTTGAGGCGGACGCCGAAGTCGCGAACACGCTGCTCTGGCTCAATAAAGGTTCGGCCCACATAATGATTGCGGATGAGGCCCATGCGAAATGGGATGCCGGCCTGCTCGGCGTAACCCAACGCCGCCGTTACTCCGGAGTCCGGGACAGGGACGACCACGTCGGCTGGAACTGCGGATTCGCGCGCTAATTGGCGGCCCATCTGGTCGCGGCTCTCCTGCACCCAGCGGCCAAAGATTCGACTGTCGGGGCGCGCAAAGTAAACGTGCTCGAAGATGCAGCTCGATTGCGGAAAGCCGGCTGCATATTGGCGGCTGGTTACGCCGTCTTCTGTTACCATCACCAATTCGCCGGGGAGAACGTCGCGCACAAACTCGGCGCGGAGCAGGTCGAAGGCGCAAGTCTCGGATGCGAATACGACGGTATCGGGCCCGTCCAGATTCCGGATGCGGCCCATGGAGAGCGGGCGGAATCCGCGTGGATCGCGCGCGGCGAAGATGCGGTCGCGCGTCATCATGACAATGGAGAAAGCGCCTTCGACCTGGGCAAGCGAGTCGGCTATGGCGTCAACCAGTGAGCTGGCGCGGGAGTGTGCGATGAGCTGAACGATAATCTCGGAGTCGCTCGTGGTTTGGAAGTACGCGCCGGCGCGCTCCAGACTCCTGCGCGCGTTGCCCAGGTTGACGAGGTTGCCGTTGTGGGCAATGGCGATGAGGCCCTTGGTGGAGTCCACGCGGATGGGTTGGGCATTGAGCAGGGCGGAGTCACCGGTAGTGGAGTACCGGGTGTGGCCGATGGCCATGGAGCCGGGAAGCTTTTGCAGCACGTCGTCAGTAAATATTTCGGAGACGAGGCCCATCCCCTTGATGTTTGCAAGGTGCAGTCCGTTGGCAGTGGCAATGCCTGCGGATTCCTGGCCGCGATGCTGGAGGGCGTAGAGGCCTAGATAGGCCTGGCGGGCGGCGTCGGGATGGCCGTGAATGGCGACTACGCCGCATTCTTCGCGGAGCTTGTCAAATGCGGTGGACAGTGGATAGTGAACAGTGGTCAGTGACGCCGCGGCCGAGCCAGCGCGGAGTTGATTCGATTCGTCGGCGGCTCCAGCAACTCCCTGATAGAGGCAACGGATCATGCGGTTACCTCGCCGTGTAGGGTGGCTTCCAAGGCGGAGGCCCAGGGTCTGCGGAGGCTGGCGAGCGGAGCAGAAATGAACGGTTCGCGGTCAACGTTAATCTCAAGGCAGTGACCACCAGTGGTGCCGATGCGGGCGGCAATGAAGCTGTATTCCGCAGCCAGCGCTTCGATTTTGGCGACGTGGCTGTGGTCGGCTGTCAACAGCATTGTAGAAGCCGGTTCGGCAAAGATGCCGAATAGCGGATGGACCATCAGCGACTGATCCTGGTCAACCTTCGCGCCAATGCCTTTGGGGAATCCAGCCTGGGCCAGGGCGACGGCAATGCCACCGTCGGAGATGTCGCAGGCGGAGCGAACGAGCTTGCGGTCCGCCAGTGCGGCTAGAAGTGTGTGAAGATCGAATTCGGCGTCGAGGTCAAGCGGCGGGGGCTGGCCCCAGAAGCCGTCGAGGACGACTCTGGCGCATTCAGAGGAGCCAAAGGCCGTAAGCGCCGCCTCAGTGGCAGCCTCCGTGGCCTCCGGCTTGAAGGGAACGAAGGGCTCGGGCTGATAGACGGGGAGCGGGTATTGGCTGATGGGCAGGGGTTCAAGAGGAATCGCCAGCTCGGGGTCGGGCTCTTCGTCCCTGGGGACAGGCCAGAGCAGGACGATGGCGTCGCCCTCGGCTTGAAAATGGGAAGGGACGGCTTTGGTCACGTCCTCCAAAATGCCGACGATGCCGAGAACGGGGGTTGGATAAATGCCTTCGCCGCGGGTTTCGTTGTAGAGAGATACGTTGCCGCCGGTGATGGGCGTGCCCAGCGCAGTACAGGCTTCCGCAATCCCGTCGATAGCAGCGGAAAGCTGGGCCATGATCTCCGGCTTTTCGGGGTTGCCGAAATTGAGGCAGTTGGTGGCGGCAACGGGAGTTGCACCGGTACAGGCTACCTTGCGGCAAGCCTCGGCCACAGCGTGCATCGCGCCTAATTTGGTATCGAGATAGCACCATCGGCTGTTGCCGTCGAGGGCCATCGCCAATCCGCGCTCGTGGCCTGACGTTCCAGTACCCTTTATCCGCATCACGCCTGCTTCGCCTCCCGGGCCGATTACGGTATTGGTCTGGACCATGGTGTCGTATTGCTCGTGGACCCAGCGCTTGGAGCAGATGTTGGGACTGGCAAGTAGTTTCTTCAGGTCCGCGGTGTAGTCGCGATCCTTGGACAA
>Ga0302275_10006004_pt1 | contig 11603 bp, 12 predicted proteins | sample III_Bog_N2_2_FD_200229 | JGI IMG/M metagenome (GOLD analysis project Ga0302275, IMG submission 200229) | Peat permafrost microbial communities from Stordalen Mire near Abisko, Sweden - III_Bog_N2_2 | ecosystem: Environmental > Terrestrial > Soil > Wetlands > Peat | place: Sweden: Abisko...
AAAGCGCACGCGATTCGTCCTGTTCGCGGATCCACCGTTCGTTTACGACTTGATGGACCGGTGGAGCCACGAATGATTCGAGCCGTCGTTCGTGGACGAAGTGTGTATATCGTGGTTCGAAGCAGTGGTGACGTGGTACTTGGTGCATCGTCGGACGAGTCATCGGAATTGATCACCGAAGCGGGCACTGTTCTGCGTCTCATGAGCGACGCGATAGAAATCCTGCCCGATCTCGAGCACGCGACGTTCGTAGGAGTACGCGTGGGACTACGACCCGTTTCGGCTGATCAGAACCCTTTTTTCGAGTTGCTTGCCGGCGAGAAATGGGCATGGGTCGGAGGGCACTACCGACAAGGAATCACTATGGCACCCCTCGTTGCCAAGCAGGCCGGTGCCTTTGTCGTGGAGACGGCGTGTTAAGGGTCAATGGCGAAGATGCTCTCTTTGAAGGCAGCGTTTCCGATCTATTGATGCATCTAGATATCGCGCCACGCGGCATTGCGGTAGCCCTTAATGGCGCCATCATTCCTCGGTCAGAATGGACAACGACGATTGTTCCCCTTGAGGGATCAATCGAGATAGTGACGGCCGCCGCAGGCGGTTAGAGGAGACTGAGCCATGGCTACGCACGATGAATTATTGAATGCCCTCGATGAGCGGATCTTGGAAGCACTGCGAGCAAAGGCAACGGGTGAAACCATTGCGAGCTTGTTCGAGGCGAGGGCGTGGTTGACGAACCCCGATCAAGATCACTCCCCTCGTCGTTCCACTACGTAAGTTTTCTCGTGAAGCAGTAGGCACGTGCCGCTAAAGCAGATGATGGCCTACGACTAGGGTTGTTCCGTCGCGGGCTGTGGCGCAGCTTGGTTAGCGCGCTTGACTGGGGGTCAAGAGGTCGTGGGTTCAAATCCCGCCAGCCCGACCATAAAAGTGTTTCGAAGATAAACCGTAGTTTTATCGGGAATCTGGACGTCCCTCTCATGATTTGGATAGGGCGACTTCATTGTCGTCGATGGCCCCACGAGTACGAGCACGATAATCGCGATGATGGCAGCGACGACAACCGCAATCGACCCCTTAACGTGGCGTCACGCTCTCGTATATCTAGACTCACTTCCCATGTCTACAGACGCAATGGTCCTCGCTTGGACTTCGTTAGTTCTCTGAGGTATTTACGGCCTGATTTAGTTTTTGAGGTTCTTTTGAACCGCACTTTTCAATGATTTGGGTTCAGTTTTCCTCACGCTTCTTTCGCAGTGTCTTGCGGGCTGCGGACGTGGCGCGCTGTTCAACCCGTCGTTCAAGCCACTCCTGGACACGAACCTCTTCAAGGTAGGCGTCGACGCGTGATTGTGGTAATTCACCGGCATTAATGGCTTTTCTTATGGCACAGCCCGGCGTATCTCCGTGAGAACAGTCGCTGAAGCGACATTGCAAAATGACCTCTACGACGTCTTTGAAGGCTTCGTTTAAACCTTCTCGTTCACCGTAAAGAGCGGCTTCGCGAATCCCGGGGGTGTCGATGATCACTCCCCCCGAAGGGATGATCACCAGTTCACGGTGCGTCGTGGTGTGTCGACCTTCGCCGTCGCGTCGGACCTCTCCAGTATCCATTCGGTCTTCGCCGCATAAGACGTTGGTCAAGGAGGATTTACCCGCGCCCGATTCACCGAGCAGCACCACGGTGCAACCAACGATGCGACGTCGAAGTTCTTCAATACCAATACCGTTCTTTACCGACAGGGCGACGGTTTCGACACCGTTGAGCCCGAGACTCACTTGCTTACAGAGTTCTTCGGCGTTGTCGACCGCGTCGGCTTTACTCAGTACCACGATTGGCGTCGCTCCTGAATCGTACGCAATGGCGACGAGCGACGTTAAGCGTCGTACCAGCTCAGTACGGCGTTCGAGAAGGTCAACGCCTTCTTCATTTCCCGCCACCCAGTCCCCGACAACTAAATGCAGTCTGTTCGCGACAAGATACGCACCATCGGCATTCTGAACGGTGGCCACCCCTCGATCCACGCGAACTACTCGCCCCAATGAGGCGGTCGTAAGAAGATCCTGGTACTCGCGAAGGCGTAACTCGTCGGCGCCCAGTGCCGTCAAAGTGGCCAGCGCTTCGGGGGTTACTTCGAGAATGTGCCCATCCTTGGATTGCTCGCGTTCGAACACCAAGTCTCCCATAGGTCAAAGGACATTCCTTGCACTCCAACGTTCTCAGGTTCATGCGGGCGGTATTAACCTGTCATTGAGCAATGACGCTGAATGCGGTGTCGCGGGAGTCGGTGCGTTGACGAGTTGTAAGCAATGTCGTGACGAGGCGAAAGTTCAACGTCGAGAGCTATGAGCACTACCCCGCTCGTCGAAAGTCGACCCTGGAAGGCCCTTGAGGCCTTGGCGAAGAAGATGAAGACCACAAACCTTCGCACGCTGTTCCTTGAGCAGCCCGATCGAGGTACGTCGTTCGTCATCGAACACGGTGACCTGTACGTGGATTTCTCAAAACAGCAGATCAACGCCGATATTTTGGAGGAATTGTTGCGCCTGGCGGATCACGTTGGCCTCGCGGATCACCGCGACGCGATGTTTCGTGGCGACAAGATAAACACTTCGGAGAATCGGTCTGTATTACATATTGCGTTACGACTACCTCGGTCGGCGTCCTTGGTGGTCGACGGCGTCGACGTCGTTGCCCAAGTACACGCGGTTTTGGATGCCATGGACGAATTTGCCGCCGCCGTGCGTTCCGGCACAAAGCTGGGCTTTACCGGTAAAAAAATCCGCAACATCGTAAATATTGGCATCGGAGGTTCTGACCTGGGTCCGGCGATGGCGTATGAGGCACTTCGTTTCTACGAAAGCGACGATCTCGCTTTCCGATTCGTCTCCAATGTCGACGAAATTGATCTACAACAGGCCACCGTCGATCTCGATCCCGCAGAGACGCTCTTCATTGTTTCCTCGAAGACATTCGGGACGCTTGAAACGTTGACGAATGCGCTCTCCGCCAAGGATTGGATTACTTCGTCGCTCGGCGACGAACGTGCCGTGGCGGATCACTTTGCGGCAATTTCCACCAACGTGAAAGGCGCAGAAGCATTTGGTGTGCACGCGACAAACGTCTTTGGATTCTGGGACTGGGTTGGCGGAAGGTACTCAATGGATTCGGCCATTGGTCTTTCAACGTTGATTGCTCTTGGACGCGAGCAATTTGATGCACTCCTCGAGGGCTTTCGCGCCATGGACGAACATTTTCTCACCGCACCGTTCGAGAAAAATCTTCCCGTGGTGATGGGCCTGCTCGCCATTTGGAATCGAAATTTCATGGGACGTCCTACGACCGGTGTCATGCCCTACGACCAACGCCTCAAATATTTCCCTGCCTATCTTCAGCAACTCACTATGGAGTCAAACGGCAAAAGTGTTACCTGCGAAGGGCACGCCATTTCTTACGAGACCGGAGCCATCTACTGGGGTGATCGTGGCACCAACGGTCAACACAGCTTCTACCAACTACTCCACCAAGGAACAACCGTGGTGCCGATTGACTTCATTGGCTTTGGAAGAAGCACGCAACCGCTCGGCAATCACCACAACATTTTGATGTCGAATGTCTTTGCGCAGTCCCAAGCACTGGCGTTTGGAAAGACCGCCGAGGAACTCCGGGCCGAAGGTACGCCCGACGAACTCGTGCCCCACCGAGTGATGCCCGGCAATCGACCTTCAACCGTGATTCTTGCTCCCAAAATTACGCCCCGACTCCTTGGACAATTGGTGGCGCTCTATGAACACTCGGTATTCGTACAGGGAACTGTCTGGGGCATAGATTCGTTTGATCAATGGGGCGTTGAGCTCGGAAAAGTACTCGCTGCGTCAATCATCCCCGAATTGTCGAACGACGTTCCTTTATCGCACGATTCCTCAACTAACGCCCTGATCAGGCATTATCGGTCGCTCAACGAAGGAGAAAACGAACGTGACAACGACTAATCCAATGCAGATCGGGATGGTCGGGCTCGGTCGCATGGGTGCGAACCTTGTGCGTCGTCTCGCTCGCGATGGTCATTCGTGCGTCGCATACGACGTGAACCAAGAGACCGTGCACGGCCTCGAAGGCGATCGCGTGAAGGGCGCCTCTTCGCTCGCCAATTTGGTGGAGCAACTTGCCACGCCGCGCACGGTGTGGTTGATGATTCCCGCGGCGCTCACCGAACAAGTTGTCGAAGAATTATCGACGCTCCTTGGCGTCGATGACGTGATCATCGACGGAGGCAATTCGTATTACCGCGACGACATTCATCGCGCAGAAGCTTTGTCAAAGAAGGGTATCCACTACGTGGACTGTGGCACGAGTGGCGGCGTCTTTGGTTTGGAACGTGGATTTAGTTTGATGATTGGTGGCGAAGACAAAGTCGTCGAGCGACTCGATCCAATTTTTTCGACAATTGCCCCTGGTCTCGACGGTGTTGAGCCAACGCCGGGACGAACGCGTACCGACGGTACGGCGCAACTGGGTTATTTGCACTGCGGACCTAACGGCGCTGGGCACTTCGTGAAGATGGTGCACAACGGCATTGAGTACGGGATGATGGCCGCAATTGCTGAAGGTCTGAGTATTTTGAAGCACGCCAACGTGGGAAAATCTGCAGTGGCGACAGACGCGGAGACCTCTCCTTTGCGTCACCCGGAGTACTACCAATACGACATCGACATTGCCGAAGTGGCCGAACTCTGGCGACACGGTTCGGTGGTGTCGTCGTGGCTGGTTGATTTGACGGCGAGTGCGCTTGCGCGTTCACCAGAACTCGACGAGTTCACCGGACGAGTGTCGGACTCTGGTGAAGGCCGTTGGACCATCGAAGCGGCGATTGAGGAGTCAGTTCCGGTGCCGGTAATTGCCGCATCACTCTGGCAGCGGTTTGAGTCGCGAGGTGCCGGTGCGTTCGCAGGGAAAATTCTTTCGGCGATGCGAGCAGAATTTGGCGGTCACGTCGAAAAGGCATCGGAGTGAATCACGACGGCATTGAAGTGTGTCTCGACGCGGAGCAAGTGGCTTCGAGAGCGGCGGACTTCATTTACGACATGGCCCAACGCTCGGTTGCAAAGTCGGGTTCTTTTCGTTTTGCGTTTAGCGGTGGCTCGACGCCTTGGCGCATGTTCGAACTTCTCGCGGCAATGCGAATGCCGTGGGACGCCACGGAGCTGTATCAAGTGGATGAGCGCATTGCGCCCGACGGTGACCCGGAGCGAAACCTGACGCATCTCTTGCAATGTTTGGAGGGGATTTCGGTCTCCATCAACGCAATGCCCGTGACGAGTGCGAATTTGGAAGCGGCGGCCGCAACCTACGCGTCGCAGTTACCCACGGCGTTCGAACTCGTTCATCTGGGGCTCGGCGTCGACGGGCACACGGCATCACTTCTTCCGGGGGATCCACTTCTTGACGAGACGCGAGCGTTGGTGGGTATTACGGGCACGTATCAAGGCCATCGGCGGATGTCGTTGACGTTTCCTGTTCTTGATGCCGCTGATCAGGTGCTTTGGTTGGTCGCCGGATCCGAGAAGTCTTCTGCTCTTGAAAAACTCCGCGCTGGCGACACTTCAATTCCGGCGGGACGTGTGCACCCTCGACGCTCTCTCATGATCGTGGACAAAGCAGCGCTCGGCGAACGGGACACGACGGCGTGAACGGTGACGTGCCTACTTTGAAAGAAATAGTCCATCCAGAAATAAAATTAGTGCTCGCTGACGTTGACGGCACCCTAGTGACGTCCGCTAAAGACTTGACGCCACGAACCATTGCCGCGGTACACGATTTGAACGAGGCGGGCATTGCGTTTGCGGTCACGAGTGGTCGTCCCCCACGAGGACTCACGATGCTGGTTGATCCCCTTCGAATTACAACGCCGCTCGCTGGCTTCAACGGCGGCATGATCGTCGATGCCGCAATGCACGTGCTCGAAGAAAAAGTGCTGCCCGCCGAACTCGTGGAGCCAATCATTGAGGTGCTCTCGCACGCCGGACTTTCCGTCTGGGTGTTTCAGGGTGTGGAGTGGTACGTGCTCGACGAAGCGGGACCTCACGTTGCCCGCGAGATGATCGCGTGCCAGTTCGCCCCATTAGAAGTGTCGTCGTTGTCGAATCACACGTCCGATGTGGCAAAGATTGTGGGCATAAGCGACGATCCAGCGCAAATAGCAAACGCCAGTGCGGCGATGTCAGAAGCCTTTGGCAATCAAGTTGCCGCGTCGAGTTCGCAGACGTACTACCTCGATGTCACGCACGTGGACGCGAACAAGGGAAGCGTTATTGACTATCTGTCACGAACGCTCGGAATTGAGAATCGACACATCGCCACGATTGGTGACATGGAAAATGACGTAGCCATGTTTGATAAGTCGGGCTTCAGTATTGCAATGGGTAATGCCCGTCCTGACGTTCGAAGCGTGGCCACCGTGACGACATCGTCTAATGAAGACGACGGCTTCGCCAACGCGATGCAAAACTTTGTCCTTGCGCCACACCAGCCTTAGTCAAAGGTCACATTTCGCCTGATGCGCTCTAAAATTGGACCAAGCTGATGATGAAAATCGATAAGACTGAATTTGTTTCTATAAACGGAGGTCTTTGGTGAGCGTGCGTCCATCCAGAAATCGCATGGAGCAACCGGATAATCACGTGTTTGTTCTGTTTGGGGCAACTGGTGATCTCGCCAAACGAAAGATTCTTCCCGGACTTTTTCATTTAGCCGTGGCCGGTTTGCTGCCGGAGCGCTACCGAATTATCGGCTCGTCGAGGTCAAAGTCCGCGTTATCGGTTGAGCAATTTCGAAAGAACGTCTACGACGCGGTGTTGCAATATGGCGTCAACGAACCAAGTGGCCCCGTGTGGGACGTTTTTGAAAAATCACTGGACTTTGGCGTTGTGGACTCTGACGGCACTGGTGATCTGGTTCAAGTGGTCGAGCGAGCAGAAAAAGAAATCGGAGGATCCGTTCGACGACTCTTTCACCTCGCCGTTCCGCCCGACGCAGTGCTCGCACTCATTCAGATGCTTGGCAAGACTGGCCTTAACGAAAACGCTCGCATTGTGTGTGAAAAGCCATTCGGGACAGATCTCGCCTCCGCGCAAGAGCTCGACGGCGTGATCCGGAGCAATTTTCGCGAATCGCAGGTGTTTCGTATCGATCACTTCCTTGGAAAGGAATCGATTGACAACATTCTGGCGTTTCGTTTTGCCAATGGTCTCTTTGAACCAACGTGGAACCGCAACTACATCCGGTACGTTCAAATTGACGTTCCCGAAACTTTGTCCATTGAAGGTCGTGGCGCATTCTTTGAAGAGACTGGAACATTTCGCGACATGGTCGTGACGCACCTTTTCCAAGTCTTGGGATTCATTGCGATGGAAGAACCGACGTCGTTTGCTTCAAAGCCGTTACGTGATGAAGTGGTAAAGGTCTTTGAGTCAACCGTGCCACTCGATCCTTCTCACGTGGTGTTTGGACAGTACGACGGCTATCTCAATGAATCAGGCGTCGCGCCTAACTCGCAAACGGAAACGTTCGTGGCCCTTCGCGCCGAAGTTGAAAACACTCGATGGAAGGGTGTTCCGTTTTACCTGCGCACGGGAAAGTGTCTCGCGGAAAGTCGACGCGTGGTGACCATTGGTTTTCACGAACCGGTCATGCGCCTTTTCCCTCTCGGCAACAACGCTCGTCATCACCGCGGCAACGAAATAGTGGTCGATTTCTCTGATCCGGGTTCAATTCACGTGCACTTTCTCGCGAAACTCCCGGGCCCTCAGATGCGCCTTGGTCCCGCGGAAATGACCTTCCGCTACGGCGACAGTTTCCAAAGCACGGAGCACTTAGAAGCGTACGAGCGACTCATGCTTGAGGCCATGCTCGGGAACCAAACCTTGTTCACTCGCTCGGACAGCATTGAGAAACTTTGGGAACTAGCAGCCCCGGTGCTCGATGAGCCGCCGCCGGTGGAGCGTTACGCGCAAGGTTCGTGGGGACCGTTCTCGATGAACGACATCGTGACCCCCGACCGCTGGTCGCTCCCGCGCTAGCCGTCTCTACTCGAGGGTTCTCGCGTCGGCCGTAAATTCAACCGTGAGCCACAAGTCGTGCTGCAATTCGCCGAGACGTTGCTTCAGGGCAATTCGCACGTCATCGGACTGGCGAACGGTCCAGTCAGGACTTACGACGAAGTCAACTTCCACGTAGAACTTGCGTCCTACCTTGGTCATCCGAAGCTCTTCTTCACCGAGCGCAAACTGACTACACACCTGGTGCACCGCGGCGCGTACGGGGTCTTGGAGATCGAGATCGGGGGTTCCTTCGACGAGTTCGATGAACGTTGCTCGAATCATGCGGATTGGTGGACCGACAAAAATTAGGCAGGCGAAAATCACGAGAATCGGGTCGACGTAACGGGCGCCCCTGGCCCAACTCGTTCCTTCAATGAGTTGGGCAAAGACAAAGGCCGCCAGCATGCCCAACCCCAAAAAAGCACCCGCTATCCACTGCGTGGCTTCTGCTCTTACGAGATCCGAGCGTGCGGAAAGTCGTCGTAACTGCCAACCGAGTGCGACCGGAACCACAAAAGCAATGGCCGCATAAATAACACCCCAGCCAGTCGGCGTCTTCGTTCCACCCCCAATGATGGTGAGCACCGCATTAAAACTGGCGTAAGCGCACGTTGCAAGAAGTGCTACTCCTTCAATGCCGATTATCAGAGGTGTCAACGCTTCTCGGCCAAAAGGGTAGCGAAGCGTTGGGCCCTCGGCCACGAGCCTCGACACCCGAATGGCCATCCACGAAAGTCCAATACCCAAAAACGTGTAAAAGCCGTCAAAGAGAATGATTTGAGCGCCGGTGGCAACACCAATGGCGATGCCCAGTATGGCCAACGCAAAACCAACGACGATTGATAATGCCAAAGCCCGTCGCTCGGTTCGAAATTCGGTCAACCTGGTTTTCATGAGCTCGTCTCAAGTCGCCATCAACGTTGCGTTACTGACGTAAAAGCCTAACAACCAGGCTCCTCCGTCACGGGGAGCAGGCGGCGAACCTACGCCACGAGTTGGCGAATGGTGCCAATGCCTTCGATCGAACTCTCCAGTATGTCGCCGGACTTTAAGAACTGCGGAGGTGTTCGTGCCACGCCGGCACCAGAGGGTGTGCCCGTGAATATGACGTCGCCGGGATACAAAGTGAGAACGTTCGAAAGTTCGCTAATCAATTCTGGGACGCCGAAGATCATCGAAGCCGTGGTGTCACGTTGGACTTCAATGCCATTTACTTTGCAATCCAGCACCAAGTTGGACGGATTAGAAAATTCATCCAGGGTGACGAGACACGGCCCAATGGGTCCAAATCCGCGGAACGATTTGCCGAGGGAAAATTGTTGCCCGGCGGCTTTTTGAATCGTCCGATCCGAAATGTCTTGTCCGACGCTAAAGCCGGCAACGTGCGACCAAGCCTCCTCGACAGCCACGTGGTCGGCTTGTCGACCGACGATCACGACGAGTTCGACTTCCCAGTCCACCGTGTCGCCTGACAGAGTGACCGTGGAATAGGGCCCCGCGAGACAGGAAGGAAATTTTGTGAAGGTCGCCGGCACACTCGGCACGGTAAAACCCATTTCGTTGGCGTGCGAACGGTAGTTAAGGCCAATTGCGAAGACTTGACGTGGCTCAGGTGACGGATTTTCTAGAAGTGCCTCGTCGACTTCGAAAGCTGGTGCGAGCGTCAGGGTGGAAGAGGCAACGTGAAATGAATCCCATTGGTCGTAAAGGTCACGCATTGTTGGACCGAATTGTCCGCGTGACGAAGTCTCAATGTCAACAGCGCCGTCGGGCGTCAAGAGAACCGCACGGTCCTGGTAGTTCGCAATTCGCATGGGGGATGCTCCTGCTTATTGTTGGTGTTACTCAGAAAGAAGTTGAAGCTCTTGTTTATAGCGGCGTGCGTTTTGAACATAGACCGCAGCCGAGCCCTGAATCATTGCTTCGCTGCTGGCGTTCTCCTTGATCTTGGCCGGCACACCAACCGCCAGTGCGTTGGCCGGGACGATTTGATTGTTCGTCACTACGCAACCGGCTCCCACCGTGGCACCGGAATTCACCTCCGCGTGGTGCAGGACAATGGACCCGCTGCCAACCAGGGCACCATCGTGAATAATGCATCCTTCGAGGTGAGCCAGGTGACCAACCACACAGTCACTACCAACCAACGTGGGAAAATCCGCCACGGCGTGGACAACAGCGCCGTCTTGAATTGACGTCCGATCACCGACCACAATCGTTCCGTAGTCACCGCGCAGCACCGCACTGGGCCAGACGGAAGAAAGTGACCCAATGGTGACGTCACCAATGATGACGGCATCGGGATGCACGTACGCATCGGGGTGGATTGTCGGGGTGCGGTCGCCTAAGGCATAGATCGGCATGCGGGTCTCCTAGTGGGCTAGCCAAGAAATTATCTGGTAAATACGCCAGATGAGATAGATGATGGATGCGACAATGAAGAAGCGCCATCGCCACGGCACCGGCGCGCGAGGAACGTCGACCACGGATGCGCCGCACACTTCACAGACATCACCCTCCACTGGGCGGTCACAGGCGTCGCACCACTGCGCCATCAATCAACGCGCACGCGAATTCGAATGGGCGTAGTCCCCAATTCGAATCGTTCTCGTAATGACCGTTCGACGTATCGCAGATACGTCTGGGGCAGTCGCCCCGAAGCAAAGAGCGTAAACGTAGGTGGTTCAATGGCGCCCTGGACCGCGTAGCGGATACGTCCCGTAGGTGAAGGCTGGCGAATCTGCAAGTCGCGAATCGCACGATTGAGCGCCCCGGTTGATACTCGCTTGACGTAATCGGTAGCGGCCACGTTGAGCGCGGGAAGAATCCGGTGCACGCCCTTTCCAGAAAGAGCCGTTGTCTTTATGACGGGCGCGTCACCGAGGAACGCCAGCTTGTCCCCCACCGTGGCGAGAACATCATCACGGTCGTCGGTAGCTATGAGCTCCCACTTATTGAGCACAATGATGGACGGGCAACCCGACGCTGAAATACGTTCGGCGAGTCGTTGGTCTTGTCCGGTGGCGCCCTGGGTGGCGTCAATAACCAGAATTGCAATGTCGGCACGGTCGAGTGCGTCAAGACTGCGAAGCACGGCGTAAGTCTCAAGTCCGGCCTCGGTACGAGCGCGCTTTCGCATACCGGCAGTGTCAATGAAACGGATTCGTCCGTTGTCTGTATCGATCACGGTGTCGATGGCGTCACGAGTGGTGCCAGGCATGTCGTGCACGACCGAACGCTCTTCGCCAATGATTTGGTTGAACAAGGTGGATTTGCCAACATTGGGACGACCCACGATGGCGACCTTCAACGTATCGTCATCGAGATTGGCCTCGGCGTCTTCGAGCGCTTCGGTGCTTTCAAGAAAGTCGACAATGCGATCAAGGAGGTCACCAGCTCCTCTTCCGTGTAGAGCGCTCACGGCGAACGGTTCGCCCACGCCCAATTTGATGAAATCCCAGGCTCCAGCTTCGTGCGTCTCATCGTCAATCTTGTTCGCGACG
>Ga0302275_10006005_pt1 | contig 11602 bp, 10 predicted proteins | sample III_Bog_N2_2_FD_200229 | JGI IMG/M metagenome (GOLD analysis project Ga0302275, IMG submission 200229) | Peat permafrost microbial communities from Stordalen Mire near Abisko, Sweden - III_Bog_N2_2 | ecosystem: Environmental > Terrestrial > Soil > Wetlands > Peat | place: Sweden: Abisko...
GCCTGGCCACCGGCGCTGCGGCAACGGCTGGCGCAGGCTGGCTTTCAACCGGAGCTGCCACGGGCGCTGCAGGCAAAGCTGCAAGAGTACTCTCAACGGCCTCAATCACCGGTAATGATACAGGCTGCTCGATTAGAGCTGGTGACGCGGCGACAGCGGGTGCAGCAGCTGCGGGAACCGCGGCAACCGGAGCCGTTGGCGGTTTGGCGGCAATAATTGGCTTTTCGGCTGAGCGGGGCTGGTCATCGCGAGCCACGGGCGCAGCCGGCGGCTTTACCACCACCGACGCCGGAGGCGGCGCAACTACAACCACGGGGCGTGCCGGACCGGCCACCGTTATCGGCGCCTTGGCGATTACTGGACCAGAAGGCGGACGCGACGCAATGGCAGGCGCAGCTGGCGGCGGCGCAATAATGGGGGGCGCCGAGCGGGGCTGTGGAACAATCCTGCGCGGCTCCGGGCGAGCCGGCGCGGCTGCCGGTGTTGGCGCTGCGGGCGGCGCAGCTGGCGCCGCTGCTTTTTGAGCAGGTTGAGGAGCAGCGGGCCGGGTCGGCAGATGCGGGTGGCGCGCCTCGTCTTCCTCTTCCTTCTTTTTGGCCAGAATCGCCTTCATCACATCGCCGGGCTTGGAGATGTGCGAAAGGTCAATCTTCGGGGCAATCGCTTGGCCTGTGCGCGAAGACGCAGCGCTTCCGTGACCGGCGGAATGCTCTCCGCCGCCAAAATACCCGCGAACCTTCTCGGCCTCGTATTCTTCGAGCGAGCTTGAGTGCGTTTTTCCCGCTCCCATGCCCAACTCGTTCAGAACATTCAGAATTTCGCGGCTCTTCCGCTCTAACTCGCGCGCCAGATCGTTGATTCGAATCTTGCTCATCCGCCTCTTTTCAACGTTGCTGCCAAAACGCCACTTAGTCGCTCATAGCTACCCCATGGCAATGGCTGCTATTAAAACTTCCGTTCACGTTCGCATGACCTTGTTGCGAGCTGCGCATCTTACTCGCTGCTCTCATCGGTCCGCTCGCCTTCTTCCGCGTCAATCTCGTTCTCTTCCGCATCGGCTGCCGGCACATTCTCAACTGCCAGTTCCGCCGCGGTAACATCCTGATCTTCCGCCGCGCCTTCGGCCAATCCTTCTTCAGCATCACCGGCGCCCGCCAGCTCTTCTTCAGCCAGTGGCTCGCGCATTGAATCGGCTTCTTCAAGCACTTCAGCCGAATTCTCGAGCTCTGCTTCAGCCGTGCCTTCAGCCGCTTCAGGCGTTGGCTTTTCCGCCTCGCCATCCGCTGCCGCTGCCTCTTCGGCAACCTCAGGCACGTGGCCTTCTTCGCCCTCTTCAAAATGTCCAAAGTAGTGGCGAACCGCAATCGAGATCTTCTCCAGCGTCTTTTCGCCGATGCCCGGAATCTCTTCCAGTTGCTCCGGCGTCATATCCGCCAGCGCCTCAACCGTCGTGATTCCAGCCGTAACCAGCTTCTGGATAATGGCCTCGCCAAGTTCCGCCACTTGCTCAATCGGAGTATTCGGCGTGCCGCTCAGCGCCTGCATCTGCTGCTCAACTTCCTGGCGCTTCTCTTCTTCGCTCTTGATGTCGATCTTCCAGCCCAGCAGCTTTGCCGCCAGCCGCACGTTCTGGCCCTTTTTGCCGATAGCCAGCGACAACTGCGTGTCGTCCACAATCACTTCAAGCTGCTTATCGGTCAGGTCCGTGATCGACACGCGGCTTACCTTCGCCGGTTGCAATGCCTTCTCGGCAAATGTCGTAATCTCGTCGCTGTACTCAATAATGTCAATCTTTTCGCCGCGCAGCTCGCGGATGATCGACTGCACGCGCATGCCCTTCATGCCTACGCATGCGCCCACCGGGTCAACGTCCTTGTCGCGGCTCTGCACCGCAATCTTGGTCCGCTCGCCGGCTTCGCGCGCAATCGCCCTTATCACCACCGTGTTGTCGTAAATCTCAGGCACTTCACTCTGGAACAGGTTCGACACCAACTCCGGCGCGGCACGGCTCACAATTACCTGCGGGCCCTTGGCTGCGCGATCCACCTTCAGCAGCACCACGCGCACCCGTTCGCCCACGCTGAACGACTCCAGCCGCGACTGCTCCCGCTTGGGGCAGCGCGCCTCGGCTTTGCCCAGGTCGAAAATCACGTCCTGTCCTTCAACCCGCTTCACCGTCGCATTCAGTACTTCTTTTTCGCGGTGCGCGTACTCCTGGAAAACCGTGTCGCGCTCAGCTTCGCGAACCTTCTGGAAGATGATCTGCTTGGCCAGTTGCGCCGCAATGCGGCCCAGCGGACTGGTGTCGCGATACATCCTGATCTCGCTGCCCACCTCCACGCCCGGAGCCAGTTCGTTGGCTTCAGTCAGCGTGATCTGGTTCACCGGATCTTCAATCTCCGCATCGTCAGGCACAACGGTCTTATAGATATATGCCGTTATCTCGCCCGTGTCCTTGTTCAATTCGCCACGCATGTTTTCCTGGGTCTTGTAGTACTTGCGCGTAGCCAGGGCGATGGCTTCCTCCACCGCTCCCACAACGATCCTGGGGTCGATGCCCTTCTCCGAGCTCAGGAGTTCGATACTTTGATACAAAGCGCTCGTTGCCATACTGCTTACTCTCATCCTCTGAGGTCAGGTCTTTGGTTCCAGTCCCTTTATTCCCTCAGTGCTGAATCAATTAAATCCTGGGGTTAGGTGCTTTTGCACTTCTAGTCCCTATTGCCTGGTCCCTGTCTTTCAGATTTCCGGTACCAACTGCGCCTTCTCAACATTCTTAAGCGCAATCTCAACCTTGTTCACACCAGCCTTGCGGCTCTTGCTGTTCTGCTTCGTGGCAGCCAAATCAATCACGATAGTGGGTGCCCCAGGTCTCGATTCTGAGACCTGGGATTCAACCCCCACCAATCGTCCCTGCCAATGCCGGTTGTTTCTCACCGGCTCAAATGTCTGTACCTTCACCAGGCTGCCCGTGAACCGTTCAAAGTCCTCGGCCTTCGTCAGCTTCCGGTCCAGCCCCGGCGAGCTTGCTTCCAGCGTGTACTCCGCGCCCGGCACCAGGTCTTCCACGTCAAGTAAGACGCTGAAATCCCGACTGAAGGCAGCGCAATCTTCATGCGTGACGCCGGAAAGCTGTTCAACGCTCAGCGTTCCTTCAACCAGCCTCTCGGGCAATCCTTCGGCCCCGCTTTCAATCTCGGCCTTGAGCCTCGCCCGTCCCTCGGCGTTTTTCTCAAGGAACACCCGCAGCGTCCGTTCCTTGGCCGGCCCGGCAAACTCCAGGTCTACCACCGCCAGCCCATGGCTTGCGGCCACCCGTTCTGCCGCCGATTTGATCTCGTCCAGCCTTACTGCCATTCCTTCAAAACCCTAAGAACCCGATCCCGTTAGCCGATCCCGTGACCCAACTTCACGCGCGACTCCTGTAAATCTGCCCGCGACGCTCCCGAATTGCCGTCAGGATTCGCTTCCGAAGACAACCACGGCTCTTACCCGGCCTAACTCCTTTAAATCTCAGTCGGCAGGCCAGTTTTTGCCGCAAATAAAAAGTGGGCTATCAGCCCACTCATCTCTCCGCCAGCCGGTGCGTTCACGGTAATACAGCCTGGAAGACAAACGCGTATGCATGCTTAGAGTACCGCGATTCGCTGGGAATATCAACCGGCAGAAGTGATGAGACGCACGCAAACTCTCCAATTGAGTGGGTAAGATTGCATTCGCCTAACTTGCGAGTGTGGGAGCGGTAGCGGGAGAGATCAGCCCAAAAGATCGGGCTGTCGGTCCGCAGGCCGCCGATAACGACCTGCGGGCCGTTCTAACTTCCCGGGGCCCCCGCGGACAGGTCTTCGTCCGTGGGGTGGGCATGGGAGGTGAGGACATGGATGAGAAATCATCCTGGATGCGAATGGTCATAACGATTGCCATTGACTGGCGATTTGTTATGGCCGTCGTCTTCCTCGTCCTGGCGCTGCTGATGAAGTAGCCAAACACCCGGAGGGAGCCACACTCCTTCCGGGATCGCTCTAAGTATAGCAAGATTTCGCCTCGATCAATTCGCTCCTGAACGGATCGAGGCTTCATTCCCGTATCCGAATTGCGCCTCGGGGTGCCCATCCTAACCGCGCCTCTTGCAGTTAAGGCGAGATCAATTCATTTCGCCGGCGCGGTTGAATCAGCATCTTTCTTCTTGCCGAACAGTTTCGACAGCCCAGTCTTGTTCAGCAGGCCCGCGCCCTTGCTGCGTAAAGCCGCCTCGTTGCCTTTCACCAGCCCGCTCACATCCGCGGTAATCACGGGGTTCTCCGCCGTGCCGGTGATGTTGATGGGAATTCCGGAAGCAGTCGATGGCTTGTCGGCAGCAGATGAGTTATTCAACTTTGTCAGGATACTTATGCCCACTTTATTGAGCCCTTTGGCGCTCGTGACTTTTGAGATCAAGTGGAAGTTGAGCTGGCCTTCAGGAGAAACAGTGCCACTGCCGGTAGATTCGCCGAGGGCAGGAAGTAGGGAGTAGATATTCGTGCTCTCGCTGCCTGCTTTGGTTATGCGTATGTCGGCGCGCGAGTCGTCGATGTCGAGGGTATCGCCGGTCTTAATGCCTCCCAGGGCGGCGATGCCAACAATCTTTGAGCCAAGGTTGTAGCCCACCAGTTCTGTATTTTTCATCTCGTAACTGCCGGCGATGACGTTGTCTTTTGCCGAGCCCTTGATGGCGAAGTTGGCCGACAGCGTTCCACCCTTGAGCGTGGCGTCGTTGGGAAGCTTTACCCCGACGGCGGGCATCAGCGCCTGCAGACCGTCGATGGGCACGCTCTGGGCCAGCAGCTTGAGATCGAACACCGGGTCGTTTGCGGCCAGTTGATAGGTGCCTTTGATGTGAATAGCCACAGCGCCGGTCTGAATGGCGAGATCCGACACCTGGCCGCTGTCTCCTTTGAGCGAGTGGCCAACCTGGTAACTGATATCGACAGGATGCGGGGCTGCCTTGCCGCCTTTCAGCAGAATCAGGTGCTCGGCGTGCACTTTGCCCTCGCTCGAAACATTCACGCCGTCTGAGACAACGTGGGCGTCGAGGCCGGCGATCATTGAGATTCCGGCGGCCGGGTCCACGTATCCGGCGACGACGGGGTCCAAGTGTTTGATGGTGACCTGGGCGTCGAAAGTCGTGGCGGCGGCGTTTTGCGGATTAACAGGCCCGATAGTTCCGGAGACCTTTACCTTGCCGTCGCCAGGCAGCGAGGCGCTAACCGTGAACGGAAAACCATTTGCCAGGGAGAAGTGCTCCAGCTTGACGTCGAGATGGTCGTAGACCTGGGAATCGCTCTGCGAAGGCAGCGTTTCAATGCTGGCGCTGCCGTCTTTGATGGTGATCAGGCCGACGGAGAGATCGGTTAAGGCGGCCGGTTGACTGGCGTTCTGAGAGCCTGCGCCGTTGCTAAGGCCGTGGCTTAATGTCGAAAAGTTCAATGCGCCATCCTCTCCGCGGATGAGATGGATATCCGGATCATCGACCTCAAAGCTGCGCACAATCAGCTCCCTGTTGAAGATGAGCGGCTTCATTTGAACGCCAATGCGCAATCGTTTAGCGGTAAAAAAAGGAGTCTGGCCAAACTTCGGGTCTTCGGCAATGGCCAAGTCGTTCGCCACCAGGCTTCCAGTAGTGAGAGAGAGTTTCAGTTCGCCGAGCGTAACCTTGCGCGAAAGCGCCGCCGTAAGCCGGCTCTCGATCACAGGACGATAAGTGTTGGCGTCCACGAAGTGGTGAGTAGCTACCGCTGCCACTATTGGCAGCGCAATGGCAACTGCCAAACCGATCTTGACCGACTTCCGCATCGACCTCCGAGTTTAGAAAAGGAGCTACTCTAACTTCGATGCGAGGATTCGTTTCCTCATCGAGGCAATTCGCTCCCCGGGGCGCGATTCGCAGGCTATTCGTCCGGCAGTCACACAAGAACTTTGCTCATGGGCGAGAAGTGCCAGGGCACGACTTCAGTCGTGTCCGTGCGGGGCCTGCGGCCCGTGAAAACTCATGAAAATCGACATCGCGTTCTCGGCCCGGGCCAAACGCGCCGTAGGCGCAACGTATGTTAGCCCAGCGTTTCAACGCTGGGAAAGCAGCCCCAAAGACCCCGTGGCCCCGTAGGGGCGATGCAATTTTTCGATGGAACACCGAAGTCCACATGGGTACTCCCCGAAGCCTGGGAAAGCTCAGCGGATGGTCTTCGCGCCCGTAGGGGTGCGGTGAATCCTCCCGCCGCCGGATTCCGCATTCGCTCCAGTCAAACTGAAACACACTGTCATGCTGAGCGCAGCGAAGCATCTGCAGTTGCTTTTAGGGATTTCCGCCTTTAAAAAACACCCAATTGCCGGATTGCCGGTAATACAGGCATGACGTGAGATGGCAGGATGAATTGTGATTTGCTGCGGCTATCGAGCCATCATCCGACGGCGGTTAGCTTCACCTTTGCGAATCGCCGTTGCAAGAGAATCAGCGTGATGGCAACAATGAGTCCTATGATGGGGTACCCAGTGATCACTTGGGGCGCAAGCGGGTCTATAGCGGTACCCCAGAAGCCGACGCTTATGTGAGGCCTGAAGATCATCCCAAGGTTCCAGGTCACAAACGTGTCCGCCCAGAAATAGCCTATTTCCAGAACAAAGATTAGACAGACTTGCCAAAGCGTTGCGGCACCCCGCCCAATCAGCAACCCTACACCCAGATAACCGAGATAGAGGACAAGGAATGCGCTTGTCGAACTCAATGCGACGAATACAACCCAATCGAGAGTAGACGGGTTTCCAGGCCATCTCCCCCAATGCGCCTGAACCTCGACGGCGAAGAAATACATCCCTACTATTCCTGGGAAGATGTTCAACCCGCCAAATATCCGCAACGCCCATCGCATGACGTTTATTTCCTTTTGAAAAGATGCCGAAGTGTAGCACCGCCAGCCTTCCAAGCGATATTAGATGGGGTGAAAAATGCTGTTCTGGTTGTTTCGTCCCCAATCAAAAACCGCCTCCCAGGCAATCCACCCAAACCAAAACCGTTTAACCTGAGGCTCGCTCCGCCACGATTCTCCCAGAAATTAATTCCGCCGCTTTTGCAGTTAATTACCGCTCTTTCATGCACACTGAATATGCATGAACTTCCATCTCAACTTCGGCAGCGCCTGTTCCAGGTCTTTAAATGATTACTTTCTAGTAACCAATCACCATCCGCCGTTAACTGGAAATATAACCCCCCCCACCCCCCTCCCCCCGGGGTAACCAGAAAAGCAATAGTCTTTGATTTTCCAAGCAATTGATAAATAAGACACTTACAAAATGTAACAACCGAAATCTTGTTACATTGATGCCCGTTTTAGCCCCAAAAAGGCCTTTTTGAACCTATCGCGCTTCGGCGGCTCGCTTTTACCCTCAAACTAGCAATTCCTCAACTAGAAATGCCTTAATAAACCATGCAGTCTTTCGAACTAGCCAGCCGCGCGCAGCCGCTTTCCCAACACGACCCAGTCTCGCGCCGCGACATCGAATCTCTTCTCACCCAGGTCGACGCCGGAATCGCCGACCGCAACGCCGGCATCTTCGGCCCCGACTCCATGAGCTGGCGCATCAACCGCGAGTCGGCGCTCTTTCTCGGCGCAGGCCGCGCGGCGCTTCTTCAACTTGCGCATCCGTGGGTCACGGCCGCGCTCCAGCAACATTCTTCGCTGCTCAACAAACCCATCGCGCGATTCCACAACACTTTCCGAATCGTCTTCACCATGGTCTTTGGATCAGCCGACCAGGCCTTCGCCGCATCCCGCAACCTCTACGCGCTGCACACGCGAATCACCGGTGCACTCGCCGAAGACACCGCACAATGGAAACGCGGCGACCGTTACCAGGCCAACGAGATCAACGCGCTCCGATGGGTCTTCGCCACGCTAGTCGACAGCGCCCTGCTCGCGCACGAATCTATCTTCGGAGCCTTGCCGCCCGATGACCGCGAGCGTTACTACCAGGAATCAAAAACCCTGGCCGCGCTCTTCGGAATCCCCGCATCGTCTTTACCGGCCAACATCGATGATTTCACTACCTACATCCACGAAATGTGCCAGGCCGGCGACTCATCCGGCGCGCTCGGCGTCACCGCAGAAGCGCGCGCCATGGCCCATAACCTGCTCGCCGGCTCTGGCTCGTGGATCAGGCCGCCAAAATGGTATCGAGCACTCACCGCAAGCTGGCTTCCCGCGCGCTTCCGCGAAGAATTCCAGCTCAGCTTCGGCCCCGCAGAACAACTCTCAGCCGGGCGCGCTCTCAAGCGCCTTCCCGCCGTCTATCACCGTCTTCCGTCTGTCGCTCGCTTCATCGGTCCATGGCACGAAGCGCAAGCTCGACTCTCACACCTGCCTCTCAGCTCCATCGCACGTTTCAGCAATCGCTTCTGGATCGGCGCCGCGCGCATGCCGTTCGGAAGCGAATAATTGCGGATGGAGTCCAAACATGCCGAGATTCCGCTTTCCTCAGGAGAGGGTAGGAGCAACAATAAGATGAAATCGAAATCGGAGGACCAAACCCCCATGGACTCCCACGACTTACTGGCGCCCGACGAGCTTGACTCTTTAAGTCATGCGTTCACCGATCAACTGCTCGCCTGCCTCGATGAGTGCGCGCGCGGCCGCCGCGGCCTCTTCGGCGAATCGGTCAACGAAGATAACGATGAGTCAACGTGGCCTGAGGCAGTGCGCCTGCGCGAACTGGCTCTCGCCATCCAGGCCGTCTTCGCTCAAAACGAGCAGCGCCACGCGTTGGCCGATGAGTTCCTCGACCTTTGCTCGATGCACGGCGAATCGAATCCCGGCGAGCGAAAGCTGGCGCGGTTGTTTCTCGGGCGAATCGAACGCGGTGAGGTAGGCACGCCTACCGAAAAGACTCCCTGGTAACAAAGACTCGTGAAAGACAAACGCCCCTCCGACTGCACTTCGGAGGAGCGTGTGTCGACATGCCCTGGTTACAGCCTCATGGATGCAATCCGGTAGTTAAAAACGGACGCCCACGCTGATCGGAACGACCTTGGTATCGGCCGGGATCGATGTGATCGTTCCCAACCCGTCGGGGCTCTGGCCAACCACCGCCGGCGTAAGCACGTCCAAATAGCGCGCCTCGACAAACAGCTTCGCCTTGCTGTCGCCGTAGGTGCCGCCGAGCCGGTGCTGGAACCCGGCTCCAACGTTAAAGCCGCCCTGATTCGACGAAAAATGGCCCACAACCGCATTCGTTGTGTAGTAGCTGCAACCATAGTAGAAGTCGCAATACTCGCTCTGCTGGGGATCGGTGAAGCTGGTCACCTTGCGGTAGAAGCCTCCGCCGCCGGTCACGTAAACATCGTTAGTCGACTTCGGAAAGAGATCGATGACCGGCGCGAGGGTGACCGACCAGATGTGTGCGTTGCCGCCATTGGCTCCGGTCTCTGCAATCAATGCTCCGGGCAGCTTGTCATCCAGAAACTGGTATTCGATCAAAGTTGCGATGTGCTTGTTGAAGTTCAATCCCGCGCCCACCGTGAACTGCCCGCCCCAGGTGATATAAGACTTGTCGCCCGCGGGAGCGCTGGCGCCGCCGCCTGCTTCAAAGGCGAACCGGCTGCCAACATAGTGCTTAAAGCCGCCGTTCCCGCCATACTGCTGGCCGGCAGCATGGCCCGCACCACCGCCCGCAGTTGGTTCGGCTGCGTCCGCACCGAACAGCGAATTAATGGTCGCGTTGTCGAACGAGAGCGAGCTCGACTCATTTGAAGCCGAGTAGCTTGAAGAGCTGGATTGGGTTGAGGAAACCTGAGACTGTGCGCTTGCGAAAGACGCTGCCAGAACAATAGCAGCGGCTGAGAAAAGAACCCGCCGCATAACCGGCGTCCAAAGGGGGAGAGTCATATCGGAACCTCAAGAATCGATTTGTCTTAAGCCAAAAGTAAACAGGCAAGAACGCCCTGCCTAGAACTGTTAGACACCGAATCCGGAAAGAGGTTGCACCGTGGGCCGGCGACGGGTGGGAAGCAAGAACGCAATTCCCACTTTCTTAGAAAGTGTCACTATGCTAGAATGGTGACACTGTTGCGGGGAGGTGACATTTGGAACTTCAAGCCAGATCGCGACTGAGTGAAAAGGGACGCGTTGTCATTCCGGCGGCCATAAGGAATGCGCTCGAGATGGGAGTTGGCGATGCATTGGACTTGCGCGTGGAAGATGGCGAGTTGCGTATCTCGACGTTACGGAGCCGAATTCGGCGCGCGCAGGAACGGGTTCGCCATCTCGCCCCGCCGGGAACACTGGTGTCCGACGAATTGAGCGCAGAGCGGCGCGAGGCGGCCAAGCATGAATGAGGCTGTGCTCGATGCGTCGGCCATTCTCGCGGTGCTCTTTCAGGAACCCGGAGCTGAGAAACTGACTGACGAAATTCTACAAAATGCCGTCGTAAGTACTGTCAATCTAGCCGAAGTGCATAGTAAGTTGGTAAAAATGGGCCACGGTCCGAATGACGCGTGGGTAGACGCTCATTCGTTGGGCGCTACTGCGGAGATGTATACAAGCAAGCATGCCAGAATCGCGGGGGACCTAATTACATCGACGAAGAAATACGGCCTCTCTCTGGGCGACCGATCCTGCCTCGCGCTCGCCATCTGTCTCAACGCCGAAGTCTATACCACCGAGCAGAGCTGGAGAAACCTGAATGTTGGCGTGCCGATTCATGTGATTCGGTGAAGGCAATATTTCGCCGGTCAAAATGGCGTTACCAGCGTTGGCTGGATATGCTTCAATTCGCATCGCCCCCTAGCGCTGTCATGCTGAGCAGAGCGAAGCATCTGCATCTGTTCTTCGGAGGTTCCGAATCGGCGGTGATTCGACAGGATCGGCTTTGAAGCGTGAAATTCGGGGATTATCCTGTCTTCAACTGCATTGAAACGAAATATCGGAGTAAAGTCCGTGAGCAAGTCTCAAGCCGTCACTTTCGGACATAAGGGCTTCTGGGCGTACGACGTTTTCGCCGGAGTTTTTCTGAAACACCTCATCGACGCGGCTCAGGAGAGCACGGAGGCGAATGCGGACTGGCTGGCCAAAGCTGTATCGAACTGGCGTGTGTGGGCCGTTCTTGGAGGAGATCTGGGACTTCCCCTCGATGAACACTGGACATTAGAGCAGCAGGCTACTTTCATTGCTTTAGCCGAGCACGCATGCACCACGCTTGCGACGAGGGAGCTCATTTCTCAGGAGGAGATTGTCAGTTGGCCCTTCGTGGACGACCTCCGCATCGATACGCGTGGGGATCAGGTTGTGCCTACCGCACCCATCGTCGAACTGGGTCGGGCGATTATCGCCTTGATTCGTGATGAATTGCCGGAAGCGCCGGAAGGCGAAGCGTGGTTCTTCGGCTCAGAAACCCGGACGGTACGTATGGATGCTTCGTGGGATGGACGATGGAACGCACACCGGCGCCGGTAGAACGCCGCTAGGCACGCAATTGGTCAGTCGTCGGCAAACCGTAAGTGTACCGCTCTTTGGAATCCCGAAAGGCAACCGCAGATTCTTCCTCGCTGCACTCGTCAGAATGACAAATGTTGGGG
>Ga0302275_10006015_pt1 | contig 11588 bp, 10 predicted proteins | sample III_Bog_N2_2_FD_200229 | JGI IMG/M metagenome (GOLD analysis project Ga0302275, IMG submission 200229) | Peat permafrost microbial communities from Stordalen Mire near Abisko, Sweden - III_Bog_N2_2 | ecosystem: Environmental > Terrestrial > Soil > Wetlands > Peat | place: Sweden: Abisko...
CCCCGTTGACCTTCGCAGCCCTCGTGGACCGGCTGGTCGCCGAGTATCAGGTGACGCCCGAGGCCTGCGCTGCCGACCTTGAACGATTCCTGGCAAGGATGGAACAGGAAGGATTGCTGCGTGTGGAATGAGCTGACACGCGCCACACGGCTGCCTCGAGCCAGGAAATGGCTCCTCGGAGAGGCGTTGCTCGCACTGCTCGTCGCGAGAGGGGCGATGGCACTCCTGCCTTTTCGGCGGATTGCCTCCTGGCTGGGAGCGCCGAGCGTCGAAGGCCCAGCGACGGCGACCGCCGCGGAGATAGGCGCAGCGCAGGAGGTCGGCTGGGCGGTCGGCGCTGTAGCGCGGCGCGTGCCGTGGGATGGGCGCTGCCTTGCCCAGGCTCTGGCCGCCACGGGAATGCTGCGCCGACGGGGCCTTGAGGGTACCGTGAGCTTCGGCGTTCGGCAGGGTGAATCGGCTGGATTTGACGCCCACGCCTGGTTGCGCCTCGGTTCGTGCATCGTTACCGGCGGTCCCGGCCACGAGCATTTCCAGGCCTTCACGACCTTTGCGCGGAGACGGCCATGAGCGGCATCTACGGTATCTATCGATACGATGGCGCCCCGGTAGATCCCCAATGGCTGGAGCGGATGAAGGCCGCCATGGCCTACTACGGCCCTCAAGGCGGCGGCAACAGAATTCAAGGGCCAGTGGGACTGGGGCATCTGCGGCTCGACATCAATCCGGAAGATGCCTTTGAAAGCCAGCCCGTGCAGGGTGTCCGCGGACTGGTGGTCAGCGCGGCAAGACTGGACAACCGGCCTGCGCTGCTAGAAGAATTGCATCTCTCCGCATCGGAGGCTTCCCGGCTTTCCGACGGGAATCTGGTAAGTCTGACCTTTGATCGCTGGGGCCAGGATCTCTGCCCTCACCTCCAGGGGGATTGGGCGCTGGCTGCCTGGGACGCTCGGGAACGCCGTCTTCTGCTGGCACGGGACGCCTGCGGAAATGCCACCCTCTATTACCACGAGGGAAAGGGATTCATCGCCTTTGCATCCAGCATGAAGGCACTGCTTGCATTGCCCGATTTGGTCAAGCTGCCCGATCGGCTTCGCCTCGCCCAGGTGCTGGTTGGCTGGCAGCACGATGCGGAACTCACCGCTTACATGGGCTTTCGGCGTTTGGTGTGGGCTCACGCCATAACTGCCGGTCCCGATGGCCAAACTCGCAAATGGCGTCATTGGTCGCCCGAAGGCCGCTCGCTGCTTTCTTATCGCAAGGATGAAGAGTACGAGGAAGCCTTCCTGGAGCACTACACGCGGGCGGTTCAAAGCTGCCTGCGGACCGAGAAGCCGGTGGCGGCAATGCTCTCCGGCGGCCGCGATTCAGGATCGGTCGTGGCATTGGCAGCGCCGCTTCTTGCCATCCAGGGCCGCGGCCTTACGGCTTACACCTCGGTGCCTTGCCTGCCAGCAGATGGAGCCGGTGAACAGAACCTTGGCAACGAATGGGAGCTGGCCCAGGCAACAGCGGCAATGGCTGGAGCCAACGTCGAGCACATTGCCATCGACGCGGCGAACCATGGGATCATCCAGGGCATCGAATACCTACTCGACGTCCATGATGGACCAAGCCATGCCGCAGTCAATCACTACTGGCTGCAGGCCATCGCGGAAGCTGCCAGGCGGAACGGCGCCGGGGTTGTGTTGAACGGGCAGATGGGCAATGCCACGGTCTCCTGGACGGGCAATGGGGCGGCGCTCCTTGCCCTGCTGCAAGGAAGCCCTGCCGCGGCCCTGCGCTTGCTTCTACATGCCGAGCCGAGTTTTTGGCTTACCGTGAAACGGCAGGTTGCAAAGCCGTTGCTGATGCCGGGGCTGCTGGCCTTTCGGCGCTTCAAAACTCCCCCCAGCAAGACCTGGCAGACCTACTCGGCTCTCAACCCTCAAATGGCCTCATCGTTGGATATCGATGGCCGGATGCGAGCGGCGGGATACGATCCAACCTACGCCGTCTCGCCGTTGGAAGACCTTCGCCATCGCTTTTTCGACCCCGTCTTTGGCATTGGCGCAGGCATTCTGGCCGAGATGGGGGCTAAACACTCCCTCGCCTATCTCGATCCGACCTCCAACCTCACCCTGGTGGAGTTTCTCTTGCGGGTCCCGGACGATCAGTTTTGCCACAAAGGCCAGAATCGTTCGTTGTTGAAGCGCGCCTTCCAAAACCGGTTGCCCGATCCAGTGCTGAACGGAAATCGCAAGGGGCTGCAAGCCTCGGATGCAGGCCACAGGATTCTCCGTGAACTGCCGGCATTCCGCGAATGCCTGAATTCCTTGGACTTGTTGCCCGAGGCACAGGATATTCTCGATATGCCGCTCCTTCATCGCTGTCTTGAGGATCTTGTCGCCAAGGTCGATCCCGAAACGACGGCGAGGGCAAGCATGATACTGCTTCGAGGGCTGGGTGTTGGGCTGTTTCTTCGCCGCATGGCTGAAACTCGTTCGTGAGGTTCTTAAACTTTATGCCGCTCCGCCAAGTCAACCATTTCTTTCGCCAGTTGCCCGCGGGGCGTCGTGCCCTGGCCCTGGTTTGGGGGGCGGCAGGCTGGTGGACTGTGGGTTGGGGCGTCTTGCTGGTGGGCCAGGGATTGATCCCAGCCGGCCAGGCCTTGTTCCTGAGAACGCTGGTCAACCGGCTCGTAGCCGCGCCTCGCTGGGATGCCATTGCGCCACCAGCCTTGGGAATCGCCGCCCTTTGGATACTCGGGCAGCTCTTTTCCAGCGCCTTGTCGTGGGTGAGAGCAGTACAGGCGGAGCGGGTGCAGGACGAGGTCCATCGCCTGATTCATGTGCAGGCCCTCAGCCTGGACCTGGCTTTCTATGACCATCCCGAGTCCTACGATCAGTTGCACCGGGCTCAGGTTGACGCCATCGCCCAGCCGTTGGCATTGCTTGAGAGCCTGGGTTCGCTGGTTCAGAACGGATTGGGATTTCTTGTTCTGGCCGGGATTCTATGGACCTATGCCGGATGGCTACCGCTGCTGCTTGTGTTCACTGCTGTTCCCGGCCTCTTGATGGTGGGCCGTCACATTCTGAAGGAACATCACTGGCATCTGGAACACACGATTCAGGAGCGGCGAGCTCGGTACCTCGACTGGTTGATCACCGAGCAGAGCGCCGCCGCCGAGTTACGCCTTTTCGATCTTGGACCCTATCACCAAAGGGCCTTCGAGAACGTGCGTGCTGGCCTCAGGGAAGGCCGGTTGCGCCTGGTGCGACAGGGAGCCGTAACAGAGCTGGGAGCTGGAATCCTGGCCTGGGGCGGCAGCCTGGTGGGCCTGGGCTGGATGCTGCACCGTACGCTGGCTGGAAGGGCAGGTCTCGGAGATCTGCTGCTCTGCTTTCAGGCCTTCCAGCAATGCCAGATTCTGCTTCGCTCCCTGCTCGAAGGCGCTGGCAAGATTTACCGGAGCTTGCTTTTCGTCGAGAATCTGGATGACTTTCTGAGGCTGAAGGCGGCAATCCTTCCCGGCCGAACTGCGGAATCGGGGTTGCCCGTGACGGACTCGATTCGCTTTGAGGGCGTCAGCTTCACCTACCCTGGAGGATTCCACCGGGCATTGGATGGTTTCGAGCTGGAGATACCCCAAGGCAAGGTTGTAGCCCTGGTGGGCCACAACGGGGCCGGCAAGAGCACACTCATCAAGCTGCTCTGCCGCTTTTATGATCCCGACGCAGGGCGGATTCTGCTGGACGGAGTGGACCTGCGCGAGCTGGACCCGGTTGCGCTGCGCCGCCAGATTGCGGTGCTTTTTCAAGACCCTGTTCACTACCACGCCTCGGTTGGAGAGAACATTGCCTTTGGCGATATCGACGCACCTGCCGACCAGGCGCGCTTGATCAAGGCCGCCCAGGATGCGGGAGCAATGGAGCCGATCAGCCGGCTGCAAGGGGGCTTTGAGGCTATGCTCGGCAAGTGGTTCGGTGGAGAGGAACTTAGCGGCGGCGAATGGCAGCGGATTGCTTTGGCGCGGGCCTTCTTCCGGCGAGCGTCCTTGATCATCCTGGACGAACCCACCAGTTCCATGGACTCCTGGGCGGAGCAGGACTGGCTTGGCCGCTTTCGCACTCTAACCGAAGGCAGGACTGGTCTGATGATCACACATCGCTTCACCACCGCCATGCGCGCCGACATCATTCATGTCCTGGATAAAGGGCGGGTCGTGGAATCGGGAACCCATGCGGAGCTAGTTGCCCTGGGCGGAGCTTATGCCACCTCGTGGACAGCCCAGATGCGGGAGATTGGCCATGCCTGAGGCCCACTGGCTTGAGAGTGCCAGCCCCGCCTTCCGCCTGATGATCGCAACCTCCTGGCTGGCCCCGGATTCGTGGCAGAGCAATCAGGAGGAGGCCATCCGGGGTGCGATCGCGGCCGGGCCGGACTGGACGGAGTATCTCAATCTGGTGGATCGCCACCGTACTCCTGCTTTGAGTTGGGCCGCCTTGCAGCGAGTGGCCGGGTTGGAGATTCCGGAGCAGGCAAAGCTGGAATTGCAAAAGCGCAGCGATGCCTGCCGGATGCAGGCCGTTCGCCATTCCCTGCTTTTGGCGCAGGTCTTGAAGGCGTTCCATCGAGCCGGAATTCCCGTCATGATGATGAAAGGTCCAATTCTCTCCATCGAGCTTTACGGAGATGTGGGATTGCGCCAATCGCACGACCTTGACATTGCCTGCGCCCTGGAAGACATTCCCAAATCGCAAACTCTCCTGGAGAACAGCGGCTGGCGGCATGACTCCGCGTGGTTTCCTTTGAGTCCGCGCCAATGGGAAAGCCTTCTGCGCCATGAGCAGGAGATTCAGTTCATTGACTCTCAGAGCACCACTCTATTGGAACTCCACTGGCGCAACCCCTGGGATTTGCCAGGCCACTACAGCGCATGTTGGGACAGGAGCATCCCCTCGATTTGGCAAGGGTGCGCTCACCAGGCCATGGACCCCGTCGATCAGGTGCTCTACCTATGCAATCACGGGGGAATCCATGCCTGGTTCCGCGCGAAATGGCTGGGGGACATGGCGCGCATCCATGCCACGGGGCACGTGGACTGGGAGGCGGCCCTGGAGCGTGGCCGAAGCATGAGCCAGGAAAGGCCCTTGCTGGCCTGCTTGCAGCTCCTGCACATTGCGCATGGGCTCCCTTTGCCGAGCCTTCAGGGGAAACCGTGGGAGAACTTGCCGGCATTTCTGCTCGATAGCCCCCTTCACGCTCTCAAGGATTCCAAAGACCCGGTGGCGCCTAGCTTTTGGGATGTGGTCAGCATTCTCCGCCGGCTCACTCGTTACAAGAGGCTGGTTCTCCGTGGCAGGACCTGGCGCGAAAGCCTGTCCGAAATTGCCTACTGCCGTGAGGATTTCAGAGTACTTCCTCTTCCCGACAGCCTCTTTTGGGCCTACGCGCCCTTGCGGCCCATCCTGTCGATCTGGCGCAAGATCCGGCGAATCTGGGCGCGCTGAGCCGCTGGTTTCGACCGCTGCCGAATGAGCTAGGATTGTGACCGCTTGAAGTTGAACCAATGTGGGTGCCCCATCCATTCCGCAGCTTTAACGCGGAATGGGTGGGAAGGCACAAAACCATACGGTCAAAAACCTAGTCCGGCTGCGGCAACGGCTTCGATTTGCGCCTTTCGCTCCACTGGCCGACAATGGTTTGCCATGGGGTTACTGGAGCAGATTCGGATCGGCTGCACGGAGCGCACGGTAGCCGGCCTGCGTGCGGTCGCGCGGCAGCGCGGCGCTGCTGCAATGCCGGCTCACTTGGAGACCGGTATCGACGGCGAAGACGCGGCCTTCTTTTACCTGCGCCGCAAAGGCTACACCGTAGTCGCGCGGCGCTGGTCGTCAGGCAACTTGCCGGGAGACATCGACCTCGTCGCATGGCAGGGGCCGATGCTTTGCTTCATCGAGGTCAAGACGCGCACCGCCCACGATTTGACTCCCGCGGAGGTGGCCGTGGACTCTCACAAGCGCCACGTCCTGCGCCGGCTGGCCCGCCAGTATGTACGCCAATTACCTCAGCAAGAGGCCCCGCCAGCCCGCTTCGATGTGCTCAGCGTGTATCTGGTGCCCGGCCAGAAGAAGGAATTCCAGCACTTTGAAGGGTCGTTTGGATGGGACGAGCGGCTTGATCGTCAACAGCGCTGAAGAGGTCTATCGCGGGCGCAACGACTTGATGGCCTCGGGCAGCCGCTCCTCGATCAGCTTGGCGCGCTCGGCGGCGATGCCGCCAAGGTAGGACGGAACAGGCGTAGCGGTCAGCACCAGCAGGAAGGCAATCACCGAGAAACACAGCCCCGCGATGCCTGCCGAGACGAGCATATGGTAGGTGTCGGCAACATCCAGGCCGAAGACATTGAAAGCCATGTGCTCCAGCGGCTTGATGTGCTTGAGGACCGCCAGCGCGAATAGGAAGAAGAACACCGCCAGCGAGGTCAACACAGCCAGCGACACATCCAGGCTGCGGTGGAATTGCTGCCGGGCGCGGCAGTGGGGACATTCGGCAAAATGCTGCTCGTAGTCCTTGCGCATCTCAGGGGAAATGCCTGAGATGTCATATCGCCAGCTCGCCAGGATGGCCCCTACGACTCTGTCTGTGCATCGGGTTGTTGCCATAAATGTAAAGACTCACTTTGCAAAGGATGTGGTTGACCGCAACTGTCTTGCGCGGCTCACGTGGCAACGAAAGGTCTAAACGATTGGACGCGAAACACACTGCAATGGTTCAGTGTCGCTCCTGCCCGTTTGGCCTCGCCGTGGCAAAAAACCCACTGCGTTTTCCTTGCCCATCTACCTGGTACAGAGTGATGCCCGTCTATCACTATTGTAATCTGATTGACTTAAAAGTAAATAGCGGCCAGCGGCTCGTGCTGCGCTGCCAGCAACAGGCGGTTGGCCAGCAGGCTGGCATGGCTGCGGAGCGCGCGCTCGGCAGTGACCCTTGCCAACTCAGGAAGATTATTGCTTTCAGATAGATGGGCCAGGATCACATAAGCCGCCTGGCCGTCGTACTCGTTCTCAAGAAACTTCGCCGCCGCCTCGTTGGATAGGTGCCCCACGCGCGACAGAACCCTTTGCTTTACTGACCAGGGGTAGGGCCCGTCGCGCAGCATCTCCAGATCGTGGTTGGATTCGAGCAGCAGCAGGTCCACCCCCTTGAGCTGCGCCTTGACGTTCGGCGGAATGTACCCCAGGTCGGTGGCGAAGGCCATACGCACCCCCTCAATCTTGAAGACAAATCCAACCGGGTCGGCGGCGTCGTGGGGAATGGTGAACGGGCTGACGGCAATATCGCCAATCTCAAAGGGCTGGCCAGCCTGGAAGAATTCGACCGCCGGGAGCCAGGTCGGATCGTTCTGGCGGTCGGCGGTTGCAAGCGTGGGATCGGCAGCTTCTTCCTTAGCCTGGGTGGCAGCAGCCTCCAGCATTCCAGGCGAAACGGGCGCAGAGTCTGCCGGGAGGTCGGCTTCTTCCGGCTCGCCCTCGGCATCCAATTGGACCGTCTCGGTTTCCGCCTGGCGCTCCGCCGCCTGCTTCCGGCACTGCTCAAGCCACTGCGCATAGGTCATCTGCCTACGCGGCGTCAGCCAACGCATCCAGGCGCGGTGCGTGGCCTCAGTAAAATACACCGGAATGCCGAGCTTGCGCGCCGTAACGGCTACTCCGTTGATGTGGTCAGAATGTTCGTGGGTGATGACGATGGCGTCCAGCGTCTCCGGCTCTTCGCCGGCCAGCCTCATGCGCCGGAACAGTTCCCGGCAACTTAGTCCCGCATCCACCAGAATGCGTGTGCGGCCGCCGGTGACAACTGTGCAGTTGCCCTTGGAGCCGGAAGCCAGCACGGTGAAGCGGACCATGAAATTGAGCATACAGCCAATGGCCTATACTGTGACCGGGAGTGAGCAAATGCAAGATACCATCCTCGTCACGGGCGGGGCAGGGTTTATTGGTTCGAACTTCATTCTGAGCTGGATTGAGAAGATGGGTTCGCCTGCCGTCAATCTTGACCTGTTAACTTATGCAGGCAATCCGGAAAACCTGTCTTCACTGGATGACGACCCGCGCTACTGCCTGGCACATGGCGACATCTGCGATGCGGAGTTTGTCGGCTCGCTCCTGACCGAGCACCAGCCCCGGGCAATCGTTCATTTTGCGGCTGAGAGCCATGTGGATCGTTCCATTGCCTCTCCGGGCGCGTTCATCCGTACCAACGTTCAAGGCACGTTCGTATTGCTTGATCAGGCAAAGAGTTATTGGTCGAGCCTGAGCAAAGCCGACCAGGCCGCATTCCGATTCCTGCACGTCTCAACCGATGAAGTGTATGGCTCGCTGGGGGCGAACGACCCCGCCTTTTCAGAGACAACGGCTTATGCGCCAAACAGTCCGTACGCAGCTTCAAAGGCTGCTTCGGACCACCTGGCACGGGCCTATTTCCACACCTGGGGCTTTCCGGTGCTGACTACGAACTGCTCCAACAACTACGGATCTTTTCAGTTCCCCGAGAAGCTCATTCCGCTTGTGATCTTGAATGCGCTGGAGGGCAAGCCCCTGCCTGTGTATGGCGATGGAATGAACGTGCGCGACTGGCTCTTTGTGGAAGACCACTGCGCGGCGATACGCACAGTCTTGCAGTATGGCCGGATCGGGGAGACTTATAACATTGGCGGCAACAGCGAGCGGACAAATATCGACGTAGTGAACACCATCTGCGACCTTGTGGATGAGATGAGCCAGCTATTGCCAGGCGGCCCGCGGCGGAATCTCATTACATTCGTGAAAGACAGGCCCGGTCACGACCGCCGCTATGCTATCGATGCGTCAAAACTTTCCAGTGAACTGGGATGGCAGCCGGCCGAGCGGTTTGAAAGCGGACTGCGAAAGACCGTTCGCTGGTATCTCGACCACACTTCCTGGGTTGAGAATGTACGGACCGGCGCATATCTCGAATGGATTGCACAAAACTACACGGAGCGGCAAACGATATGAAGGGAATCATTCTTGCTGGAGGGTCGGGGACGCGCCTTTATCCCGTGACCCATGTTGTTTCCAAGCAGCTTCTTCCGGTCTATAACAAGCCGATGATCTACTATCCGCTTAGTACCCTGATGCTGGCCGGCTTGCGCGAGATTCTTATCATTTCAACCCCTCAGGACACGGGCCGGTTTGCTGAGTTGCTTGGCAACGGCCGTAACTGGGGTATCGATATCAGCTATGCCATCCAGCCCAGCCCCGACGGCTTGGCGCAGGCCTTCCTGATTGGCCGCGAGTTTATTGGCGATGACACATGCGCCCTGATTCTAGGAGATAACATCTTCTATGGCCAGGGGTTTTCTCACCAGCTACAAGCGGCGGCGGAACTCAAGCAGGGAGCCACTGTCTTTGCCTATCCTGTCGAGGACCCGCAACGCTATGGTGTTGTGGAATTCGACAGTCAGGGCCGAGCCGTCAGCCTTGAAGAGAAACCCGAGAATCCCAAGTCGCGCTACGCGGTAACTGGCTTGTATTTCTACGATAATAGCGTTGTGAGTATTGCTTCGTCGCTGAAGCCGTCGGCTCGCGGCGAACTGGAAATTACCGACCTGAACCGGCGCTACCTGGAAGCTGGGACCCTGAATGTGCAGATCATGAGCCGGGGCATGGCCTGGCTTGACACGGGTACCCACGAATCACTGCTTGAAGCCGCGCTATTTGTCCATACCATCGAACGGCGCCAGGGCCTCAACATAGCTTGCCCTGAAGAGATTGCCTATCGCCAGGGATTTATTTCGGCCGAGCAGTTGGAGGCGCTGGCGCAGCCGGTAAAGAAGAGCGGATATGGCCAATACCTGCTTGGACTTTTGAAAGAGCCCCATTTCGCGGGAAGGCCATAAAGTTATGAAGATCACTGAAACGCGTCTGCCTGGAGTTCTTGTTTTGACTCCGAAGATCTACACAGACAACCGCGGCGCATTCTGGGAGACCTATAACCGGCGCGCGATGACCGAGGCAGGCCTGCCGGAGTTATGGCCGCAGGATAACTTCTCGCTCTCCAGAAGGAACGTCCTGCGCGGCATCCACTATCAAATTGTCCAGCCACAGGGGAAGCTGGTTCGTGTAACTCATGGCGCAGTGCTCGATGTGGCCGTGGATCTGCGGCGCAGTTCGCCGACGTTTGCGAAGCATGTTGCCGTGGAACTGAGCGGCGAAAATGGTGCAATGTTATGGATTCCAGAAGGCTTCGGGCATGGATTCCTGGTGCTGACGGAAGTTGCCGGGTTTGCATACAAGGTAACGGACTATTACTCTCCCGTGGGCGAACGAACCATCCTGTGGAACGATCCTGAGTTGGCGATTCCCTGGCCGATTGCCGCCGAAGATGCGATCATCTCCGACAAGGATCGCGTCGGCGCGGCGCTTAGGGATGCGGAGATCTTTCCGTAAGCAGAGGCGCTTCCTCCAGGCGCATTCCTAGTGATGGAAGCCAGCGCCGTCTAGGGTCGGATTAAAGCCGGGCTGGGTGGCAAACCAGTCCAGGTGCCGTTTGATATCGTTGACCAGCATCCCGGCCAGATCGTGGGTGAATCCGTTGCGCACCACAACGCGCTGAAGGATCACATTCTGCCGATTGGCGGGCATCTTGTAAGTTGGCACCTGCCAGCCGCGATCGCGCAACCTGTCTGACAAGTCGTAGAGCGACCAGTTGGTTTGCTCTTTCATTGTCCAGGAGACGACCGGTAGGTCGCGGCCAGTGGAAAGCAACTGGAATGGTCCGAGCGCTGCGATCTGGCCGCCGAGCTCGACGGCAACCTCCTGGCAAGCCTGGTGGATGGCTGTATACCCGGCTTTGCCCAGGCGTATAAGGTTGTAGTATTGTGCAACGATTTGGCTGGCGGGGCGAGAGAAGTTGATGGCCAGCGTGGGCATGGCGCCGCCCAGGTAATCGACGTTGAAGATCAGGTCGGGATCGAGATCGCCAAGCTCGCGCCATACAATCCAGCCCACTCCCGGATAGACCAGGCCGTACTTGTGGCCAGATGTATTGATGGACTTGACGCGTGACAGCCGGAAGTCCCACAGCAGATCCGGTTGCAGAAACGGCGCAACAAAGCCGCCGCTTGCGCCATCCACGTGGATGGGAATGTCGAGGCCGGTCTTAGCTTGCAAGCGATCGAGAGCGGCGCTCAGCGCGACGACGTTCTCATAGTCGCCGGTAAAGGTGCTGCCGAGGATGCTGACCACGCCGATGGTGTTCTCGTCGCAGGCGGCCGCGGCGCGCTCCGGGTCGGTGACCACCTCGCTGCCTTCGAGCGGCACCTCCCTAGGCTCCACATCCCAATAGCGGGCAAACTTGTGCCAGCAGACCTGTGTATTCGAGCCCATTACGAGGTTCGGCTTGTCGGTGGGCATGCCCAGCTTCTGCATTCGTTTGCGCCAGCGCCATTTGAGGGCCAGGCCGCCTAACATGCAGGCTTCGCTCGAGCCTATCGTCGATGTCCCGATGGTGCTGCCGGGCGCGGGCGCGTTCCACAACTCGGCCAGCATGTGGACGCAGCGCATCTCCAGCTCGGCCGTCTGCGG
>Ga0302275_10006025_pt1 | contig 11577 bp, 11 predicted proteins | sample III_Bog_N2_2_FD_200229 | JGI IMG/M metagenome (GOLD analysis project Ga0302275, IMG submission 200229) | Peat permafrost microbial communities from Stordalen Mire near Abisko, Sweden - III_Bog_N2_2 | ecosystem: Environmental > Terrestrial > Soil > Wetlands > Peat | place: Sweden: Abisko...
CCGCTCGCCATCAATCCATCCGCGCGCTTGAGCAAAGAGGCGATTGCATCGGGATCAAGGTGATGGATCGAGGAATTCGGCGCCACGGGCTCCGCGATAGGCGCCGCGGCCAGGGATACCGCGGCCGGAGCATGGCCCTGTAACGCGTTTTGATAAGCGAGCCTGATATCTTCACGCGCCGGCAACGCCTCGGCGACCGTCGTGACGCTTCGAGCGCCAAGCGTCTGATCTACCGTCGCCCAGGGGCGATCTGCTGCTGTCTGAGTATCACGAGTTGTAAGGTGCGGCCGATCAGATTGCGCCGCAGCGGATGGAGCCGGAAAAATGGCGGCCATTGACGCTTTGACATTGACGAAAATGTCACGCGAGGCATCCGAAGAAAATAAGGCTACCATGATTGCCGCCGCTGCAGCCGCGCAAGCGACCGCAAGAAGTTTTAATGAGATAGAAGCACTTCGTCGCTCCTTCATCAGGGGGACAATAAATTCAGCCGGATCGGGTTCGCCGTTACTGTCAGAAAGAAACAATGGGACTGGTTCGGTCGGAAATTCCGTTCGGCTTGATTTTCGTACCCTGTTGCAGGGCGTTACCCGATAATCGGCTGTGTTTTGCTTTAAAGGATCAGCGTCGGGTTCGCTTTGTCTATATAGAGGTACCTGCTCCATGTGATGCTCCCCGCTACTATGACGCAACAACCGGGCGTGCTCGGAACTGGTGCTTTATTCTTTTCACCCGCACGTCTGCTTTGTGATGCACTGGACATCGCGAATCGGTTCAAAAAACGACCGGGGTCCACGCGAATTAGGAAATCTTTAGGTTTGTGTGTGGCGCAACAGCGGCATCCAACGAAACTTATTGGCACTCACATCAACAGCGTGGCGACAAGACAAATTGTGAGCCTCAAAACCTTCTTGGCTGTTTTTTGACGTACCGTTTTCGTCATTTTTCATTGTTTTTACAGCTGCATCCGAGCGAGCCCGCCCTTCGGTTGCGTCGCCGAGGTCGGAGGGATCGCATTAGGAGATTGCCGGACGGCCATCCGGCCAGCGGTCGCTGCTAATGGCTGTTCAGGGCTGCAATGGTGGTCTGAGCAGTGGATCAAAAGATTGCGAACGCCGCTGGCGCGCATCTCGGCGACTGTGATTTTCTGCGGGCGACGTTTTTCTTCGTTTCAAGCGTCAGTGATCTACCGCAACCCGACGGCTACGTAGCCGCTACCGGCAGCCTAAAAAGACGTCTACAATTGGTGGCAAAACAGCACCCTAGAAGGCCACAAAAACTGACCTGACTTCTTACTGATGCGCGGTGGTGGTGGGTTTCTCGCTAAACTCTGCCAAGCATTGAATGATGTAAGCCGTCTGATCCCTGGGCAAGACGTTCGCAGCAAGGGCCCTGTGACGGCATTCGAGTTGCCCTAATTGCTCTGCCCGGCGTTTTTCCGCGGCCTCGCGATACTCAAAAGCAACGGCATTCGGCTCGACGAGCTTTTGAGTGAGTCTCGGTTCGGCGGTGGGCTGCTGTCGGATTGTTGGCGGGGATAGCCTGACTCTCCGTACCGCGATCGGTAGGCCATCAGACTCAAACTTCAATTCATAATTATTTTTGCCACTGCTATCCGTCGCGATGCAGGAGATGGTTGAAACCATTCCCGCCGCCAGATTTCCAAATTGCTTGCATATCCCAGCCGATAATTCGACGAGCGGCACCGGTAGGCCGTCGGCCTTCGGTCTATCCTTGGAGCTTAGCAGCATTCGATCGATGGACAGTTCATACAGATTATCCTCCCTTTTGGCGGTATCACCCGAGAACGATATGACGTGACTGTCGTCATCTGGGTCGTCGAGAGCAACCGTGAAATTTGTTCGTCCCTGTTCGCTATGAAAAAATGCAACGGCCTTGCACGCGAATCTTCGCCCAGCAACGTTGAGCGCGAGGCACTTGCCGGGCATCAACGCGAATAAATCTGCGTCAGGTTCCTGTGGTTTGGTCTCGTTCGACGCGAAAATCATCGGCCGTGCGGATGGCTCGGCGGCCGACGGGGTTGCAAATAAAACAATCGTGACAGAGAAGATTTGCCAACAGCGGCGCATCGTGTTTTGGCCAGGCATAGCCGGCTCCAGCGTTTTCAAGTTTGATTAAATAGCTGAGCATCACGCAAAGAAACGTAAATTTGCGTCAACCAATTCGCGAATTGGTAAAAGATTCGTAAAGTTCCGGACCGGAAAGCGGCTGACCTGTCTGTATCAGCACCATCCGGACCTCGCAGATATCAACCCACCCACCGCCTCTGTTGCCGCCTCCACCCAGCCGCATCGTCGTGATTACCGGTTCGTTAGGCAAACTGCGCATATGTTAGCTCGGGGTATTTTCTGCGCGATGGGGATACGCAATGGAAATCATGACCATTCTCGCCTTCTTACTTTTGCTACTTGCGATCTCAATGGGGTCCCTGTTGAGGTCCAGTTTCACCCGCGGGCGTCATCACGGTATGCAGGAAGCCGCGGCAGAGATTATTCAGGGCATCAATTCGCACTTCGATGGCGGGGACCAGTTACCCCCAGGGGTGTCAAAGGCGCTGGAGCAACTAAGGAGCGGAGCCGGACATGTTTCGAGCCGCAGGCAAATAGGCCTCCGGCACGCGCAATTGTGGATCTTCGGTGATGCCTTAGGGAGTGCTTGTTCGAGCCGGGGTTACCGCGCAGGAAAGCAATCGATGGCTCCGCGTGACGGTAAAATCCATGTTGAGTTGTCGGCGGACGAACTGCATCAATTAACCTGGCTCGCCCACCTCGGTTTTCAGCGTATGATGCCAAATTACCGCGGCTTCGAAACCCATCGGTTCGACGGGGACGATGACGCTCGGAAGGGCGCTAAAGCCATCGAGCGACTTGAGGTGTCGATAGCGGCGATGCACGGACCAGTCGACCCGGTGGCTCTGTCCAACAGTCGTCTGGCCTTGATCGAAAATTGGTGGCCCCAGCGAAAACTCGCCCTCGTTTAACTTCTTCTTAGCCTCGGCGTAACCCGGCGCTTTGTGCGGCGCCCACGCGTTCGCGATTAGCCCAACAGCGATTCGAAGTTGGTGGCGCAGCGGACATGCCGGGACGGTGGAGGCAAGGCGAACATCGCGGTTGGGCTGCGCAGGTGATTAGAAGCAACGCCGACCTGCTGCATTCCCAGTGTGCCTCATCAAAAACAGTATTTCGGCCGGCTACATTATTGGAGCCAAGGTCGCTGCGCAGACGAAAACGGATTCGCCAAAATTGGAAGAGACGATCCTCGGCCGCCCTTCGCAAACCTGGCGGCCGCTAGACGATCGCGACCAAAAACGCGATCCGGCAAGACATATCCCACGCTTCTATCTCACGCTCCAGCGCGTGCTGGGACTCCAGTTGGGTGCGGCCGTCACCGATTGCGTTGTTTAGCCAGTCAATGGCCTGCGGTCGCTGGAACACGGCGTTGCCAACAGCTCGCTTAAAAAGCTCCGCTTCAATCGTTCCGCGCATATAGCCCTCGCGCCGCGCGCGCTGCAGGCGAGCGATGAAAGTGTCTGCCCGGGCAGGCCTGAAAGTGGGAAACCGCATCAAACCCTATCTTGAGAGGAAGGCAACTTGATGGCAACACCGTTGAAACACGGGTGCGGCAGCGCGCAGGATGTCCTCTTGGAGTGGGACGTAGTCATACGGAGATGCGGTCTGCAAATTGTACTGATAAATTCAACGATATAACGCAATTGAGTCGTGTTTCGGCCTAATCTGACGCCGATTTTATTCGGCGGGCATGATAATTGTGGAAAAAGGGAGTCGAGCGTGAAACATAGATATCTCGCAACGATGTCTGCCGACGAACTTTGGCGTTTGCACGAAGACATCCGCACAATTTTATCAACAAAATTGGATGCTGAAAAGCTGGAACTGGAGCGACGCCTGGCCCGGCTCGACGGTCGAATTCTCAACAAGCAACAAAAGGTGCGTCGACCTTATCCGAAGGTGCTTCCAAAGTACCGCAATCCCGAGCGGCCCTCTGAAACCTGGTCTGGACGAGGGAGGCAACCGCGCTGGGTCGGAACACAACTGAGGTCAGGAATGAAAGTTGACGACCTGCTGATCGCCAGGACGCACTGAAGAGCCTTGAGTCGCTCTCTCACGTCAGATGAGATCAACTAGCAAGATGCTTGCGGGGAGGGCGTTTTTTTGAGCGTCGTAGCGCGCAGCCTGTCTCTGCCTTGCGAATTTCGTCGCGCAGTCTTTGCAGATCAAAATAACTCCTTGCCAGGCTTGCGTCGGAATTGCTCCTAGCAATTTTTGACTGTGTCAATCTTCGGGCCTTCATGACAATGCCTTGACTGATTGGGTTCTCACAATAAGCGGCGCCGCCGCGAGCCTTATTCCTCACAGACTTTTGCCGCGCGAACCAATTAAAAGTTCAGTTCCAGCGAAGGAACCGAGAGGTTGTTGCGGTAAGCCATGAATCCACCAGGCATTAAATTGTCCATCCGGAGGGTTCGGGAAGGCACCGAATTGAATTGAACGGCCGAGTGGGCGTTAATTGCGAATGCACTTCGTGGTTGTTGCGGCGCAGCGTATGCCTTTTCGTTGATGTTTGGCGCTGTAAATTTGGTAGGGCCGACATTGCCGTCGCCTGGCTGCATTGGTCAAAGGGCGGTCGTAGTGTGGAGTGGGTCGAATTTGAAATGAGAGAGACCAGGGCGAAGGCGGCCTTCTGTTCGATTTGGTTGCGCTGCACAACAGCTTTTGCTTGGCAAAGCCTCTGAAATCCGCAGAATTTGCGAATCGACATTGATGTGGGGCCTTACAATGACGACGATGCAAGGGTTGCTACTTGGCCTAACCGTTGGTTGGACGGCAGTCTCCGCGTTCACTGCTTACCTGCTTTGGGGCGCATCTCGCGAACCTCGATTGTAAATTCTGAACAACTTCATCGCGCATCACACGATAGGCCAGACCCAGCCTGACATCGCTTGCCAGGATTTTTTGAGCAAACACGTGTACGCCTTCACGAAGCTTGGGGGCGGATTGTAGCGTTTGCAACCCTAGCTACTAATGCGCTCTTAAATGGCGCTAGATTTCCTACTTTCGACGGCGTTCCTTCGCGGCGAAGACAAGCGGCAACGCATCCCTTGGATCATTATGGATCCACCGGCTAACTAATTGTGCAGATCATCCAAAGATATTAAGCTACCGGCGTCGATGCCGCATGCAGTCAAGGTCAACGCATCGCCAAAATTGACTGTCATTAAGCGCCTAGGCTGATTTTCTTAGTAGCACGGCTTAAAAATGCCTCTCATTGAGTTGCTTGGCCGACCTCGACATAACGGCGGCAATTTTGACGATTTACCCAAGAAAGCCAGGGGCTTGCTGGCCTACCTGGCGATCTACCGCGGACGGGCTATTCCGCGAGAAAAGCTTGTCGATCTGCTTTGGACGAACAGCGCAGCCGAGCAAGGACGCCACAGCCTTCGGCAGAGCTTGGCCGCAATACGCAGGGCGTTCGGACCCGATGCCCCGGACCATATCAAAACGACCGGTGACGACGTGCTGTTGGCGGCGTCCGACGTTATCGAGGTCGATGCACGTCGCTTCGAGGTCCTGGCCCAATCCCCGGGGCTGGCTGATCTCATTGCCGCCAATGAGCTCTATCGCGGCGAGTTCCTCGCCGATTTGGACGTCCAGTCTGAGGCGTTTATGGACTGGGTCGCGCTCGAGCGAAACCGGCTCGAGCTAATAGCCTGCGGCATGCTCTATCGCCTCGCAACGAAGCTCTCAAATGCCGGCGATCACGATAGCGCCATCATCGCCGCTCAGCGGCTGGTCGCAATTGATGTGCTGCGCGAGGATGGCCACCGACTGCTGATGCAACTCTATGTGCACGTCGGCCGCCGTGGCGAAGCCGTCCGTCAATTTGCGTCTTGCCGTGATCACCTGCGTCGTGAACTCGGCGTGGCACCGGACGACAGAACCGTTGCGCTCGCCGACGCGATCCGGGCTGGCACCTCGGTGCTCGACCTTCTGCCCGGTACGGGAGCAAATTTGGCCCCAAATGGAGATGAAGCGACGGTAGCTGCCGACATCGAGCTCAAAGCGACGCTTCCTTCAACCCGTCGCACCGAAGGTGTCGAACGCCTCGCTGCAGCGGGCGCTGTCATCGGCCGTTCCCGGCAAGAGGGGAAGCCCGCGCCTTACCCGGGTGAGCGCCGGCCGCTCACGATCATGGCGAGCGAGCTTACATGGCTCACCGCGTACCCGGATGTTGAGGAATTGCTGCATATAAATGAGGCTTGCTATCGGCGCTGCGGGCACATCATCGAGCACCACCACGGCCATATAGCCCGCTGTGCAGGCGACGGTTTGATCGCGTATTTTGGCTATCCGCAAGCGCGCGAGCAGGATGCTGAAAATTCCGTGCGTGCGGCATTGGCGCTTCGACAATTGGGAGAACAATTGAGCGTCGAGCTCGGCGCAGCCGTGCGACCTTGCACCGGGATCGCTACCGGAATGGCGGTGATTGGCGGCGAGCAAGACACGAAAGACCGAACCGCTCTAGGAGATGCTCTGACCCTGGCTCTTTCGAGCCGCCTGCAAGCGCTGGCCAAGCCTGGTCAGATCATCGTCGATCAAAGCACGCAACGTCTCCTCGGTCGCCTTTTCGATTATCACGAACTGGGCTTCGTCGAACTCAAAGGATTGCCGACCCCTCTGCAGGTTGCGCAGGTGCTGGGTGAGAGCAGCATCGAGAGCCGATTCGAGGCGCTTCATCCAGCCAAGCTTACACCGCTGGTCGGCCGTGAGGAGGAAATCGAGTTGCTGCTGCGGCGTTGGCGGCGGGCGAAGGATGGCGAGGGCTCGATACTTCTGCTCGTCGGCGAGCCAGGAATAGGCAAGTCACGTATCGCCCAAACCGCCCAGGACTTACTGAGGGCTGAGCCGCACGCGTTGCAGCGCCTGTTTTGCTCGCCTCATCATCAGGACAGCCCGCTCTATCCGTTTATCAATCAGCTGGGACGCGCCGCAGGCTTTCATCGCGGGGACACGAATGAGCAACGGCTCCTGAAGCTCGAAGCGCTTGTAAGGCAGTCGGCTGTCAATCTGGACAATACGGTATCCTTGCTTGCGCAGTTACTATCCATTCCGACCGGGGACCGCTATCCGCTTCCGGCCCTCACGCCACAGCAGCGCAAGGAGAAAACCCTCGAAGCGCTGGCGGTACATGTCGAGGCGCTAGCGGCATCACAGCCGCTGCTCTTGGTGTTCGAGGATGTGCATTGGGCCGACCCTACCTCGCTTGAATTGATGGATCTGATTGTCGAGCGAGCCCCGCTACGGCGCTTGCTTGTCTTGGTCACCGCGCGGCCAGAATTCTTGTCGCCATGGGCCGGTCGCATCCAGACGACCTCAGTGGTTCTTGGCCGGCTACCGCCGCGGCAGTGCGAGGCGATTATCGCCGCCGTAGTTCAGGGCAAGCTTCTGCCGAAAGCCATCGCCAACAAAATTCTTGACCGCGCTGACGGTATTCCGTTGTTCATCGAGGAGTTGACCAAGGCGGTGGTCGAGAGCGGCACGCTGGCGGACACCCGCAACTACGACACCACCAAGGGGCCGCGTCCTACGCCGGAAATTCCGATGACGCTCCATGCTTCGCTGCTGGCACGGCTCGATCGAATCGGGCCGGGGCGCGAGATCGTGCAGATTGGTGCGGCCCTGGGCCGGCACTTCTCCTACCATCTGATCAGCGCGGTGGCGGCGATGCCGCAACACCGCCTCGACGAGGCTCTGGCGGAATTGGTAGAGGCCGACCTGATCCGGCGCCGCGGTAGCCCGCCTGATGCGGAATACACCTTCAGGCACGCCCTTGTTCAAGACGCGGCCTATGGCACACTGCGGCGCGAGCCACGCCGCGCACTGCACGCCCGCATCGCGGAAACCCTCGAAACCCAATTCGCGGATCTCGCCGACACCCAGCCAGAGCTATTGGCATATCACTACACCGAGGCCGCACTCCTTGAGAAGGGTGCGGCACTGTGGGGCAAGGCTGGGCAGTTGTCGTTGACGCGCTCGGCGCTCAAGGAAGCTGCAGCGCAGCTTACCCGCGCACTCGACCTGATTGGGGCCGTGCCGGGCACGCCAGCCCTGCGCCGGGAGCAGATAAAGCTTCAGATCGCGCTGGCGAATGCCTTGATGCACACTAAGGGATACGCGGCCCAGGAGACCAAGGCGGCTTTAGGTTACGCCCGCTTGCTGGTCGAGCGAGCGGAGGCACTCGGCGAGCCGCCCGAGGACCCCTTGCTGCTGCTCTCGGTGCTGCACGGCTTTTGGGTAGCAAACCATGTAGCGTTTAACGGCGACGCTGTGCGCGACCTGGCGGTCGAGTTCATGACCCTCGCGGAAGCGCAGAAGACCGTATTCCCGCTTGTCGTCGGTCACCGCGTGATGGGCACATCGCAGTTGTATCTGGGCGAAATTGAGAAGAGTTTGACACACCTCGATCGCGCGTTGTTGCTGTATGATCCAGCTGGACATCGCGCCCTTGCAACGCGGTTCGGCCAGGATGCCGGAGTGGCGATACTTTCGAATCGGCCATTGGCCCTGTGGCTTCTGGGATATCCTGAAGCGGCGCTGAATGATGCCGATGAAGCGCTCAACCAGGCACGCAACATCGGGCAGACGGCCACGTTCCTCTATGCCTTAACCCGAATCGCGTGGTTTCATCTTGTTATCGGCAACTACGAAACTGCGGCCTCGCAAATCCGAGAGCTTTTGGCCGTAACCGAAGATATGGAAGGCTCATACTGGACCGCTGCCGCGACGATGCTTCAGGGGTGCTTGTTTGCACTAACGGGCAACGGTGCACCCGCAATCGACATGATTACCTCCGGAATCACCGCCTCGCGGTTGACCGGATGGAACTTGTTGCGAATGCCGTGGTATTTGTCCTGTTTGGCAAGTGCGCATATCGCAATGGATCAATTCGATGACGCAAAGCGCTTCATTTGTGAAGCCATGAGCGCGAAGGCAACAACCAAGGAGAGCTGGCAGGAATCGGACATTCTCCGAATGGCAGGCGATCTCGAGTTGATGTCGAAAGAGCCAGTTAACGGAAAGGCCCAGGCGTACTACGAGCGTGCCCTGTTGCTTGCGCGCGAGCAAAAGGCAAGATCTTGGGAGCTGCGCGCGGCGACGGGGCTGGCGCGGCTTTGGCGCGATCAAGGCAAGCGTCGGGAAGCCAGTGACGTTCTCGCTCCAGTTTATGGTTGGTTTACACAGGGGCTAGATACCCCGGATCTGATAGAGGCCAAACGCCTTATCGACGAGCTGACGTAACCTTGTAGATTCTCCCTGTTAATAAAGGGCGCTTTCCCGTGCGGTCCAGGCCGATTGAAAACAATAGAGGCGGTTCCTGGGCGTCTATGCCCGTTCAACTCCGCGATCTTAGGTCCGGGCCGTTTCGCTCTTGCCGGCGAGCTGTCTCTCATTGGATATTGCTCGGCTCGCCAGGGCTCGCGGGCCGGCTCTATTCGAAATCGTCGTCATCGCGCTTTGGCGGTGTAGTCGGACGCTGGAGGAATTGCGGAGTGGTATGGCGTGGCGCCGGGCGCTCGGACGGATCGCGGGCGATCTTAGGCCTTAGTTCGATAAGATCGGTAAAGACATCAGCCTGGCGCCGTAGTTCGTCTGCTATCATTGGGGGCTGGCTCGAAACCGTCGAGACCACCGTAACCCGCACCCCGCGGCGCTGGATTGCTTCGACCAGCGAACGGAAATCGCCATCGCCGGAAAACAGCACGATCTGATCGACGTGTCCGGCAAGTTCCATCGCGTCGACCGCAAGCTCGATATCCATGTTGCCTTTCACCTTCCGGCGGCCAGTGGCGTCGATAAATTCCTTGGTTGGCTTCGTGACGACGGAGTAGCCATTGTAATCCAGCCAGTCGATCAGGGGACGAATTGACGAGAATTCCTGATCTTCGATGACCGCGGTGTAATAGAAAGCTCGCAACAGCGTTCCGCGATTCTCGAACTCCTTCAACAGGCGCTTATAGTCAATGTCGAATCCGAGCGTCTTGGCGGTTGCGTAGAGATTGGCGCCGTCAATAAACAACGCAATCCTGTTGAAGAAAGATGCCATTCAAGTGCCGACCTTTAAGATTAGATACCGGGGCGAGGGACCGCGAATTCAATCTCCACTTTGATAGCCAGGGCGCGGGTGGGGGATTTCGGTGTGCCAAGCTCCGTGGAGCAGCAACCAATATGAAATCACGGCAGCTCCCTCTACCTGTAAAAGATTTAGGTTTCAAATACTTTTTGCGGGGACGTCAGGCAGACGGAAGCTGCAGAAACCCAATTTTGAGAGGATCTAAAAAGACCGCTTCGGCGGTTTTTTCAAAGCACCGGGGTACCTTTTTCCAAGGAGCCACGATAAGGTCTCAACGTCAATGCCCAATGAATTTCCAGTTTTTGAAGTGGTCGTGAATAAACGAGGCCGTTCGTGGAGGTGGCACGTATGCACGACCGCAGGAGACATTGTGATGTGGGATTCCGCACCGAGTCGCCCCGCAGCCACCTACAATGCTTACAGAGCGCTTTTTTTACTGTTGCAATCAGCGCCATATCGATCGGTTCGAAGGATCAGCCCCTCTGGCAGAGGTCGCAATCCCTCGGGCAACAGACGTTCTTACCCTCGATCGGTTTCTGATCGGGGCAGGCCGGCTGGGTCATCCGGCTGATTCGGCGGAAGTGGTGACATCTCTGCCGAAGCCGTTGGATGCTTCAGAACTGACTGCCCCAGCCGCCCGCTGGTAGGGGTTGAATTCGTTTGACGTCGCTCCGTCATTCGGTGTTGCCTTTGGTCGTGGCAGGTACCCGCTCGCGGAAACTAGCGGGTGCCCGACTTCCTCCAAGGTGTGCAGTCCGTTCAGACGCCGCCTCGCAGAACTCGGCTGGGTCGATGGGCAAACGAGGGGATGCGGGCGTTCGTGCGCGGTTGGAAAACGACGGACGAAACTGCAATTTACCTGGCAAGCCTTCAATCCAGCGACGCCTGGGGATTACGAGGCGATCTTTGAGCGGTTTGCGTCTGAAGGTTTCGATGCCGCATATGTTGAGCTCGGCCCTTTTGCTGGACGCGAACCTCACCCGCGTTGCCGAACTTGCGAGGCGGTATCGGATTCCAACCTTCGGTAATTACCCATACGCAGAGAATGGCCTATTGCTTGCCTACGGTGGAGGTGCAGACCCTCTCAATGAGCGCGCTGCAGATTATATTGACAAAATTCTGCGCGGCGCCAAGCCTGGCAATCTTCCGGTTACGCAGCCGATCAAGTTCAACCTCGAAGTCAATCTCACGACCGCCAAGGCGTTGAAACTTGTGATGCCAGAGTCCTTCCTGGTCGCTGCCGACAAGCTTTTCAAATAGGGCGCGCGCCTTCGGTCAGGCCCGACAGGGGTGACGATCTCGGCGGGGCGACTTGTGCCTGGCATCGATCGGAGACACCCACCGGAGGCGGATTGGCCGCCATCGGTCGAAATTTGGCAGCTGCGCATGCAATAAGCCGCGCCAAGC
>Ga0302275_10006031_pt1 | contig 11574 bp, 12 predicted proteins | sample III_Bog_N2_2_FD_200229 | JGI IMG/M metagenome (GOLD analysis project Ga0302275, IMG submission 200229) | Peat permafrost microbial communities from Stordalen Mire near Abisko, Sweden - III_Bog_N2_2 | ecosystem: Environmental > Terrestrial > Soil > Wetlands > Peat | place: Sweden: Abisko...
ACGGTCTTTTTCACGCATTGGGAATTATTTTCCAGATAGTGCATGGCGATTTCGGAATCGAAGTGGCCGATGTTGCAGATGATGGCCTCGTTCTTCATGGCCTCCATGTGCGTTCCGGTGATGACGTCGAAACAGCCGGTGGCGGTGATGAAGATGTCGCCTTGGCTGGCGGCCTCGTTCATGGTGACGACTTCGTAGCCTTCCATGGCCGCCTGCAGGGCGCAGATCGGGTCGATCTCGGTGATCAGCACCCGGGCGCCGAAGCCGCGCATGGACTGGGCGCAGCCCTTGCCCACGTCGCCGTAGCCGCAGACCACCGCGATCTTGCCCGCGACCATCACGTCCGTGGCGCGCTTGATGCCGTCGGCCAGGGATTCGCGGCAGCCGTAAAGGTTGTCGAACTTGGACTTGGTCACGGAATCGTTGACGTTGATCGCCGGGAAGAGCAGTTCGCCGGCCTTCTGCATCTGGTAGAGGCGATGCACGCCGGTGGTGGTCTCCTCGGACACGCCCTGGATTTTCGCGGCCACGGCCGTCCAGTGGCCCTTGTCGCGGGCGTGGGCGTCGGCCAGGCGGTCCATGATGATGGCGAATTCCTTGTTGTCCACGGGCTTTTGCAGCAGGCTGGGATCTTTTTCGACCTTGACGCCCTGGTGGATCATGAGGGTGGCGTCGCCGCCGTCGTCCACGATCAGGTCCGGGCCGGAGCCGTCGGGCCAGGTCAGGGCCATTTCCGTGCACCACCAGTAATCCTCCAGGCTCTCGCCCTTCCAGGCGAAGACGGCGGAGGTGCCGGCGGCGGCGATGGCGGCGGCGGCGTGGTCCTGGGTGGAGAAGATGTTGCACGAGGCCCAGCGCAGGTCCGCGCCCAGTTCGTGGAGCGTCTCGATGAGCATGGCGGTCTGGATGGTCATGTGCAGGCTGCCGGTGATTTTCAGGCCCTTGAGGGGCTTTTGCGGGCCGTATTTGCGGCGCACGGCCATCAGTCCCGGCATCTCGTTTTCGGAGAGCTGCATCTCCATGCGGCCCCATTCGGCCTGGGACATGTCGGCGACTTTGTGTTTGAGGGTCAGATCAAGAGCTTCGGTTTTCATCGGTGTGCTCCCCGCGCTGGTGTTTGGTTGCAACATAAATTCCTACCTCCATTCCGTTTTGGGCTTGTATCGTTTGCGTTGCCGACAGGGCGAAGCCGGCTTCGGTCAACCAGGCGGTGATCTGCGCCGGGGTAAAACCGAGCCAGCGGTCGCCCATCCGCTTGCGCAAGGATTCGTTGTCATGTTTGAGGAAATCCGCGACCACGAACGTTCCTCCCGGAGCGATCACCCTGAACGCCTCGCGCGCGGCTTGGAGCGGATCGGCCAGGTGATGGAAGACCAGGCTCGCGGCCGCGGCCTCGACCTCGGCGTCGCCCAGCGGCAAATGCTCCACGTCGCCCATGCGCAGGGACACGGGCCGGCCCTGAACCCGTTTTTTCGCCTCGGCCAGCATCTTGGCCGAGTTGTCCACGCCGATCACGCGGGCCGCCTTGGTCAGGAGCATGGGCAAAAGCGCTCCCGCGCCGCAGCCGAGATCGGCGGCCGAAGCGGCCTCGGGGAAGACCCGGCCGATGGCGCCGGGCAGGTCGAGATCGCCTAGGACCTCGCGGATGAGCCGGTTCCAGCCCGGAGCGAGTTCGTTGAAGAGCTTGGTGGTGGCCCGGCCGCGCTCGGCCAGGACTTCGCTCGCGCTCACCAGGTCGGCGACGTAGACCGGCGCGGCCTCGAAAAACGGTTCGATCCGCCGCAAAAAATCGCCGCCCGCCCCGTCGGCCTCGGCCTTGTAGAACACCCACAGCCCGTCGCGGCGAAAAGAGATCAGCGAGCTGTCGGCCAGGATTTTGAGATGCCGCGAGACGCGCGACTGGCCCATGCCGAGCACGGCGACGATCTCGGCCACGGCCAGCTCGTGGCGCATGAGCAGCCGAGCCAGGCGCAGCCGGGTTTCGTCGGCAAGGGCTTTACAGTAGATAAGCAGGTCCATGGGTACTCGATCACTATATCAAGATATCTTGATGCAGAGATTTAGAAGAAGCCGCCCCGACTGTCAAGCCGGGGAAACGAAGAGAGACGCTTCGTGAATCGCCCCGCATGACGTTCGTTTATGCGGCGATGGGCAGGCGTGTCGTGAATCCCGGCCCCGCCAGAGGAGGCGGCCTTTTCTGGACTCCCCTGCTGGGGGTAAGGTGCGAGGAAGCGAACGAAGACGCTCGCAACGCGCACTTTCCCCCCGCAACACCCTTACCGAGGGGGTCCGGGGGGGATCATCCCCCCCCCCGGGGTCCAGGGGCGGAGCCCCCGGCTTGGCCAGGCCAAGCCGGGGGGCCGTTGGCTAGTCGAGTTTTTTTACGAGTTTCACGTCGAAGGAGGCGGTCAGTTGCGGCGCTTTATCATGCCAGGTGGTCAGGTGCGGTGTTTTCGCGTGCGCTTCGAGCAAGGCACGGCTTTCCCAGGTTTCGTAGAATACGAATATCGCCGGGTCGTCGATGCTCTGGTGCAGGTTGTAGGAGATGCATCCCGGGTCTTTGCGGGAAGGCGCGATGAGTCCGCGCAGATTCGTTTCGACTTCCTTTTCGTGTCCTTTTTTGGCCACGATGGTGGCCACGACGTTCACTTGGCTCATGATTCGATCTCCTTGGCCGGCCGCCCCGGCGGCGGATTGCGCCGGGGCGCGGCTTTGATAGGTGACGGCGGGTGTTTCCGCCGCGAGCGGCGAAACGGGCCGGCGGTGTTTCTTAGCCTGCCGTGCGAAGAAGGGGGGGATACTCCGCCACGTGCGGTTTCACGGCCTTGCCCAGCCAGGCGATGGCCTGGCCGAGGTGGAGCATGTTGCGCATGGCCTCTTCGTCCTTGGCCACTTCGCCGGGGTGCAGGCCGTAGCCCAGGTTCCAGTAGATCGAGCCGGGCACGATCATGCCGTTCATGAGATACATGTGGTTGATGGTGTCGTAAACGTGGGTGCCGCCGCCTCGGCGCACGGCCACCACGGCCGCTCCGATCTTGCCCGCGAACGCGCCGCCGTTGGCCAGGGCCACGAAGCCCGAACGGTCGAGCAGCGCCTTCATCTCGCTGGTCACGTCGGTGAAATAGGTCGGCGAACCCAGGATGATGGCGTCGGCGGCGACCATTTTGTCCATGAAGTCGTTGAAGACGTCGTTTTTCACGGCGCAGTGGAAATCCTTGTTTTTCATGCACTTGTAACAGGATATGCAGCCCTTGATTTTGGCGCCGCCGAGCTGGGCGAACTCGGTCTCCCAGCCGGCCTCGGCAAGGGGGGCGAGGACTCTGTGCAGCAGCAATTCGGTGTTTCCGCCTTTGCGAGGACTTCCGTTGACGGCGAGTGCTTTCATGTTCGCGCTCCTTTGGGACGCTTGACGTCCCGGTGTGATGCCTGCCATATGCAACCCACCGGCTAAAAACACAAGTACTGTCTGAAATGTTCGGTACTTACATTTTGTATAGTTTCAGGAGGCGCCATGATTACAGCGTGTAAAACCAAAGAGTTGCGTGGCAAAAGCTACCGCTGTTTTTTCGAGCTGACCCTGGCGGTGATGGGCGGCAAGTGGAAACCGATCATCATCCATCATCGGAGCATGGCCGGCATCACGGAACGGATGCTGGCGCGGCAGCTGCGCGAACTGGAGGCGGACGGGATCGTGCACCGCGACGTGTACCGCGAGGTCCCGCCTCGGGTGGAGTATTCGCTGACGGAGCTGGGCAATGGGCTGGTCCCGATCCTGAACCAATTGCGGGATTGGGGCGCTCAGTATGAGCAGCGCCAGGGCGGAGCGGAGCTTTTCACCGGCGAAGGCTACGAACCGCAGGCCTTGGCCCGGGTGGACTAGCAGGGGAACCAAAGGCGCGCGGCCCCTTTGGTTCCCGGCGGGTCTAGTCCGCTCTTCGCAGGGCCAGGACGATATCGCGGTCGGCTTCGAGGAAGAGGTCGGGGTTCATTTCGCCTGGCTCGGCCCAGCGCAGGGTTTGATTTTCCTTGGCCGTGGGCGTGCCGGTGAAGGCGCGGACGTGGAAGAAGTGCAGGGTGAGAGGGCGTCCGGCCGAGACCACGGATTTTTCGCGCCAGAAGGAGAAGTTTTTGGGCGTGACGCCGAGTTCTTCTTGCAGTTCGCGGATAAGGGCGTTTTCGAGCGATTCGCCCGGGTGGACCTTGCCGCCCGGGAATTCCCAGTATCCGGCCAGGATTTTGCCTTCCGGGCGCTCGACCGCGAGGTAGCGGCCGTCTTGCCAGAGGATGCCGGCGACGACGTCGAGCCGCGGCGGGGTGGGGCTGCTGTTCATGTTTGATATGCTTTGGGTGTCTGTCTTGGGATATGGTAGCAGCGGCCAAGGGGAAAGGCCAAGGGACATTTTTGTATACCCGGCCGGTTTTGCCTTACAAAATTGAAAGAACTTTTGAGTGATAAATTGAAAACATACTGAATTTGTTCAGAATGATTCTTGGCCCGTTCTTTGCTTTGTGTTTGTTTCCAGAGGGGTTTTTACAAAAATGGAAACAAGCATCGAAACACCCATCTTCGACGAACGCCGCGACCAGATCCACCGCACCGGGGAGACGCCGTTCGCCATCGCCTGCAACCGCGACAGCCTGGCCGGCGCGGTCAGCCAGCGGGCCTGCGTCTTTTGCGGCGCGCGGGTGGTGCTCTACCCCATCGCCGACGCCCTGCACCTGGTGCACGGGCCGATCGGCTGCGCCGCCTACACCTGGGACATTCGGGGCGCGCTCTCCTCCGGGCCGGAGCTCCACCGCCTGAGTTTTTCCACCGACCTTCAAGAAAAAGACGTCATCTTCGGCGGCGAAAAAAAGCTGTACCAAGCCCTGGTCGAGCTCATCGACCGGCACCAGCCCAAGGCCGCCTTCGTTTATTCCACCTGCATCGTCGGCATCATCGGCGACGACATCAATGCCATATGCCGTCGCGTGGCCGAGGAAAAGGGCATCCCGGTTTTGCCCGTGGCCTCGGAAGGCTTCAAGGGCAACAAGCGCGAAGGCTATTACGCCGCCTGCAAGGCCATGTTCGACCTGACCGGCACGGGCGACACTTCGGGCATTCCCAAGCTGTCGCTCAATATCCTGGGCGATTTCAACCTGGCCGGGGAGATCTGGATCGTGCGCGACTATTTCAAGCGCATGGGCGTCACCGTGGTCGCCAACATGACCGGCGACGGCCGGGTGGACGACCTGCGCCGGTCGCACGGGGCCTCGCTCAACGTGGTGCAGTGTTCCGGGGCGACCATCGAGCTGGCCAAGATGATGCAGGAGGCTTACGGCACCCCGTTTATCCGGGTGTCCTACTTCGGCATCGAGGACATGGCCGACGCGCTGTACGACGTGGCCAAGTTCTTTGAAAAGGACGATCCGGAGATCATGGAGCGGACCAAGGCGTTGGTGCGCGAGGAACTCTCCGTGATGTACCCCAAGCTGGCCGAACTGCGGCGCGACCTGGAAGGCAAGAAAGCGGCCATCTACGTCGGCGGCGCCTTCAAGGCCTTTTCCCTGGTCAAGGCCTTCCGCCACCTGGGCATGAAGACCGTCCTGGTCGGCTCCCAGACCGGCACCGAGGAAGATTACCGGGAGCTGGCGGCCATCACCGATCCGGGCACGATCATCGTGGACGATTCCAACCCGCTGGAACTTTCCGCCTTCCTCCAAGAAAAGGAAGTGGACATCTTCGTCGGCGGGGTCAAGGAACGTCCCATCGCCCACAAGCTGGGCGTCGGCTTTTGCGACCACAACCACGAGCGCAAGGAAGCCCTGGAGGGCTTTATCGGCATGTACAACTTCGCCCGCGAGGTCCATGCCTCGGTCATGAGTCCGGTTTGGCGGTTCACGCCCAGGCGCATAAAAATCGCATCGTCAGGGAGCAGGTCATGATCCAAGCCGCCAAGGAACCTTACGTTTCCACGACCAACGCCTGCAAGCTGTGCAAGCCGCTGGGCGCGTCCCTGGTTTTTCGGGGCGTCGAGGGCGCGGTGCCCTTCCTGCACGGGTCGCAGGGCTGTGCCACCTATATGCGCCGCTACATCATCAGCCACTACCGCGAGCCCATGGACATCGCTTCCTCGGCGCTCTCGGAAAAGCACGCCGTGTTCGGTGGCGGCCCCAACCTCAAAAAAGGCCTGCTCACGGTCATGCAGAAATACGGGGCCAAGCTCGTGGGCGTGGCCAGCACCTGCCTGACCGAAACCATCGGCGACGACATGCCCGGCCTGGTGCGCGAATTCAAGGCGGAATTCGGCGATCTCGGCCTTCCCGAAGTCGTCACCGTCAGCACGCCCTCGTACTCCGGCACCCACGCCGAAGGCTTTCACGCGGCGGTCAAGGCCTTGGTCGAGCAGCTCACGGTCGAAGGCGAGGCGGTCGAAGCCGTCAACCTGCTGCCGGGTTTCGTCTCGCCGGCGGACATCCGCTATCTGGCCGAGATATTCGACGATTTCTGCCTGCCGGTGACCATATTGCCGGACATTTCCGAGACCCTGGACGGACCGGCGCTCGACGAATACCAGAAAATCCCGGAAGGCGGCACGCCGATCGCGGCCATCCGGGCCATGGGCCGGGGCCCGGCCACCATCGAATGCGGCCGAGCCCTCTACAACGAGGAGACCGCCGGCGCGGTTCTGGAAAAGCGCTTCAAGGTCCCCTTGTTCCGGCGCGGCCTGCCCATCGGACTGCGCGAAACCGACTCGTTTTTCAGCGTCCTGGAAACTTTGGCCGGAGCGCAGATGCCGCGCCGGCACGCCCTGGAACGCGGCCGGCTCATCGACGCTTACGTGGACGGCCACAAGTACCTCTTCGGCAAGCGGGCCGTGGTCTACGGCGAGGAAGACCTGGCCATCGGACTTTGCTCCTTTCTCACCGAAATCGGCATCAAGCCGGTGCTGGTCGCCTCGGGCGGCAATTCCGGCAAACTCGAGGAAGCGGTCAAGGCGGTGACCAGCGGCATCCTGGGCGAAGCGCCCGAGACCTTCTCCGGAGCGGACTTCTACCAAATCGCGGAACGTTCCAAGGAACTCGCCCCGGACCTGATCATCGGCAACTCCAAAGGCTACCGCATGGCCAAGGAACTTTCCGTGCCGCTGGTGCGCGCCGGCTTTCCCATCCACGACCGCTTCGGCGGCCAGCGCATCCTTCACCTGGGCTACCGGGGGGCGCAAGCGCTGCTCGACACCATCGTCAACACGATTTTGGACAAAAAACAGGCCGGTTCGGAAATCGGCTACGGATACATCTAGACCGCCGCCCGGCGGCAGAGCGTGCCTGATAAAACGCCAAGGGGAACACCATGTCTCACGCACAAGTCGACACCAGCCTGCATCCCTGTTTCAACGAGGGAGTCAAGGGGACGCGGGCGCGCATCCACCTGCCGGTCGCGCCCAAGTGCAACCTGATGTGCAATTTCTGCAACCGCAAATACGACTGCGTCAACGAATCGCGCCCGGGCGTGACCTCGGCCGTGCTCTCGCCGGCCCAGGCCGAGCACTACCTGGCCATGGCCCTGGAGCGCGAACCGAGAATCTCCGTGGCCGGCATCGCCGGACCCGGGGACCCCTTCGCCAACGCCCGCGAAACCCTGGACACCTGCGGCCGCATCCGCCGCCGCTGGCCGGAAATGATCCTGTGCCTGGCCACCAACGGCCTGGAACTGGGCGATCACCTCGATGAGGTGGCCGAAATCGGCGTTTCCCACGTGACCGTGACCGTCAACGCCATCGACCCGGACATCGCCGGGGAAATCTATTCCTGGGCCAGGGTGGGCAAGGTCCTCTACCGGGGCAAGGACGCCGGAGCCATACTGCTGGCCAGGCAGGCCGAAGCCATCAAGGGGCTCAAGGATCGCGGCGTGATCGTCAAGGCCAACACCATCGTCATCCCGGGCGTCAACGACCACCATGTGGAGGCCGTCGCCGAGCGCATGCGGGAGCTGGGCGTGGACATGCTCAACTGCATCCCCATGCACCCCAATAAAGACACCAAGTTCGAGAACGTACCCGAACCGAGCAAGGAAATGATGGCCGAACTGCGCGACCGCGCCGAAGTCTATCTGCCCCAGATGCGCCATTGCAAACGCTGCCGCGCCGACGCCGTGGGCTTGCTCGACGCCGACCGCTCCGGAGAATTCGCGGGACTCATCGGCGCCTGCTCGCGCACCGTGCCCACGATCGACGAGGCCAGACCGTATGTGGCCGTGGCCAGCCTGGAAGGGCTCCTGGTCAACCAACACCTGGGCGAGGCCGGACGGTTCCTTATTTTCGCCAAAAAAGACGACGGCTACGCCCTGGTCGAGGAACGCGAAGCCCCGTCGGCGGGCGGCGGCCCGAACCGCTGGTACGCCCTGGCCGAAGCGCTCAAAGACTGCCGCGCCGTGCTGGTCGCGGCGGCCGGGGAAACGCCCAAGGCCGTTCTGGAGGAAGAAGGCCTCACCGTCGTCGAAATGAACGGGCTCATCGACCAGGGGCTGCGGGCGGTCTACGAGACAGGCGATTTCGTCGGACTGGCCAAACGCGCCGGCAAGGGCTGCTGCGGCGGCCTCAAAGGCGGCGGCTTCGGCTGCGGTTGATGCGGCGTAACCCTGTGCAAAACACATAACACGCAAGGAGTTCGATATGCCCAAGGCAACCTGGGAAAAAGTCTTCGAATACGCCTCCATGCCCGTGCACGGAACCCTCTCGCGCAAATTGCGCAAAGACGTCAAAATCCAGGTCAACGAGGGGAAAATCTACGAAGAGGCGGTGCTTTTTTTGGGCGAGGAATTCGTCCGGCTGACCGAAAAAGACGGCGAGGAAGCCATCAATACCTATTTCGACTGGGAACGAATCGACTCCATCCGCACCTACGGCAAGCCGCAGGAATAGAAGAAAAGGCCTGGGGGAAACGTTTGTGGACAAAAGTTTCCCCCAAGCCTCCTTCAAAAAACGTTATTCAATTGATCCGGATGGTTTGCGCGGCCTGGTCGGGAATGTATGGACGGGTTGACTCTTTTCGGCTTGTTCGCGGTCTCGGCGATGCTGGTCTGCTACGCCCTGGAAGCCCGAAGCCCCTGGTTCATCCTGGCTTTCGCCGGATCGTGCGCCTTGGGATCGGTCTACGGATTTCTCCAGGGAGCCTGGCCGTTCGGCCTGGTCGAGGCGGTCTGGTCGCTGGTTGCGCTCAGGCGTTGGCTGGCGGCCGGGCGGCTGAAAATCTAACCCGCCTTAAAGAGGTTTTGGGTTGTCTCAGCCAAGCCCCGGCCCGCGATAGGACGGCGCCGCCGCGCCTTGTTCTCATTTTGGGAAATCCAAAACCAGAACCACTGTTCTTTTTCCAAGGGGGCTGCCGCCCCCGGCCCCCGCTTCAAACCTCCGCGTTCACCCGCCGCCCCCGGCCCCAGGTCCCTGATCCTTGATCCCTGAAAGTTTTTTTGGGAAGGGTTTTCCCCCGGATTTTCTCCTCGTCTCCAAACTACTTCCACAAATAGAGTCCGGTCGGTTCGTCGAAGCCGCGTTCGAGAGCGTCTCCGGCGACCGGGGTGATGCAGGCCTCGGCGGCGAAGATGATGTTGCCGGCCACGGCGTGTCCGCCCAGGCAGGAGCAGTCTTTGCGCGACAGGGTCAGGTGCAGGTGGACGAAGGGCACGCCGTCCTTGAGCGAGATGTTGCCCATGGCGCAGAGGATTTCCACGTGTTCGTCGTAGGCGACGTCGATGTAGCGCCGTTCGTCTTGCAGGTAGTAGCCGAGCTTGGTTTTTTCCAGGGCGCCGATGACGGTGACGTGGGCTTTGGTTGCGTTGATTGCGGCGGCCGCCTCGGTCAGGGCTTCGAGCAGGTCTTTGCCCTTGGGCAGGCGCGTCAGGACGGGGCCGTTCAGCGAAGCGCCGATTCTTTCCAAAATTCGCTCCTTTCCTTGTGGATGGTCTCGAAACGCGCCAGTTCCTGGCGTTGGTCATCGGTTTTGGCCAAGGGTTTCGCTTTTTCCAGGTTGTAGGCCGTCTGTTTTATGTTGTTTTGGTAGAGCGCGGCGTAGGCCAGGTGGATGTAGGCGGTGAACAGGTCGCCGTCTTCCCCGGCCATGCGGCCGTAGACCGAGTGCAGGTCCACGTCTTCGGGCAGCTCGTGCAGGGCGCGCTGCATGTAGAGTTTGCCTTTGTCCTTTTGTCCCGCGCTGTGCAGGGTCCAGCCCAGGTAGCCGAGCGTCATGGCGTCGCGGGGATTCTTGTCGGCGCTGTGTTGCAGGAAGTCGACGGCCCGGCCGAAGTCGCCGAGTTTGTAATAGAAGCGGCCGGCCTCGCGCAGGGGCAGGGCGTCGTTCGGCGCGCAGGCCATTGCTTGGTCGTAGGCGGCCTTGGCTTCGGTCACGCGGCTGACGCGGCCGAGCGCGATGGCCCGGCCGAGCACGTCCAGGCAGGTGGGTTTGGGCGGGAGTTTTTCAAAATAGCTCAGAGCGGTTTCGGCGTCGGTGTAGTGCGCCCGCAACAGCATTTTGGCGCGCAGGAAATGGTCGTCGGTTTCCGGCCGGTCCAGGAGTTGTTTGGGCATGTGGGCGATGCGGTCTTTGAGGTAGCCGATGCGCTCCTCGATGCCCGGGTGCGTGCTCAGGTAGGAGGGCATGCCGCCGATGCCCTTGAACCATTTGAGCTTGCGCAGGATTTCGAAGGCGTTGACCATGCCCATGGGCGAATAGCCGGAGTCGGTCAAAAAGCTCAGGCCGGCCGTGTCGGCTTCACGTTCGACGTCGCGCGAATAGGCCAGCATGGAGCTTTGGCTGGCCGACTGGGAGCCCATGGCCACGGCGGCGCCGGCCTGCGGGGCGTGGGCCACCGCGCCGAGCAGGATGCCGGCGACCATGCCGAGCATGCCGGCGATGCCGACCATCTGGGCGTTTTCCACGCGTTTGGAGATGTGGCGCAGGGCCACGTGGCCGAGTTCGTGGGCCATGACCGCGGCCAACTCGGATTCGTGATCAACGGCCAGGATCAACCCGCTGTAGACGAAGACGTATCCGGCCGGGGCGGCAAACGCATTGACCCCGTTGTCCTGGATGACGCCCACGGTGAGGGGGAAGGGCTGGGGCGGAATATGGGTGGCGATTTTCAGGACCAGGTCGCGGACGTAGCCCTCGACCTCGGGGTCGTCGACCAGCGGCATCATGGAGCGGATCAGGGTATTGAATTTCTTGCCCAGTTCGAGCTCGTCCTTGACGCCGAAGGAGAAATACGAGGCCTCGGCGCGCCGCGGCCGGCCGATCGGAGTCGCGGGCAAGAGCAGGGCCGAACACAACAGGCCGGTCAAAACGGCGCGCACGAATCGATGCATGGTGGTTTCAGAGCCTCCGACGGCCAAAGGGGTGAGCCCTTTTGGGGTCCCACAGCTTAGACGGGCGTATCGCCATGAAGGTTTCAAGGGATAAAATAGACCTCAAGCGCCGGGCTGTAAACCCGGGGCGTCGCCCGCTCTGGCCGGTACGTGAAACGTAATCGCAAAAGCAGAGTATTTCAACCGAGTGAATAAAGTTTTTTGAAGGCGGGGGGCTCGGGGGGGGGAACCTTTT
>Ga0302275_10006034_pt1 | contig 11567 bp, 9 predicted proteins | sample III_Bog_N2_2_FD_200229 | JGI IMG/M metagenome (GOLD analysis project Ga0302275, IMG submission 200229) | Peat permafrost microbial communities from Stordalen Mire near Abisko, Sweden - III_Bog_N2_2 | ecosystem: Environmental > Terrestrial > Soil > Wetlands > Peat | place: Sweden: Abisko...
TCTTCCCCGGCACGTGGCCGTCATCATGGACGGCAACGGCCGCTGGGCCAAGGCTCGGGGTCTGGCGCGCGGCGAAGGCCACAAGGCCGGCACCGAGGCGGCCAAGGCCGTCGTCACCCGCTGCCGGGAGCTGGGCATCGGCCATCTGACGCTCTACACCTTTTCCAAGGAAAACTGGGGCCGGCCCAAGGACGAGATCAGCTTCCTGTTCGACCTGCTCATCCGTTTCCTCAAGCAGGAGCTCAAGAGCCTGCTCGACCAGTCGATCAAGCTGCGGGTCCTGGGCGAGCTGTCGGATATGCCCTTCGCCGTGCGCCAGGTGGTGGCGCACGTCATGAAGAAGACGGCGCATTGCACGGGCATGATCCTGAATCTGGCGCTGAATTATTCCGGCCGCGACGAGATCGTGCGCGCGACGCGTGAGATGATCCGCCAGGGGATCAAGCCCGAGGAGATCGACGAGGAGCGTTTTTCGGACTTTTTATACACCGCGGGCCAGCCCGACCCGGACTTCATCATCCGCACCAGCGGCGAATTGCGCCTGTCCAACTACCTACTCTACCAGGCCGCCTACGCCGAACTCTACTTCACCCCCGTCCCCTGGCCGGACTTCTCCCCCGACGAACTCGACAAGGCCTTGGCCGAGTATGCGGCCAGGCAGCGACGGTTCGGGCTGACCGGGGAGCAGGTGGTGGGGAAAGAGTAGCCTTTGGCGGCCAACGGGCCGCGCCCTTTGGAATCCCGCTTATAATTTCAATACCCGCAATAAATCTACAGTTTTTAGATTTAATTCTTATTGACTTTCCCCGTAATGGTATTACTTTTATTTTAAAGTAATACCATTCGGAGAAACTCCATGCACACCCTCACAAGTAAGATCACCTCCAAAGGCCAAGTCACCATCCCCAAGGAAGTACGCGAGTCCATGGGGCTCAAGCCCTCGGACTCGGTCAGCTTCGTGGTGCTCGACGACGGCAAAGCGCTCATCACCCCCCGCAACCGGCCGCTTTCGGATTTCATCGGCTGTCTCAAGGACGTGCCGCGCGGGCGCAAGGGAATTGTGTCCCTGGAAGAAATGGAGGAAGCAATAGATCGGGAGAGGCTTGCGGCCGGGATGGCCGGGCTTGAGAAATGATCGCCCTGGACACGAACGTGCTGATCCGTTTGGCGGTTCAGGACGACCCGGCGCAGGCCGCCAAGGCCAATGACGTTGTCTCGCGCCCTCACGAGGACGTCGAGGCCGTCCTCATTCTGATCGGAGTGGCGCTCGAAGCCGTTTGGGTGCTTGCCTCCATCTACAAATTCGATCGCTCGGGCATCGGCCGTTTCTTGGACTATTTGCTGGAAACATCCGCCTTCGAAATCCAGGACCGCGAGGCCGTGCAGCGCGCGGCTTATAAATATCGCTCGGGCGGCGATTTCGCCGACCTGCTGTTGTCCGAACAAGCGCATCTCCACGGCGCGCGCCGCTTCGTCAGCTTCGACCGCAAGCTCGCGGCGCTCTGGCCGGAATTCGTCGCGGCGGACGGCGCCGCGTAGGCGAAAACTTCCGGCGGCCAAAGGGCTTCACCCCTCTGGAATCCCTTTATTTCTTCCCCCGCGCCGAAGCGACCGCGCGCGACAGGATCAGCCGCACATCCTTGTCGATGGTCACGGCGCACTTGTCCTTGGCGTTTTCGTAATTATAGGAATTCGTCTCCGCGTCGTGCTGGAAATAGATGCCCGAGGCGAAGGCCAGCTCCCGGGCGAATTCCTCGCCGTTGGATACGCAGGCGCCGAACACTTCCTCCATTTCGCCTTTCTCCAGGACCAGCTCGTCGCTTGCCGCCCGGCATTCCTGGCCGTACAACGACTTGGCCTCGCCCGGGGCGAGATTGTAAAACTTCGCAAACTCCTCCTCGGAGCGGTAGCAGGCGTCCTTCGCCTTGGCCGCATCGCCGTAGCGGTCGCCGAGCAGGCGGACCTTCTCGTGCCAGGTCATGCCGGGGTGGAATCCCTTGATTTTGCACTGGTGGATCACGGTGCCGTCGTCGATGGCCTGGGCATGCGCCAGGGCGCCCCACAACAAAAGCCCCACGGAGAATACGATCGGTTTCACGGCCCGTCCTTTGTTGCGGATAACGCCCTGCACCACCCAGGGCGTGAAAATAGCCACGGAACGGGAAAAGGCTGTCCGGGCCCGGTCCGCGGCCCGGCGACAAGGCGGCGCCGGGCCCCTGGTCCTGGTTTTGAGCGGCAAAAAACAGAACCGCTGTTCTTGTCCCCGGGGCTGCCGCCCCCGCGCCTGAAGCCGCGCGTCACCCCCCGGTCGTGACCACCTGGTTGCGGCCTCTCGCCTTGGCGGCGTACAAGGCGTCGTCCACCAGCTTGACGCCCGCGTCCACGGACGAATCCGGGCCGATTTCGGCCACGCCGCTGCTCATGGTCACGCGGATGGTTTTCCCTTCCCAGACGGCCTCGCTCCCGCTCACCAGCTCGCCCAGTTTTTCGGCCACGACCTTGGCCTGGGCGAGTCGCGTCTCGGGCAAAAGGATCAAGAATTCTTCGCCTCCCCAGCGGGCGCAAAGGTCTTCGGCCCGCAGCGCCTCGCGCATGGCCTGGGCCACGCGGCGCAGGACCAGGTCGCCGGCGGCATGGCCGTGGGTGTCGTTGACGTCTTTGAAATGGTCGATATCGCTCAAAATGATCGCAAACACCGAGCCGTGGCGTTTGACGCGGCTTTCCTCGATCTCGAGCCGGCTGGTCATCTCCCAGCGGTTGGCCAGCCCGGTGAGCACGTCGGTGCGGGCGAGCAGCTCCAGGCGCTGGGTGAAGTCGCGCAGTTGGGACTGGTAGGAATCGCTGATGGTGAGGATCTTGGTGAACCGCCGCGAAATCTTGGCGTGGCGGTCGAAAAATTTCCCCAGGTTGCCGCCGAGCGCGGCGTCCGTGGCGGCCGCCTTGTCCACCAGTTGGCGCAGCTCCTCGATGTATTTCTCATCCGCGATTTCCTGCTTGGTTTTGGCGTGCTCGGCGGGCGGGCCTTGCTTCCTGGCCGCGTCCGGGGTGGGTTTCACCGGTTGGCCCAGGCCGCGCTGGACCTTGGCCAGGCAATCCGGGCAGACCCGCTTGTCGAACATGAGGTCCGCGTTGCGGCTGAGGAACGTTTCCAGGCGCTGCCAATAGGCGTCGTCGGTTTGCACCTTGCCGCAGTGGACGCACAGCGGCAAGACCAGTTCGGAGAGCTGCCGGTTTTTGAGGACCATTTTTTCCAGCCGCAGGGCCAGGTCCTTGACCTGATGCTGGTAGCCGTCGCTGATGTGCAGGGTTTTGTAGAATTTGTGGGACAGCTCGCGGTATTTCTTGGCCAATGCCGCAAATTCCCGCAGCAGTTCCTCGGGGCCGGGGTCGGCGGCGACGACGCTCTCGGCGCGCGCCAGGACGGCGTCCTCGACCGGGTCGTTTTTGCTTTGTCCGCTCAAGGCGTCTCCTCCTGGGGCAGGATGCGGAAATCGAAGCTGACTTCTTCCTTGAATTCCTCGGCCAGGTCGAGCGCCCTGGGATTTTCCGGGTCGTAGCGCCAGATCGCCGACAGGCGTTTTCCCTGGGCTCCGGCTTCTTCCATGGCGTCGAGCAGGTCGAGCATGCATTTGGTGCTGCTGGAATTCATGTAGCTGACGTCGATGTCCAGGCACAGGCTGTCCAAGGAGGCCAGCGCGTCCTTGAGCCAGGCCAGGATGGGTTCGTAGAATTCAAAGGAATTTTCCGGATAGGACTCGCCTTCGATCCGCAGGATGCACGATTCCGGTTCGAATCGGACCAAGGGCGAGGAGGCGGTCTTGGGAATATCGAGAAGCTCCATGCGACTCTCCTTGGCTACACGTAGGCTGTCAGGCTGAAAAAGGCGAATTCGCTTCCCACGTCGCTGACTGCGTAGGTCATTTTTTCCGTACACCGGGTGGCGATCTCAAGCAGGCCGAGCCCGGCGCCGAACTTGGAGGCGGCCGAACCGTCGCGCATGCGTTCCCGGTAGAGCTTTCTGACCGCCGGGGCGTCCAGGGCGTTGATCTCGTCGATGCCCGAGGTCAGGCCCGGGATGTCGCTCTTGAACATGTTGTTGCCCGAGGTGACGGCGTAACGTCCGTCCCGCCGGGCGATGGTGATGATCGAGGACTGGGTTTCCTCGGCCGGCAGCTCGCGGGCGGCGAAATAGTTCTTCACGTTTTGGGCCAGCTCGATATACACGGCAAAGACGTCCAGGACCGCGGCCTTGCCCAGGTTTTGGGCGGAGAGGTGGTTGCGCAAGGCCCGGCCGAGCTCCTCGATGATGCTGTGCGAAAAAGGGCCGTTGAAGCAGATCATGATTCCGGCCTTGGTGAATTCCTCGCGAATCTTGAAAAGATCCATCCTGTCCTCCCTTAGGGACGTACGAGCGATTCGGGCGTTACGGGCGCTCCGGGGTTTTGAAGGCGAACCCGATGAGCGTGATGTCGTCGCGTTGTTTGCGTTCGCCCCGGTGGGCGCTTAACGTCTCCTCGAACAGGGCGGCCTGGGCGGCCATGGGGATTGCGGCGTGGGCCAGGAGCATCTCGCCGAAGCGCTTCTCGCCGAAGCCGTATCCTTTTTCGCCGCCTCCCTCATCCAAAAATCCGTCCGTGGTCGCGTAAAACCGCAGCCCCCGGGTATCCCCGACGACGTGCGCGGTGTACTCGCGCCCGGCAAAGGCCTGGCGAAAACCCAGACGCTGCCGGTCGCCCTTGATTTCTCGCAAGCCGCCCGGCCCGAGAATAAACAGCGACAGTCCGGCTCCGGCGAAGACCAGGCCGCCGGTGGCCCGGTTATAGCAACATAAAGCAATTTCCAGGCCGCAGTCCAGCACGTTTTCATCGGCGGCGAGACCGAGCGTCTCGCGCAACACCCGGTCGGTCTCGCGCAAAATGACCGCCGGATCGTCGTGGCCGATGACGCCGGTCACGTGGCCCAGCACCGCGTGGATGGTCATGGCCATGAACGCCCCGGGCACGCCGTGGCCGGTGCAGTCCAGGACGGCGTACAGGACGTGGTCCGGGAATTCCCGGAAAAAATACAGATCGCCGCCGACCAGGTCGCGCGGCTGGTACAGCTCCATGTGCTCGGCGAAAACCGCGTCCAGGGCGTCCCGGCCGGGCAGCACGGCGCGCTGAATGCTGCGCGCGTAACGCAGGCTCTCCATGATGCGCTGGCGCGATTCGCTTAATTCCTCGTTGGCCACGGTGAGTTCGGCCGTGCGCGTGCGCACCCGCGTCTCCAGGTTTTCGGTGTGGTCCCGCACCTGTTCGGTCATGAGATTGAAACTGGCCGTGAGCTGGCCGATCTCGTCGCCGCGCGTGACCGGCAGCTTCACGCCGTAACGCCCGGCGGCCATGTCCTTGGAAGCGCGCGTCAGCCCGACCAGCGGCGCGACCACCATTCTGCCGATCAGGTAGGTGATGCTCACGATGACCAGCAAGAGGCTGGCCATGATCAAGACGAACAGCGGCCAGAACACCCGGTCGCCCACGACCCGCGAGACGTCCACCAAAACCACGTTGAACCAGCCGATCTCGGAAATCGCCGAGACCGCGGCCAGGGCGCGGCCGCCGCCCAGGATCACCGGAAAGGCCTCGACTCCCTCGCGGCCGGCGCTCAAATCGGCCAGGGCCCGTTTCAACCGCGCGGCGCTCTCGGGATCCGTGGTCAGGGAATACAGGGTGATTTTCTTGGCGTCGTCCACGGCGCTCGCGTTGTGTTCCATGATGGCGCGGTCGGCGTGGGCCTGGATGACGCCGCTTGCGTCCACCACGATCGCCGAGATGTCCTTGTCCATGGGGGTGACGACGTCTCGGATGAAGGCGGTGATGTCGACGCCGCCGCCGCCCACGCCGATCTTGCGGCCCGAGGCGTCCCGTATCACCACGTTGAACCAGACCTTGGCGGCGTTGATGGCGGTGTTGTAGTCCAGGTTCAGGGCGAAGTCCTCGACCGAGTCCATGGTGTGGAAATACCAGTGGTCCGAGGGCTTGGCCGGGTCGAGGATCATGGTTTGCGGGCGTGCGGCGGCGGCCGGCCCGGTCAAGATGTAATAGCGCTTGCTCGCGTCCACGGCCACGAAGCAGCTCTGGTCGCGGAAGAGATGCTGGTAGTTGTCCAGTTGCTCGAAGGCCTGGGCCTTCGCGCCCTGGTCGTCCTCGGCCAGAACCCAGCGCCGGATGACCGGATCGTGCGCCAGGGTGCGCGCCAGGGTCACTTCCCGCTCGATCGCGGAATAGATCCGGTTGCGTTCGAGCAGGGCCTGCTTGACGGCGATGCGCTGGGCGAAATCGGCCAGGACCGCCCGCGCGGCCAGGACAAAAAACGCCAGCGAGCCCAGGACGGCCACGAGATACACGGCGGCGATGGCCAGATTGAGGCGGGCTCTGAGAGAATTTTGATACCGGCGCAAAATCATGCCGTGTCCCAGGTTGCTTGGGGGTTGGCGGCCGCATCGGGGCGATCGTCGCCCGGGCCGGCGCCCGCCGCCGTTTACGGCGGGAGGCTCTCGGCAAATAGCAACAAACCGGCGAACATTCCAGCGGAAACGAGGCCCGGGAAAACGGACCGCCGGAGCGGCCCTCCGGCCCCGGCCCGCAAGGCGGCAAGGGCAATTTTCGTAACCGGAAATGCAGTTATCGTAACCGGAACGGCCGACCCGCAAAAAAAAGTCAGCAATCACGCCTCCTCAATGCTGGCCCGGTTATTGCTTTAGCGTTGTGTGCCCCATGGCACAACCCGGAACAAAAAATAAAAAATATCGTAAATCCGGCGATTTATACAGACAGGACAGGCCGCGCCCACAGGCCCGTGTTCGCCCGCCGCGTGCGCGCGAAAAAAGGAGACGCCCCCATGTTTCGCTTGGACGACGCCGTCAACAGCCAGCAGATCGTCGAAAGGCCCCGCGCCCACGGCCGCTTCCTGTATCTGGGCGACAACAAGTTCTTCATCAAGGGCGTGACCTACGGTCCGTTCCCGGCCAACTCCGCCGGCGAACCGCTGCCCGAACAGGCGATGGCCGCCAAGGATTTCAAGATGATGCGGGCCATGGGCGTGAACACCGTGCGCGTGTACTACGTGCCGCCGCGCTGGTTCCTCGACCTGGCCGCGCAAAGCGGCGTACACGTCATGATCGGCATTCCCTGGCCGCAGCATCTGTGCTTTCTGGACCAGTGGGAGGTCAAGGAGTCGGTCAAGGAGACCGTGCTGAGCGCGGTCACGGCCTGCAAGGGCCATCCGGCGGTGCTCGCCTACCTGATCGGCAACGAAATCCCCTCGCACATCGTGCGCTGGAGCGGCGCGAGCAATATCGAAAAGTTCCTCAAGGCCCTGACCGAGATCGTGCGCTCCGAAGACCCGACCGCGCTGGTCACTTACGCCAACTATCCCTCGACCGAGTACTTGAAGCTCCCCTTTTTGGACTTCCTGTCCTTCAACGTTTACCTGCACGAGGAAAAGTCCTTTCGGGCCTACGTCAAACGCTTGCAGAACGTGGCCGGCGAGATGCCCCTGGTGTTGTCCGAATTCGGCATGGATTCCATGCGCCACGGCCAGGAGGCCCAGGCCAACACCCTGGACTGGCAGGTGCGGGCGGCCTTCGAGCTGGGCGTTTCCGGCACGGTGGTCTTCGCCTGGACCGACGAATGGTATACCGGCGGGCACCTGATCGACGATTGGGCCTTCGGCCTGGTCGACGCCGCGCGCGTCCCCAAGGCCGCCTACCACGCCGTGTCCAACGCCTACGCCCACGACCTGCCCGGGCTGCCGCACAAGCCGCCGTTCATCTCGGTGGTGGTCTGCGCCTACAACGCCGACTCGACCATGGACAGCTGCCTTAAATCCTTCGAAAAGGTGAAATACCCGCATTACGAGGTCATCGTCGTGGACGACGGCTCGACGGACGCAACCGGCGAGATCGCCGACCATTACGCCACGCTCTTTCCGAACGTCCACGTCATCCACCAGCCCAACCTGGGGCTGTCCGCCGCCCGCAACGTGGGCATGAACGCCGCCCAGGGCGAGATCGTGGCCTACACCGACTCCGACTGCTACGTCGATCCGCACTGGCTGCACTTCATGGCCTGGGCCTTTGCCGACGGGCATTTCGCCGGCGTGGGCGGCCCCAACCTGCCGCCTCCCGAAGACAACCGCACCGCCGCCTGCGTGGCCGTGTCCCCGGGCGCGCCCACCCATGTCCTGCTCACCGACGAGGTGGCCGAGCACATTCCCGGCTGCAACATGGCCTTCCGCAAGGACAAGCTCATGGAGATCGGCGGTTTCGACGCCCTGTACCGGGCCGCCGGCGACGACGTGGATTTGTGCTGGCGCTTGCAGAACCAGGGCTACGAGATCGGTTTTTCCGCGGCCATGATGGTCTGGCACCACCGCCGCAACACCATCAAGGCCTATCTCAAGCAGCAAAAGGGCTACGGCCGCGCCGAGGCGCTGCTCACGCCCAAGCACCCGGACCGCTTCAACCAGCTGGGCAATTCCCGCTGGGCCGGCCGCATCTACGGAGACATCTCCGGCGCCCTGCTCACCTCGCGCCCGGTCATCTACCACGGCGTCTTCGGCATGGGACTGTTCCAGACCCTGTACGAACCCAAGGGAAGCCTGCTGGCCTACCTGCCCATGAGCTTCGAATGGATGATGCTCGCCCTGGTCCTTTCGTTTTTGACCGTTCTCTTCCCGCTGGCGGCTATTCCGGCCGCGGGCATGGCCTTAACCAGCCTGGCCTTCGTCGGCCACATGGCCAGCAAGGCCAGGCTGCCGCGCGTTTACGACAACTGGCGCTCGCGCCTGATCATCGCCCTTTTGACCCTGTCCCAGCCCGTTCTGCGCGGCCAGACCCGCTACCGCACCCTGCTCGCCCTGCGGCTGACCGCCTGGCACAAATTCCGCAGCCAGCGCAAAATCGGGCTCGGACTGCCGCGCGAAACCGCCAGCCTGCCGCGCAGGCTGTGGAACAAAGTCGCCGAAGCGTCGATGCTCCTTACCCACGGCTTTTCCTTCCATCGCTACTTCTGGAACAACCTGGGCCTGGAGCGCGAAGACGTCATCGACCACACCATGAGCCTGCTCAATTCGCTCGGCGTCTCGCAGAAAATCGACTCCGGCTTTTCCGAGTCCGGCAAGACCCCGCCCTGGGACATCCAGGCCCAACCCGGCCTGTGGGCCAAGATGCGCCTGCGCCTGACCGTGGAAAACCACGGCGGCATGAAGCGTTTCGTGCGCCTGGCCGGCGTCATCATGCCGACCTCCTCGGCGTTCTTTCTGCTCATCTCCAGCGCCGCCCTGGCCGGAGCGGGCTACGCCGCCGTGGGCTTGCTCGGCCTGGCCGTGGCCGGGCTGGCGCCGCTCACCGCCCTGTTCCTGGTCGCCCGCGACCATTTCCAGGCCGCCTCGCTGGCCAGTTTGCTGGCCAATCACATGATCGCCTGCAAGCCGGGCTCCTCGCTCGGCGAACCGGCCGAAGAGTCCCCGGAGGTCGCGGACGTCGCGGCCATTCCGGTCGATCCCCGCGAAACGGTTGAAAACACCGGCGAACCGGTTTTCACCTCGGCCATCGAACTGGGCGACGACACACCCCAAACCGCCAGGACCCTGCAGTAACCATGAAAGTATTCTGGCGGCTGGTAAGCTACCTGCGCCCCTACCGGGGCACCTTCCTGCTCTGCCTGGCGCTGGTGGCCGTGGCCAGCGGGCTTGAGCTGTTCAAGCCCTGGCCGTTGAAACTGGCCGTGGACCAGGTCATCGGCCGCGAGCCGCTCGTGATCATGGGCCGGGCCATCGACTACCAATCCCTGGCCGTGGGCATGCAGCTGCTCCTGGCCGTGGGCCTGCTTCTTTTCGCCCATCTGGGCGTCGGTTTCGTGCAGCTGCTCAACAACTACATGACCATCCGCATCGGCCAGAACATGGTCCAGGATTTCCGCCGGGAACTCTTCGAGCACATCCAGCGCCAATCGCTGCTCTTCCACCAGCAACGCCCGACCGGCGATCTGCTCTACCGGCTCATGGGCGACACCTACGCCGTCCAGACCCTGCTCATGAACGGCATCTTCACCACCCTGACCAGCTCGGTTCTGCTGGCCGGCATGCTCGTGGTCCTGCTCAAGGTCAACGTGACGCTCACCATCTACGCCATGGGCGTGGTGCCGCTTCTGTTTTTGACCATCGCCAAGGTCAGCAAAAGCATCGGCAATTTGTCCTACGAGACGAGCACCAGGGAATCCCAGGTCTATTCCACGGCCGAACGCATCTTCTCCTCGATTCCCCTGATCCAGGCCTTTGCCCGCGAGGACGAGGAGCGCGGGCGCTTTTTAGCCGAGAGCCAACTCTCCTTCGACCGCAAGCTGTATCTCTACTCGCTGCAGACCGCCTACGGCTGGCTGGTGGGCGGGCTCACCGCCCTGGGCACCGCCCTGGTGATTTACGAAGGCGTCACCCAAGTGCTCGAAGGCGCCCTGACCACCGGCGAGCTTCTGGTCTTCATCTCGTATCTGGCCGCGCTCTACACCCCGGTCAACAACCTCTCCAACACCGTGGCCGACATCCGGGGCTCGCTGTCCAAGGCCAAACGGGTGCTGGAGATCCTGGAAACCCACCAGGAGGTCAAGGAAGCCCCGGACGCCGTGCCCCTGGCCGTGAAAGTCGGCGAGGTGCGCTTTGAAAACGTGAGCTTCGGCTACGACCAGGGCAACGACGTGCTCAAGGACGTGAACCTGGTCTGCGCCGGCGGCACCATGACCGCCATCGTCGGCCAGACCGGAGCGGGCAAAACCTCGCTGATCAGCCTGCTTTTGCGCTTCTACGATCCTCAAAAAGGCCGCATTGCCATCGACGGCCAGGACGTGAAGAAACTGACTCTCAAAAGCCTGCGCCGGCAGTCCGCCGTGGTGCTCCAGGAAACCCAGCTCTTCCCCATCTCCGTGGCCGACAACATCGCCTACGGCAAGTCCGGGGCCACCCGCGAGGAAGTCGTCGGCGCCGCCAAACTGGCCAACGCCCACGACTTCATCACCGCTTTGCCGGCCGGCTACGACACGGTCCTGGGCGAAAAGGGGGCCAACCTCTCCGGCGGCCAACGCCAACGCATCTCCATCGCCAGGGCGCTGATCAAAAACGCCCCCATCCTGATCCTGGACGAGCCGACCTCGGCGCTCGACGCGGAAACCGAATCGCTCATCATGGAAGGCCTCGACCGCCTGATGACCGGCCGGACCACCTTCGTCATCGCCCACCGGTTGTCCATGATGCAACGCGCCGACCAGATCGTGCTCATCAAGGACCAACGCATCGCCGAAAGCGGCACCTTCGACGAACTCATCCAAAGAGGCGGCGAATTCGCCCGCTTGCATACGTTGCAATACGGCAGATCACGCCGGGCCGCGCCGCCCGCGGCGGCCGCCCCGCCCGAAGCGGCCGCAACGGAAACCGCCTTGGTCTAGCCCCCCCAAGCGGACGGTTTGTTTCTAGAGAAAAATCAGCGGCCAATCATTTACTTTCGGGATTACCGTTTTTTTTCGCTTGATTTGCTT
>Ga0302275_10006037_pt1 | contig 11566 bp, 8 predicted proteins | sample III_Bog_N2_2_FD_200229 | JGI IMG/M metagenome (GOLD analysis project Ga0302275, IMG submission 200229) | Peat permafrost microbial communities from Stordalen Mire near Abisko, Sweden - III_Bog_N2_2 | ecosystem: Environmental > Terrestrial > Soil > Wetlands > Peat | place: Sweden: Abisko...
GAGGCCCGCGGACCCCGGTCGCCCACTTCAGCCTTCGACAAAGCGCGCAATTGCCGCTTCATCTCCTCTGGGGGGGAGAGAATCAATTGGTCGCCTGGGTGAATCCCAAGGTCGGCGATCGAGTCGGCGGGCAGAGCAAGCACACTTGCTGCTGGCCTGCTTGATTCGGAGACGCGGCCGATGGGAAAGAACTCAACCACATCAAGGACAATGCGATCGCTATCAAGATAAAGAAGATCGAGCGGGACATGAATGTTGGCGGGGGAGATCCCTCGGAACGGAACAATCCATAGCGCCATTCCCGATTGCGGCGTCAGGGCGGGCAGGCGGGATTCAAGGCTTGAAGGAGAGAAATCGGCCACTTCAACTTCGACTCCAAGCAAATTACCGCGTGTCTGGTTGTAGGCGCAGAATACACACGTTTCGCCGCTGGCGTGCATGAGCGACCTGTCTTCGGCGGTCGCGTCGCACTCCGCGGTCATCCGAATCGCTGATTCACGAAGAAACCGGAGATCACCCATACGACTCTCAGGTGTCTTATCGGCGCACCCGGTACTTTTCTCTAGGGTTTGCTTTGGAAGGCCGCGATTACCTCGAGGTAAGGGCAGTCAGACGAATTGCGTTGCGTCGGGGTCAGGTTCATTCGCGCGCCCTCAGAGCCTTCAGTCAGCCTGGCTTGAAGCCACTCGGCGCGTCAGTACCAAGTCGAGCGGTCCTGAAACGGCTCGCTGCAACTTGATTCGTCTCGTCGGTTCGGTGGTGATGAATCGCTTCCCTATCATGCGGTTGCCCCCATATGATGATTGCCTGGTCAGAAATGCCTACGAAAACGAACTTGAAAAAAACGCCGAACCGACAACGCCGCGGTGTCGCCTCGAGCGAAACAGCGCGTGAAATCAATCGAGACATTGTTCTGCATGCCATTCATCGGCACCAGCCGGTAAGCCGCGCGGATCTGGCGCGTTTGACCGGGTTGCAACCGAGCACCGTCTCGGTGATCATTGCCCTGTTAATTGACGAAGGCTGGGTGCTGCCCGGCACGTTGGGCCGTCTTCCGCGCGGCCGAAGACCGACCTTTGTCACGCTGAACGACCGGCATGTGACCCTGGCCATCGACCTGCGGCCTGGAAACGCGAGCCTGGCCGTGGTCGACATCAATGGCCGCTTTCTGATCCGCGAAACGGTTCCACTCTCGGCGCAGAGAGATTCGAAGGCTGAGGTGAGGCAGGCCGTCATGAAGATTGCCGAGGCCGCGCGCACGCTTCAGGACACCTTCAGAGAACGCTCCTTCGCCGGAGTGGGCGTGAGCGTTTCAGGGCGCGTGGAGCAGAAAACCCACCATGTGCTCTTTGCCCCAAACGTCTCGTGGACGCAGGTGGATCTTCACAGCGAGTTGCAGCGGGTGCTTGAGAGCCCCATCGAGCTGGAAAACGCGGCCAACGCTTGCCTGCTTGCCGAACGCTGGTTTGGCGATCATGGCGAAGCCTCAAACGTGATCGTTGTCAGCGTGTCGGATGGACTCGGCACCGGCCTGCTGGTGGATGGGCGAATGGCGCGCGGCAAAGACGATATGGCGGGCGAATTTGGACACATGCCGCTGGAACACTCGGGCCCGGTATGCGGCTGCGGCAATACCGGATGCTGGGAGACCTTCGCATCAAACCGTGCTGCACTTCGCTACTATCGCGAACTTGCGCCTGAGACCTCGGTCGGCACATTCAAGGAAGTGCTGGACTTGGCGATCGGCGGAGACATCCGGGCGCTGCGTTCGATTGACAAGATGGCAACCTGCCTGGCGCGCGGATTAACCATATTGGTGGCTGGGCTCGCCCCTGAACTTGTGATTATTGTGGGGGATTGCACGGCTCTTTGGTCGCGCATCTGTCCGATTCTCGAAAGCGAGATCATCGCAAAGTCGTTCACCTCGCACAGGCCGCGCATTGTGGCCGCAATGGATGGCGATGCGGCCCGGTTGCGCGGCGCAGCAGCGCTGGTGCTACACAAGGTTCTTTTCACCAGGGAGGAAATCGAGCCGCTCGATCAAGCATCGGGTCGACGGGGTGACCGGCTCGCGACTGCATCGCGTAAATAGCCTTCGGCGTCCCTCGCGCAGAGAGACGGCCGCGTCCCCTCGAACAAATCCCTCACAACGCTCAAACACATCCAGCTCTCCGGCACAAGCCCGGTCACACTGATTGCTCTGCTGCAGTTCCGTCAGCCGCCGAACCGGAAACCTTGCGTTGAAAAGCCACCATCGAAAACAGGTAAGCAAAGCCGGCGATGAAGAAGATGAGCAGGGAGTAATGGGTCCACAAAACGCCTACGAGTGTGATTGCCAGGCCGCTCGCGATCGAGCTCACCGCCGCGCCGATCCCGGCCACAGTAGCCACCGACCCGGATGGAAAGTTGTCTGATGGCGTAGAAAGAAGGTTCGACGAAAAGCCCTGGTGCGCTGCTGTGGCCATGCACAAGAGCGCAATCGCCTGCCAAAGGAGATGCACAAATGGCACAAGGATCACGCCGAGAGCGCAGCACGCACAGAACATCATTGCAAATCGTCTGGCCGATCGAAGCGAGTGGCCGCAGCGCATCGCAACCTCAGCTAGCCATCCGCCACCAATGCTGCCCACAGTGGCTCCTACATAGACAATGATGATCGGCAATCCGATCTGACTCATGTTGACCTGAAACCGCTCGTGAAAGAATTTGGGCAACCAGTAGAGATAAAACCACCAGACCGGATCGGTGGCGGCTTTTGAAAGGGCGAAGGACCAGGTGCCAGGCGCCCTGAGCAGCGATCCGAAGGTCGCCTGCGCAGGTGCCTGTCCAAATTGCGTTGAAGATCCCCCAGGTTGGCCATACTTCAACTGCAAGCGGTTGTAAGGAAACAGGAGCCAGCACGTGAGCCACAGCAGGCTGAATCCGCCCGTGGTGAAGAATGCCGCCTGCCATCCGAATCGAAGAGCTACGAAGGGAATCAGCAGCGGCCCAAGGAGCGAAGCGAAGCTGGTACCTGAATTGAAGATGCCAGTGGCAAGCGCGCGCTCCTCGGGCGGAAACCAGTCGGCGGTGGCCTTGAGCGCCGCGGGAAAGTTGCCTGCCTCTCCCAATCCAAGCGCGAAGCGGGCAATGCCAAAGCCCATGACGGTGCGCGCGAACGCATGCCCAATAGAAGCCGCGGCCCAAAAAGTGATGGAGAGGGCAAGGCCCATCTTTGTTCCGACGCGGTCGATCACGCGGCCGGCAATCAGCGAGCCAAGTCCGTAGGCAACAATGAAGCAGGTGACGATGTTGCTGTAGTGCCGGTTGTAGAGCACGACATCGACATCACCCCCAAGAAGGTGCTTGAGGATAGGCTCAACCAGGCCAAGGGCCGACCGGTCCATGTAGTTGACGGTCGTAACGAGGAACAGAAGGGCACAAACAACCCAGCGAAGGCTCGATTTGCGAGGCTGGTGCGGCAAAGATACTCCTCGGTGTGTAGAGTCCGTTGAATGCGGTTTGTCCCGCCTCAAAATATCGAGCGTTCCTATGAAGGGTAAGCCGCCGCTGATCATTCTACCTGCGATTGGTATTGCTCGGTCGTGAGCCGGACTTTTCCGTTACGTCCTGTGAATTGAAATCAAAATTCTCTGGGATTCGGCGGTCACGAGCATTTCGTTCAATCGGCCACGACTGACCGGACACTTTAAACACAACAATCGAGCTTTAATATCATTGATTGACCCATGATCGCTGAGTCAGGAGCTGGATCACAAATGAGAGTTGGAATCATCGGTACAGGTGCCATCGCCTGGAAGCACCTGCAGGCCTACAAAAACATCGGCTACCACGTAACGGTCTGCACAGACAGAACCGAAGACCGCGGGCGCAAGTTTGCCGAGGCCGCGGGTGCGGAGTACGTTCGAACCCCCGATGAACTCTGCAGCCATGCCAACGTCGATTACGCGGATGTTTGCACCTTTCCTGCATACCGGTTGGCCGCAGTTGAACTCTGCGCAAAAAATGGAAAGCAGGTATTGGTGCAAAAGCCCATGGCGGTCGATCTTGAAACTGCCGCGAAGATGATTTCGACCGCGCGCGCGGCAGGCATTCAATTGGGCGTGGTGAGCCAACATCGCTTTGACGACTCGGTGCTTTTCCTCAAGAAGGCCCTCGCCAAGGAGCGCCTGGGCAGAATTCTCGAGGCAGATGCCTATGTGAAGTGGCATCGAACAGATGAGTATTACGCCCGGTCGGTCAAAGGCAGCTGGCTTGGCGAAGGCGGCGGTGCTCTCATCAGTCAGGCCATTCACCAGGTGGATGTGCTGCTTTACCTCGTCGGCGCCGTGGACGAAGTGTTTGGCTACTGGCAGCTTGCGGCCGCCCACAAAATCGAGTCGGAGGATTGTGTGTGTGCTGTGATGCGCTACGCCTCAGGCGCAACCGGCGTCATCCAGGCGGCAACCGCGCTTTGGCCCGGCTATCCCGAGCGCGTGGAGATTCACGGAACCAAGGGCAGCGCGATCATCACTGGAGATCAGTTGACGACGTGGAACGTGCGGAACGACTCGGGCGAACCGGCTCCGGTGGCGCAGCTTGCGAAGTCGGGGGCGTCTGATCCGATGGCGATTTCCACTGTGCCGTTCGAACGTCAATTCTCAGAATTCGGAGAAGCCTGCAAGTCAGGCCGCGCCCCATCGAGTTCGGGCGTGGAGGGGTACCACGCACTCGAACTTGTCAAAAGCATCTACACATCGTGCGCCGAGGCACGAAAAGTGAAGATCCTTCCAGTCACCCTCTAGAGAAGCCGGGGACTACTGGTTGACGCCGCTGGCCAGGAATCCACCGTCAACAGCAATCACTTCTCCGGTAACAAACGACGCCGCCTGCGAGGCAAGAAAGATCGCTGGTCCCGCAAGTTCATGCGCTTTGCCAAAGCGGCCCATCGGCGTGCGCAACAACAGTTCTTCGCCCCGCGCCGTGCCCTGCACAAGGGAAGCATTCAGAGGCGTAGGAAATACGCCCGGTGCAATTGCGTTCACGTTGACTCCGCTGTCAGCCAGTTCAATAGCGAGCACCTTGGTGAGTGAAGCCACCGCTGCTTTGCTGGCGGAATAGGCAGCGACTCCCGAGAAGCCCACAAACGAGCTGAGCGAAGCAAGGTTGATGATTCGACCGTAACCGGCCTTGACCATGGTTGGCGCGAAGATCTGGCAGGCGCGCAGAGTGCCGGTGAGGTTGGTGTCGATAATCCGCAACCAATCGGACTCGGCAACCTCAAGCGTGGGCGACTTTGAGGTGGTGCCGGCCGCGTTCACAAGAATGTCGATTTTGCCAAATGCTTCAACAGTTGCATCGTGCAGAGCCTGCAGAGACGCGCGGTTGAGCACATCGCTCGTGATACGCAGAGAACGTCGGCCCAGTGCCTCAATCTCCGTGGCCGTTTGTTCCACTTCCTTGAGTCTGCGAGCGCTGGGGACCACGTCTGCCCCTGCGTCAGCGAGACCGAGGGCGATGGCATGGCCCAGTCCAGTGGTGCCGCCGATGACGACGGCTACGCTTCCGGTCAGATCAAAAAGGTTTTGGCTCATCCTTGAAGCTCTATGCGGGCTTGTGAACAACCCGCTGGCGCATCGCGCATTGAAGTTTACGCTCCCACTACCGAAAAAGCACACATCGGAAATAAAGCGGCATTTGGGTTGTTTATACGCGATTCGAACTAGAAAAGTACAGACCGATCGAACGGGCTATCCTTTCGAAGCTGGCCAAAATCAGATGATTCAGTTGCATACGGTCGGGTTGCTCAGCGTCTCCATGTGATATAAAGTTCGCGTTGAGTACTAAATCCGCATTCGATGTCTGGCTCGCATTTCTTCGTGCGAAGTCCGAAGCTCCGGGTAAGGCTGTCACGTGATCACATTGAGGGCTTAGAATTCTCCTGCGGGAAGAGAGGACCTTGAGCGAAATGGGGAGAAATAAGGTTTCACGGCGCGGTTTCTTGAAGACGGGTCTGGGCGCAGTGGCGGCCATGGGATTTCCGGCAATCGTGCCGTCTTCAGTGTTCGGGCAGTATGCGCCCAGCAAGCGCATCAACATCGGGTGCATCGGCGCGGGGCGCATCTCGCGCGGACACGATATGGCGATGCTGTTGCCCTATGACCGCGCAAAAATCATGGCGGTTTGCGATCTGGATGCGCATCGTGTAGAAGACGGCAAGAAGCTGATCAACGATTTCTACGCCAAAAAGACAGGCGCGGCCTGCGAGGGAGTGACCGGCTACGCAAATTACCACGACCTGCTCGCCAACAAGGACATCGACGCGGTGGTGGTCAGCACGCCGGATCACTGGCACGCTCTGATCGGCGTTGACGCTGTCCGCGCTTGCAAGGATGTATACCTGCAAAAGCCAGCGTCGCTCACGATTGCGGAAGGCCGTGCGCTCAGCAACGCAGTCCAGGCTTCAGGGCGCATCCTGCAGATTGGCAGCCAGCAGCGCTCGACCGTGCAATTCCGTTACGCTGCCGAACTGGTGCGAAATGGGCGCATCGGCGACTTGCAGCGGGTTGAGGTAGGCTTGCCCGGTGATCCGGCAGGTGGAGACAAAACGCCCATGCCCGTTCCCGACTGGTTCAACTACGAAATGTGGCTGGGCGAAACGCCCTACAAGTACTACACCGTAGACCGCGTACATCCTCAAACGGGTTACGACCGCCCCGGATGGCTGCGCTGCCGGCAGTTTGGCGCAGGCATGATTACAGGATGGGGCGCGCATCACATCGACAGCGCGCACTGGGGCATGAACACGGAATACACAGGGCCATTGGAAATTTGGGGACACGCAGATTTTCCCGACCACGGACTGTGGGACGTGCATGGACCGTTCAAAACCGAGGCTATCTATGCGCCGAATGACGTATCGTCGAGCGGCATCCATATGAGCGTAAGCGGCGACTATGCCAACGGCATCAAGTTCTACGGAAGCAAGGGATGGATCTTCGTCTCGCGCGGCAACGAGCAGGTGACCAAGAGCGATCCGGTGGCCAAACTGAACGACGTCACCGCGCTGGCTTCAAGCGATCCGGCCATCATCAAGTCGGTCATCGGTGCTGACGAAATTCACCTGCACGAAAGCAAGGAACAGCACGGCAACTGGCTGGAGTGCATCATCAGCCGCAAGGAGCCGATCTCGCCGGTAGAGATGGGCCACCGCGCCTGCTCCACATGCCTCCTCCACGACATGGCCATGGTGCTCAAGCGCAAGCTCTACTGGGATCCCGTGAAGGAACGCTTCAACAACGACGACGAGGCAAACAGCATGCTCAGCCGTCCGCAACGCTCCCCTTACATGCTTTCGTAAAGAGAGGAACAGATGATTACGAGACGCGATGCCTTGGTGGGGCTGCTGGCTTTGCCAAGCGCCCTGAGTGCTGTTCCCGCAGCAGAAGATCAACAACAGATTCTCGGTCCCACCGTGTTTCATTGGGACGAGATGAAGGTGGTAAAGACAAAAGTGGGTGAAGTCAGGTCGCTCTGCAAGCAGCCAACTGCCACGCTGGACCAGTTGGAGATGCACGTGAGCACGCTCAATCCTGGCCTCATGTCGCATCCGCCCCATCGTCACGTGAATGAGGAGCTCATCATCCTGCGCGACGGCGAGTGCGAAACGCTCTCAGACGGCAAGTGGGTCAAGGTGGGGCCCGGTTCGGTCGTCTTCAACGCGTCGAATAGCTTGCACGGGTTCCGCAACGTCGGCACAACGCCTGCCACCTACCACGTCATCAACTGGAGCCCGAACAAAGACATGGCGGCGAAGAGCAAGGGATGACTGGCAGTTGGCGCTACTCGGGCTTCCCGGTGTAGTGCTGGCTGTGGTGAACGTCGGCATGATCCTCCAGCGACTCAAGGTGCGTAATGACCTCGGCCGGCATTCCTATCTCTTCTGTCAGGCGTTCTTCCAGCGCTGTGGCGAGCGCGTGCGCCTCGCCCACGGGCGTAAGGCTCGGGAACAGGAGATGCACTTCGATCAAGTGCCGGTAACCGGTAGTTCTGAAACGCACGCCGTGGTATTGAAGGTTCAGGTCAGAGCAGATTGCATCCAGCCGCGCGCGAATCCTTCGCCCTGCCTCCGGGTCGGAGTAGTCAAGCAGCCCCGCAGCGGATCGCCAGAGCAAACGGCTTCCTGACCATAGGATGTTGATCGCCACTGCGATGGCGACCAGCGGATCAAGGGGTTTCCAGTGCGTCAGCAATACCAGCGCCAGCCCCAGCACCACACCGATGCTGGTCCAACTGTCCGTCAGTACATGTTTGCCATCGGCTTCAAGGATGAGGGAGTGTGTTCGCCTGCCGATGCGGATCAGGTAGTAGCCGAGCCCAGCGTTCAGAACTCCGGCCGCAAGAATCAGCACGACGCCCCATCCAACATGCTGCAGTTGCAGGCCCATCATCCATTCGCGGATCGACTCAACGAGAATCGTGATGGCAGCCACGACGATGAGCGCGCCCTCGAAGCCGGCTGAGAAGAACGCGATTCGCTCGTATCCGTACAGGAATTGGCGGGAGGCAGGACGCGCGGAAAGCCGAAGGCTGAAGGCTGCAAAGGCCACCGCGATGACGTGAATCACTGATTCGGCGGCATCGGAAAAAATGGCGACCGAGTGCGTCATCAGGTACGCGGCCGACTTTCCCAAAAGCATGATGACACCGAAAACAAGAGAGAGGCGCATGGCAAACTGCGCCTGCTTCATCTCTTCTTCGTGTCGCAGATTGGAAGAATTCGCCATCTTTCGCCTATGAACTCTGTGCTGATTTTGAGCACAAGTGTACTCCGTTGAGATGAACTCTTCATGACAGGGAGCGTTTGGCGCGAACGCCCCGCCAGTAGAGGAAGAGGCCTATCAGGATCGAGCCCGCTGTTCCCGCAACCAGTGTCATTTCAAACCCCGCCTTGTTCGCCGTTCCGCCTGGAGGCACAAGCGAAAGCAGGATACCGCCGAGAACAACGGCGAAGCCCAGGCCGCCGCAGATCCAGACGCCAGGAATGCCACCAGGTACCAGGACCGCATGCGGGTTTTCATCTCGGTCTTTGCGATACGCCAGTTTGATAACCGCTGCAAACATATAGAGAAATGGAATGAAGTAGAGAATGATGCCTGCGTCGATCAGCTTTTGATACGCACCTTGCGTCGTCTCATTGATCTGACTTCCGAGCAGGATGGCAGCAGAGATCGCAGCCTGAACGAGGATCGAGACCCACGGGGTCTTCCACTTGGGGTGAATCTTGCCGAAGGCGGCGGGGAGATAACGGTCCACTCCAACCACAAAAGGTACGCGCGCAATGCCGGCTACAGTGCTGCCAACGCCGCCGGCGTTGCCAAAGGTGACCAGAATGGCGGCGAGCACGCCGAGGAAGCCTACCTTGAGTGCAACCGATCCAACTGTAATGGCATGAAACACGCCGCTCTGAGGATCGAGGTCGGCCGCGGGCACGAGGGAGAGAATGGCAAAGGTTCCCACGATGTACATGAGTGCGATGAGCGCGCCTGCTCCAAACACAGCTCGCGGCAAAGTGCGGCGAGGGTCGCGCACTTCTTCACTCATGGCAGAGACCAGCTCAAGGCCCGTGAAGGCAAAGGCAATCTGGGACCAGAAGTTGACCGTGTCCCAGTTCCATGTAGGCATCATATTGGCCACGGTGAAATGGGTTGCGGAACCGTGCCGCCAGCAAACAATTGCCGCCACCGCAACCAGCATAACCAGGGGGACATACGTCCCCACGCCGCCGGCATTCTGGAGCCACTTGCCGATGTTGAGACCGATGATATTCAGCACTACGGCGACAATGAGAATGCCAAGAGAAACACTTAGCTGGAACGTGCGATCCTGCGCCAGCAGGGTGCCACGCCCCCCCATGATGTAGGCGGCCATTGAGGCGCTGGCGAGCAGCAGGCAGGGAAAATAGAAGAAGGTGTAGATCCAATAGGTCCAGCCGGCGACAAAACCATGAAAGGGACCGAAGGCCTCTCTCGACCAGGCGTAAAGCCCGCCTTCTTCAGGAAAGCGCGATGAAAGCTCGTTGATAACCAGTGCTCCCGGCACAAAAAAGAACACCGCGGCAAGCACCCACAGGCTGATCGATGAGGGACCGTTGTGGCCTGCGGCCGCGATCCAGCGTGGCCCAAGGACTGTTGCAATATTGAAAAGCAGGACGTCCCAAAAGCCCATCGTCTTGCGCAAATGCACTTTTGCTTCGGGCGGGGCTGGCGCGGACGATGTCATGAGTTCGCCTTTGACACGGGATAGGCAGCGATCGGCATTTCAAAGATCATAAAGTACGACGGATAGGTGCCGCGCAGCCCGGCTGACGATCCGCCGCTCAAAAGCAGAAATTCATCGTCCAACTCTGGCGATGCAGAAGCGACGCGCGTCTTCTATATTGGTTGCAGTTGTTGTTGTCCGTTGAGAAAGGGTCATCTTCGACCCGTTCATCGAGACGCGCGCGGAGAACCGCGATCGAGGGTCATACCTGCCTCGAGAACCACACTTCAGGCAAGATGAATTACGAGAGGATAATGAATATGCCCAAATCGGTGAGCCCCGCCGCCAGGATTAGAGCCCCAAAATCACTGACCTCGTTGAACGCCTGGAAAGCCCTCAAAGACCATGCCCGGCAGGTGAGCAGCGTGCATCTGCGCGATCTGTTTGCGGCCGACCCCAGGCGGGCGAAGCGGTTTACGGTTGAGACTTTGGGCCTGTACTTCGATTACTCAAAGAATCGCATCACCGGCAAAACGGTTGATCTGCTTCTGGAGTTGGCGCGGGAATCCGAACTGTCCACGCGGATCGACGCCATGTTTCGTGGCGACAAGATCAACGTGACCGAAGGACGAGCGGTCTTGCACGTTGCCTTGCGCGCGCCCAGGAACGCCAGAATCCTGGTCGATGGCAAGAACGTTGTTCCTGAAGTCCACGCCGTACTCGACCGAATGGCTGCGTTTTGTGATCGCGTCAGAAGCGGAAAGTGGAAGGGCCACACCGGCAAGCGCATCCGCAACGTGATTAATATCGGCATCGGCGGTTCTGACCTGGGGCCGGTCATGGCGTACGAGGCGCTCAAGGCGTACAGCGATCGCCGCATGACCTTTCGCTTCGTATCCAATGTAGATGGCACTGACTTTGCCGAAGCCGTCTTGGGCCTTGATCCGGCGGAAACGCTTTTCATCATTTCCTCAAAGACCTTTACCACTCTTGAAACCATCACCAATGCGAAAACGGCGCGCGCCTGGCTGGTCAAGGGTCTCGGCGGCAATGAGAAATCCGTGGCCAAACACTTTGTGGCTGTTTCAACCAACGACGTCGAAGTGGCAAAGTTCGGAATCGACACGCGCAACATGTTCGGATTCTGGGATTGGGTCGGCGGCCGCTATTCCATGGACTCGGCGATCGGTCTGGCAACCATGCTGGCCATCGGGCCTGAGAACTTCAGCGAAATGCTCCACGGATTTCACGAGATGGACAGGCACTTCAAAACCGCGCCCTTTGACCGCAATTTGCCTGTATTGCTGGGGATGCTGGGCGTGTGGTA
>Ga0302275_10006038_pt1 | contig 11566 bp, 4 predicted proteins | sample III_Bog_N2_2_FD_200229 | JGI IMG/M metagenome (GOLD analysis project Ga0302275, IMG submission 200229) | Peat permafrost microbial communities from Stordalen Mire near Abisko, Sweden - III_Bog_N2_2 | ecosystem: Environmental > Terrestrial > Soil > Wetlands > Peat | place: Sweden: Abisko...
AAGCAAGATTGCATATTCGCGCGGCGTCCAGCACAGAGTATGAACGCGGTAAGCCAGCCAAACCTCAGTCCGTTGCAAATGAGGCACCGCAACTCCCTGTGCGATGAATCGCACCTGCGACTCATCACCGCGCTTGGCTTCAATCTGACCCTGCAATACATAAACGCTGCGCGCCCGCTGCAGCACAGCTTGGGGCGCGACGCCACTCCATAACCAAAACTCATCGTATTTTGAAGCATCCACGCTCCCGGCGGAGGCGCCGCGAACGCAAATCAGCACGCCAAGACATGTCAGGACAAATCGTCTCATCGATCTTACCAGTAGTACTTCAAAGACTTCGCCCAAATGCTATCCGGATATTCCTTGTGCAGCGTCTGGAACCATTGTTTGCGCGTAGCGGGAGGTATCTCCTGGCTGCCGCATTGGTTATTGCCAGAGCGCGCAAAGCACTGGACGGCCCGGAAGAGGGCGTAGGCTCTGGCATCGTCTTCCGCCTGAGTAGTGGCGATCACTTTCAAATAACCGTCCAATCTCGAATAGTTTATTCCGGGAAACAAGGAGCGACTGCCCCCAAGCTCAGTCTCCGGCGGAGTTACATCCTGGCCGTAATGAACTCCATTGAGCCGCACCAGTTCGCCCACGCAGTTCAGGCTCTTCGCATCGCTCCCCATGCGCTGCAGAGCCGCCGCCACCTCCCGCAAGGGAGGACATCGGTACTCCGCGCCCTTGCTCTCGCCGGTTGCAACAAAGGGAGTCACAAATTCGGAAGGATGCGGGGTCACCAGCGCCAGATCGGCCTGAAACGCCTGGTATTTGCCACCCGTAAGCTCCTTGTAAAGCAGCGAATACAAAGCGGCATCGACAACACTCGCGTTCTCCTTCGGGTCTTTGATCCGCTGCCGGAGCAATTCGGCGCTGGCCGAGTGCTCCACGAGAATGGTGCGGATTGCGCCGTCTCGAATCGGCGACTCAGGCGCAAATACGCGTTCGACGTGCCCTGTGCGTTCCTCAAGCCGGGCGAGAGCCAGTTGCAACTGCTCAGACTGAAAGGGCTGTTTGGCCAATGGCAACATCTGCAGCAGCAGCTTTCGCTCTGTGTCAAACTGTTTGCCGGCCTCCAGCGCCAAAACTCGCAAAGTCTGCTGGCTGAAAGCAAAGTAGCCCATCGCCCCGCCAGACAGGTTGGGCAGCAGTCCCAGCGCCTGCTCCGGTCTGTCGTCGACATAAACATGGAAAGCGGCAAGCAGATACTTGTAAAGCACCGGGTTGCTCGCGAAGCGGTCCTTTTGCGCTTCAAGGTCCGCCAAGGTCAATGAAGCATTGGCGGGGCCTCCGGACTGTGGGCCATCCGATCTCATGCGCATCAGGTCGATAATCGCCAGGAATTGGGGGGACTTGATCTGGTCGATCTCCACGGAGCCGAGCAATTTAGCGTCGGCTTCCTGAACCAGGTCCAACAAGGTAACATTGGTCGCCCCCTTTTCCGAATCCGCAAACGCCGTATCGAAAGCTTCCGCCAGCCGCGTCTGGTCGCCACCCAGCCAATAGACTCTTCGTAACAAGCCCCGCGCCGACGCCGCATAGATTCCAAGCGGAAAATCGTGAAGATAGGAGTTGAAGGCAGCTTCCGCATCCTTCAAATTGTCTTTCTCCACCTTGCTCAGTTCCAGGGCTCCCCACTCCCCAAAAGCAAGCCGCTGCGCGCTGTTAATCAGTGTGCGCCCAACCATGTAGCGGGAGGTTTCTCGCAACCATGGGTTCCCACTGTTTCTCAGACTCTTGAAGCTGCTCAGCGCCGCGGGGAAATCTCCGGCATAAAATGCGTTCGCACCTGCGATATAGATGGCAAACTCGCCTCCAGGCGCGGAGTGGATGCCTTGCGGCTCCTTCCAGTCGGATTTTTCGGTCGAGTTGCAGCCGGGTGCAAGAGCGGTGCGGGAGGCAATCAGGATCGCGGCGTCTTCCGCGGGAAGCGCCGCGGCACTCACAGCCTTCTTGAATGCATCCAGGCCGTCGTCGGCGTGGCTGCATCGGCTTCCTTCGCCTTCGGCATAGTTATTCGAGTTCGCCGCACTCTTCCCGAGGCTCGTCTGGGAGGTTGCGCTGATCGTCGACGCCTGGAACTGCATCGATTCCAGATCGAAGGGAACCTGAAGCCACGCAAATTCCGGTGCCGCCGGATACTCCGGCGAAGCGATCATTGTCCCTTTCAGCTTGCCGGAATCGATCAGCAATAGCTCAAGATTTAACCGGCTGTCGTTCGACGGACTCAGGAATGGAACGCTGTTGCAGGATTCATAACCGCGAAATAAGATGCTTCCTCTTGGCGCGCCGCAGCCAAAGTCGCCGCTGGCATAGGACACAGCGCTGAATACAAGAGGGAAAATGAGTCCGAATACGAAACGCCTCTGAAACATGGAATCGCCCCTCCCTTCACAATACAGCCTCTTTCCAGGCCGGCCGTCTGGGCGGCTATCGGGTGCGCGGATGGCAAACCAGTTTCAGCATCGCGATGAGGATGTCCAACTTTGACGACCTACTGCTTCACCAGCTCCACACGCCGGTTCTGCGCCCGGCCGTCCTCGGAGTCGTTGGTCGAGATGGGCGAATACGGCCCGTCGCCTACCGACGACATGCGATCGGCGGCCACGCTGTATTGCGTCGTCAGCACCTGCACCACAGCGGCCGCCCGGCGTTTGGAGAGATCCAGGTTGGCCGCCAGCGCGCCCACATTGTCTGTGTGGCCGACGACAAACAGCTTGAGCTTCGGATTCTCCTGGAGCAGTTTGGAGATCTCCGTCAGCGCCGCGGCCGATTCGGGCTTCACGTCCGCCTTCCCGGTGTCGAAGAGGATACCCGCGACGACGATGTGGCCGTTCGTGTTGATCCCCGTGGCCAGCGCCGCCGCGTTGGCGACCACGTCCTGAGTCAGGTCGCCCTCCTTGACGATGGTCACCATGTAATTGTTGCTCACGCTGATCTCCACCATGATCCAGGTGTTGCCTTTATGCACGGTAAAGTCGCCGTAACTTCCCGAGTCATAGACGAAAGGGTACCCTGCGGTGTGAAATGCCGTGTTCATGTTGCGGACAACCTGCGGTTTGGAGGCGGTCTTGGGGTAACCGTAGCTGACCTGTTGAAATTGCCCTTCGATCGACTTATGGGCCCCTTCCTGGGTAATGACAAAGTTGTAGGCATCATCCGCCATGTTCTTGCAGTCGGTAATCCAGGAGCCGGGAAAACGCGAGACGACCGGTAAATCCTTGCAGCCGGCCTTGTCCGGGGGAGTTTGCGCGGAGAGCGGCTCGGAAAAGGTGAGGGCGAAGCAGGCAAGGATGAACCATACACGACAGTTGGACAAGGGCGCGCGAGTAAGGAGATTCATCTTTCCTCCAAAAGTTCGGAGCGGGGGAAAGTCCTCCTCCCGCAGCGTTTCAAGAGTATCGCAGAGGAACGCGTCTTGTGCCAAACGCGAAATGCGGCGCCATCCATCGTATTTCGTCTCGGCGGCATCAAACAAAGGTATTCTTAAAGCCGTGCGGAAAGTCCACGAGGAAAATGATTTGCGAATTCAGGAGCACTTGACGATATCGATTCTTTTGGCCCTGGGAATTTGCCTTTGTATTCCCGCGCCCGGCCAGGTTTCCGCCGCGCCTTCCCGGGTTGTGGAGCGAGTGGATCAGAGCAGAACGCTCGTGCTCACGGGCAATACGCACTATCTGGCGCGGGCCGAGTTCGACCGCGGGCCGGTCGATCCGCAGCTTTCCCTCGACAGGATGCAACTGGTGCTGAAGCGAAGCGCCGAGCAGGAGGCCGCTCTCGAGTCATTCATGGCGGAACAGGTCGATCCCACCTCCCCGAACTTTCATCACTGGCTGGAGCCGGAAGAGTTCGGCCGGCTCTACGGGCCTTCGGACAGCGATATGGCCGCAGTCACCAATTGGCTCCAGAACCAGGGCTTCCGCATCGACGGGGTTTCGCAGGGACGGGTCACGATCGAGTTTTCCGGAACGGCGGGCCAAGTGCGCGAAGCATTTCAGACGGAGTTGCACCATTACCTGGTGAATGGCCGCGCGCACATTGCCAACAATCGTGACCCGCAAATTCCCGCCGCGCTCTCGCCCGTTGTGACCGGCATTGCGTCGCTGCACGATTTCTTCCCCAGCCACCAGTCGGAACTGGGGCGATTTGTGCGCATGGAGCAGGCGACCCACAAGGTAACGCCCATAGAACTTCCCGCGCAGGGTCCGAAGGCGAACTATGTCTTCTCCGACCCAAATAGCGGCGGGATTAACAACGAAGACATCGGGCCATACGATTTTGCGGCGATGTACAATTTAACTCCGCTGTGGAACACGGGGATTACCGGCAAGGGGATATCGATCGCCATTGCCGCCGAAACGGACATCAACCTGAAGGACGTTGCGACCTTCCGGACCTTTTTCGGGCTGAGCAAGTTTTCCGGGACGGCCAGGATGGTTTTGAATGGGGCCGATCCGGGAACAATCCAGGGAGCTGTCGTCGAAAACACCCTGGACACGGAATGGGCCGGAGCCGCGGCGCCAGATGCTACCGTACTGGTGGTCGCGAGCAAAGGGACGGCCACGAGCTTCGGCGGCTTGCTTTCGATGGAATACATCGTGGATAACAAGGTTGCGCCGGTGATGAGCGGAAGCTACGGAACCTGCGAAGCGGGGCTGGCCGCGGCGGGAAATGCCAATCTGAATGCGATGTATCAACAGGGGTCGGCGGAAGGCATCAGCATCTTCGAATCCGCCGGCGACCAGGGCTCGACTGGATGCGACAACTCGGACGCCACGGTTTATCCAAATCCCGCGCAGAATGGATTGCAGGTGAACGGATTCGTCTCCAGCCCCTATGTAACGGGAGTGGGCGGCACCGACATTGTGTGGCAGGAGGACCCCTACAGCAAATACTGGACGGCGAACACGGCCAGCCATGCAAGCGCCATCGGCTATATTCCCGAGATTCCCTGGAACTCGACCTGCACCGACAGTTACCTACTGACCTACGTTTACACCGGACAAACATCCTCTGAGGCACTCTGCAATAACGCGATTGCGGCCGGACTCGACGAGATGGTGCGCGTTGTGGGAGGCAGCGGCGGCAAGAGTTCCTGTCTGAGCAACAAGGGCACTTTCGCGAGCTGTACCGGCGCCTATGCCAAGCCTGCCTGGCAGACCGGCACAGGCGTGCCGGCGGACAAGGTGCGCGACGTACCGGATGTCTCACTTTTCGCCTCCAGCGGCTTGCCCTCAGGCAATGGCGGCAGCGCCTATCTGATCTGCGTCTCGTCCAACTCACCCGACAAAACATGCGACTACACGGGCTCCAACATCGTGGCGCAGGAGGTGGGGGGCACTTCGGTCTCTTCGCCCGCCATGGCGGGCATCATGGCCCTGGTCGTCCAAAAAGCCGGCGGCGCGTATCAGGGCTTGGCCAACCCGGTGTTTTATGGCCTCGCCGCCAAAGAGACGCTCAGCGCCTGCAACGCGAACACCGTCGCGAACGGGAATCGCTGCATCTTTTACGACACCACAACCGGCACAAACGCGATGCCGTGCCTCAGCGGCTCCCTGAACTGCGCAGTGAAGACGTCCGGGGACAAAATCGGCATTGTCACTGGATACAGCACGTCGACGGGCTACGATCTGGCGACCGGTCTGGGCTCGGTGAATGCGGCCAACCTGGTGAACGCCTGGCCAACCGCGGCGCCCGCCGTGACGGTGTCGCCCACAACCTATGGGTTCGCGACGGCGATCGTGGGCACGACGAGCGGGACGAAAGGGGTTGTTACCCTCAAGAACGCCGGTACGGCCGCGGTTACAATCGGCTCGGTCAAGCTCACCGGGACAGATGCGAGCTCGTTTGCGGCATCCACAACCTGCCCGGTTGGCTCGACGTTGGCCGCCGGGGCGAGCTGCGCCGTGACTCTCTCGTTCAAACCGGCAGCTGTGGGCGCATTGCTGGCCACGCTCAGCGTCGTGGATGGAGCCGGCACCCAGACCGTTGCGGTAAGCGGAACCGGGGTTGCCAGCACCGCCCCGGCGGTGACGCTTTCGGCGAGCTCGCTTACGTTTGCCGCAACCATGGTTGGAACCCCGACCGCGGCCCAGGTCCTGACGGTGAAGAACTCGGGCACTGCGGCCTTGACGTTGACTTCGGAAACCGTAACCGGAACCAACGCGACATCGTTCCTGAAGTCCGCCACGACCTGTGGCGCTTCGCTCGCCGTGGGAGCCTCGTGCACCGTGTCTGTTGAATTCAAACCCCTGTCGACGGGCGCGCTGGCGGCGGCGCTGGCGATTGCCGACAATGCGACAGGTTCGCCACAACAGGTGAAGCTCAGCGGCACCGGAACCGCTCCGGCTGTCACCCTGACACCCGCGTCAATTGTCTTTCCAGCCACGATCACGGGCGCAACCAGCGACGCGCAACTTGCCACGCTGAAGAATTCGGGCACGGCGGCCTTGACCCTCAAATCGATCGCGCTGGGCGGCACAAGTGCCACCTCCTTCCTTTGGTTGGGAGACTGCGGAGCCTCGCTCGCGCCGGGAGCTTCCTGCTCGTTGTATGCCGCATTCAAACCGGCTTCGGCCGGGGCGCTCGCGGCAACCCTGATCATTACGGACAATGCCGCCGGATCTCCGCATAAGGTGGCGCTGACAGGCGCCGGAGCGGCTCCACCCGCGCTGAAGCTGAGCACGGCGAGCCTGGCGTTTCCGGTCACCACGCACGGAACGGTTTCGACGTACGCAGCCGTCACCGTCACCAACGCCGGCACGGCCACGATCGCGTTCAGCTCCATCACATTGGCGGGGGCCAATCCCACCGACTTCGTGCAGTTGCAAACCTGCGGCGCAACCCTGGCTCCGGCGGCCAGTTGTGAGGTCTACATCGCGTTCAAACCAGCCGCAATCGGTGCTTTCAAGGCCACACTCAGCATCGCAGACAATGGCGCCGCGTCGCCACAGTCGGTGGCGCTGAGCGGAACTGGAAGATGATGGGTCGAGGAACCGGGCAAGCCGGCTGAATGCGGCTCAAATCCAAAAGAGTCACAGGGGCGCCAGACTCTTCTGGATGCCCCTGTCGGATTCCGCGGGAATTACTTGCTTTCGCCGGACTGGTTGGCCACCTGGAGATAGTTCTTCACGCTGAAGACCCCGGGAACGCCGTTGGCGCGGAGAAAGGCTGTCTCCTTGTCGGATTGCGAATCGACTACGCCGTAAAGCTCCACTTTGCCGTTCTGCACCGAGATGCGGATCGGCTTCCCTGGGTCGATCGCGTACTTGTTCAGCGTGCCGTAGCCGTAGACCGCCCGCGCCACTTGCATGCGGATCTGGTCGTCCATCATTGAGGTGGGATCGACTTCAATCTCGTCCACCACATCCTTCACCCCGCCATAGGTGCTCACCAGCGCCAGGGCCGAGTCTTTATCGACATAGGTGCGGGCATGGCCACCAAGGGTGACGACTCCTCCTTGGGTGCTGAGGGAGATGGCGTTGAAGGCGTTGCCGTAGCCGACGCGGTCATACTCCAGCTTTTCCAGCAGCTTGGCCTGAAGCTGGTCGTCGGGGACGGTAGGTCCTGAGACCTCAATCTGGTTGCGAACGGCCGTGACGCCCTTCACCTTCTGGACCTTCTTGGCCGCCTCGGCCTTGTCGATGTATAGGTCGACGGAGCCGGTGAGCGTGGCGATGCCGTTATCGACCGTGACTTTTACATCGCGGAACTGTTTCTTGTTGAGTTTCGCGGTGACTGCGGTTGAGACCGAATTCTCATCTTCCTGACGCGCGGCGGCCATGGGGCTGGGAGCTGCAAACGAAGGCTGGGGAAGGCTGAGGAGGGTCCCAACGAAGATAGCGGTGAGTGCGAGCTTTCCGGAAATCCGAGTGGGATTCATGCGAGTGTCCTCCTGGTAGTAACGCTTGAAAGCCGCTTCCGGATTGTTTTCCGGATCGTCGCGGCTTCTGGTGGTTAGAACACCGGAATGGCCCAAAAGTTGCATTTACCGGAAGCGCCGCCGAATCTTGAAAACTACAGAGAAAATCCCCGACTCATCCTGCGTGACCAGCATCGAAACATGATGATTGATGGCGATGTCGGCCTGGATGAGCTGCTGGGCGGTGGAGTTGACGTTGCTGGCGAAGGTGAACGTGAGGTTCTGGCCAATCTGCTCCACGACCGTGACGCGGGCCGAAGAGTTGCCGATCGTCCCGATGAAGTTGGGGTCGACCTTGACGGCGCCGGTGCCAAAGAGGCGCTGGACTCGATTGGATACTGTCGCGTTGAGCGCGCCGCCGAGCAAGGCGTCGGTCGTCGGGTTGTCGCCGGCCTGCTGTTGCTGCTGCATGTTCACGCCTCCCTCCTCCGAGGTGCGGCCAAGCGCCAGCAGCGCGATCACGTCGGCCTCGGGCAGCGGCGGCTCCGAGCGGTAGGTCACGTTGAGCTTGTCGGTGGTCCCGTGCAGGCCCAGCGTGATGTCGTAGTCCTCCACGCGCGCCGTCGCGTCCAGGTCGATGTTGGGCTGGATGCGCACCGGATTGTTGAAGTTGATGTCGCCGCGCTCCAGATCGTACCGCGTGCCGGCCACGCTGGCGCTGCCCTCGGTCAGCGAGATGCGTCCCAGCAGCGACGGCGCGGCGATGGTCCCGCGCAGGTGCAGATCCACGTCCCCGGCCAGCTTGGCATAGGCATTCTGGAAGTTGAGCTGCGGCGCGGAAGTCAGATGCACGTCCAGGCGGACGTGGTTGCTGGGCGCGTCCGGCGAGAGCACCGGCTGCACCGCCGTGGCCTGCGCGGTCAGCGCGGCCAGGTCGAGCTCGTCGTTGATGGCGAAGCGCGTCACCAGCACGTCGCCGCTCAGCAGCAGGTTGCTCTGCGGCCCCTGCAGGTGAAGATGGGCATCGGCCAGCGAGCTGATGCCCTGCGGATAGCGCAGCCGGATGCCCAGGCCGGTCACCGTGAGGTCGGCGTAGAGCCCACGTTGGAAGCCGAGATAGCCGGCCAGATTGAGCTGCCCTCCGCCGCTCATCGCCGTCAGCGAGCGCACTTCTAGCCGGTTCTGGATAAATTCGAGGCTCCCGTTGATCTGGCTAAGCCCGTTGGGGAAGTCGCCGAGCGCCAGCGAAGCGTTGCGGAACTCCGCCTTGCCCTGCAGGATCGGCGCGAGCAGCGGCCCATGGGCCTCCATCTGGAAGCTGGTGACCCCAGAGGCATTCAGGTCCGTGTCGATCGATTCGGCCAGGCGCAGGTTCACCGACCCATCCGCCACCACGTCCAGTTGCTGCTTCCCGGTCAACCCCAGCGAGCCGCGCAGCTTGATGTCGGTGTCCTCGCCGGTAATCTCGACCGGATCGAGATGGGCCACTCCATTGGCGATACTGGCATGCACCGCGCCCTTGCTGGCCAGGTGAACTCCCTCGATCACCACCGCCAGCTCCGCCAGGCTGGCCTCGCCGGTCAGCTTCTCCGGGTGCGCCAGTGGCCCATCCACCTGAGCCGTTCCCTCCAGGTCCGATTGGCCATTGATTCCAGTCACTTTAAGCAGCTTGAGCAGAGCGCCGATATCGAATTTGGAGAACTGCAGCTTGGCCTTCGTGGAAAAATCGGAATTCAGGGTCGTTTCCCCATGCGCCGTGAAGACCCCGGCCACCTGATGCGAACTCAAATCGTAAAGAAGCGTATGCGGTCGCGTCGACACATTGATGAGCAAGTCGGCGACCGGCTCCGAGGCCACAGTCATCCCGCTCAGGGTGGCCCGGGCCTGAACATGCGGATTGTCGAAAGTGCCGTCGCCAATCAGGGTAACGGCCAGCTGTCCTTTGATGTCGGACGTCTGACCCCCCGCGGCCAGCAGGCTCGCCAACTGGATCGATGCGCCGCGCGCGTCCACCTGAAATGCATTCGTGTGCAGGTCGTATCCGCCTGTCCCCGTGAGACGGCCGGTTCCCTGTTCGACGGAGAAGCTGGTGAGCTTGATCTGGCTGTTCTGGAGCGTTCCCGCCGCGCGCAAGCGGTCAAGCTGCACTCCATAAACCTTCGCCTTGAGCAGATCGAGCGTACCGCTGCCGGCCAACGCATTCACCTGCCCCTGAAAATCCAAATGCGCATTGAGCGTCCCGGTAACCGGCGCGCTCACCGAGGCGAGCGGAAGCAGCTCCTCCACCGGAAACTGGCGCGCGTCGGCTTTGATCTGCAAAGACGAATTCTCATCGAACGCGGGTGCGGGGTTCAGCAGGTTGTAGCTGGGGTTGCTGGAGTCGATCCGGCCCTGCGCCTCCAGACTGGCCGATCCGCGATGCAGCGCCGCGTGCCGGATCACGATGCTCGCGGGGGAATATATGCCGTCGGCGTCCACCGAATCCCACGCGAAAAAGCGCGGCGGCCCGTTGGCGGTCGCCGGGGGAATCTCCAGGCCAATATTCACCGCCGTCAGCCGCCCATCGACCCGCGGCGTGATCCACGAGCTGTTGAGCTGGCCATGAAACGTCGCTTGTCCGGAGAGCACCTTGCCGCCGGGCGGGTTGGGATTGAGCACCGCCGGCAGCGCCGCCGTCCCGACCCGCGTTCCCGAGTGGAATTCAAGCGCCCGCAGGGCGGGGTCGAATTCGCTCAGGTCGGTCGAAATCAGGTCCAGATCCATCTCCGAGGCGCGGTCGATGGGAAAAACGCCCAGAAGTCCCTTGCCTTCCAGGCTCGTGTGCGGCAGATGGACGTCCAGCGTTTGTACGTGGACCGCTCCCTCGTTGGCGTGGAAGAGGCCGTCGATCGTGCCATACACCGGAGCTTCGCCCGGGATGGTCTTGCCCGAAGGCACGAGCGCCAGTTTCCCGCCAATCGTCAGATCCGTGGCCATGTTGGTCCAGTCCGCATTCACCGGCCCGGAGACAATCGTGTCCAGCCCCAGCTTGCGATACTGCGGCGCGGCGAGCTGGACCAGCATTCCGTCCAGCGACATGCCGCTGATCTTGCCGCGAATCCTCCCCGTCGAGGTGGGCGGCTTGGTGTGCGTTCGGCGGAACTGCAACTCCTCTTTGCTCCCCGGCTGCGGCGTGAAGACCAGCCAGTTGTCATAGAAGAATTCGCCGCTCACCTCCCCGCCCGTCACCGGATGCGCCCGCACATCGGAAACCAGCAACTGGCTCGCCGTGGCGCGGAACCGCGCGGTCAGGTCGCGGACCTGAGTATTGACGAAGGGCTGCTGCTCGTAGTGAATATTGGTGCCGGTCAGTCCGCCGAGGATCTCGAACTCCCCTCCCCGCCCATTCGCCGATGCATCCAGGCGGACGATGCCGGCGCGAGTAAAGGGAAATCCGGCTGCGCCCTCGAAGACGCGCACATCCACCTCGCCGCTCGCCTGAGCATCCCAGCGGGCGTGGGCAAAGTCCGAGACCCCGCCGCGCATGGTCAGCGTGCGGTTCAGAGAAGTCAGATTCATCGACTCGACTCGCAGGCTGTTGTGCGCCAGCAGCGCAATCAGGTCCAGGTGGCCGATCATGGGGGCGGCCTTGCCCACCAGCGGCCCCTGGGCAAAACTCAACTC
>Ga0302275_10006039_pt1 | contig 11565 bp, 8 predicted proteins | sample III_Bog_N2_2_FD_200229 | JGI IMG/M metagenome (GOLD analysis project Ga0302275, IMG submission 200229) | Peat permafrost microbial communities from Stordalen Mire near Abisko, Sweden - III_Bog_N2_2 | ecosystem: Environmental > Terrestrial > Soil > Wetlands > Peat | place: Sweden: Abisko...
GAAGAACCCTGCAAGGAGGCAAGCGATGGCTTACTTTGAGCGGATGCGCGACGTGGTTTCGGGGCCTTTCAGCCCCGACGTGATCCGGCAGCGGACGGCGGCCGGATGGCAGATGGTTTCGATTGAATGGCGGCGCGAGCTGCCCGACGCAGAGGCCCCGGCTGAGGGTGTTTTCGACGAGGACATTCCCTACGGGCTGCGCATCTCCGACGACTGCAAACGGCTGGAGGTCGACCGGACCGAGCACCAGGTGTTGATGGAAATCATGGAGCTGCTGGCGCAGGATTTTTCCTATTCAAGTATTGTGAGCGACCTGAACGAGAAGGGGTTTCGCCAGCGTGACGGGCGGCCCTGGAGCCGGATTTCCGTGTTCAAGATGATTCCGCGGCTGATTGAAGTTGGACCGCAGTTTTTCTCGTCCCAGGAGTGGGAGAAGAGGCGGCAGCGTTTCGCGCGGGCGCGGGCTCCCGAGTAGCGGAAGGCGCATGGTAGGCTAAGGCCCATGCAACCGGCCCCTGGCTTGCGCCCCGACATCGAACAAAACAGCATAGAGCGAGAACGGCCGTGGCTGTTCAACTTCTTGATCGCGCCCATGGCGGTGATGTCGATCGGGCTGGTGGGCGGCGCGCTTTCGTATTTGTTCAGGCATGAGGGTGTCGATCCGGGGCGGAGCGGCTCAATTCTTGCGCTGCTGATTCTGCCGCATGCGATCTTCTTTTTGTGGGGCCCGGTGACGGACTTCTGGGTGCACCGGCGCACGTGGCTGATGCTTGCGGCCACGGCGGCGGGATTGACGCTGCTGGCGGCGTTCCATCAGGAGCGGCTTGCTTCGCCGTGGGGCGTGGGGCTGATGTTTCTTGCGCTCTGCTTTGGCGGGCTGGTGGTGGCGGCCTGCGGCGGCATCATGGGCGCGCTGAAGAGCGAGAAGAACCGGAGGCGTGCCGGGAGCTTTTACCAGAGCGGGTCGCTGGCCGTTGGCGGACTTGCGGTTTTTCTGCTGGTGTTGCTGGCTGATCGGGTGAGCCTTGGCACGCTGGGCTGGATTGTGGCGGCGATGGTGGTGCTACCCGCGCTGGCGGCGCTGGGCGTGTCGAAGCAGCCGGTGGTGGGCGGCAAGACGCGGCGGGAGACGGGCGCGCGGATCTGGCAAGAGTTCAAGTCAACATTTTTGCGATGGGAGGCGGTGCCGTACACGCTGCTGGTGACGTTTCCGATGTGCAGCGGCGCGATGATCGGGCTGCTGCCCAGCCTGGCGGCCGACTACGGCGTGAGCGGCGCTGAAGTTGCGTGGATGAACGGCGTGGGCGGGGCGCTGCTGATGGCCGCGGGAGCGCTGGCCGTGACGCTGATTCCGGTGCGGGTGCGGGCGCCGATTGCGTTTTTGCTGGCGGGGTTGGCGAATGCGGCCACGCTGGGAGTGCTGGCGATCGGGCCGCTGCGGCCGGCGGTTTACTTTACGAGCACCGTGCTTTTTCTTTTCACGATTGGGAGTTGCTACGCGCTGTTCACCGGGGTGGTGCTGGAGTTTCTGGGAGGGTCAGGCAAGAGCGGAAGCTCGCGGTATGCGCTGATCAATTCGCTGGGGAATTTGCCGGTGTCGTACATGTTGTTTATTGACGGGAGAGCTTACGCGCACTGGGGACCGCGCGCGATGCCTGCGGCGGATGCGCTGCTGAGCGCGCTGGGGGCTTCGCTGCTGCTGGCGCATTTTGTGGTGAGCCGGAGGCGCAAGGCGGCGAAGGAAAACTCCGCGTAACTTGCCTATCGATGCGGGCAGCCGGGCCAGCAGCAGGGGCGTCGCATGCCCTCTTTCAGCTCCGAACACACTCGTTCAACGTGCTGCCGCCTTGTCTCCTCTTTCTTTACTGAGATGGTCCAGCAGATCCACTCGTTGCGCGCGAGCGGCGTAATGTCTTCCCATGCTGCCCTTGCATCCGCGTCAGCCGCGAGCGCTTTTCGCAGATCGGCGGGCAAAGGATGGACGGCTCCTGCGGAGATTCGAATGGAGGTCATAACGTTATCTCGCCCAGTGTACAAGGCTCTTTCTAGCGGTCGGTGTCGCGCTTGAGGATGGGGCCTAGCGAGCCAGGATTGTCTGGGGCGTCGGGGGAGACGCGGAAGTCCCAGACGGACTGGTTGATGTCGGAGCCGGAGATGATTTCGACCAGCGCGTACTCGCCGATGGTGAGTTTCTGCTCGGGCTCGATGCGGAGCCAGTGTTTGCCGGCGAGGACTTCGACCTTGGTGGGGATGATGTCCTCATCCTGGGTGACCTTGCCGTCGATGCCGACCTTGATGGCGCCGACGATGCGGACTTGATTTCGCTCGTCGACGCGAACGATGGCGAAGCCGGACTTTTCAGAGTGTGCGCCATGCTTGCCGCCGTTGACGGCGCGGGCGTTGCCGGTGTTGATGGTGACGGGGTGCGAAAGCACGGGCTCGGTTTCGTCGCTGACGTTGAGCGAGAGATAGATGACCGGGTCGTTGACGTGCAGGTGCACCTTGGCGTGTTCGCCTTCGAGCTCGAGGTTGGCTCTGGACGCCTTGAGCGGATTGAGAACCTCAATGCCCTTGCGGGTTTTTGAGTTCATGTTGAGATCTTTGGGCAAGAGCTCAACCAGCTCGGGCGTGTCCTGATAGGTGTCGAGCGCAAAGACGCCGTCTTCATCGGGCAGCTCAAGGCCCTTGGCCACCTCGGGCATGCGCGCGTTCTTGAGAGCGCGCTCATCTGCTTCCTCCTTGTCGATATCTTCAGCTTCTTTCATGGCAGGCGAGGCTTGTTCGGTGTCGGGTTTGGCGTGGTCGCGCTCCCATTTGCGGGTAGCGTCCCAATCCACGATGTCGGCGGGCATTTCTTCCCACTCGCCACGCTCGAGCGAAAGGTAGCGCACGCGGTCGCCGGCGATGGTGTACTGGCGGACAAGCTGGTAGGTGCCGTCCTTGAGAATGAGGCGATGATTGCGGGCGAGGCCGGGGGCGTCGGGCTTGGGGACGAGGGGGGTTTGTTTCTTATCGTTTGTGGATTGCTGCGCAGTTGCGCCGGACGCCGGCAGCAAGGCCAGTGAGACGGCGAGGAGGGTGAGAACTGGAAGGCCGCGCAGATGGGCGAATCGGTTCATCGCACACAGTTTAGACGACCGGACCGCAGATGGGTTTCTAGCTGGGTTGGCAATGGGTTTGGCGGGCCGGGTGGAGGGCCGGGCGGCGGCCTGGGCGGAGTGCGATTTCCAACCATTTCTGGTGAATTTGCGTCCAATACTCTGTATCCTTAGAGCAGGAGACGGTTTTTGACAGGATTCGGGACCCAGATCCGTATGGATCGACGTGTAAAGGCCGGGCTCGCGCAGCCCAGGGCTTTGCGGGTGGTCACGATCCTGTGCCTTGTGCTGCTGGTGCTGTTCGCAGTGGCCCAGGTGGCGCACGTCCACTCGGATGAAACCGCTGCCGACCATTGCCCGCTTTGCATCTCCATGCACTCGGCGGCTCCTGTTGAGGCGGCCCAGGTTGCGACTGTCCTGGTGCAAGTGGGCGTTTCCGCGCCGCTTGTTGAGACCGAAACCGTCGTTCGTCATCACGATTCCAAGCTCTTCATTCGTCCCCCTCCCGCTGACTGCTAGAGCCTTTCTCCGATTCTTCACAACTCCTTGCACGTGTACGCTACCGCCCTTTTTCAACGAGGGGCGGGCATTGGCGTCGCGGTCGTGATTTTAGAGAGGTAGTTGAGACGGAGAGAGCGCTCCCGATGCTCCGAAGCTGCTGCGCGAACGTAACGCGCGGCGCCCCTTCAGCATTTCCAGTCAACATCAGGAGGCTTCCCCATGAAGTTCAAAAGCGGTGCGATTTTACGAATAATTCCTGTTTTCGCTTTGCTGTTTGCGGCGCTTTCAGTGCCGGCGCAGAGCGGCAATGCAGGAGCCGTGCGAGGCACGGTCACCGATTCCACCGGTGCGGTGATTCCCGGCGCCAGTGTTCGCATGACAAACGACGTGAGCGGACTTGACCGCACCGCGATTACCGACGCAAATGGCCAATTCAGTTTCTCCAACGTACCGTTCAACGGCTATCGCATTCGGGTGTCTGCCAACGGCTTTTCTCCGCTGAGCCAGAACGTGGGAATCCAGTCGCTGGTTGGCGCCAGCTTGAAGCTGGTGCTCCAGGTGGAAGGTGCCTCGCAGACCGTGACTGTGGAGTCGACCGGTGACCTTGTTGAAACGGACCCCACATTCCACACCGATGTAGATCGTGACATGTTTCTCAAAGTGCCGATGGAGAGCGCGTCATCCACGCTGAGTTCCCTGGTGACTGAGACCACGCCCGGCGTAGCGGCCGATTCAAACGGCCTGTTTCACGGCCTGGGAGACCATGCTTCGAATTCCTTTTCAGTCGACGGCCAGTCGATTACGGACCAGCAGAGCAAGGTGTTCTCCAACCAGCTTCCGTCGAATTCGATTCAGTCGCTCCAGGTGATCTCTGGCGCGCCGCCGGCTGAATACGGCGACAAGACGAGCCTTGTGATTGTGGCAACGACGCGGTCCGGTCAGGGCATTACGAAACCGACGGGCAGCATCAATACGTCGTACGGTACATTTGGATCGGCTTCAGGAGGATTCGATCTCTCCTACGGTGGCACAAAGTGGGGTAATTTTATTGAGGTCGATGGCCTGAACACCGGGCGCTTCCTCGATCCGCCAGAGTTTGTGGTTTTCCACGACAAGGGAAACGAACAGAACATTTTCGATCGCGTGGATTTGAGCCTCTCGCCGGCCGACTCGATTCACCTGGATTTGAACTACAGCCGGTCGTGGTTCCAGACGCCCAACGCCTACGACAACCTGAACGTGCAGAACGTGGTGGGCGGTGGGTCGAGCGCCAATCCGATATTCGGGGATGTGGGCAACACGGACCAGCACTCGAAGATTGGGACCTTCAATATTTCGCCGACGTACACACGCATTATCGGTTCGGATATGGTGTTCAACCTGGGCGGGTTTGTGCGGCGCGACGACTACAACTATTATCCGAGCGGCAATCCGCTGGCCGATCTGGGCCCGACGAATCTGCAAACTTCATCGATCACCCAGAACCGCACGCTGATGAACACGGCGGCGCACTCGGATTTCTCGTACGTGAAGGGAATTCACAACTTGAAGGTGGGCGCGCAGTACGGACAGACATTCCTGCGGGAGCGCGACGGGCTGGGCGTTGTGGATGCGACGTATAACTCTCCGTGCGTGAGTCTGGTGACGGGAAACCCGATCGCGGGCTACACGAGCCAGTCGCAGTGTCCGGGAGGCGTGGCGGGGCAGAATCCGAATTATCTGGCTGTGCTTGCTCCGTATGACCTGACGCGGAGCGGAGCGCTTTACAACTTCTTCGGGCATACCGATGTGAAGGAACTGGCGATTTTTGCCGAGGACGAGATCAAGCTGGGCAACTGGGACATGAACCTGGGGCTGCGCGAGGACGTGTACAACGGGCTGACCTCTGCCAACCAGACACAGCCGCGCGTCGGGATCTCCTACAACGAGAAGCCAACCAAGACCGTGATGCGTGTCTCCTACGCGCGGACGCTTGAGACGCCGTTCAATGAGAACCTTGTGCTTTCAAGCAACGGATGCTTGAATGCGGTTCTGTCTCCGCTGCTGGCCTGCAGTCCGGGCGTCTCAGGTACGCTGGCCCCCGGCTTCCGCAACGAATTTCATGCGGGCTTCCAGCAGGCGTTTGGCAAGTTCATGGTGTTCAGCGGCGAGTACATATGGAAGTACACCCACAACGCGTTCGACTTCAGCGTACTGGGCAATACGCCGATCACGTTTCCGATCGACTGGCATAACTCCAAGATTCCCGGTTACGCACTCCACGCCGATGTACCCGAGTTCCACAACTTCAGCGCGTACTTTGTGGCGTCGTCGGTGGCTGCGCGCTTCTTTCCGCCGCAGTCGGCCGGGGCTGGCGCCGCTCCGCAGACAGGCGGTGCTCCGTTCCGCATCGATCACGATGAGAAGTTCAATCAGACAACGCATCTGCAATACCAGATTGGCAAGCGCGGGCCGTGGGCGGGAGGAAACTGGCGGTACGACTCGGGCCTGGTGGCAGGGTCGGTACCGTATGCGATCAACAACACTACGCCAGTCGACCTGAGCGGATTGACGTTCGATCAGCAGGCGCAGGCCGGATTAGCTTGCAACGGGGTGACGGCTACGCGCACGGCGGGATTCCAGTCTTGCGCGCCCTCAGAGTATTCGTCGACGCTGGTGAGCATTCCTGCGCCGGGGACGGAGAATGACGACAAGAATCCGCCGCGCATTGCACCGCGCGACCTGTTTGACTTGTCTGTCGGCCAGCAGAATCTGTTCCGCAGAGAACGCTACAAGGTGGATTTCGATCTTACGGCGATCAATGTGACGAACAAGTATGCGCTCTACAACTTTCTGTCGACGTTCAGCGGAACGCACTACGTGACTCCGCGGGCGCTGACGGCGAAGATTACGTTCAACTTCTAGCGTCGTGAGTCCAATGTTGGTTCAAAAAAAGTTCATTGGTTTTATGCCTGGGCGCGACCAAACAGCTTGCTGAAAAAGTCTCCATCTGAGTACTGCTGCGGCGAAGTGCTTTGCTGCCGGCTCCTGCATCCATTTGGGGGGCCGGCAGCTTTAAGCTGCTCTTCATAGCTGGTCGTAGAGTGCGGAGTTTTGATAGCCGAGGAGCACGACCAGGGTCCAGATGCCGAGGGCGGTTCCGAAGGGGAACTTGAGCAGGCTGAATATGGCCGCGATAATGGCGACCATGCGACCCCATTGGGTGTGCTCCATGAGCCCCCAGCCGGCAGCGATGGCCAGCGCGGCGCGCAGCACCAGGAAGATCCAGACAAATTGGAGCAAGGCGGGGCCAAACCACATGGGCGGCATGGGCCCATGCATCCAGGGGCCAAAGGCGCCGGAGAAGAATGCCTTGGCAAAGGTGAGCCCGGCGAGGCCGAGCAAAAGCGACAGGCCCGCATAGACGAACCAGAAGATGCTGAGGGCCCGGATTTTGCCGGCATAGCTTTCCACCTGGAACTGCAATCCGGGAACCGGGGGAACCGGCGCGGCGATGGGGCGGCCGCACTTGGGGCAGAACGCCTGCCCCGCTTCCATTGCCTGACCACATCCACTGCAATACATGCTGCCTCCTTCACCCGAGTGCTGCTTGGAAGCTTACTACGCAAATGGGGAGCATGGGGTTCCGGGCTTACTGGGCCTGGGCGGGCTTGCGCTTCTCCCATCGCTCTTCATGGCGGTCGTCGTGTAGAACCATGGCGGTGATGCGGCCTTCGGCATCGCGCACGGCCACCAGGCGCGTGATGCTGGAGCCGTCGGGATAGAAGAGCTCAGTGGGCGAGGCGGCGGCCAGGTCAGAGATCTCGCCATATCGGTCCTTTGCGTAGAGCTTTTCGTTTTGCCGTTCGACGGTGAGAGCCGGTAAACCGTTGGGATCGAGATACTCGCCGGCCAGGTTTTCGATCTGCCCGGTGGTGAGCTTGATGGCGGGCGGATGAAGAGGAATGAGGAGCCGCTCGGCGAACGCGGACGGCTCCTGGGGCGGCGGCTGAAGTTGGCCGGGCTTCAAGACAGGTGTAGCGGGCAGGCGGTGCTCAAGCAGCCAGCGGGGCAGTTCGGGTTCGCGGAAGGCGCGCGTCCAGCAGTCGTGTTTGAGACCTTCGTAGAGCCAGAGGCGGACGTGTCCGCCGGCCGCCTTGATGGCGTCATATAGAAGCTCGTCCTGGCGGGGCAGGACGACGGGATCGTCGGTGCCGTGGAAGAGCCAGACCGGTGTGTGGCCGACGGCATGCGAGTACTCAGCGAGAAGAGTCGAGGCACGTTGCCAGCGGGTCGGATCGTAGCTCCAGAAGATGCCGCCGGCGGCGATGGCGATGGCGGCCCAGCGATGGGGATAGATAATCGCAAGCTCCCAGGCGCCGTAACCTCCCATGGAGATGCCGGAGAGATAGGTGCGGTCCGGATCGCCGTGGAACTCCTGGCTCTCCTGCTCGAGGGTTTCCATGGCCATGGCCAGGTTGTCGGGGTCGGTCCAAAAGGAGCCAAGCGGGCACTGAGGCATGACGATGATGAAGGGCCACCGTTCCGGATGGTCGCGCACGGCCTCAGGAAGACCGATCTGGGTTTGCCACATGCCTTCGCTTCCGCGCTCTCCACGGCCGTGGAGAAAAAGAATGATGGGCCACTTGCGATTGTCGTTACGACGCCATTCTTCAGGCACATAGACCTGAAAATGGTGAATGACGCCGCCGGAGACTATCTGGCGATTGAGGAAGCCAGTGTCCTCGAGCGGAGCGGGCCGCGCCGATTCGCCGTGACGTACTGCTTCTGTGCCGACAGGTTGGGCACGAGCGGCCGAGACCAGGCAGGCGGCGAAGCAGGCGGTGAGCAGAAAGCGCAACAATCGCAAAGGACAGCACATGAGATAGGTCTAGACCCCACTATAGTCTGACCATTGCTCCCTCTGCCAAGACGTTTTGCGCGGTATAACGACTTCAATGCATCTTCCTTGCAAGTTTCTTACGATTTGCATGAAAGACTTGACTTGTTATGCTGATTGAACTGATGACAACACTGGAAGCGGGAGATACGCTGGACCACTACCGCCTGGAGAAGACCATAGCCCGGAGCGGGATGTCGACGCTTTACCGGGCCACGGATCTTGCCATTGGCAGGCAGGTTGCCATCAAAATTCCTCATGCGGAGATGGAAAAGGACCCGATTCTGCTGGAACGCTTCAAGCGTGAGCAGGAGATCGGGCAAGAACTGGACCATCCCGGCATTGTGAAGACCTTCGACGACGAAGACCGCAGCCGGCTCTACATGGTGATGGAGTGGGTGGACGGCAACCTGTTAAGGAATGTATTGAATGAGCAGGACGAGCGTGGCGAGCGCAGGCTGCCGACCGAGCGCGCGGTGAAGATTGCGCTGGGAATCCTGGACGCTCTGGACTACATGCACAAGCATGGAGTGGTTCATCGCGACCTGAAGCCGGAAAACGTGATGGTGGACGATGAGGACAACATCAAACTGATCGATTTCGGCATTGCGATGAAGGAGGATGCGCGGCGACTGACCTACGCGGGTCCGTCGCCCATGCTGGGCACGCCCGATTACATTTCGCCGGAACAGGTGAAGGGGCAGCGCGGAGACCAGCGCAGCGACATCTACGCGCTGGGCGCGATGCTGTACGAGATGCTGACGGGGAAGGTGCCCTTCGTCGGCGCCAATCCGCTGGTGGTGATGAACGAGCGGGTGCTGATGGACCCCGTGCCGGCACGCAAGCTGAATCCGGAAATCACGCCGCAACTCGACGAGATTCTTCATCGCGCGATGGTGCGCGAGCCGCGCCATCGCTATTCAACGGCCGCGGATATGGCCTGGGAGCTGGAGCACCAGGAACAGGTGGGCGTGGACGAAGGCGCACGCAGGCCGGCGCTGCGCCATCGCCTGATGGTGGACCCCAAGAAGCTGCTGCTCTACGCGGGACTGGTGCTGGTACCGGTACTCATCTTCGGGTTGATGGTGATTCTGGCCCGGCATTGATTCGGCGAACAGGCGCTGAAGATTCGAGACACAACCTTTCGAGGGCTGGCGTAGTCTTATCTCTATCGCCTGAGGTTACGGCGGTGATTCGCGTGCGCCGTACGGGTGGCCGCGCCGAGGTATTCCGATGAAGCCCTTGAAAGCGATGGCTGTCCTTCTTCTGTTGCTGCCTGCAATGACGCAGGCGCAAAAAAAGCCCAAAAAGCAGATCGTCCCCGCCGTCTTTGCCCAGGCGCGTTATGCGTATGTCGAGGCTGTGGACGGAAATGAATTCGATCCGCGTGTGATTCCAGAAGATCGCGAAGCGATTGCCAATATAGCGAACGCAATTCGCGCCTGGGGCCGGTACAGCCTGACCATGCATCGCGAAGAGGCGGACATGGTCTTTGTGGTGCGCAAAGGCCGCATGGCGAGCGCGCAGGGAAGCATTGGCGTAAACAGGGAGCCCGGCATAGGAACGGGACAGAGCGGAAACGCGGGATCGGCCCGGCAAGGCGGACAATATCCCGGCCAGCAAAACGATCAGGGAACCGAGTTGGGCACGAGAGGCGAGGTCGGCCCACCGGAAGACCTGTTTCAGGTTTGCCAGCGCAATCCCGACGGAAGCCTGAGCGCCCCTCTCTGGATGCGTTCGATCGAAGATGGCCTGAGCGGTCCTCGCCCGATACTGTTCCAGCAATTCAAGGATGCCGTGGACAAGGCTTACCCACCCACTCCGGCCCCTGCCAGCCAGCCCGGCAAACCGTAACTGTCTGCAATCAACGACGCAGCGGCAAACGAGCTGGCGGCTCAGTAAAAAACGGGAGCGGTTTGACGAGGGCAATTAACTGTATGATGCATTGTTAAGCTTTTCCTAAATGAAAAGGGGAGTTTTTCTGTGCATCGATTCGACCTTCGTTTCCTGTTTATCGTAACCTCTATCCTTCTTTTGGCCGGGCCGCGGTTGCTTGCCGGCGAGCCAATTTCACTTTCAGTGGATGCGACTGGGACGCAGCAAAAGCTGCTTCACATTCATGAAGCGATACCGGTCAAGCCCGGTCCGCTGACTCTCTATTATCCAAAGTGGATACCCGGCGAGCATGGTCCCGAGGGTCCGATCTCGAGCCTCAGCGGCCTGAAGTTTGAAGCGGACGGCAAGACGATTCCCTGGCAGCGCGATCTGCTCGACGTGTTCACGTTTCACCTGGACATTCCGGCGGGCGTGAGCAAGCTGGATGCGAACTATACGTTTATTGAGCCGGACGGAAACTCGGCATCAGACAAGCTGATGGTGCTGGAGTGGAACTGGGTGATTCTGTATCCGGCGGGCACCCCTGCGCAACAACTGATCTATAGCGCGAAGCTGCAGATTCCCGAAGGATGGAAGTTCGGCACGTCGCTTCCTGTCGAGGACCAGGCGGGCAATCGGATCAGCTTCAAGCCCACGTCACTGGATATGCTGGTGGACGCTCCGGTGATCACCGGCGCATATTATCGCGCCATCAATATCACACCGGCCGGAGAGCCGATTCATCACGAGCTCGACCTGGCCGCCGACAGCGAAGAGGCGTTGAACTTGAGCGCCGACAATCAAAAAGAGCTGGTGAACCTGGTTGCGGAATCGGCGAAGCTGTTCGGCGCGAGGCACTATCGCGATTATCATTTTCTGCTGGCGTTGAGCGATCACGTGGCGCACTTTGGATTGGAGCACCATGAGTCGAATGACAGCCGGCTTCCTGAACGCGCGTTGCTGATGCCGGGCGCAGGCATGTCGCTGGGCGGCCTGTTGGCGCACGAGTTTGTTCACTCGTGGAACGGCAAGTATCGCCGCCCTGCAGATTTGACCACGCCCTACTATGAAGAGCCGATGGAAACCGACCTGCTGTGGGGTTATGAAGGGCTTACGGATTATCTGGGCCCGCTGCTGGCCGCGCGCAGTGGCTTGTGGAGCGCGGAGCAGTATCACGAGTACCTCGCCAGCATTGCAGCGGCGCTTGGACCG
>Ga0302275_10006041_pt1 | contig 11563 bp, 10 predicted proteins | sample III_Bog_N2_2_FD_200229 | JGI IMG/M metagenome (GOLD analysis project Ga0302275, IMG submission 200229) | Peat permafrost microbial communities from Stordalen Mire near Abisko, Sweden - III_Bog_N2_2 | ecosystem: Environmental > Terrestrial > Soil > Wetlands > Peat | place: Sweden: Abisko...
TGTCGCTCGGACCAAGAACAACCCGGACTGGATGTACGTCGGCGAGGAGGACGATATCGATGAGATGTGCCGCTCGCCTGCAATCGACAAGGATCGGCACGGCCGCAGCCGCATCGACCGCTACCTCAACGGTACTGGTGATGACCCCGAGTCGAGGCGACGCGCGCGGCGGCGCGCGGCGAACGACACCCACAGCTTCGATGTACTCGAAGACATTGTGACGAGTTTCATGGAGACAATTTCGCAGCGCGACGTTCAGAAGCTCGTCAAGTCGCATGGACGGGACGGCGGCGTCGCGGCCCTCGCCGATCGGCTCACCAAGCTGCCGTTGGGAGCCGCATTGCCGCGCCCGCTCCTGGAAATGGTCGCGACGACGATGGTCGCCGCGGCCCTCGGCGAGGCGCCGCCGCCGTTCTGAGCGCCCTGAGGACAGCACATGATGACGGATCCGTTTTCCACCCTCGGCGTCGACGAGAACGCCGGTGACGACGAAATCAAGCGGCGCTACTTGGCGTTGGTGCGGGACTTCCCGCCAGACCGCGAGCCGGAGCGGTTCCAGAGCTACCGTGCGGCCTTTGAGGCTCTGCACACCGAACGCCAACGGCTTGCGGCAAAGCTGCTCGCCACGCACGGCACCGCACTGACGCGGCTCAAGACGGCCAGCCTGCCGTCGCCCGAGGCGCGGCAGCAAGGGCGGATTTTTCAGGCGCAAGTGACGGCGCTGCTGGTCGAGGGTATCGAGCAGGCGATGGCGCGATGGCAAGAGACCTCACGAACCGAGACCCAAAACGGCGCCTCGCGGACCAACGGTACGTGAGTGGCGGGAAGGACGACATGGACCAGTCCATCAAGGAAATGCTGCTCGAACGTCTGCGCACCTATCTGGAAGAGCTCGATGCGGCGCACGCGCCGGAGGCCGGCGTCTCGCAGACCGCGGACGCGATCCAAATGGTGACCGACCTCGAGAGCGAAGCAGCGACCGATGAGACGCGGGACCTGTTCTCGGTGTTCGTGGAGATCGCCGCCACCCGCAACGAGGTGCGCACCCAGTCGCGCATCGTCAAGGACGCGCTGGACCAGTTCCGCGCCGTGTTCGAGACGCTTCAATCCGGCAACACGGCGCTGGATCGCGAGCTGAAGGAAGCGCATGTGCGCGCCCGCGAGCAGACCCGCTCCGTTCTGCGGCCGCTGTTACTCGATATTATCGATGTGCGGGACCGTCTCGCGGCCGGCCTCGCCGCTGGTCCGCCGGTGCGTGCGCCGGCATGGTGGGCACGATGGCGCCGGACTGCATTCGTTCCCGATCCCATACGCGACCCTTGGCGGGAGGGCCTGGAAATGACGTTGCGGCGGCTCGACCGGGTGCTGGCGGATCGCCGCGTCACCCCGATCGCCACCGTCGGCCACCCGTTCGCGCCAACGGTCGCGCGGGTGGTGGAAACGCGGGACGATCCGTTTGTCGCTGAGGGACTGGTGATCGCCGAATCCCGCACCGGCTTCGAGTGGGAGGGCGAGCTGCTGCGTGCCGCAGAGGTGATCGTGGCGAAACGCACGAGCGTCAAAAATCTGGGCACCGAGGATCGCGCCGATCGGGGAGATAGCGAATGAGCGAGACCATTGTCGGAATCGATCTCGGGACCACCAATTCGGAGATCGCGGTTTATCGCGACGGCCGGCCCGAGGTGCAGGCTGATAGCAGCGGGCGCCAGATTCTGCCGTCCGTCGTGGGGCTGGATCAGGACGGCAACCTCCTGGTCGGCGAGGCCGCGCGTAACCAGTACATCCTCCATCCCGAACGCACGGTGCGCTCGATCAAGCGACTGATGGGTAGCGACCGCAAGGTCTCGCTCGGCGACCGAGATTATACGCCGCAGGACATCTCGGCGATTATCCTGCGTCGCCTCAAGGAGATCGCCGAGGAAAGGCTGGGCGCGCCGGTGCGCAAGGCGGTGATCACGGTGCCTGCGTTCTTCTCCGACGCGCAGCGGCAGGCCACCCGCGAAGCCGGCGAGATCGCCGGGCTCGAGGTGGCTCGCATTGTCAACGAGCCGACCGCTGCTGCGCTGGTCTACGAGGCCGCGCAGCAGCAGGGCAAGCGGGTGCTGGTTTACGATTTCGGCGGCGGCACCTTCGACGTCTCGGTCGTGCGTATCGAAGACGGCGTGGTCGAAGTGATCGCCAGCCACGGCAACAACCATCTCGGCGGCGATGATTTCGACCACAAGATCGTCGAACACCTGCTCGACCACCTCAAGATCGAGCACAAGGTGGACGTCAGCAACAATCCGCAGGCAACTGCGCGGATCCATCGCGCCGCCGAGAATGCCAAAAAGCATCTCTCCGACCATCCGTTCGCGCGGATCGAGGAGGAATACCTCGCCGAGGTCGACGGCAAGCCGATCCATCTCGCTTTGGAACTCGCCCGCACCGACTACGAGGAGATGATCGCGCCGTTCATCGAGGAGACACTGAGCGCGATCCACATCGCGCTCGAATCGGCCGCCCTTACCGCTTCGCAGATCGACGAAGTCCTCCTGGTCGGCGGCGCAACCCGCACCCCGCTGATCCGCAACCGACTGATCGAGGTCTTTGACCGGCCGGCTCGGGGCGAGGTCGATCCCGACCTGTGCGTCGCGATGGGAGCTGCCATCCAGGGCGCATCCATGGCTGGCGAGAAGGTGTCGGCCGTGCTGGTCGACGTGACGCCTTATACGTTCGGTACCGGCGCGCTCGGCGAACTGGGCGGCACCCTCTATCCCAATTGCTTCATCCCGATCATTCCCAAGAACACGCCGATCCCGGTGCGCAAGAGCGAGGCGTTCGCGACCATCAACGACAATCAGAAAGTCGTCGAAGTCCGCATCTATCAGGGCGAGAACGAGGACGCCCTGGAGAACATCCAGATCGGCGAGTTTCGCGTCGAGGACCTCGCCGACGTGCCTGCCGGCAACACCATCATCCTCGACCTCGCGCTGGACCGTGACGGCATCCTGCACGTGTCCGCCAAGGAGAAGGCGACCGGTCTCGAACGGCGGATCACCATCAACAATGCGATGTCGCGCTATGACAATGCGGAGATCGAGGAAGCCCGTCAGCACATCGATCATCTGTTCGGCGAGGCCGTTGACGAGACGGCGACAGCCGACGACGTCGAGGGGGCCGCTCCGGCCGACCCGAAACTCGAGGCCCTGCTCGCCAAGGCGCGCGCCAAGCTCGACGGCGCCATCGCGGAGGACCGCACCGAGATCGTCGATTTGATCGAGGCCATCGAGGATAGCCGGGCGAGCAACGACGCGGCCGGGCTCTCCGACGCAGCGCGGCGGCTTGATGATCTCCTCTTCTATCTCGACACTTGATCCGGGGCGGCGCGGCATGATCACAGGGATTTTGGACCAGTGCCCGATCTGCGGTGCGCGGCTCGGCGGCAGCGATACCTGTCGGCGCTGCCGGGCGGAGCTTGAAACTGTTCACAGCATAGCGCAGCAGGGCGCGGCGTTGGCGGGTGCCGGCCTTCAACGCCTTGCCGCAGGCGACAGTGCCGCCGCCATCCGCCTGCTCCGCCGCGCCAGCACATTGCGGACAACCCCCGATCTCGCCTGGATCCTGTCGGCGCTTGCCGGCGGCGAGACGCCCAATCGCAGACGAACTGAGCCCGATCCAACCGAGAAAGCGGCATGGCGATAGCGCGCTTTGACCGCGCCGGGATCGTCGCCGCGCGGCACCGGCATTCATCTTCCTGATCGACGCTGGCTCCGGCGTGCTCCGATAGTGCGCCTCACTATCCTGGACTACGGGGTCGCAGATCGCGGCTGCTCGAAGCGCCGGCCCGGCGGACTGATCGGAGTGGATCGGTCTAGCTTTCATTATCGGCGCAAAACGGGCGTTTATGCGGTTGTCGCTGCCCGTCTGCGGGTAGCTACGATCTCAACGAGTTCGGATATCTCTTCGTGCCCATGATGGGACCTCCACTCCACCCCGCAGCGGAACACCCCAACGATCACGCCCAGACGGGCCTCGAGCTGGACGATGCACTTTCCCGACCCCTGCAGAGTAGCCGTGTGCAGCCCTCAGGCTGCATTCAGTCTGAAATTATATCGTAATTTCAATAGCATATGAGTTCGCAGTTTTATTCTGAATGGCGCGCCAAATTGCCACCATTCAGAATGAAACTGCGAACTCGGGGCTTGGATCGGCCGATTGTGATCGGCCGCCCTCTTGCGCAGCTATCGGGCGAAGCAAAATTGCGTCAAGCTGATATTGGATAATATTGGCGCAAGCCAATCTTCACGATGACGCAAATGGACGCCAGAATTACCGAACTCGTGGCGCGGCTCACGGCGCTGGAACGCGAGCGCGCGGAGATCTTAGCCGAGATCAACACCCTGCGATCGGTGCGGAGTGAAGAGGCCGCGGCTATCAAAGCGGTCCCTTCGGCAAAAGCCGGCGATCCCATCGACCGGAATTCGACAATCGAAAAGAAGATTGCTCTGTTTCGCCGGCTTTTCCGTGGCCGCTCAGATGTCTTCCCCATCCGTTGGGAGAATCGCACGACAGGGCGCAGCGGGTACGCACCTGCCTGTACGAATGAGTGGCAGCGTGGGATTTGCGAAAAACCAAAAGTCAAATGTTCGGCATGTCCAAATCAGGCATTCCAGGCCGTAGATGAAGTGTCGATCGAACGCCATCTACGCGGGACCGACACGAATGGCGCCCCGTTCGTTATGGGCGTCTATCCGATGCTTGCGGATAATACCTGTTCGTTCCTGGCCGCGGATTTCGACGAAGGGGAATGGCGAAGAGATGTATTCGCTTTCAGGGAGACCTGCCAGCGCCACAAAATTCCTGTCGCCATTGAGCGGTCGCGATCCGGAAACGGTGCTCACGCTTGGATTTTTTTCGAGGAACCGATACCGGCGGCGTCGGCGCGCCGTCTCGGGGCCTTCCTAATCACCGACACGATGGAACGTGTCCCCGATATCGGATTCGGATCCTACGATCGGTTTTTTCCGAGCCAGGATACAATGCCGGCGGGTGGCTTCGGTAATTTGATTGCCTTGCCGCTTCAGGGACTCGCGCGAAGCTCTGGCAACAGCGTGTTCATCGACGAGTCTTGTTCGCCATATCTGGATCAATGGGCCTTCCTATCAGCGATTGAACCTATGGCGCGATCGAGGGTGGATCATCTGGTCGAGGAAGCGAGTGCATCTGGAAAAATTCTCGGCGTACGTATTCCTCTTGTCGACGAAGACGAAGAACCGTGGCTTGCCCCGCCATCGCGCCGACAGCCACCGCCAGCAATAAGCGGGCCACTGCCAAGCGCGGTCACCATCGTGCAGGCTGACCAGATTTACATCCCGCGTCACGCGCTACCGCCGCCCTTGATCGCGCGCCTTATTCGTCTCGCTGCGTTCCAGAACCCCGAATTCTACGCTGCACAAGCGATGCGCCGATCGACCCATGACAAGCCTCGGATCATCTCTTGCGCGGAGTTGACTAGCCATCACGTTGCTCTGCCTCGCGGGTGCTTCGACGCCGTCCGCGATCTCCTTGCGTCAGTTGGAATTGCAGTAACGATCGAAGATTGCCGCACTACCGGTGCGCCGATCCCATTCGCATTCACCGGGGCACTGCGCCCAAGCCAGGAGCAGGCGATCGCGGCCCTGTTGCCGCACGATACCGGCGTGCTTGCGGCATCGACGGCGTTCGGCAAGACGGTCTTAGCCATCCGGATGATAGCCGAACGTGGATTGAATACGTTGATCCTCGTTCATCGCCGTCAACTGATGGATCAATGGATTGAGCGGCTCACAGCGTTCTCAGACCTGCCGCGCGATGCGATAGGCGTGATAGGCGGTGGTCGTCGCAAACCAAAGAGTCAGGTTGATGTAGCACTGATCCAGAGCCTTGTTCGCAAAGGAGAGGTCAGTGATATCGTCGGCAATTATGGGCATCTCGTAGTCGATGAATGCCACCATTTGTCGGCGGTGAGCTTTGAACTCGTCGCGCGCCGCAGCAAGGCGCGTTACATCCTGGGCCTGTCAGCAACGGTGACCCGAAAAGACGGGCATCACCCGATCATCGTTATGCAATGTGGCCCCATCCGGCATCGTGTAGATGCGCGATCCGAGGCCGCCAAGCGCCCATTCGATCACGTGGTGCGGATCAGGGATACCAGCTTCCAACTTCAAGCCGCATTGGACACCTCTTCTCTTTCCATCCAGGATGTTTTCAAGGAAATGGTCGATGATGAAGTGCGCAATGATCTGATTTTCGATGATGTCTTGCGTGCGCTGGAAGCTGGCCGCTCACCTGTCGTTATAACCGAACGTACCGCCCACTTGGAGACCATTGCAAAGCGTCTCGAGCGTTTCGCGAGGCATGTGATCGTATTGCGCGGTGGGCAAAGCGAGAAGCAGCGCCGCGACATCGCCGCGCGGCTCGCAGCAATTTCCCAGGCCGAGGAACGTGTCATAGTCGCGACCGGACGCTACCTCGGCGAGGGGTTCGATGATTCCCGCCTCGATACCCTTTTTCTTACCATGCCGATTGCATGGAAAGGCACACTTGCCCAGTATGCCGGCCGATTGCACCGTCTCAACGACGCCAAGCGCGAGGTGATCATATATGATTATGTCGACATGAGAGTGCCGGTTCTGGCCCGCATGGCTGCGAAACGCCGCATTGGCTATCAGTCAATTGGTTACAAGATATTGGGTACGCGTGATTTGTTTTCCGGCCAGGTGGTCACATCGAGCGCACTCGCTACGCGATAGTCAACCGACCAAATCGTTAGAAGAATGCGAGCGGAATTGCAGGAGGCCGCCAAGCCGGATAATTACTTTTCAGCCTGTCCGACGCCAAGGGCGCGGATTTTGTGAGTGGATATCGCCAGATCCGAAAGGAACGAGACCAACTCCCGGCTATCATTGCAATGATTCGCGGAGGCGCCTCGATGAGCCGAACCCAGCCAAAATCCTCGCCGACGGATGCGCATGCGAGACGGATCGCGCAGGCGATCGCCAAGGGTCGACCGCCCCCGTTCAATGATGCCTTCGATCGGTACTGCGAAAGCTCCCCACGCGAAATCTTTGCCGCCTTCACGGGTGCGGCTCGCCACATGCCTCCGGCTGGCCAGGATGAGCCGCTTGCGATCGGTTATCTGTTTCTGCTGCAGCGGCTGCTCGAGCATCTACGTTATCGCACCGATCGCGGCTACGCGGACGCAGCCAAACTGATCGCGGATTTTCAGGCCGACGTCGTCGCGCAGGTCGAGGCCGGAAACGTCGACGGCCGCATGCTTGCCTTTGTGGGAGGAGCCCTGCACCAGTCGAAAATCCCGGCATCGCCTGAGCTTGCCGCGGCGTCGGCAAGGCAGCCCGTCGACCCGGACGAGGACGGACCGCTTCCGACCGACGTCCACGCCGCTCTCGCCGGCATCCTAGAAGCCTGCGACGGCGATCCGTTCCTGGCCGTGGGCTCGCTGATCGAAAGCGGTCATGCCATGCCGGCGGAAACGCGCAGCGCCTTGGCCGTGGGCCTGGCGCTTGCTGGCATCCCCGAAGCGCGTGGCGCCGCGGTTCTGTTCCTGCTCGACCCAAATTCGACTGTGCGCCGGGCGGTTGCCGGCGCGCTTGCGCAGGTCGCCGCCTCGCTGACGCCGACAGATGTCCGGCGGCTGATCGCAATGCGCAATTGGCGACCCGAGAACGAGCGAGCCGAAGTCGACGCGGTCATACGCAGGGCGCGGGCGGCTGGGATCGATTGCGCGCCATGGGAGGCTGGCAGCATCGAGGCAATCGTCGCCACCGCCGTCGACGGTGGCACAGCGCAGGGGTTCCTGTTGATATCCCCGGCCGGACGGAAAAAGCGGATATCGTCGGTCCTGACCAAAGGCGGGATAGCGGATGCCTGGAGCGGCGAGCCGGAATCGCGCCGCCAGATCGAGACGAGTCTCGCCGCCGCCGGGATGGATACCCCTACGCTTGCCGTATCCCGATCATATCTCGATCGCATCGTGGCGCACGAACTGGCGCTCAGTATCGAGAAACGGGAAGCGCCGCCGTTCGGCCTGCTCCAGGTCGCGGAAACTATCGGCGGTGCCGATTGGCAACCCGCGCGCATGGCCTTTGGTGAAACGCTCGCCGGGCTGATCGCCGAGGTCCCCAAGGCGATGTGTGAGCCCGCCACGCTCGCATCGGTGCTGCGGAAGAGCAACGAACTTGCCGAGCTGGAGGCCGTCGCACAATCCTGGTTCGAGGACGACCCGCAGGTCGCTCAAGCGGTGGAGCGCGCCCGCGGCCGTGATCGTGCTAAACTTGTTACGTATCTATTGCAGAGCGTCATTGCGCGACATCGTGACAGATGGGCTGACATTGTTTTGCGCACGGCCCTATGGATGCGCGAGGCTCCACCGGAAGCCGACCTATGCTGGCGCGAGCTCGCGATCGTTGCAAAAGCGCTCGTCGACGGACAGGATGTGACGGAGATCGGATTGATGCGCGATATCGCATTGCGGACGATCGCGGTCCTCAGGGACGGTGGGCGGATGTGAGAGATCCGCAGACGGTTTTGCGCCGCCTATTCGCCGAAGTGGGGCGTGGCAGATGAGATGGCGCTTCCAATAGGATCGATCGCAATAAATTATATAGCAATTTCAATTACATATGAGTTCGCAGTTTTATTCTGAATGGCGCGCCAATCAGTACTGACATGCGAACCAAATCCCCTCCATTCAGGTTAGTTGGGTCCTGCTTGCGGTCTTTTGCAAACGACCTCATGCCGATTTCTGCGCAGCGCTCGCTCACTTTTTGGACAAGGGCTTGAGTATGGTCAGCGCTCCCTCGTAAAGACGCTGGGACCCCGTTGCGCGCTATGCGCCTTCGCGCAGAGATCGAAGCCAAACGTCATTTATTTAGTTGCAAGACTATTGCAACTGATGCAAGATGACCGCATCCAATATTCTGATCGGGCCGGACGGAGGATGCAATGACGCAAGGGGTGCAAGAGGTAATCGTCGTCCCCAATGGCGAGGCGACTGAGGTGTTCGACGTGCTGGGAGAGCGCATCTCCGTGCTGGTGGACCGGAAGCACACCGGCGGACATGAGGTGGTGCTGCATGTCGGGGTCGAGGGCGCGGGACCGCCACCGCATTTTCATGCCTGGGATGAAGATTTCTATGTGATCAACGGCGAAATCGAATTCAGCTATCAAGGTAAGGCCGTGACGTTGGGCTCGGGCGGCTTCATTCACTTTCCGGGCGGCACCCCGCATTCTTTCCGCCATGTCAGCAAGCGGGCCACGGCTCTTGGGATATCGTCCCCTTCCGGCGCGACCAAATTCTTTGCGGCCATGGATCTCAACATGAGCGAGCCTCCCGATTTTGCGACGATGATCGCGGTCGCCCACGATCATGGCGTCGAAGTCGTCGGGCCGTCAGCTTGAGACGCGCCGGTTTAAGACGCAGTTATGACAATGCGTTTCGGCGCGAACAGGCCGAGCGCACGCGCGAGCGGATTCTGGAAGCCATGATCGATCAGGTTGGCCAGGGCAGGCAGGATTTTTCGGCCGCGGATGTCGCTGCTGCCGCGGGGGTATCGCAGCGCACGGTCTACCAGTATTTTCCGGACCGGGAGGCGCAGATCAACGCCGTGATCGCTGCGCTTGACGAGCGCCTGGCGCATGACGTGTCTGGCCCGCGCAGCCTTGACGATATTCCGCCTTTTGCCGAGCGCCTGATCCGGCTCGGCGTGTCGCATACCCGAGAGATGCGGGCCCAGGTTGCCGGGGCGCTCGCGAGCGAAGTAAGGGCGCGGCGACGGCGGTCGCGCGACCGCGCGGTGGAATTGGCAGTGGGCGCCGGGTGCGACGATCCCAAGGCCGCCCGGCTGGCCGCGGCCGCGATCAACGTATTAACAAGCGCCGAGATTTCGTTGGGAATGATCGATCGCTTTGGCATAGAGGGCGACGACCTGATCCGCACCCACGCATGGATCATCAGGACAGTGGTCGAGGCGATCAAGCGGGGCGACCTGCCGGCGCCTGCGGAGAACATCCACTCCTAACTTATGGAGCAGAAGATATGGTTGCGGCCCGGGTTGAGCGACGTCTTGCGGCCGTGCTCGCGGTTGATGTTGCCGGCTATAGCCGCCTTATGGGCGGGGATGAAGAGGGTACGCTGGCAAGGCTGAAGGAATGCCGGCGAGCGCTTGTCGACCCTCAGATTGCCGAGCACAGGGGCCGTATCGTCAAGACGACCGGCGATGGCATGCTGGTCGGATTCGCCAGCGCGGTGCATGCGATTCGCTGCGCTGCCGAGGTTCAACGTGGGATGGCCAACGGCAATAGCGGCGTGCCCGAAGCCAAGCGCATCAAATTTCGTATCGGCATCCATGTCGGCGACATCATCATCGACGACAACGACATTTTCGGCGACGGCGTCAACATAATCGCCGAGGTCGTAGCCGTTTTCGGCTGCAAATTGGTAAGCCCGTTGTGCGGTCAAATCGTCGAGCCAGTCGTGGTCTTTCTTGTGACCTGCCCCTGCCGATTTCCTCCAGATGAAGTTAGATTCCGGCCCTCTGAAGGACGGACCAATGAAGCGAAACAGGTTTACGGAAGAGCAGATTATCGGCGTGTTGCGGGAGCATGAGGCGGGCGCGAAGGCCGCTGATTTGGCGCAAGCACGGCGTCTCGGAAGCAACGCTGTACAATTGGAAGGCCAAATTAGCATCCATGAGCGAGCAATGTTGACCCTCCCGCGGCTGTCTCTTTAACCGGTCTCGGGACTGCCGACTGGCGGCCGCCGCGCTTCGGCGCAGACGCCCCTTACTCCAGGCTGCTCGTCACAACCGGCCGGGGTAGCCAACCTTTTCCCACTTCGCCTCGATATCGTCTGCGACGCACTGGGGATTGCGCTGCACGGCGATGATCCTCGTCAGCCCGTGCGCGGCCGGCTGGTGGGGCGCGGACTTGACGACGAACTAAAAGGTTCTGCCTATGCCATGGTTGAGGGCGTCGACGGCAGGACACACCATCTTCGTTTCTCTGACCTTGAAGTCACCGGCGACGCCAAAGTTGGCGCAATTGTCGAAGCACGTGTCTACGATGATGCAAATGTCAGAAAGCGGCTTTCACTGGCGACGCGGTCGGACTTTACCTTGCAGGAGCAGATCGGCGCTCCAGGCGCGCCCTGGCTTGATCGCCAACTCCTGACAAAAGACGCGACCTTCAGCGGCAGTGGCTTTGGCGCGGAGGTTCAAGAAGCCATGGAGTGTCGGATCGAACATCTTGCCAGGGATGGTTTTGCGCGACGACAAGGCCAGAGAGTCATCTTCACGCGCGATCTGTTGGAGACGCTGCGGCGGCGGGAACTAGACGGAGCGGCCCACGGGATTGCCGCGGAAACCGGGCTTCCGTATCGGCCGTCGGCGAAGGGTGAGCACGTCGTCGATATCTATCGACTTCGAAGCTCGCGGTATCGGGCGAGCGGCGGAGGAAAGCGGCGAAGTGCTTGACCCTCTGCACGTAGTCATGTTGGGTCTTCGACGCGAACTTGCGGATCGTC
>Ga0302275_10006042_pt1 | contig 11562 bp, 7 predicted proteins | sample III_Bog_N2_2_FD_200229 | JGI IMG/M metagenome (GOLD analysis project Ga0302275, IMG submission 200229) | Peat permafrost microbial communities from Stordalen Mire near Abisko, Sweden - III_Bog_N2_2 | ecosystem: Environmental > Terrestrial > Soil > Wetlands > Peat | place: Sweden: Abisko...
ATTCTGGACGACGAGCGACCCGAACGGGAATTTTTCCATTCCCAAGGTTCGTCCGGGTAACTACCAGCTTTTTTCCTATGTGCCGGGAATCTGGGGCGAATTGCAGGTCTCCAATATCATTGTCCTGCCCGACCAGACCAACAGTCTTGGCGTCATCAATTGGAATCCGCCACACCTCGCGCAACGGCTCTGGCGCATCGGCACGCCGGATCACAGCTCCGCCGAATTTCACCTCGGCAACTATCGCAAGCAGTTTGGCCTGTGGTGGCGCTATTTGAATGACAAGAGCACCAACGATGTCAATTTTGTCATTGGCCAGAGCGTAGAATCGAATGATTGGTATTATGCGCAATGTAGTGTGGCCACCACGCCACAATCCTATCCCAACCTCACCGACCACACCCAGACCAATGGTATTTACTGGTCGCCGCATTGGAACGTCCTTTTCAACCTGACCAATCTGCCGCCGACCCCCGTGCTGACCACCATCGCGTTTGCCGGCGGCAACGGCACTTATTTTTATATGTATCTCAATGGTGTCAATGTCACCCCCGATACCTACCACGGCCAGGGCACTTCTGACGGTGTGGATATTTACCGCGACGTGGTAACGGTAGGGCGCTACCAGTATTATCAATTTACCTTCGCCACCAATCTGTTCAAGTTGGGAACTAACACTTTCACCATCACCATCCGTCAGGGTGGCGCACCCGGCAGTTGGAGCGGCACTTCTTATCCCGAGTTGGTGCAAGGTGGACTTATTTATGATTTTCTCCAAATGGAAACCGGCCCACAGGTGATCCTCTCGACACCAGTCGCCGCGCCGACGGGGTTGACAGCCACGGCGGTGTCCGGCTGTGAGATTGATCTGGCTTGGACCAATAACACCACCAATGCCACCAGCATCGTCATCCAGCGGTCCGCCGATGGGGTCAACTTTGCCCAAGTCGGGGCGGTGATGCGAAGCGCCACCAACTATGCGGACACGAGTCTGCCCACGGCCACGACCTACTACTACCGGCTCACGGCCAACAACGCCGACGGCAATTCTCCGTTTTCAGCCATCGCACATGCCTCCACCCAGGCGGCGCAGCCGCCAGCCACTCCCAGCAGCGTGACCGCCACCGGCACCGCCACCAACGAAATTGACCTGACGTGGATTGACACCTCCGGCAACGAGGACGGCTTCATTCTGGAACGATCCACCAACGGCGGCAATTACACCACCATCGGCATGGTTGCGGCTAATGTCACCAGTTATGCCGACGTTGGGCTGGCCAGCGGGTCAACTTATTTTTATCGCGTCCTGGCGTTCCGTTCCTGCTGGGGCAACTCCGCCTACTCCGCGCCGGTCAGCACCGCCACGCTCCTGCCGCCCGCACCGGTCACGCCGGTCGGTTTGGTCGCCGTGCCGGGAAATGGAAAGATCAACTTGAGCTGGCTGACTTCGTCTGGCGCGGGTAGTTATAACTTGAAGCGCAGCGCCAGCAGCGGCGCGGAAACCAACTTGGTTGCCACCGCCGGAACCAACTATCTCGACAGCACGGTCGTCAACGGCGCGACTTATTACTATGTTGTCTCGGCGGTGAACGCCGGCGGTGAAGGCGCCAATTCGCGCGAAGCCCGCGCCACGCCGCTGGCCTTTGTCACCGCCTATTGGACCAACCGCATCACCAGCGCACTGCAAAGCTGGGATCTCAACGCGAACTGGACGAATGTTCCCGCGTATCCCAACGCCACAGGCGTTGTCGTCAACGTGACCGCTGACATCGCCGCGCCGCAGACCAATAATCTGGATCAAAACCTCACCCTCGGCTGGCTGAACCTGGGCGACGCCAATGCCTCCTCGGCTTATACCTTAGAGGCCAACGGCGGTTCGCTGACCTTCGCCAACGGCACGAACAACAACGCCGGATTGATTCAACTGGCCACCAGCGCGGGCGACACCGTTGCCGCGCCGATCACCATCAGCAACAACCTGGTGGTGGTGAATTATTCCACCGCGCATGCGCTTTCGCTGGCGGGAACCATTTCTGGAACGAACAATGTCACCTATGTCGGCCCCGGCCCCATTGTGCTCGCCACCAACAACACTTACACCGGCAGCACGCTCATCAGCGGAGCCGCGGTCAACCTGGCAAATTACACGGCCAATGTTTTGGCGTTTGGCTCCGCCAACACGGTGACGCTGGATCAGGGCACATTGAATTTATACAACCCCAACAACAACACGCCGCCCGCGCCTTATAGTAACCAGTTTTACTGGAACTTGGTGGTGCCGACCAATTCCACCGGCACGTTGAGCATCGAAGGCCGTTGCAACCTTCATGGCACCCTGACTGGTGGCGGCACGCTTAATATCAATTCTCCGTATGTCCGCAACTACTTGAACGGTGATTGGTCGGCTTTCACCGGCCGGATCAACGCCAGCGGTGATCTGTTTCAATACGACAATACTTTTGGTTTGGCCAAGTCGGCGTTGAACCTGGTGGGCGGTGTCCAAGCCGAATCAGAAAACGGTGCCATGACGGTTGGAGAAATCTCCGGTTCGGCGAATTCCTATATGTATGGCACGGTGTGGACCGTTGGCGGCCGCAACACCGATGCGGCTTACGCGGGAGTTATTACCGGAAACTCCATCACCAAGGTCGGCTCCGGCACCTGGACTTTGTCCGGCGACAATACTTACACCGGCACCACGACCATCAGCGGCGGCACGCTGCAAATTGGCGCCGGCGGCAACTCCGGCCTGCTCGGCACCGGCAACGTCACCGACAACGCGGCGCTGGTGTTCAACCGTTTTGACGTCGTTGCCGTGTCCAACTCCATCAGCGGCAGCGGGAGCCTGATGCAGGCCGGGGCCGGCGTGCTGACCCTGTTTGCGGCGAACACTTATTCCGGCACGACTTATGTCTCCGCTGGCACACTGGCCTTGACCAACTCCGCCGCCATTGCCAGTTCCACCAACCTCAATCTGGCCAACGGTGCGCTCTTTGACATCAGCGGCACCACCAGCCACGCGATGACGTTGTCCACCGGCAAGATGATTTCCGGCGACGGTTCGGTCAACGGTAGTTTCACCATCGCCAGCGGCGCGACGCTGGCGCCCGGAAACAACGATCTTGGCTCGTTGAGCTTCAGCAATGCTCTGACGCTGAACGCCGGCAGCAAGACCATTATGTACGTCAGCCATGATTGGCAAACAAACAATGTCGTCAGCGTGGCCGGCACATTCACCTGGGGCGGCGCGCTCGTCATCAGCAACGCCGACGATCCGTTGCAGGGCGGCGATGCCTTCCCATTGTTCACCGCCGGCAACTTCGCCGGTAGTTTCAGCAGCCTCACGCTGCCGGCGCTGACGCCGGGATTGTATTGGAACACCAACACGTTCAAAGTGGACGGCACCATCCGCGTCGTCACAGAAACCCCGCCGGTCATCGGCAATCTTGGCATCATCAGCGGCAAGTTGGTGTTGAACGGCTCCGGCGGCATCACCAATGGAACTTACTACGTCCTAACCTCCACCAATTTGGCCGCGCCGTTGACCAACTGGACGCGGCTGCTGACCAACCAGTTTGACGCCGGCGGCAATTTTAATTTCACCAACGCCGTCAAGACCGGCACTGCCCAAAGCTTTTACCTCCTGCAACTGCCTTGAAGGCGCCGGCTTGATCATGGCCGCCTGATACCGACTGAAAAACCTTCGGATGCCGCACATTTTCCGCTCGCCACCCGGCCGGATTTTGCTAGTTTCACCGCCGCCATTGAGGCAAATAATTCTTATGAAGAAATATCTGGTTGAATTCATCGGCACCTTTTTTCTCATCCTGACCGTCGGCATGACCGTCATTGATCCCGGCGCGGGCACGCTGGCCCCGCTGGCCATCGGCTCAGCGTTGATGATCATGATTTATGCGGGATTAATGGACTTAATTCAAAGGCGCAACATATTCATTAGCCCGTAGCTGGGGCAACATCCATCAGTCACCGCAAGCCTTACCCCTCAACCGGGTAAGGTTTTTTTGTCCGCCGGAAGGCCGGTGGAAATGCCTTAAATTCTGTCCAGACAGTTTGACCTGGACCCATCTCCTGGCTGGCACGCCGGACACATTGCGCAGATCGGATTAGATCCTGTTGGCTAGCCGTCAACGACATTTATCTTTCCCCGCCGCGGGAAGTTTAGTTGTCGCTATACGGGCTAGCCAACTGTTTATCTTTCTCCCGGGAAGCCACTTCGCATATTGCCAGCAATACGGCATTTTTGATAAGTCCGCCCGAGAAGCCCTCTGATTCTTTTGCCAAGAGCGACAGGTTGATTGATCCCGAACCAGGCACATTGACTTTAATCCGTTCAACGGACTCACGTTCGTCCCCCGTCGAATCTTGCCGGGTCGGTGCAGTTCCTTTTTCAACCCTACGACTCGGCATTGTCACGGGCTGGAAAATAGCGACTTGAACGGAATTCAGTGTTGCGTTTCCAGGCAAGGATTCCAATGAACGCAGCGTAGGCCAACACCGTGACAAGGTTGAAAGCACAAACCTCTGTCGGGGATGCGATGCTTGAATCATCCGAACCTGCTTGGGCTTGGTATTGGTGAAGGTTGAATAAAAACAGCGTAATCAATCCTATGATTATCGGCGATGCGAAAACCCAGCCTGACCTCAGGGATTGGTAACGCGGACGATTTTGCCAACTGCGGAAGCTCCAAAAAAAAGCCAGCGCGAGTGCTGCCGACCATAAAACGGCATGCCCCAAATGTTGTTTCCACGGTGCCTCGAATATCATTACCCCTGTCACGACCAGCCCTAATGCTTTGAATTCGATCGCTTGGAGATTAACGTTTGATTTGGGGCTGACGGCAGCACCGCTTTTTCTCCGAGGCAATGTCCATTCGGCTTCCTCAAAAGTTTGTTCCGCCATCTGAATCTGTTGCTGACGACGGCTGCTATAAACGAATAATCCCATGGCAAGAACGTAGCAGGCAAAAATATACGCTGACCTTAATATCTCAGGGGCTGACGGTATTTTGGAAAAATCGAGTTTTCCGATTCCAAAACACGCCGCACCGAGCAGCATAACCACAAACAGACGAATCCCTATCATCTGCAGCACGAATTGGCGTTCGCGCGGTGATTTGGTGTCGTCGGCTTGCGCCCGTAATGTGACAAAAGCACCGCCCAGCATGGCAAACCAGCCGCCCAGAGTTCCAAGAACTGCGGCACTCTTCACCGCGGCGCCACCTTTGGCAAGAGTCGCGCCAATGGTGGCGGCTTTGGCCGAAGGTGTCACCAGCGGTAAGACCGCTAGCACACCCACCGTGAACGTCCTGCCTGGTGAAGTTTTTTTCAGCGCGCCTTCGATAAACGCGAGCACCTGTTCGTGCAACAGTTTTCGTCCGCGCACGAGTCGTTGCCTGACCGCATCTTCGGATAATTCAAGCGCCCGTGCCACCTGTTCAACCGATTCATGTTCGCGATAAAACAGGATCAGCGGTTCGCGATAGGTTTCAGGAATCCGTTCCAGCGAACGCCACAGGATGCTTTCCTCCTCCCGGCTGATGGCCTCATCCAGCGGATGGTGTTCTAACGCCGGCAATTCATCCATTGTTTCCAACTGCTCGGCTTCATGCGACGGTTCGCGTTCTTGCCCGCGCCGGGTCCGATGGTTGAGGTTCCTGGCAATGCCGCATAGCCACGACCGCAACTTCGCTGGCTCGCGCAATTGGGAAAGTTGTTTCCACGCGGTGACAAAAGTTTCCTGCGCCAAATCCTCGCTTTGGGTCAAACTGCCGGTGGAACTATAAGCGAGCGAACAAATCAGAGCTTGATAGCGCGCCACGATCTGGCCAAAGGCTTCCCGACTGCCCTGTAGACTATGCGAAACCAGCTCTGCGTCGTTATTTTCCAAGGGGGACATTGTTTCGGTTGTAATCATATTACCGTATAAGTGCCAAAAAAGACGAAACTGTGACAAAATAGAACCCTGCTGGGAGCAAATTATTCATCGTGAAGACCTCGGATAGCCATTCCCCTCTGACCAAATACCCAGTCCAAGAGTTGTCCCGGCTGTTGCTAAACCGGACATTGAAAGTTCCTAGACAACCCGTTTATCAGGCATTTTCAGTTTGGCGCGGTTGATGCTTCTTAAATGATGCGGCTATTTGTACGCCGCTTTCATGGGTTTGTTAATGGTTTTTGGGGTGGTGAAGGAAAGCGGATGTGCTGAGACACCTCCAACCTTCGCCACCCCTTTTTTTGAAATAACCATTTTGCTGAGTTCATGGGGCGGTTCTGCAAGAACATTGAGGAATTACCCCTTTTTCATTATTCAACTCGGCATAATTTATTTAACACGACGGCACTGTAATCACGTTCGGCGCGATTCTTTGTCACCTCTTTGCCCTTTCCGGGTGCTTATAGGCGGATATGATGAGAACCGAAGTTATGCCTGTTCCGCAACCAAACGATGTCGAGTTGGTGTCTAAAAGCTTGGATGGTAGTCAGGATGCCTTTCGACAGATTGTTGAGCGGTATCAAACCCTGATCTGCTCCCTGGCGTTTTGCGCCACCGGCAGCCTGAACCAGAGCGAGGATCTGGCCCAGGAAACGTTCGTGACGGCTTGGAAAGAACTCCCGAAACTTCGTGAGCCATCGAAGCTGCGGTCGTGGTTGTGCGGCATCCTCCGGTTTCTGGTTGGCAAACAGCTGCGCCGGCAGGGTCGTGAGCCCGCGCACGCTGCCGAACCGATGGAAGCCATGGATGAATCCCATTCACCCGAACTCCAGCCGCTGGCACAGGTCATCAGCAACGAGGAACTTGCCATTCTCTGGCGTTCGCTGGAAAAGATTCCCAACATTTACCGCGAACCGCTCGTGCTGTTTTATCGCGAGCACCAATCCATCGAGGACGTCGCGCAAAATCTGGAATTGAGCGAGGACGCGGTGAAGCAAAGATTGTCGCGCGGACGAAAATTATTGCACGAAGAAGTTCTGGCCTTTGTTGAAGGCGCCTTGGAAAAAACCGCCCCGGGAAAAATGTTTACGCTGGGTGTGTTGTCGGCATTATCATTGTCGACAAATTCGGCCAAAGCAGCCACAATTGGAGTTACGGCTGCAAAAGCCGGCGCAGCTATCAAGACTGGAGCAACTCTCGGATCGGCTGGCGGATTTCTGCCGGTATTGGGCAGCCGTTACTTTAGTTATAAGTCCAGCCTTGAGCATGCAAAGTCACCTCGTGAGCGACGATTTGTGGTTCGCATGTTTTGGATAGAGGCAGTCTCTCTTTTAATATTGCTGGCGTTGATATTCGGATTGTTAACGCAGAATTCATTTATGCGTGACAAAAAAATATTGTGGTGGGCTGCATTATTGTGTTTTCCGCTCGCCTTTGCGTTTTTGTTGGGCAAATACGAAAAACACCGGCGGCGGCAGATTCAAATTGAAGATGGCACTTGGGTGGAACCAATGGCTCGTGAGCAACGCAAAGAATATTTTGAAAAGTTGCGCCGCAATGGTTCAAAAGCGCGGATGTATGGTTATTTAGGCACAGCTTGCTGCATGGGCACGGATGCAATTATTGAGTTCAATCAAGTATGGAACGGGAACCATAGCCATCTTCTGTTTTTGGAATTGCTATCGGGATTTATTTTGTTTCTGTTGATTCAAGCCTGGCGCAATCGCCCGCGTTAGGCGGATCAGGATTTTTATGAAAACTCGCACATTACTAATTATTGCAACATCACTAGCGCCACTATTTTTGGGATGCTCCAAGCAACCCTCTGCGGTTTCAGATAATGGCACAAACCGTATTGATGGAGCCAATGGCACAAACGGAGCCAACGGAGCGAATGGCAGTCCTGGTAGCCCCGGCAGTCCTGGCGGCAATGGAGTCAGCGGCGGCAATGGCGGTAACGGCGGAAGCGGGAATAATAGTCCTGGCGGCAATGGCGGTAATGGTGGTAATGGTGGTAATGGTGGCAACGGTGGCAATGGTGGCAACGGTGGCAATGGTGGCAACGGTGGCAATGGTGGCAACGGCGGTGATGGAAAGCCATGAGCGTGGCAGCAGCATAGCCATGCAATCAACACGTTTCACGCCGCGACTGCGAAGGTGATACGCCAGTTGGTTCGCGCGCTTTTCAAGTTCCCCATAAGTCATCCGTTCGTTCCAGCATACGAGCGCGTCCGCGTCCGCCCGAGAATCCGCCTGATGTTCGAACAATTCGTGCAGCAACTCCGGGCGCAGCAATTTCAAGGCTACTGTATAGAGACAGGCTGAAATCATTTCGTCAAGTCAGGCCGATTTGCAGATGTAATCCGGGCAGAGCGCGTTTCTGTTATTCGGCACAACTATGGACAATGGCAAATCAATGAGCGGTTTGTTGCCGGATTCGCCCGCCATGGCCGACGCTCATTTCGATGGTCTTGCCATTACGGTGCGCTTCGACTTCAAATGTCACATCACCGTTTTCAGAATGCTTGGTGATGCTGTCAATCTGGTCCGCTTTGAACTGGGTATTGATGGTCTTTTGGGCAGCAGATGTGACTTGCGCCAATGTGACTTCATCCTCGCGGAAAATTAATTTGCCATCCGTGGCGATGTTCAGGTTGATGTCATGGCCGTCTTTGGCTGTGTCATCGGCTTCATAGTAAAGCGTCCCCTCCACCTTGGTCTTGCTGATTGAGTCATATTCTCCTGCACCAAGTTCGCGTTCGATGGTTGTGCGCACCGGCGCGGGCACATCGGCAAGCTCGACATCCAAACTCCACCACCGGCCATTTTCGGACACACGCAGGGAATTGGTCGCGTTGCCACCGGGAATTGCCAGATCATAATACGGATCTTCGTCCTCCGTAACACGATAGAATCTGACCGGCTTGATATCTGTGAATTCGGCACTGATAATCCGGCGAACCACTGGTGGAAGGTTGGTTTCGAACGTTTGAGTCCTGATGACTTTCCCGTCTTCGGAAAACGTCAAAGTGCGTTCTACCCCGTCCCTTGTGAAGACCACGACATAATTGTTTTCTCCATCCTCCATCGTTTCGTCAATGCCAGTCACTGAACCAATTGCCGACCGGGACTCGATCGCTTCCTGAACTTTGCTGGTGAGCGTGGAAAGTGTCACCGAACCAGCTTTCACCAAGTCAATAAAGGTGATGGCCGCAAGTGTTGCGAATAGTGAAATGAGGATTTTAATTTTTCCCATGGGACAGGTTTTGTTTCGCATTCTACGGCTGGTGTGATTAAAAAACTACCAGATAATGGAGCGCATATCCAAGCGCTTTCTTTAAAACGTTTCTGTGGGTCATGAAATTATACAACCAATTCACTTTGTTCCTGTCAAATTCCTTTGGTTAGTTCAAAAGATGCTGCTTAACACTACATTATCTGGCTCCCTCGGCTTCCATGAGAAGGCAGTCAAGGTGAAAGTTTGGTTCACATGCGATTATTAGTTTGATCAGGACGCGTTGGCAACGCAGGAAAGGATCGCGCTTCCATCCGAACTCACTCACGAGAGCGGTTCACGGTTTGATCCGATGGCCTTGGAAAGGGAGGAGTGTGACCATCTTGTTATCGGGCTCGCCTTGCGGCGGCTCTGTCGCCGGACCGTCATCACTCCAAGATTAGCGTCCATTCCAAGTCTTTTTATTAAAAGCTGCTTTGTTTTGTTTGGTTGGTTATGGGGAATGAATGAGGACGCGCGAGACCATATTCTGGAGGACATTCACAAGGTTGATCCGCAAGTGGTCGTAACAAAAATCTATGTGACCAGCTTTAACACCGGCAATCTTCATGTTTTTTTGGATAACCAACCCGCTTCGCAACAAATCAAATTATTGCAACAAGAGGTGGTCAACCTTGAATTGTTTTCTGGCTGGGTTCTGCCGGAGGAACTGGCTGACTTTACAAACAAACTCGCGCAACAAAATCTGGATGCCTATAAAGATTTTGTAAAATACAACACCCCATGATGGGAATAATTTAAAAAGTTTGTCTGGCGGCGCGCACGGAGTGACGCGCCCTACAGGTGCGCCTGCGTCTTGGACTGTGGCGGGCGTCCGCCAACACTGATGCGAACGGCGCGGAGCGTGCAGGATAAAAAATAATTGTCTGAATTTTTCCCGCAGCGGTCATAATCTTGCAAATGCATGATTTCAGCGACATGGCGCTGGTGCGGGAATATGTCCAGGTCAATTCTGAGGCCGCCTTTGCGGAACTGGTGGAACGGCACATCGCCCTCGTTTATTCGGCTGCGTTTCGCCATTCCGGGCAGGCCGCCCACGCCCAGGAAATCACGCAAGCCGTCTTTATCATCCTCGCGCGCAAGGCTGCCGGCCTGCGACCGGACACCATCCTGGCCGGTTGGCTTTGCGAAACCGCCCGGCTGACGGCGTTGAGTTTTCTGCGCGGGGAACGACGTCGCCAGAGGCGCGAACAGGAGGCCTACATGCAATCCACACTTCGAGAATCCACCGATGAAACCGTTTGGAACCAACTGTCGCCATTGCTGGACGAGGCGCTGTCGCGGCTGGGTAGAAAGGATCGCGACGCCGTGGTGCTATGCTATTTCAAAGACCAGAATCTGCGCGAAGTCGCGGCGAAGTTGAACATAAATGAACCGGCGGCGCAGAAACGCGTGAACCGCGCCTTGGAAAAGCTGCGGAAGTTTTTTACGAAACGCGGCGTGACGCTCTCCAGCACGGTCATTGCCGGGGCGATTGCCGACCACTCCGTGTCGACCGCGCCGGTGGGCTTGGCCAAGACCGTGACGACCATCGCGGTGGCCAAAGGCACGGCGGCTTCAGCATCAACCTTAACCCTCATCAAAGGAGCATTGAAAATTATGGCTTGGACAAACATGAAGACGGCGATTGTGGTCGGTGTGGGTGTGTTGCTCCTGGTGGGAACAACGACATATCTCATCGAAAAGAACATTCAAGCAAACCAATATACCGTAGCCAGTAACCCTTGGTCGGATATTGGCGCAGCAACACCCAAGGCAGCCCTTGAGAGTTTGGCATGGGCTTTGACTCACGACAAATTTGACCGTGCTCAAGAATTGATGCAATGGGACGAAAAGGGCTTGGCATTTATAGGCGATGCCAAGATGGAGCAGCAACTAACTTTGATGTCGGTTCTCCGCCCCGCCCTCAAGGACATCGAGTCGTTCAAGATTTTGTCAATCCGCCCAACCAGACAGCCAGACGAACTGATTGTTAAATTGTTGAAGACATTCAAAAATAGAAACATCGTGCCGTTTGCCGTGACCGCAAAACTCCGCCGTGTGGGAAATCAATGGCGCGTGGTTGCCAATCTTGAATTCTATCAAAACAACACTGAATCCATGCTGCTTCCATTCACCGGCTCATTTTGAATGCAACCATATGTATTCGTGGCGCTGCGGTCAGTGCGTGATTCGCATCTGACCGAGGAGATTGCCCAGGGCGGCCGAGTCAAACGTGTTGGTCAGCGCCCCGACGACCCCGTGCTCGAACATCTTGCCCACCCCGCGCTCCTGCGAAAGATTGTAGAGGTCCATCGGCGTGGCCGTATCAATC